>OGYF01003707.1_pt1 | contig 10146 bp, 8 predicted proteins | sample 1576451 | NCBI WGS metagenome assembly OGYF01 (sample SAMEA3541505, study PRJEB24748) | human gut metagenome | biome: human gut; feature: human-associated habitat; material: faeces | place: China | collected 2012 | reverse complement strand
CATGATGTTAATTCACAAATTGCAATTCTCTACTTGACATCTGATATTATCAGTGATATATCAATAGTATAATCAGAGCAGATACAAGATTTACAACTTACGAACAATAGAAAAAACTACACAGGAGAATTTTCATGGATCAGAAATTATATGACAGTTATGTAAAGATTTTAAAGAACGAGCTTGTTCCGGCGCTTGGCTGTACAGAGCCGATTGCCATCGCCTATGCGGCAGCCAAAGCACGCGAAGTGCTCGGAGAGATGCCAGAATCGATTGAGCTTTGCTGCAGTGGAAACATCATCAAAAACGTAAAGGGTGTTAAAGTTCCAAATTCCAACGGTCTGAAGGGCATTGATGTTGCGGCAACGCTTGGCGTCGTCGGAGGCTGTGCCGAACGCGAGCTTGAAGTACTTGAAGATGTGACCGAGGCAGATATTGAAAAGACAAAAGAACTGGTACAGCAGGGATTCTGTACCTGTACTTTAAAAGAAGGCGTAGAGAATCTTTACATTGTTGCAAAAGTCATTGCCGGAGAGCACAGCGCGGAGGTAACGATTGTAAACCGTCATACCCTGATTTCACGCATCGTAAAAGATGGTGAGATACTTTATCAAATTGCGGCTCATGAAGATTCCCCTGAATACGTTGATAAAAGTGTGCTGAACGTCAAGGATATTCTCGAATTCGCCGATACTGTGAAGATCGAAGATGTCAAAGAAATCCTCGACCGCCAGATCACCATGAACTCTGCGATTTCTGACGAAGGTCTCCGCCACGCTTACGGTGCACAGGTCGGCCGCACTCTGCTGAATGAGTACGGCGATGACGTAAAAATCCGCGCCCGCGCCCATGCAGCTGCCGGTTCCGATGCCCGTATGAGCGGCTGCTCTCTTCCGGTCGTCATCAATTCCGGCAGCGGAAACCAGGGCATGACCGTTTCCCTTCCTGTCATCGAGTTTGCAAAAGAATGGAACGTTTCCCAGGAAAAACTGTACCGCGCACTCGTTGTCAGCAACCTGATCGCGGTTCATCAGAAAAAATATATTGGAAGTCTTTCCGCTTACTGTGGCGCCGTCAGCGCAGGCTGTGGAGCCGGCGCCGCCATTACCTATCTTTCCGGCGGATCCTATGAGGATGTTAGCCTGACGATCGTCAATACCATTGGAAACGTCGGCGGTATTGTCTGCGACGGGGCAAAATCCTCCTGTGCGGCGAAAATTGCATCCGCTGTTGACGCTGCTATTCTCGCCCACTACATGGGCCAGCATCACAGAAGTTTTCAGCCGGGCGAAGGTATTGTTCGGGAAGATGTGGAAGATACGATTAAAAGTATGGGATATATCGGAAGAGTCGGCATGAAAGATACCGATACGGAAATTCTGAATATTATGATTGACCGGGTGGATGTGAACGAGGTCTGCTAATAAAAGAATAACTGATTTTGCTCAATTGATACATGCCTTGTTTTATGGTAACATATACATAAGTTTTGATACTATGTCTAAAAAGCCAGCATGCATAGTCTCTGGCGCGTGTTTGACAAGAAAGGAATGACCGAAATGAGCAAATTAAGTATTCCCGTTGGCATCTCAAATTTCGAAAAAATCCGTAATGGTGGATTTTACTACATTGACAAAACAGGTCTGATTGCAGAACTTGTGAGATCATCAGCAGAAGTGACATTAATTACACGACCCCGACGTTTCGGAAAAACGCTTGGCATGAGCATGCTGGAGAGTTTTTTTGACATCCGCAAAGACTCAAAAAAACTATTCGATGGCCTCGAAATTTCACACCAAAAGAATTTATGTGAGAAATGGATGAATCAATGGCCTGTTGTGTTTTTATCGCTCAAAAATGTTGACGGTATTCATTTTTCAGATGCTTACCAACAGCTGGTCTATGAAATTTCCCTTCTTTATCAGCAGCATGATAACCTTTTGAAAAGTACAGCTTTAAGTGATCGGGATAAGTTTCTTTTTAAACAGCTGCAGGAACGACAAGCCGGAAAAACGGATATTATGCGTTCCCTCCAGTTTCTTACGCGGCTGTTGGAACAGCATTATGGAAAAAAAGTGATCCTGCTGATTGATGAGTATGATGTGCCAATCGCCAAGGCGAACAGTCACGGATACTATAATGAAATGATGGATGTTATAAAGGGATTGATGCAGGCATTAAAAGATAATCCATCTCTTCACTTTGCTGTTATCACAGGATGTCTGAAAATTGCAAAAGAAAGTATCTTTACAGGAACAAATAACTTTGTCTCGGATACAATTACCAATTCCCGACTGAATGAATATTTTGGCTTTGTTCAGCATGAAGTCGACCAGCTTCTCCTTTCTGCAGATTTTACAGATAAAGCATCTGCCATGAAGGAGTGGTATGACGGCTATCATTTTGGTACTTTCGATGTTTACTGCCCCTGGGATGTGATGAATTATCTTCTGGAATTGCAGCGAAATCCCCAGGCAAGTCCTGTCAGCTACTGGAAAAACACGAGTGACAATGCCATCATCCGGTCTTTCATTGACTACGCCGGAAGCAGTATTACAAAAAAACTCGAAACTTTAATGGCTGCCGGATCCATTGTGCAGCGTGTAGATGAAAATCTAACGTATGATTATCTACATTCCTCTGAAGATAACCTCTGGAGTCTGCTGTATCTGACAGGATATCTTACAAAAGCCCAAACTACGATTGATACAGATGAACTGCCTCCAGGAATGATGGAGCTGAAAATTCCGAATGCTGAAATCAAAGAAATCTTTGAGACAACAGTGGTCCGCTGGTTTGATGAAAGTGCAAAAACCTGGAACCGGAAAACACTGTTTGATGCCATCTGGAGTGGTGACTGCGATCGTATTACGCAAGAACTGACGGCTCTTCTTCGAAGAACGATCAGTTATCACGACTATCGGGAAGACTTTTACCATGCATTTCTTGCCGGAATCTTTACCGGGGCCGGTTACATGGTAGATTCTAACAAAGAACACGGCGAAGGCCGCAGCGATGTCGTTTTGTATGATTCCATTAACGGCCGGGTGGCAGTTTTTGAAGCAAAATATACGAAGGCTCTGGAAAATCTGAGTTCCGCATGCGACAGCGCCTTACAGCAGATGAACGAGAAGATGTACGCAAAGGAATACGAGGATGACTACGATCAGATTTTCTGTTATGGAATTTCATTTTTTAAGAAACGCTGTCTGGTAAAAAAGGTACTGTGAAAGATCTCTTCTCCCGCAGAAAAGTTTTCTTTACAGCATGCACAGGTCTCTATCAAAAACGTCAAAAGTACAATTCTATTTTTCCAGATATCATTGGTATATAATAGAATCTTGACTTCTGACGTTTTTTCGTTCTTTTTTAGATCTTTTGTCTTTATCCTGTTTTATTTTACTCTTCCGCTATTCCATTCGGAATTATACCTCATAATTTCAAAATGACATGACCTCTTTAAAAAGCAAGGATGATGTGCTGACGCTGTTCGTTCACCTTGGGTATCTCGCTTATGATAAAAAGACACGGGAAGTATTTATTCCAAACAAAGAAACACTGGAAATTTGCAAAAGAAATAGTCTATATACAAAAACAGTCGTCCAAGCTATATCATAGCCGACGACTGTTTTTCTATGTAATTACGTTTTCTCACCCGCAAAAATCCGCCAGATCCTCTTTCAGATAATTCAGCGTTTTCTCCAGATCTTTTTCCCGAATACTCTGCATGATATCGGTATGATGTGCAATATCCAATGCCGGATTCACGTTGGACCATGTCTGCCAGTAAAACTGAGCATAAGCACGTTTTAAGACGTTCATGGTTCGCTCGAGTTCCTGATATGCATAAGCATTTCCGGAGAAGGAGATTAATTTCAGATGAAATGCCGTATTCGCCTCCCAGTGATCCCATACGCTGTCGGTGCTCTGTTTGCATCTCTCATCAATCTCGGCAAGCTCCGCCAGATTTTCTTCGGTGATATGTCCGATCGACTGACGAAGATATCCGCCCTCGAGAACAAGACGGAAATCCAGAATATTCTGTGCCTCTTCGCGGGACACGCTGACAACCTGGTAGCCGAAGCGCGGGAAGCTGCGGAGGATTCCCTCATTGCAGAGCGTCACAAGGGCTTCACGGATCGGTGTCTTGCTGCAGCCGAATTTCTGTACCAGCTCCTGCTCGTTGATAATTTGATTGGGTTTATATTCATCGGTAAAAATGCCGTTCAAAATGGCCTGATATACCATATTTTTAAGGCTTTCCTGTTGTTTTTTCATAAGGGGAAACTCCTTATCTTTTATTTTCTTCACTTTTGCGCATCCTGATTTTTTTCTTCTCCAAATGCGCCCTGTTTTTTATCTTAACAAATTTTTTTTTGCTTGTAAATGCCGTGCTCCCAGATTTTTACCGGTAAAAAAGAGGAAAATGATGTTTTCACCATTTTCCCTCTTCTGTTCCCTCATTGGACGTTATCGCTTATTCTGTCTGCCGTCAGATCACATACTCATTCGACTTCTGCATCTGCCATTCCACCAGATCTGCCAGCGTAATATTGTCCACCACACTGTTGATGGCATCGTTCAGTTTTTTCCAGAGCATCACCGTAACGCACTGATCTTCCCTGCCGCAGTCGGCGCCGTCTTCTACACAGTCCACCGGCGCAAGGCTACCCTCGGTCAGACGCAGGATCATTCCCACGGTATATTCTTCCGGCTTTCGTTTCAGGGAATAACCGCCCGCCGGGCCGCGCACACTTTTTACGAAACCAGCTTTATTCAAAATCGAGATGATCTGTTCCAGATATTTTTCCGAAATCTCCTGCCGCTTTGCCACATCTTTCAAACGCACCGGTTCGCCGGTATTGTTGAGTGCCAGATCCAGCATCAGACGAAGCGCATACCGTCCTCTTGTCGAAACTTTCATTTTATTTCCTCCGAATATATGTCATGATAAAAATACTTTCTTTTATTTTATCCCATATTCTCTACATATTCAATAGGAAATATAACACAAAACCAAAGCATGTCCGAAAAATGCAATGACTTTTTATCCGCTTTCCATGCTTACTTATCATCTCAAATCCTGCGCAATCTCTTCTCCCATCTTCTCTACCGCATCCACAATCTCCCGGATCTGCTCTCCGGTAATTTCATCGATATGCACGCCACCGGTGCAGACGGTCACGGTACGGCAGGCACAACAGATTTTTTCCGCCAGCATCCGGCACAGTACCTCATCTTTATGTCCGGTGCGGTTCCACACCGAGGAAGTCGCACTCCAGCTCCCGTCTCCGGTCAGCGATTCCCGTGGTACGGCCTGCACTACACAGCCGATATGCGGCTTTTCTCCTCCGGCGAGACAGATCTGAAAGTCCTCACCAATCTTCATTACCGTCACTTCCATCATGCATCCTGCGGCTGTTGCCTTTTTCGTCAGCATCCCTTCCATCTCCGATACTCCTTCACTTCCACGCCGAACGGCGACAGCAGCTTCGCCGCCAGATGCGTCACCATATCGTCAATCGACTCCGGTTTCTGATAAAACGTCATCATTGGCGGAACAATCCACACATTTGACATGCGTGACAGCTCGTACAGATTCCGCAGATGAATCTCACTCATCGGTGTCTCCCGCGCTGCCAGCACGAGCGGACGTTTTTCTTTGATGGTCACATCCGCCGCGCGCAGCAGCAGATTGTCGGTGTATCCGCTTACAATACCGGCCGCCGTTTTCATGCTGCACGGCACAATCACCATGCCTTCCGTCCGGTACGACCCGCTCGCCGGGCCTGCACCGATGTTGTCCTGCTCGAGTACTTCATCTGCCAGCGCTTCCACCTGCGAAACACTCCAGTCTGTCTCCTGTTCCAGCGTCAGCTTTGCACTGCGGCTCATCACCAGAAGGGAACGGTATTCCTCACTATCCCGCAGAATTTCAAGGCACTTCATCAGCAGCGGCATTCCACTCGCCCCGGAAGCGCCAACTACAATCCGTTTTTCCACAGCCATCCGTCTCGTTCCTTCCTTTTATCCACAGATTCCGTCAATCCATGCGAATAACTCGTCGAGATCGTAGTCGCCCGCATGCGGTGTATTCCATGGGGAATGGTAATCCACCTCACAGCCTGCCTCACGAAGTTTTAATACCAGCATCGCCGAGATCACCAGAGAGGTGTCGCGGTCGCACTCGCCGTGGCGGATGCGGAAATGCTGTGCTTTTTCTGCTTTTTCGTCCATAATGTATTCCATTGGATTCATCATTTTCACAACTTCTGCTTCCGCACACGCGCCCTGTGCTTTCGTGTGTGCTGTGCTGTATTCCGTGAAGTGACGGCAGTTTGTCGTCTCGTTTCCAAACAGATCATTCTCCGGGCTTTCCAGATCCAGCGCATCGAAGGCCGGTGCGGTTTTCATGCGGGTGATGTCTTTGACATACGCCGCAAAATCCATGCTCTGCACTTTGCCGTTTTCGATGGTCAGCCACGTTTTATCCGCTAAATCCACGCCGCCGTCAAGCGCTCTCTGTGCGGATTCCATCACAATGTGTTTGACATACTCTTTCAAAGAACCTTCGCCGTCCGCATCGAGCGTCAGCGGAGCTCCGTTTTCGTCTTTTAATCCAAGGCTGCTCACATACGCCGGAAACAGGGCTTTTTCCTCAACGGACACGCGGATCTGTTCTTCCGTCATCTCGCCGTCCACCGGTGTGAAAACCGGGCGGCCGCCCTCGTCCATTTTCATGTTTGCGCGGTGGAAATCATTCACACTGCAGAACTCCCACTCATACGCCATGTCCGCGTGCTCCAGATTGATGATCGGGCAGTAACAGGAGGCCGCAAACACATCATCCCCAGCATCCGCTGCGCCGAGCGCCTGCAGATACGGCTCGTAGTCAGGGTGGTTTCCCGTGCTTCCCATCAGGGATGACAGTGCGCCGCCGGCACTCGTTCCGTTGGTGATGATTTTATTTTCATCGCCAGGCAGCTCATCCGCCAAAAAGTGAAGATACCGCACAGCCGCTTTATAATCCACTACGCACGCAGGTGCTTTCCCATTATAATGACCGTCCTCACCCTTCTGCACTCTGCCGCGGATCGCTGGAGATGCTACGACATAGCCGTGCTGTAAGGCGCGGAAAATCGTATTCGGTTTTCCCTGTAAAAACGGATTCGCTCCCGGCTCGTCCGCCGGACCCGGCATATAGCCGCCAACAGTATTCGGCATGAAAACCGGCGCGCTCAGTAAATCGTAACCGTTGATGGACGTTCCCTCATAATAACTCTCCGGCACAAAGAGATTCATTTTCTGAAACTCCACATTGACCGGTTTTTCCACATAAACCAGGTCACGGAACGCCCGAAACCGGACCGTCTCCCCGCACAGTGTTACTTCTTCTATGGTATAATGATTTTTCTTAAATTTCAGCATATCACAATGCTCTCCCTTTCCCAAAAACGTATTCTTTATTCCTCATCCAGCCAATGCTTCGGATCGACTTCCATAAATCTCGCCCGCACAAACCGTTCTTTTTGATCGTACGGCACCGTACAGTCGAAAATCGTCTTGCATGCAATCCCATGATCGCGGATCGACGGTGAACACGTCGGATCGTTCGACGGATCGAGCGGATGGCACCGCACGCCTGGAATTGTGATGATGTCCGCGTCACCCTGGAATCTCGTATTCATTGCCCAAATCACATCGTTCATATCAAAGCAGTCCACATCCTCGTCCACCAGAAAAACGTGTTTCAGCTCACTGAACGCCGAAAACACCTTCAAGCAGGTGCTGAAAGAATCCGTTGTAGCCCTTATCAACGCCACCATCATTTCCATGCTGGTGTATATCTACAACTTCATCCGTTTCGGAGCTACGGCTACAGTCAGCTATTCGGTATCCATCAGCCTGTTTGCCGTGGTCATGTTTGCCTCCATTTTCGGTACCCTGGTGCCCATGACACTGGAAAAACTGAAAATCGATCCGGCCATTGCCACCGGACCGTTTATCTCCATTACCAACGACATTATCGGTATGCTCATGTACATGGGAATTACCGTATTATTATCCTAAATTTTTGTTAAAGAAAAACGCAAGTGCGTTTGAGGTAAAACGCAAGTACATTTTACTTCAAACGCACTTGCGTTTTAATCAAAACGTCCTTGCGTTTTCTTTGAAACGCAAAGACGTTTTTTTCACCCCCTCTACAAGCCCTTCTGAGCCACATTCCTCGTCTTTCTATTTCGAAAAATGATTCTTACCTTATAGTTTTTTTCTGAAAAAGTATGAAAATCAGATTTTTTTTCTTTAATTTGTAAGAACCTTTACTAATGGTAAAGAAAAAACTAGGATATTATACTCTTTAAAATCTATATACGATGGAAGTAAATGAAACCAACCGCCCATTAACCGAAACTCCGATGGAACAATCCATTGAAGCACCGGTTCCTACTGTTGAAGACACCGAAAAGGAAACATCCGCTCCCAAACAGACACTGGAAGAAGTGGTGCAACGCCTCAAGGAAATCAACGAGAAAAACGACCTGACCGACAAGCAGGAAATCGATTCACTTAAACAAACGTTCTACAAACTACAAAAAGCCAAATCAGAAGCGGCACGGAAAGCTTTCATCGACGAAGGGGGAAAGGCAGAAGACTTCACTCCGGAAACAGAACCGGCAGAAGAAGAATTCAAAGCTGTCATGAACGCCATCAAGGAGAAGAGAAATGCCTTAGCGGCTGCACAGGAACAGGAAAAGGAAGAAAACCTGACCAAGAAACTGGGTATTCTGGAAAGAATGAAGTTCCTGACCGAATCGCAGGAAGATACCAACAAGATATACGACGAATTTAAGAAATTGCAGCAGGAATGGAATGAAATAGGTCAGATTCCGGTAGCGAAAGTAAATGAACTGTGGAAGACTTACCAGCTTTACACCGAAAAATTCTATGACATGGTGAAGCTGAACAACGAATTCCGCGAATATGACTTCAAGAAAAACCTGGAACAGAAGACCCGCTTGTGCGAAGCTGCAGAAAAACTGGCCGAAGAGCCTGACGTAATTTCTGCTTTCCACCAGCTGCAGAAGCTTCATCAGGAATTCCGTGCCATCGGCCCGGTAGCCAAAGACCTGCGCGAAGAAATCTGGAGCCGTTTCAAGGCTGCCTCTACGGTTGTCAACAAACGCCACCAGCAGCATTTTGAAGAACTGAAAGAAAAAGAACAGAATAACCTGGACCAGAAGACGGTGATTTGCGAAATCGTGGAAGGTATGGAATATGACACCTTCACTACTTTTGCTGACTGGGAAGACAAGACCAATGAAATCCTTGCCCTCCAGGCCAAATGGAAAACCATCGGCTATGCTCCGCAAAAGATGAACGTCAAGATTTTCGAACGTTTCCGCGCTGCCTGCGATGAATTCTTCCGCCGGAAAGCTGCTTTCTTCAAATCTGTGAAGGAAACAATGGCAGCCAACCTGGAAAAGAAAAAAGCGTTCTGCGAAAAGGCTGAAGCCCTGAAAGAAAGTACCGACTGGAAAGAAACGGCTGAAATCCTGACCAAGCTCCAGAAAGAATGGAAGACCATCGGTCCGGTTGCCAAGAAACATTCAGATGCCGTATGGAAACGTTTTATAGGTGCCTGCGATTATTTCTTTGAACGGAAAAACAAAGCGACTTCTTCACAACGCTCGGAAGAAGTGGAAAACCTGGCCAAGAAAGAAGATGTCATTAAGCGTATGACTGCCCTGGAAGCTGCCGGAACTGCAGACGATGCAACTGCCGAACAAGTACGTGCCCTGATGAAGGAATGGAATGCCATCGGCTTCGTTCCTTTCAAGGAAAAAGACCGTCTGTATAAAGAATTCCATGCATTGGTAGACAAGCTGTTCGACCGCCTGCACCTGTCGGCTACTGAAAAACGCCTGAGCAGTGTACGCACTAACGGCAACAAAGAAGGAAATCTCTACCGCGACCGTGAACGCCTGGTTCGCACTTACGAAGGGCTGAAAAACGACATCCAGACCTACGAAAACAACCTTGGCATCCGGATGCTCCTGTTTTACCTTACGGGCAGTGGCAACCATAGGAGTAAGCTCCTGAGAAATATTGTCGATCATGTCCGGGAAAAATTTCTTTGCCATCATG
>OGYF01003700.1_pt1 | contig 10163 bp, 8 predicted proteins | sample 1576451 | NCBI WGS metagenome assembly OGYF01 (sample SAMEA3541505, study PRJEB24748) | human gut metagenome | biome: human gut; feature: human-associated habitat; material: faeces | place: China | collected 2012 | reverse complement strand
GGCGGAGGCCAACTCTTCAAGGTGCCCCCTGCCGCCGCAGCCGCAGCGGCAGAGCAGCGGATCGCCGCTCACCGCCATGTGGCCGCACTCCGCCGCCATCCCGTGCGCGCCGGTCAGCAGTCTGCCGTTCGCGACAATGCCCGCCCCAATTCCGGTGCCGAGCGTTAGCACCACATAATCGCGCATTCCGCGCGCCGCTCCGGCAAGTCCCTCTCCAAGCGCCGCGCAGTTCGCGTCGTTCTCCAGACGAACGTCGACTCTTACGCCGCGTGCTTTGAGGTTCGCCGAGATTATTTTGCCCAGAAGGACGCCGTCGCAGCCAACAAAGTTGGTGAGACGAAGTATCCGGCGCCGTTCACTGTCGACGAAACCGGGAATGCCGATCCCGACAAAGCACTCGTCGCCGGGGGCGGCCCAGAGCAATATAAGCTCCTCCAGCGCGTGGATGACGCTCAGGAGGTCTCTGTTTTCAGGTGTAGGAACGGTCACCGCGGACAAGACCTGCGGCGCCGCTCCGAAAAAATCGACGGAACCGGCCGCTATCGTATGTCCTCCGAGGTCTATTCCTATCTTCTTCATCAAAAGTCGCTGAGCGTCGCCGAGGCGCACTCCATCACGGAGTAGAGGAAACGGCGCAGTTCAAGCGCCTCTTCCGTCTCAAAACGCAGCGTGCGCGCCGCCGTCCTCATCGCGCCTGGAACCAGCGAGGCGGCGTCGGTCTGCAGGGTGTTCATCAGCGTCACCTCAAGCAGATAGGGGGCTTCCAGCGCAAAGGGGCGGCATTCGCCTTTTTTCAGCCGCGCCAGCGCCTTTTTCACTCCGGAATATATCAGTTCGGCCGTACTTTCCGGCGTCAGGCAAAGCGCGGCGCCCCGTCCCAGCCCCTCTTTGACGGAGCAGGTCACAAGCTCCGGCCCCAGAAGGCTTCCCGCCTCCATGCAGAGGGCGTCGTCGCCGCTGACCATGATGACCGGCACGCCGAGCGCACCGCAAAGGAGCGCGTTGACGCCGGTCTCCCCCATCCTGCGTCCGTTCACGCTGAGACTGTAGATAGTATACTGGTCAAAGGTGTGGTCAAGCACCGCCTTTTCCGTACCGGCCATCGCGTGATATCCCAAGAATACCGCGGCGTCGCAGCCACGCGCGCCCTCGACCATGCCAAGCAGCTTCGGCGTTCCCGTTATCAGCTGTACCTCGCCGCCAAATTTTGCGATATCGAGATTAGTCATCGTGCAGTGCGAATCGTTTATAACGACGCCCTCGGCTCCTGCTTCCAGCGCGGCCCTCACCGCGGCCTCAACGTCGGCGGCCTGCATCGCCCGGCCAAAGAGGTACTGCGGCTTCGTACAGTCCACCTGCGCGGCGCTGACTACCCCCGTAGAACCCTCCATGTCCGAGCTTATGTATATCTTCATATGACGTTCCTCCACTTATCAAGAAAACCGGCGTCTGCCACGAGCGGCCTGCCGACGCCGATAAGGTCACAGCACCCGTCCCCAAGCAGCTTCTCCGCGCTTTTGATGCCGCGGATACCGCCCGTGCACTCCACGGGGACCTTTCCGCCCACCGCCTCACGTATAGCCGCGGCGTAGGGGGCGAAGTAGGAGCCGTTCGTCCTATCCATTCCATAGCCGCAGAGGTTGCCTGATACGCTGATCAGATCAACGCCAAGCGCCGCGAGCTCGCGGGCAACGGGGACGGTATCTTCCACGGCGAGGCCGTGCGGTTTTTCGTCGGGCAGGGTATCCGCCGCACCAAGACGCACTGAGACGACCGCATCGGGCAGCGTGCGGCGCACTGCGTCGGTTATCTCGTAAAGGAAACGGGCGCGCCTGTATCCAGTGCCGCCATAAGCGTCGTCACGGAGATTAGTCAGCGGGCTCAGAAACTGTCCCGCGAGGTAGCCGTGCGCGGCGTGTATCATTACGCCGTCATATCCCGCCGTCCGCACTAGCCTTTCGGCGGCGGCGGCAAAGTCTTCAACAATTTTTTTTATTTCAGGCAGGGAAAGTTTTTCCGGTTCCGCCGAGAGCTTCTCCCAAACCTTCCCCACCCTCACGCCGGAGGGCGAAAGACAGCGGAATCCCTCAAGCCCGAATATGCCGTCGCTTGAGATATTCGCCCCGCCGTGACTTATCTGGGCTACGGCGATCTTGCCGCCATTTTTGATCAGCTCCGCAATCTTTGCGTGCGCGGCGGCGGCCTCGTCGCTGTCGGCGAGAAATTGTTCCGGCCGCACGCGCCCAGTAGCGTTTACCGCATGGTGCTCCACGTTGACGAGAGCGACGCCTGAGGCGGCGATCTTTCCATAAACTTCAAGCGACCGTTCCGTCGGCCGTCCGTCGGCGCCGCCGGAAAGTGAGGCCAGCGGGGCGGCGCAGAGTCGGTTTTGAAGCCGCTTTTCCCTAATTTCAAAGATGTCAAAAAGCATCCGTCATCACCTCTCCTGATCTGCAAAACCGTTACAGGCCGCCGCGGACGCGGCGGCCTGTATGCTAAACGTTGAAACGTATTTCTATCATATCCCCGTCTTTTACGATGTATTCCTTGCCCTCGAGGCGGAGTACGCCTGCTTTGCGGCACTCGTCGAAGGAGCTGTTATATTTCATGTAATCGTCAAAGGATACCACCTGCGCGCGGATAAAGCCGCGGGCAAGGTCGGAATGTATCGCCCCCGCCGCGTCGACCGCCGTTTCGCCGTCATGCAGCGTCCAGGCCCGCACTTCGTCGGGGCCGGAGGTGAAGAAGCTGATGAGGCCGAGTACGCGGTAGGCCTCCTCGATGAGACGCTCGCGTCCAGGTTCGGTTATGTTGAGCCCCTCGGTGAACTCCGCCGCCTCTTCGGGAGAAAGGTCCATTATATCCATCTCAAGGCTGCCGTAGAGCGTGCAGAGCTTCGCGCCGTGCTCTTCGGCCCGCTTTTTAAGCGCCTCCCATTTCGGGATCTTGGATTCTTCGTTTTGGCTTTCGTCGAGGTTGAGCAGAATTATCTGGGGCTTCAGGGTGACGAAGGAGAAACCGCGAAGCTGCCGCCACTCCTCCGGCTTCAGCTCGATGGAGGAAAGCGGCCGCTCCTCCATGAGGCAGTCATAGCACTTTTCAAGCAGCGCCTTTTCCTTATCTTCGTCGGAGGTCAGTTTTTTCTTCGCCCGAAGTTTGCCGAGGCGGTTCTCGATGACGGCGAGGTCGCGGAAGATGAGTTCGTTGTCCAGAATATCCCAGTCGCGCACGGGATCAACCGAGCCCTCCGGATGTTCCACGCCGGGGTTGCTGAAGCAGCGTATCACCTGAATGAGGGCGTCGGCGTCGGCGACGAAGGAGAGGAATGCGTTGCCGAGCCCCTCGCCCTTTCCCGCGCCGCGCGAAAGCCCCGCAAGGTCCACAAACTCCACCTGCGCGGGCGTCTCTTTGCGCGGCGAGTTGATCCTTACAAGCTCGTCGAAACGTTTGTCGGGAACGGAGACGACGGCCTTATTTGGGTCGGTCTTCCCTCCCGCGTAAGGCTTTACCTCCGCTCCGGCCCTTGTTATCACGTTAAATACTGTAGACTTTCCGCTCAGCGGCAGTCCAACAATCCCACAATGCAGCATCTATACCAACTCCATATTTTTTATTATTATACTTCTTTGCAAGAGTTTACTATAATTGAGTGGCGGGGGCAATTGACGGTGGTTTTTTATTTTATATACAAACCGTAAATTGACCGATTTTATATTTACTTCCCTTAATTAGGATAAGGGGCCGGAGGAGATATCTTTGACCAAACGTCGGCTGTTCAAAATGACTGTCATCTGCTTTTTATTAGTCTTTGCCATGGCTATCGCTTCACCGATCGAACTCCGGGCTGCGGAAAAGGTCCGCGTCGGCTTTTTCCCGTTGGGGAAGTTCCAGTATATCGACGAAAACGGCGCAGCCGCGGGATACAATATCGATTATCTTTCCAAGATAACCGATATCACAGGCTGGGAGTATGAGTTCGTCCCCTGCGGAAACTGGGTGGAGGCCACCGCGCTGCTGGAGGGCGGGAAGATCGATCTGCTAGCTCCGGCGCAGAAGATCCCCGAACTTAAAGAAAAATTTGCCTACGCCGCCTATCCGATGGGAATGGAGCTCGCAGCCATTTATGCTCTCAAACAACGCGACGATCTGATATACGAAGATATAGATACCCTAGCCAAGCTGAGATACGGAGCGGCCAGGAACTCCACATTCACCACAAAATTCATCGAACACGCGAAGGAATATAATATCTCGCCGGACATTACATATTACAACAATACGACGGAGCTCTTCGACGCCCTTCATGCGAAGAGGGTAGACGCTATCGTCAGCAATATCATGTTCTATGACGACAGCCTGAAGATACTGGGGCGCTTCGCGCCGCTGGCCGTATATTACATCACCGCCAAAGACAACAGCGCGCTGCTGAATAAACTTGACAACGCGATATACCGCATGGAGGTAAACGACCCGACATTTGACAGCGGGCTTCTAAAGAAGTATTTTCCTCATTATAAGAACACTATCTTCAACTACGACGAGTATCTCTTCATAAAAAACGCGCCGCCGATCAGGATCGCCTACGAGACCGACAGATCTCCGCTTTCCTTTACGGGCAGCGACGGAGAATTCCATGGCGTTCAGCGGGATATTCTTGATGAAATATCGCGAATCAGCGGTCTTAAATTCGACTATGTGCCCTGCAGACGGGAACAGACGGAGCTTACGTATCTGGAAGAGAACAAGCTGCGCGTCATAAGCGGAGTCCGTTACTGCCGGTTCAGCGCGCAGGCAAAGAGGCTGCGCTTCAGCATCCCCTATCTCTACTCTGGCAATATCATCGCTGGAACAGACCCGCTGAAGTACACGGGACAGGAAGAGCTGCGCCTTGCGATGGTAGAGGGCGCCGCCTCCCTCAAAGAGCGCGTGGCGGCTAAGTACCCGAAGTTCAAGATACAGACCTACGAAAATACGGAGCAGGCATTTAACGCCGCCGTCAGCGGCGAGGCAGATTTCGTCATCGAAAACCGCTACGTCGCCGAACCATATTTCGTTAAACCAAAATTCCGCAGCCTGAAGATACTCTCTTTGACAAGGATCGAAGAGCCCTATACCCTCGCTACGCTCGTCTATTACGTGCCCGCGAACGATGAAAAAGACTGGAACTCCGAGACCTTCATCTCCATAATAAACAAGTCGATCGAACAGCTGGACCCGCAAAAAATAAGCGCCTCCGTAATCAACAGAAGCGCCGAAAACATATACAAATACACACTGGGCGATTTCATCTACCAATACCGCGGTCAGTTCGTAATTCTGCTCGCAGCCGCTGGGGCCGCCATCGCCTTCCTTCTGGCACGCCGCTTAAAAAGAGGACGGTTTATTTAGAGAATATCCCCTGATAATCCGTCTTTTTTATTTTGATGAGGCCGCTGGAAACCTTATCCTCAAGCTCGTCTATACGTTTGCGTACATCAAGGGGAACGTTTTGCTTCGTCTCGCGCGTCCACGTCGAAATATCTATGCAGTCATCCTTTAGCCCAAGTGAAAAACGATCTTTAGGAAGGTTGTCCTGCAAAAAATTTTCTATTACCTTATAAATCACATGGCCGCTGCGTTTAACGACGCTGGTCAGCACCATCTCGGGAAAATCGCTCTCAAGCTCCGTGTCGACGCCGATCGTCCAGTAGCCGCCCTCTTTGGCCCTCTCTATCGCGCCGATGCCGGCGGCGCCGTTGACACAGAATATTATGTCCGCGCCGAGGCGTTTGAGCTTCATCGCCGCCTCCGCGGCCTTCGCCCGGTCATTGAAATCATTCGTATATTCGCAGAGCACCTCGATATCTGGATTTATATACCATGCGCCCGCAATGTATCCACGCCTGAACCGCTCTACCGGGGGGACTTTTTCCCCAAGGATGATACCGATCTTCTTTTCATCGTTGATACGCTCCACATCTTCACGCGTGGTCATTATAGCGGCCAGGGCCCCGGCGAGAAAACCGCCCTCCTCCTCGCGGAAGACGATCTCCGTAACGCCGTCCAAATTATTCGTATCAAAGGTGAGGAACGAACAGGCCGGATATTCCCTCATCACCTCCGGCAGATATTTAATGTAGGCTACGGAGGTAATGATGACCAGATCCGACGCGGCGGCGGCCTCTTTGAGCAGCGGCAGCAGCTTCGTATTATCGTCAAGGGCGTTATAGTATTTGGTGGAGAGCTTTTTGTTCCCAAAGCGCACCTGGGCGTTTCGCATTCCCTCAAGGCAGAGCCAGTTAAAGCCCGAGGCGGAGGCTGTGTCCGATCCCTCCAGCATCAATGATATCCGTTTCGGCGCCGCAAAGGCGGAGCACTCCATAAGCATCATCAGGATAAACGCAGCCGGCAATATAAATTTTTTCATCAACAAACACATCCTTTCATAAAACCAAAAGAATATCTTTTTTACAAATTATCGCTATAATTATACCTTAGAAAGTGGGCAGCCTGCGAGCCGGCTTGAGAATTTAAGAGCGGCTGCGCGGGTATACGTCAATTAGCTATAGTTAACATATTCGTGGAGTTGAGCCTATAGATGAATCTTGTAGAGATGAAGAGCGGAGAGCGGGCTGTGATAAAGATGCTGCCGGAGGGAGAGGCTGCGCAGCGACTTGAGGCACTAGGCTTACGGAGCGGCAAGGAGATAGAAAAGATCTCCTGCATGCCATTCGGCGGGCCGGTAACGGTGATGCTGGAGGGACGTCATTTCGCCGTGTCGCACAGCATCGCGGAGCATATCGAAATAGAAAAGGCCGATTCCCTGTAGCATGGGAACCGGCAGGGGGAATAGATGAGCTGTAAAGATTGTAAACTATGCTTTGATAAAAAAGAGAGTAAGCGGGACGAGGTGCACCGAAATTCATCCGCCCCGGAGGAGACAAAGAATTCCCCCGCGGGGCAGGCCGACGAATGCGGCGGCCGTAAGCGTATGCGCATCCTTCTGATGGGAAACCCCAACGTCGGAAAGAGCGTATTTTTTTCGCGCCTCACCGGGGTGCACGCGCTCTCCTCAAACTACCCGGGGACGACCGTCGGTTTCACGCAGGGGCTCATAAAACACAAAGACATCTGCGCCGATCTGATAGACGTTCCTGGCGCCTATACCCTCGACCCAACGAACGAGGCTGAGGAGATCGCGCGCCGTATCATCGAGGAGGGAGCGGACAAGGTCATACTCGTCATCGACGCGACGGCGCTCGAACGCAACCTCGTAATGTCGCTGCAGGTGCTTTCCTATCACATACCGGTGATCGTCGCGCTCAACATGACCGACGAGGCCCGCCACAAGGGAATACTGCTCAACGTGGAGAGACTTGAAGAAGAGCTCGGAGTCCCTATCTACCAGACAGTCGCCACGACGGGAAGAGGCATCAGCGACCTTGTCGACAACCTTGACCGGGCACGGATCAGCCCGATCGAAGCGATGACGAAGGAAGAACGCTGGCAGAAGATCGGCAAGATCATTGCCGGCGTGCAGACGGTGACGCACCGCCACCACACGCTGCTCGACCGTATCGAGGACATTTCGGCCCACCCCGTAATCGGCGTGCTGCTTGGCTTTTTCGTGCTCGCGCTGAGCTTCACGCTTATCCGCTTCGTCGGCGAGGGACTTATCAACTACATCTTTGACCCTATCTTTGAAAACCTCTGGCTGCCGTTTCTTGAAAAACTCAGCGGCCTCTTCGGCGACGGGTACCTGCGCACGCTGCTGATAGGAAAACTCTTCGACGGCTCCATCGACCTCGAACAGAGCATGGGGGTTCTGTCGACCGGCTTCTACGTCGAGTTCGGCATGGTCTTGCCCTACATCATCGCCTTTTACGCGGTGCTCTCCTTTCTGGAGGACTTCGGCTATCTGCCGCGCCTCGCCGTTGTCTTCGACGCGCTGCTCCACCGCTTCGGCATCCATGGATACGCCATCATCCCCACACTGCTTGGCTTCGGCTGCAATGTGCCGGGGATACTGGCGACGCGCGTTCTTGAGTCGGAGCGCGAACGCTTTATCGCGGCGACACTCATCTCCGTCGGCGTTCCCTGCGTGTCGATACAGGCAATGCTCGCCTCGACACTCGGTGGCTTCGGCATGTGGTATGTCGGCGCCGTCTATTTCATACTCTTTATCGTCTGGCTCATACTAGGACGCCTCATGCACCTGACGCTCTCCGGCTACAGCCCGGAGCTGATCGTGGAGATACCTCCCTACCGCCTGCCCTCATTCAAGGCCTGGATGAACAAGCTCTGGTTCCGCATCAAGGATTTCTTCTTTGAGGCGACGCCTCTCGTGCTCGGCGGTATTCTGCTCGTCAACATACTCGACACCATCGGCCTGCTGGAGTGGATCGGCAATATTCTCGCGCCCTTCTTCCAGACGGTGCTGGGACTGCCGGCAGCAACCGCCGTACCGGTAGTAATGGGACTCTTCCGCAAAGATATCGCGATGGGGCTGCTCATTCCGCTTGACCTTACGGCACAGCAGATGCTCGTCGCCGTCATCGTCCTCTCCATGACCTTCCCCTGCATCGCGACGTTCGTCGTCATGTGGAAGGAGCTGGGAGTCCGGCGCATGCTTCAAAGCAGCGCGCTTATGCTCTCCGCCGCGCTGATAACAGGCGCGGTGCTGAACCTCATCCTGAACGTGCTGTAGAGGGGGAAAAATGACATTCACACGCATCATCCGCGGTACGCTGATAACGGCAGCCATTCTGATAACGGCAGTTTCACAGGCGGCAGCGGACGTGGTAGTCGGCGCACCGGCTACGGCGGAGATCGGCCAGCCATTTGTAGTAACGATAGAGGTCTCCGGCGAAAAGATAACCGACGTCAGGCTTTCGTGGCAGAGACATGAATCCTTGCTGGCCCCGGAAGATACCGGGAGCGGGCAAAGATTTTCCGTGCTGACCGGCACCGATCTTAAGAACGCCAAGCCGGGGGCCAGCCCGCTTTTCGTCACCTTCACCGCCGGCGGCAAAAGAGAAAAGATCGAACATTCAATAAAGCTCTCCGCACGTAAATATCCCGTGGAAAAACTGTCCGTCGCCCCCTCAAAGGTTACGCCGCCAAAGGAGCTCTCCGAGCGTATCGCGCGCGAGGCCAGGCTCGGGCGCGCCGCGATGCAGAGCGACAGCGCGGGACAGGCGCCGAAACTGCCGCTCGTACGCCCCGTGCCCGGCAGCTACAGCTCCGTCTATGGCAAGAGCCGTTACTTCAACGGCGAATTCCGCGGCCGCCACGGCGGCGTCGTTGGGGCAGGAGTAGGGGAACTCCTCCAAGTTTTTTGCCATGACCTGGGGGTCGGTGATGTAGTTGAGAAACTTTTCGGCCAGATCCACGTGCTTGGCGCCGGTGGGGATGACGTAGAGATCAAAGCCCAACTGCACGGGATCGCTTTCGAAGTCGGCCACCTTCAGTGTGTTCTTGTCGCCCAATTCGCTCATGGCCCAGGAGGCGTTGCCGTCATAAGTGAGGGCCACGCAGGCCGTGCCGTTGGTCAGATTCTGCTCGGCGGCGCCGTAGGCCACCACGTTGTCGTTATACTTGGTCAGCCACTCGTAGGCCGCGGCGATCTCCTGCTCGTTGGTGGAGTTGGGGTCATAGCCCAGGGCCACCAGGGCGATGGGGAACAGGTTACGGGCGCCGTCGATAGTGCTGATCTGGCCCTTGAGGGCGGGGTCGATGAGGTCGTTATAGCATGTGATCTCGATGGGGCAGGTCTCAGTGTTATAGACCACATAGATGTAGTTCATGAGATAGGGGACGCAGTAGTCCTTCGCGGTCCAATAGGCCTCGTTGATGTTGGAGGAGTTGGGGATATTGTCCAGATTGAGTTTCTGGACATAGCCGCCGGCCACCAGGGAGTCCATATAGGCGTCACAAGTCATGATGAGGTCGTACTCCTGGCCGCCGCCGGCTGTCAGCTTTGTGATGGCGTCGGCGTTGTCGCTCATGTAGGAGAGGTTGATCTTGCAGTTGTTCTGGGATTCGAAATCAGCGATGAGCGCGTCGGAGATGTACTGCTGCCACATGTAGATGTTGAGCTCTGTGCTGGCCTCGGCGGGCACGTCGGTGGCGTTGCCGCCGGCGGGGGTGGAGCCGTTTCCAGAGCCGCCGCATGCGGCCAGGGG
>OGYF01003674.1_pt1 | contig 10212 bp, 7 predicted proteins | sample 1576451 | NCBI WGS metagenome assembly OGYF01 (sample SAMEA3541505, study PRJEB24748) | human gut metagenome | biome: human gut; feature: human-associated habitat; material: faeces | place: China | collected 2012 | reverse complement strand
CAACGACCCTCTGATTAACAGTCAGATGCTCTAACCGACTGAGCTACTGAAGAAGGTTTTCCTTTAATTGCGATGCAAAGGTAGTAGGATATTTTGAATTATGCAATATCTTTGCAAAAAAAATGAAGTAAAATGGATAAAATTATAGGAATGGGCAATGCATTGGTCGATGTACTGGTAAGAATCGATGACGATTCCTTGCTGGAAAAGCTACATTTGCCCAAAGGAAGCATGCAGTTGATACAAGAAGACACCTTGTCTGAAATACGTAAATATACCTCAGGGATGAAGATTCATCGCTCTACCGGCGGTTCGGCCGGCAATACGGTCTGTGCACTAGCTGCATTGGGAGCCAATCCCGGATTTATCGGAAAGATAGGGCAAGACGAGACAGGAGCTTTCTTTGGTGATACCCTCCGTCAGCGCGGGGTAAATGCCTTGCTGGCCACCTGCGATTTGCCGTCGGGCATTGCATCGACTTTCATTTCTACCGATGGAGAGCGCACGTTCGGTACTTATTTGGGAGCAGCTGCCACACTGAGGGCAGAAGACTTGTCGCGTAAAATGTTTGCCGGATACAATTATCTCTATATTGAAGGCTATCTTTTGCAAGACCATGACCTGATGCTGCGCGCCGTACAGCTGGCCAAGGAAGAAGGACTTCAGGTTTGTCTCGATATGGCAAGCTACAATGTGGTGGAAGCCGAACGTGACTTCTTCGACCAGTTGATTGTGAAATATGTGGACATCGTGTTTGCCAATGAGAGCGAAGCACTGGCCTATACGGGAAAAGCTCCTCATGAAGCCTTGGAAGAGATTGCGTCCAAATGCAGCATCGCTGTGGTGAAAACCGGAAAAGAAGGCTCCCTTGTGAAGAAAGGCACAGAAGTCATTCAACTGCTGTCTTGTCCGGTCGATAATGTGCTGGACACCACTGGTGCAGGCGATTTCTATGCCGCCGGTTTCATGTACGGCCTGACGTGCGGTTATTCGCTGGAGAAATGCGTGCAAATCAGTACCATTCTGGCCACTGCCGTCATTCAGGAAGTCGGTACCACCTTACCTGCTAAGAAATGGGACGAAATTAAGTTAAATATTGAATCACTTCTGCAAGTCTAACCGGAATAATGTGTTTATTTGCAAGGAAGAACAATTTTGTAAACAGACTATATATGAATGCAAGAAAAATGCTGGCCGGAGCCTTTATCGTGATGTTGGGGATGGGCATGACCAGCTTCAAGGAAGACGACCGTAATTTTCAGATATCAAAGAATCTGGACATATTCAACTCCATTTTCAAGGAACTGGATATGTTTTATGTAGATACCGTGAATGCTGAAAAAATGATTCAGACCGGAGTGGAAGGTATGCTTTCACTGACCGACCCTTATACGGAGTACTATCCGGAAGAAGAGGTGAGCAGTCTCAAGGAAATGACTACCGGAAAATACGGCGGTATCGGTGCGGCCATCCGCTATTATGAGGCCAAAGACCGCATTGCAGTGGTAGAACCTACCGAAGGCATGCCGGCAGCCGAAGCCGGAGTCAAGGCAGGCGACATCATTCTCTCGGTAGGAGGAAAGGAAATGGTACGTGGCGACATGAAACCCCAGGAATTTTCTTCCAAGGTCAGCGAAGCGCTGCGTGGAGAACCGGGCACGTCGTTCGTGCTGAAAGTGCTGCGTCCGCTCAAGAACGACAGTACGGTGATGGAATTTAAAATTACCCGTAAGAACATCCGTACCAATCCGGTGCCCTATTACGGCATGGTGAAAGACAGCATCGGCTATTTGGCTTTGTCCAGCTTTACGGAAAATTCTGCCAAGGATTTCAAAAAAGCTTTCATCGAACTGAAGCAGAAAGGTGCCAAGTCGCTGATTATCGACTTGCGCGACAACGGAGGAGGTTCCTTGTCGGAAGCGGTAGACATTGTCAATCTCTACGTGCCGAAGGGACAGGAGATTGTGGTGACAAAAGGAAAGGTACGTCAGGCGCAGGGTTCTTATAAAACTCAGAATGAACCGGTCGATACACAGATTCCGCTGGCAGTACTCGTGAACGGTGCCACGGCTTCGGCTTCTGAAATCGTGAGTGGTTCGTTGCAGGACTTGGACCGTGCGGTAGTCATCGGTTCGCGTACCTTCGGAAAAGGACTGGTGCAGACCATCCGTCCGTTGCCTTACAACGGCACGCTGAAAGTGACCACTTCCAAATACTATATTCCCAGCGGACGTTGTATCCAGGCTATTGACTATGCCAAGAAGAATGCCGACGGTTCAGTAGCCCGTACACCCGACAGTCTGACCACCGTATTCCATACTGCTGCCGGACGTGAGGTGCGTGATGGAGGAGGTATTCGTCCGGACATCGAAGTGAAGGGAGACAAGATTCCGAACATTGTGTTCTACCTGATGAACGACGACCTGATTTTCGATTACGCTACCCAATATTGCTGGGATCATCCTACATTGGCTTCGGTAGACGACTTCAAACTGACTGATGCCGATTATGAGGCTTTCAAGAAACTGGTGAAATCACGTAACTTCACATACGACCGTCAGAGTGAGAAGATGTTGAAAAGCCTGAAGGAGATAGCCGAGTTTGAGGGCTACATGACCGAGGCTGCAGAGGAATTCAAGGCGCTGGAAAAGAAGCTTAACCATAACTTGGACCGCGACTTGGACTATTTTGCCAAACCGATTAAGGAATATATCTCACAGGAAATCGTGACCCGCTATTTTTATCAGCGTGGTGCGGCGATGGAACGGTTGAAAGATGATACTGATTTGGAAGAAGCCATCAAGGTATTGCAGAATCCCGTCCGTTACCGGGAGATTCTTTCTGCACCGGTAAAGAAAGACGAACCGGCAAAGAAGGAAGAAACGAAGAAATAAGGCCTCAGAGAGGCTTCTGGAGAGCTTTCAAGTAAGGCCCGGAAAACGCAAGTACGTTTTGTTTCAAACGCAAGTGCATTTGAAGTGAAACGTACTTGCGTTTTTAGTAAAATGTACTTGCGTTTTGGGGAAAACGCAAAGGCGTTTGATTTGAAATGGTTTGGTGTTTTGAAGCAGGTAAAATAAGTCCGTTTTTTTCAGAAAGATCATCCTGAGAAAAGGTATATTTTATGCAGTATGGATATCAGTTTTTATACATTCAAATTCCGATACAGGTATAATATACCCAAGCCAAGGCCATTCGATGCACAACTGTTGATTGTGTTTGCAAACCACAACCTCTTCAAAAACTGATAGGTTTTTCAAGAATGAATAGGTCTCTAAACTAATTCTGTAAACAATTGGTTGGTCATCCTTTTCAATGAACAATGAATAGTATTTTCGGGTGAGGCTTACATCCTGTATAACATACACATCATCCAGATATTCTACATTCAACAGATTGCATAAGTTATGGGCGAAAATGCTTCTGGCATCTTTATTGTCAAATTTTTCAATAAAATACGACCAGATTTTTTCTCGTTTTTCATTATAAGGGTAGCCTATTCTGATTCTTGTCAGTTGATGGGGAAGTTGATAGATGTTGTCATTTTCAGTGTCAAAAGAAATTTGAATTTCTTGACTTGACTCGATATATTTGTAGAGTCCGTAGCTGAATTGGTAAGAATCACTTTCTTTTGAGATAATATTTGAAATCTGCACAATAGAGTCATATTCATCCTCTTCTTTATTCCAGAAAAGAATGGTAAACAATTTCCGGGGAATAAAAGTTTCATTGTCTTTACCTATATCAAATTCTTGTACAATGTAACTGCCGTGATAGATAGAGTCAGATTCTCTGCTCATGAACATCCATACTTTCTGCCCTTTACAGAAATCCGTTTCTGAGGCATGCCAATAGCTGATTTCACCCCATTCAGGGAAGATTGTTCCCAGATGAAGGGCTGAATTGAGAAATAGCGGGTCGGCGTAATATTGAAGAATCAGGGTCAGATTTTCAATTAATTTCCAAAGGCAAGGTAAGGTATTGTCTAATAATGTGTTTTCTGTGAGTGCTTGTACGGCAGTATAAGCTACGTTATTTTCAGGATGAAGTGAATGAAAATATTCATTCAGATGACAGATGAGCTTGGACAATACTTGTTTGAATGAAGGGGTATAAGGGTTTAATTTTTTAGCTTTGATATAAAATAGCATGAGCATACCGAAAAACACTTCTTGATTTTCTTTTTTTAAGTCCTCCAGTAATGGGAGAACTTCATTTACAAAGTGTGTGGGAAGAAGTGTATAATTCTTGTCGACAAATGTCGCAAGAATTTGTTCTGGCCATAAAGTATCTTGTTGGTAAAATTGATATTTGTTAATTAAATCGTAAAACCATTTTGCTCTTTCTGTGATAATTGCTATCTCTATAAGCTGTTCTTCAGATATTCCAAATAGCTTACAAGTATCATCCCATATTTGGTCTATGATTTCAACTTTTTTGATTTTATTATTGATTAGGCGATATATTTTTGTCCGGTTGACATACCCTAATAATGTGGCAAATGCCGAGACCGAGGGGGCAAACAAACGGTGTTCTATTAAAAACGTTAGTATGTTTTGTTTATTGTCGAGCATAAATGTATCAATATGATGCTGTTTTGTTACAAAAAATTGATTGTAAGAAATCGCTGGTCTATTCTGCTTTCTTAACTTCTTCCTGTTTTTTATTTTTGTGGTGACAGAGTAAAGGTAAATAAAATTCCCAAAGGGGCGTCATGTGAATAAGGAAAAATGTATATTTGCAAAGTAAGGGAGGAGAAATACCCTTATGATGTAAAAACGCGTTTTTTCAACTTTTGTCCTAAGAAACGAAATCGCCAATTTTGTAAATACTCAGACGGATGGAAGGAACATGACGCTCATCTGTATTACCTATGCAAACCTTGTGTATAGCACTATTGCTATATCCGGTTGCATACCGAAATACGGCGTGGGATTCTTGTTTTCGCTTGTCTCTGAGTTGGTGTTTGGCGATGCCTGTTTCTTGATAAGTGGAAGGAAAGTCCTCACGCCTTTTTTTGTTAATGTGCCGGATTCAGGGGGCTTACCGGCATAAATAAAGAATATAGCCATGTAGTGAAATAAATCAGAATGCAATTCGGAATGTAATAAAGAAACGTTTTTGAAATGTGTAACGTTCTTTTACGAGCAGAGAATAATAGTCACTGAAAAGAGCGTCATATTGAACAAAAAATGTATCTTTGCAATACAACGACCGGAGAAATGGTCGGTGTCTACATAAGAAAGCGTTTTTTGCTTTATCCTGAAATCGAAATCGCCAGTTTCTAATCGGAGGATTAAGACAATATGACGCTCACGATTTTTGTATATGTATGTCATGTGAGTTTTTATAGGTACATGATTGATTACATACAAAAACGGCGTGGGTTGATTGTTTCTTTATTCATTCCGATGCGGCGTTTGGCGATGCCTGATTTTGATGATTAAAGCAGACAAGTCCTCACGCCTTTCTTTTTTATACAAATGAAAACATAATGCCTTTTCTGGGGATAGCGGGCATTTTCTAATAATAAAGGAGGTATTTATGCCACTTTTCAGAATCACAGTAAAGCAGTCTAAGAATTCCAATGGGATTCGTCTGGAAAAAGGAATGTCAGTAGAAGTTGTATCTAATTCTTTTAGTAATCCAGTTTCCACTAATGGTGGTCAGCTTGTTGCGGATGCTTTCAATCGCATCTATGGCGTGGATATTAAGAAGGCAGGAGCACTTAGTATGGTTTATTTGGATGTGGAACGGATAGGGTAGATTGAATTTTTATTAGATGTTTATTTAGATAGATAAATCTAATCAATTTTTTAATTTTAACTTTAAAAAAATGTTATGATACAACGTTGTAAAAAATGTGGAGAATGGGTTGAAGCCGAGAAAAGAGATATGTTTGATAGAGCTATACATCCAATAGATGAAGCTTTAGGGTCTGAAGGAGGATTAATGGAAAAAGTAGGAGGTTGGTTTGGCTTTAAAGGATTGGGAAGAGCAATAGATAGAGCGGCACGTTTGCCATCTGATATTGTTAGAGGAGCTACAGATTCTGTTTTTGGTGATAAATATCATTTTGTCTGTCCAAATTGTGGAAAAGAATGGTCAACAGATAATGATTGGGAGGATGAAACTACAATTTATAAAGAAGAACAACGGCAAATTAATATAGTTAAAGAGTACAGAAATAAAAGTATAACATTGATTGATGCACCTGAAAATGAAAAGATTTCATTTGTTAATGAATTGGCAGCTTCGTTGCCTTCTGTCTCGGAAGAAGTTTTAAGAGCTACTTTGTTTGATACGCTTGCTTTTTCTCAGTTCAAATTGTTGGGAAATGTAAATGAAGCTTTAAATGCGATTTCTGAGTCACTTAAATTATATGATGATCCTAATACTCATGCTTTGCGTGGAATTATTTTGGGAGAGGGGCGTACTCCAAATGATAAATATAAAACCTTGCAAGAGTTGATTTATTGTAAGGAATCAGAGAAAGGAGAACCGTTTTTCTTTACTCAACAAGAATATTTAATGAAATTAGAAGAGCAGAATCTACATTATGCAGAACACTTCCTGGAAATACCACAAAATCAAAGGAGGTTTTTGGTAATAGATAACGAACTTCATTATTTGCCGGACTCTTTTAAAGTTTTGACCATAAATAGTATTCCTACAGAACTTCAATTTCCTGTAGGGCATCCGATTGATAAACAAATGTATATTTGTCATCCTTTAAAACCTAAGATGTATCTTCCTATTGAAGATTATCAATTGGAACTGTTTAGGGATGAAGTAAAAGAACTTTGTGTATTATTGCAGGCATTAGGTGCTAAAAAGCTTTCAATAACTGATAATAGGAGTAATGAAAAAAGTTTAGATCAGAAACGAAAACTGGATATTGAAGCAGGTGGGGGCATAAAGACTACAGAAGGAAATGTAAAAGGGGCAATGTCTTCAGAAAGTGAAGAATATTTGAGAATTAAAAATGAGTTTGTTCGTAATCAAGAGTTCGAAAGATCTTCTATTCTTCCATGTGTACCAGAAGGGTTAGTTTGGTATGGCCATAGAGCTGATTGGCAGCAAATGGCTTTACAAAGAAATCAAGGAACATTAATACATCATCATGATTATCTTTCCATTCAGAAAAATACTTTGGTCAATGAAAACGAGAAAAAGCAATTAGAAGCAGATTTTAAGACTTTGATGGCAAAAGGTAATGGAAAAGTTGATATGGAGAGAGGTCGATTGTTTAAAGAAAATAGCGACTATATATTTGAATTGAACGTTGATTTCTATCCGTTATCTGCTTATAAAAAGAATTACATTATAACAGAGACATTTAAGCCTGCTAAGTCAAAATCCTTTTATTGGTTAATAGCTTTTGTTTTATTTTTGGGTCTAATATTCTGTTTATTATTCTATGTTTAATACTAGCAATAACAATACTACAATTACAAATAATTTTAGTTCTTCAGAAGATAAAATGATAGAGCAGCGGCGTTTCATGTATCAAAAAGCAATTGAAGCATATCAATATCATGTTAACCGGTATCATACTTGGATGAATTATTATGCATTGTTTAACGGTGCTTTGTTGGTTGCCTTCTGTACGCTGCTTTGTGCAACTACACAGATAGCTGGTGGTAAAGGTTCTGTTGAAACTGAAAAAATCGTATTAGAGGGAGGTACTGTTATTTTAAGTAACAACTATGGGTGGTTGCAAGTCCTGATAATTGTTTTAGGTATACTAACTAGCTTTTTGTGGTTATTGAGCATTTTGGGACATCGAACTTGGACTTTAAGTTGGATGTCTATTATATGCAAATATGAAAGAGAATATGGCTTTGATCCATTATATAGAATGGTAATATTGCAAAATAAATATAATCCCAAGAATAAGGATGGTGCTTCTTTGGAAGATAGTTTTAAAAGAACTTATATACCAGAAGGTTTTTCTACAGATAAACTAACAATCAAATTTGTGTGGCTTGTTATTATATCTTGGTATGTAACTTTACTGTATCTATGTTTTCAAAATTTTGTAATTTGGTGGATATTTGTATTTATTGTGTTTTTTTCAATTGTAATTTATTTTCTAATTAGGCCTAAGAGACATTGTAAATGTAAAATTTGGGATAAGTTCTTATATACAAATGTAAGAAATAAAAAACGTGAGTACGAATATTGATAATAAAAAATAATATTATGGTACATAAAGAAACTTTTGATGCTTTCTGCGAAGGTATAAAAACTGAAACATATTGGAAAAATCCTTTGACATATTATGTAAAATCTAATAATTCAGATTTATTTATATACCCTAATATCCCTAGTGATGTAAAACATAAAATTCGTATAAATTGGGGACTCAATTTGGATGAAGAAATTCTTTATGTGCGGGATTCTTCTTTTTGGAATGACCGTAATCAAGGTTTGGTTATAACTGATTGCGGAATTATTTGTATACCTGATAATGAAGATATGAATGATAGAATTCATATTTTATGGGAAAGTATAGACCATGTAGAATACAAAGATGAATTATTGTATTTTTTGGGATATGGCGATAGAGATAATAATTGTCCAATACATATATCTCATTTCTTAAAGGAAACTTCAGCTTATAGTAAAAGAGGTGCAGGTTATATTTTTCAAAGAATATTTACACGTATGGCTCAAACGCAGACTCCAAAAGATGTAGATGAAGATTTGAGAAATACTTGCGAATTATTTGATAATTTAATAGATGAAGGGAAAAATGATGAAGCATTACAAATTGCCCTTGATTATCGTGAAAGAACAAGTAATACAATACTTACACCTATAATTGCAAAGTTATATAATCAAAAGGGGCAATATATAAAAGCTTTGCAACTTTTAGAAGATGATTTTAATTCCCTCCCTGAAGAAAATTTATATTGGAGAAGCCAACTGAAATATACAAAATACTCTTTGTATGAATCTAATAATGAATTATATAAAGCAAGAAAGGATTGTTTATATGTGGTAAAAAATGCACCGTCTGATTTAACAAATGAAGATGATGTTTCTATTTTAGAGGATTCTATGCAAGATTTTCGTAGATATGAAGATTTTTATATCCAGCATTTTTTAGAACAACCCTACAATGAACGAAAGCTGATTGTTCCAGTCCAATCATATACTGATTTGTCTCAAAAGAAGCTAGTTGTAGTTGATATTAATAATCTTCCAGCTATAAACTTCCCAATGGGACATCCTGTTGCAAATCAATTGTATGTTGGTCATCCATATATTCCATCTAAATATATTCCATTTGATAATTATGAATTGGAATTGATTGAAGATAAGATACGAGAATTTTCTCAGATAATGCAATATTTGGGTGCAACGGAAATAAATATTGAAAGTGTAAATTCTTCTTCAAATAATAAAGATGTAAATACAGATCAAAAGCTATCCGGAGGTGCAGATTACAAATTTATATCTGGCTCTGGTAATGGAGAAAGATATATAACTAATAAACTTTTGGAAGATATAAGTCAACATATAAATCTGCATCAGAAGTTTTCCCCGAAAAAAACTCCAATGTTACCTAATAATTTAGTTTGGTATCAGAATGAACCTTCATGGCAGCGACTTTATAACCAACGTATGCAAGGAGCTTTATTAGAACATGAAGAACGTATTGAAACTAAGGAAAGTCAGGTTGTGGAAAATTCTGAACTAAAGAAAATCTCAGCCGAAGTTAAATGGTTATTTGTTCAAGCTAACGGTAATTGGGAGCAATCTATGGAGGAGAAGTTTGAAGCACATGAGAATGCAATACTTTCAATTCATGTAAAATTTGCTCCTTTAGACAGTTTGGGAAAAACGTCTGTTCAGGACACAATAAAAGGAACAATCAAAAATACAATGAATAGCCTGACTTCTTATGCATCTTCTGTAGGAAATATTATTCATAAAATTCTTCCGGTTGATATGACTGATATAGAGAAAGAATACTTAGATGAACTCAAAGCATGTCTCGAAGAGGATGGTGAAATTTCATCTAGGGAAAGACGTTTGTTGAATCGTTTAAGAGAACGATTAGGTATAACTGAAGGGAGGGCGGAAGAGTTAGAAGCTTTCTTATTAAATCCCCAACTGACTGAGGAAGAACAAGAATACTTAGATGAATACCTCAAATCCGCAACTAAGCTCTTCAGCGTCCTTCTTGCGTCTAAACGTCCT
>OGYF01003673.1_pt1 | contig 10215 bp, 9 predicted proteins | sample 1576451 | NCBI WGS metagenome assembly OGYF01 (sample SAMEA3541505, study PRJEB24748) | human gut metagenome | biome: human gut; feature: human-associated habitat; material: faeces | place: China | collected 2012 | reverse complement strand
CTTTAATATATGTTCCCTTCATACCAGAGGATCTTGTCTCAACAACTCCGGCACTTTCTAGTTTCCTTAGTGCGTTTACGACAACAGATCTTGTGATCCCGAATCTATCTGCGATCTTACTTGCAACTAAGACTCCTTCATTTCCTTCTAATTCTTCTAAAATATGGATCACTGCTTTGTGTTCTGTGAAGGATAACGTACTGATCGCGGAATCAACGATTCCTTTCTTTCTTCGTTCCTGTTCCACTTCTTCGCTTACAGATCTTAACATTTCAAGTCCGACAACGGTTGTTCCATATTCCGCTAAGATAATATCATCAATGGAATAATTTTCTCTCTGGCGGTACATAAATAATGTTCCGAATCTCTCTCCTGCGATATCGATCGGTGCGATGATCGCATAGTAATCATCAACGTCTGACTCAAATCCCAGCGTGGAAAGGCTGACGTTTTCATTGGTGGAAAGAATCGTTAATAGTCTTTCATTTAATGAAAAATCAACATAATCTTTGACATTTCCTGAGATCAGCTGATGAAGCACTTCGATGTGGTCTGCTTCATTTTTACCTAAGATCTTTCCTTTTTTACTGATGACAAGGACGTTTGAATTCATTACTTCTGTCAGAACTTTACAGATATCGTTAAATACAACTTTCTGTGAATTGTTATTATGAAGTAATTTATTAATCTTTCTTGTTTTATCTAGTAATTGTATACTACTCATCTATATTTTTTCTCCTTATTTTGACACTGACTCCCCAGAAGTCTCTTTCTCTTTTGCATCTTCTGGCATGCTGCATACGAATCCACATTCCTTGCTAGAGCATACAAGCTTCTTACCTTTTTCGATCATATAGCTTCCGCATTTTTCACATTTGACTGTGGATGGTTTCTGCCATGACATAAATTCACATTCCGGATTATTTTCACATCCGTAATATTTTCTTCCTTTTTTCGTTTTCTTTAAGACAACTTCTCCGCCGCACATTGGGCATGGGATTCCGACTTTTTCAAAATGTGGTTTTGTATTTCTGCATTCTGGGAATCCAGGGCATGCAAGGAATTTCCCATATGGTCCGTACTTCACGACCATATTTCTTCCACATTCATCGCAGATAACGTCTGTGACTTCGTCTTCGATCTTGATCTTCTCTAATTCTTTTTCTGCATTCTTCACTGCGATCTCAAAGTCTGGGTAGAAGTTTTCAATGACGGATTTCCAATGGACTTTACCTTCTTCTACCATATCAAGCAGGCCTTCCATCATCGCTGTGAAATTCACATCGACGATACTTGCAAATGCTTTCTTCATCATGTTGTTGACTGCTTCTCCAAGCTCTGTGACATATAAGTTCTTCTTTTCTTTGACAACATAACGTCTTGCTGTGATCGTTGAGATCGTTGGTGCGTAAGTACTTGGACGTCCAATTCCAAACTCTTCTAGTGTCTTAACTAAAGATGCTTCTGTATAATGAGCTGGTGGCTGTGTAAAATGCTGTTTTGGTTCTAAATCATTCAATGTAAGTTGGGTATCTTCATCGATGGATTTTAACATTACATTTCCTTCGGATTTCTCATTGTTAATGTTATATACAGATAGGAATCCATCGAAGGCAATCTTGCTTGCGGATGCATTAAAACGATAATCTCCAGCAGCGATCTTTACAGATGTATTCTCATATTTGGCTGGTGCCATACGGCTTGCCATGAAACGGTTCCAGATCAGCTGGTATAAACGGAACTGATCTCTTGATAGTTCATCTTTGATGCTTGCTGGTGAGTTTGTCATGTAGGTTGGTCGGATGGCTTCATGTGCATCCTGTACTTTCTTGTCGTCTTTCTTGGCAACAGTTCCTGCTCCAACGAACTCGGCTCCATAAGCTTCTTTGATGTATTCTTTCGCTGCTGCATCGGCTTCTACAGAGATACGTGTGGAGTCTGTACGTAAGTATGTGATCAGACCGACGGTTCCCTGTCCTTTGATATTGACACCTTCATATAACTGCTGTGCGATACGCATCGTTTTCTGTGGTGCGAAGTTTAACTTGCTGGATGCATCCTGCTGAAGAGTACTTGTCGTAAATGGAAGTGGGCTCTTCTTTAATCGTTCTGTGACTTTCACTCCTTCGACGGTGAATTCTTTTCCTTTTAAATAGGATAAGATCTCATTCATCTCTTCTTCGCTGTGGATCTCGATCTTCTGTTCTTTATTGCCAATCAGTTTGGCTTCTAATGGCTTTTTGCTTCCTTTGACATCTAATAAGGCTTCTAAGGACCAGTATTCCTGTGGAATAAACAGATTGATCTCTTCTTCTCTGTCACAGATCAGGCGTAGAGCTACGGACTGAACTCGTCCAGCACTTAAACCTCGTTTGATCTTTGCCCAGAGGATCGGACTGATCTGGTATCCTACGATTCGGTCCAGAACACGTCTTGCCTGCTGTGCATCGACTAAGTTCATATCGATGTCTCTTGCGTGTTTAATGGAGTCTTTGACAGCTGTTTTTGTGATCTCATTAAATGTGATTCGACTGTAGTTTTTGTTCTCCAGTTTTAATGCGTAATATAAATGCCATGAGATGGCTTCTCCTTCACGGTCCGGGTCAGTCGCGAGGTATACTTTGTCTGCTTTTTTTACCGCTTTACGAAGAGCTGCTAATACTTCACCCTTCCCACGGATCGTAATGTACTTTGGTTCAAAGTCATTCTCGATATCTATTCCTAAGGTACTCTTTGGCAGATCGCGAACATGCCCGTTGGACGCGATCACTTCGTAATTCCTGCCCAGGAACTTTTTGATTGTTTTGGCTTTCGCCGGTGATTCGACGATAACTAGATATTTTGGCATATAGTATTACCCCTTGTTTACATTTTTTTGATATATAAGTTCTGATGGATCTGTTTGATATATCCTTTCGCTTCTAATTGAAATAAAGCTTGGATCACTTCTTCATAAGAATCTTGGGATGTACTTAAGATCTCATCAATATATTTCGGTTTCAAACTCAACATATCATACACCCTTTTTTCTGCCTTTGCAAGAGATTTTACACTATGCTTTGGAAATTTTCGTGAAAATCCCGTGAATTCTGAAAATTCTGTTAAAATATCGTCGACATTTTCAACTAATTTTGCTCCTTGTTTGATCAATCCATGACACCCTTGGCAATGTTTGTCTGTGATCATTCCGGGAACTGCGAACACTTCTTTGTTCTGATCAAGCCCGCAATCCGCCGTGATCAGCGATCCGCTCTTTGCTCTGGCTTCTGTGACGAGGATTCCATCACTTAATCCACTGATGATTCGGTTCCTTTCTGGAAAATGCCATTTGAGCGGTTCACTGCCTGGCGGGTACTCAGAAATAACTGTCTGATTCGCATACATGTCATAAAATAACTGAAAATTTTCTTTTGGGTAAATGAGATTGATCCCACATCCTAAAACCCCAACAGCCTGTCCTTTTTTGTCGATTATTTCACGGTGAACCGTCCCATCTACGCCCCTTGCGAGTCCACTTACAATCTGTACGCCTTGCTGAGCCAGCTCTTTTGCGAACTTTTTTGAGATTTCGAATCCATAAGTTGTCGGATATCTTGATCCAACGATTGCTATTGACAGTTCTTTTTCTTCATATGGCTGACCTTTTTGAAAAATCCCATACGGAGCATCGTAGATCTTCCTCAATCGATTCGGGTAAGCAGCTTCTTTTTGAATGATAAAACGGATATTTTCACGATGCAAGGCTTCATAGCCTTTCTGAATCGCTGTTTCATCTCTTGAATGAACGAAACGATCATATTCAAGTTGTGTCATGTGTTCTTTTAAGATTGCTGGGTTGATCTTATAGAGTTCTTTTGGATGAATGAAGATATCCATCAATTCTTTTTGCTTCTTGATCGGCAATCGGACTTTTCCGCATAGCCAGTACCAATATAATTTATCTTCCATATTCAAGCACCTCTTTGATAAATCCTGTATTTCTGAAGGTCATGGCTTCCATCAGGTGGATTGGTTTAATCTCTGATTCATTTTCCATAAGCATGATCGTCAGTGCTACTTTTAAAATCTTATCCATTCCTCGCCTTGTGATCTTGCCAGATCGATAGGCAATATCTAAAATCTCTTTGCATTCTTTGGATAAATGAAGGAGCTTGTTTAACTGTATGTGGCTTAAATGGCTGGTATCACTGCATTGATAGTTTTTTAATAACTTTTTTTCTCTTTGTATGGTTGTTTCGATGCGTTCTTTGATCTGATGGGATGTTTCTTGACTCTCTTTTTGTATCTTCTGTGTATCAGCCTCTTTTTTACTTAAACATAGGACCATGTCAAAACGGTCTAAGATCGGACCGGACAATTTCTTTAGATAACGCTTTTTTTCATGATAAGTACATCGGCAGATCCCATCTTCCAATCCATAACCGCAAGGACATGGATTCATGGTTGCGATCAGTTGAAAGTCTGCCGGAAACTTGTGGTAAATCCCATTTCTGGTGATATCGATCGTTCCATCTTCCAATGGCTGTCTGAGTGCTTCGATACATTCTGTTTTAAATTCCATAAATTCGTCCAGAAATAAAATGCCATGATGTGCTAATGTGATCTCTCCTGCCGTCGGCGTCTTGCCGCCTCCAAGGAATGCGGCTTTCGGGATCATTGGATGTGGCTGGCGAAATGGTCGGGTATCATCTTCTAAATACCTTGGAATTCCTGTGGCATCATAGATTGACTGAACTTCCATCTTCTCTTCTTTTGATAGTTGTGGAAGAATGGTCGGGATCCTTCTGGCTGCCATTGTTTTTCCTGAACCTGGGGAACCAATGATCAATAGATGATGTCTTCCAGTGACCGCGATCTCCATCGCTCTTTTTAAATGTTGTTGTCCGATAATGTCACTGAAGTCTTCTTCTGACTCTTCCTTTTGATAAGTTGTTGCACTTCTGCAACTTTTTTGATGATATGTTCCATGAAAATAGTCCAGGACATCCTGTAAACTGTCCATAAATACCACTTCGATATCTTCAATCCCTCTTAGAGAATTCTCATCTTCACTTGCCGCAAAGAACTTGTGAATTCCTTGTTTTCTTGCTTCTAAAACGATCGGAAGACAGTTTCCTACACCTCTGATCTTGCCGTTTAGTCCTAATTCTCCCATGATACAGATGTCATCTAACTTGCTTGCATCGATTAAATTCAGGCATCCTAAAAAGGCCACGGCGATCGGGAAATCGAACGCGGTTCCGTTCTTTCTTATATTGGCTGGGGATAAATTAACGGTGATCTTCATCGACGGTAAGGGATGGCCGATGGAGCGCAGTGCTGATGCAACCCGCTCTTTTGCTTCCATAGATTCTTTGGAAAGATAGCCTACCATTGTAAAATATGGCAGGCCGTTTCTGATCTCTACTTCTACGTGGATGAGCTTTCCACTCACTCCACTGATGATTCCTGTGATTACTTCCTGATAAATAATACTCAACTCCTTCTCTTCTCAAAAAGGAAGCTGGTTTCAAAATGATATGGTTAGTTTATCACAAAAGTAATATTTTTACAATCTTGTTTATTCAAAACAATTGTGATTATTTTAATAATTTCTTTAATTCACTCATAAATGTGTTCACATCTTTGAATTCACGGTAAATGGCTGCAAATCTTACGTATGCAACTTCATTTAAATCCTTTAATTTGTCCATGACCATCTCTCCGATCACAGATGTTTCAACTTCTCTTGTTCCCATGTTATAGATCTTTGTCTCGATCTCATCGATCGCTGCTTCGATCTGCCCCATGGATACTGGGAGTTTGTGACAGGATTGTACGATTCCATTCCGGATCTTGTTTCGATCATAGAGTTGTCGTGTCTTGTCTTTCTTGATGACACTCAACGGTTCTGTCTCTATCTTCTCATAAGTTGTAAAACGTTTTCCGCATTCGTCACATTGTCTTCTTCTACGGATCGCATTGTTGTCTTCTGCCGGTCTGGAATCTACGACTCTGGAATTCTCACTTCCACAATATGGGCATCTCATCTTCTTGTACCTCCGTGTTTTTACTGCTTGAAGTATATCATTTTTTTTGTAGAAAAGAAAGCTTTTCTTTTATTTCAGGCATTCTTTTTCGTTGATATCGACTAGAATCGTATCTCTGCCGATCCTTACAATGCATTTGTAGGGGATTTTGTAAACTTTATTCTTGCTAACGCATATGAGCATCTTCGTTGTTTTGGGAACGATCAGATAACAAATCTTACCCGTATGGATTTCAAATTCGAGGTCTAGGACAAAGCCTAAACATTCTCCTGTATTACAATTGATCACATCTTTTTGCCGAAGTTCGAGAAATTTCATGTCAGGAATCCTTTTTCTTCCTATTATAATAGTATTCTTTTTTTCCATGAATAGAAGCAGAAAAAAGCAGGAGATTCTGATCTCTCGAATCTCCTGCTTCTTTATTATTATAATGATATAAAGAAAGATTAAGCTTCTTTCTTTGGTGCTGGTTTCTTAGGAACTAATTTCTTTCCTGTAATGATTCCTTTTGGACATTTACCTGCACATAATCCACAACCTACACATTTATCATAATCAATCTGTGCGATGTTGTTTTCAACTTTGATCGCTCCAAGACGGCATACTTTTTCGCATGCTTTACATCCGATACATCCTGCTTTACATACAGACATAACGTTTTTACCGAATTCTTTAGAGCTGCACTGTACTCTTGTTTTCTTGTTTTCTGGTACAAGGTCGATCAATGCTTTTGGACATGTTTCTGCGCATTTTCCACATCCTACACATGCTTCTTCATCGATGTGAGCGATTCCGTTCACGATAGAGATCGCATTTTCTGGACATACTGCTGCACAGCTTCCAAATCCCATACATCCAAATTCGCATCCTTTTGGTCCTGCACCTGGTACGTTCATCGCTTCGATACAGCTCTGAACTCCTGAGTACTGGTATTTGTCAGATGCTTTTTCGCAAGTTCCGGCACATTTTACGAATGCGACTTTCTTCACGAATTCTCCTGCTTCTACACCCATGATCGCACTGATCTTCTCAGCTGCAGCTGCTCCACCAACTGGACAGCCGTTCACTGGTGCTTCTCCATTTGCGATTGCTTTTGCAAGTCCATCACAACCTGCGTATCCACAACCACCACAGTTATTTCCTGGAAGTTCTGCACGGATGGCTACTTCCTTCTCGTCTACAGGAACTTTAAATTTCTCTGAGGCAATTCCCAGTAAGATTGCGATAAGCAGACCGGTTCCTCCGACAACAACCATGGCAAGTAAAATTGCTGATATATTCATCTTCTTTACCTCCTAAATAAGTCCTGAGAATCCGAAGAATGCGATTGCCATTAATCCTGCTGTTAACAGTGTGATAGGCATTCCTTTGAAAGATTCTGGGATGTTGTTGTATTCCATCTTTTCACGGATACCAGCAAGGATAACAATAGCGATCAGGAATCCTAAAGAGATACCGATACCATTGACTACGCTGGCGATGAAACTATAGTCGTTCTGTACGTTTGTTAATGCTGTACCAAGAACTGCACAGTTTGTTGTGATCAGTGGAAGGAATACTCCCAGAGATTCATATAATGCTGGCATAGATTTCTTTAATACCATTTCTACGAACTGTACTAATGCTGCGATTACCAGGATAAATACGATCGTATTTAAGTATGTTAAATCTGTTGGTACTAATAAAAATGTATAAATTAAATTTGTAACTGCTGATGCGATAGTAATAACGAAGAGAACGGCTGCACCCATTCCGGCTGCTGTCTCAACTTTCTTAGAAACTCCAAGGAAAGGACATAAACCAAGGAACTGGCTTAATACGACGTTATTTACCAGCGCTGAACCGATGGCAATTAACAGTAAACTTTTCATCTTAATCCTCCTTATTTGTCATCTACAGTTGTATCAAAAAAGCTTCTGGAACCGCAAGCGCTGTTTCCGCAGTGAGCACAATCTCCGCATCCACCGCTCTGTACTTCTCCGGCTTTTTTAGGTTTTTTGCTCTTAACTTTATTCTGGATCGCTACTAAGCATGCAAGTACGAAGAATGCTCCAGGTGCCAGGATAAAGATTGTGATTGGTTCGTATGCAGATGGCATTACCTGCATTCCGAAGATCTGACCTGCTCCTAATAATTCACGGAATGCTCCTAAAATTGTTAAGGCTACAGTAAATCCAAGTCCCATTCCAAGTCCGTCAAAGAAGGAGTTGATCGGTCCGTTCTTTGCTGCAAAGGATTCTGCACGTCCAAGGATGATACAGTTTACTACGATCAGTGGGATGTATAATCCTAATGCGTCGTTAACTGCTGGAACATATCCCTGTAATAGGAACTGTACGATTGTTACCAGAGATGCGATAACTACGATATATCCTGGAATACGTACACGATCAGGGATGACATTTCTTAATGCTGAAATGATCATGTTAGAAAACATTAATACGGCTGTTGTTGAAAGTCCCATTCCTGCACCGTTGATCGCAGATGTTGTTACTGCTAATGTAGGACACATACCTAACATTAAGACGAAGGTAGGGTTTTCTTTTACGATACCATTAATCAATCGTTCCATTGGATTTGGTTTCATGTTTAATTACCTCCCTTCAGGCTCTTTGAATATGCAACACAGCTGTTAACTGCACTTGTGACAGCACGGCTAGTAATCGTTGCACCACTGATGGCATCTACTTTAGAATCATCGTTCTTACCAGATCCATCTTTTACAACTTCAAATTTGTCTGCTTTTTTGTTTTTAAAGTTACTCTTGAATTCTGGTTCTTTGGCTTTCATACCTAAACCAGCTGTTTCGCTGATGGATAATGTTTCATAACCATTGACTGTTCCATCATCTCTAACACCTACAGATAAAGATACATCTCCACCGTATCCTTCTGGGTTTGTTACAGAGAATACGTATCCAAGTTCTTTTCCGTTTTTGTCAACTGCTTTTACAACTTCAGAAATCGTGTTCTGTCCAAGATCATTTTTCTTTAAGACAGCTGCTACGTCTTTCTGGTCTAATTTTACTGTATCGAATTTCGCTGCATCTTTGAATACGGCTTTGTAAGCTTCCTGTTTTGTCTTTTCTTCCTGTGCGGCGATCGGTGCTTTTGTTACATTATATACGATACCTAAAAGGAGTCCTGCAATTAATGTGATCACACATAATTTGATACAATCCATTACGAGATTCTTATTCATTGCTCTTACCTCCTTTTTTTACGATTCCAAATGGAGTTGGTACTGTCACTCTCTCGATCAGTGGAACTAATAAGTTTGCAATGATGATTGAGTAAGATACACCTTCTGCCATTGGTCCGAACAGACGGAATAATCCAGTTAAAATACCAAGAACGATCGCATAGATGATCTTTCCGTTCTTTGTAATTGGAGATGTTACGTAGTCTGTTGCCATGAAGATCGCACCTAACATTAATCCACCACTGAAGATCTGTGCTGCCATGTAAGATAAATCAAATCCATGACCACCGAAGATCAGTACGAAGATTGCTACAACTGCAACATAAACACATGGGATGATCGGAGAGATGACTTTCTTAAATACTAAGTATGCTCCACCGATGATCAGTAATAATGCAGATGTTTCACCAATTGTTCCAGGAACGAATCCTAAGAATGATTTCATAACATCTACGCTTTTTCCCTGTTCCATAACAGCAAGTGGTGTTGCTGTTGTTACACCATCATATGTAAATGTTGTCATTCTTGCTGCAAATGAGATCATTAAGAAACATCTTGCACCAAGGGCTGGGTTCATAAAGTTCCGCCCCAGCCCACCATAAAACTGCTTGACCACCACAATGGCAAAGACGCCGCCCAGCACCGGCGCCCAGTAGGGCGCGGTCACCGGAAGGCTCATGGCCAGCAGCAGGCCGGTGACCACGGCGGAAAGGTCGCTGATGGTCACGTCCCGGCCCACCAGCTTGCAGTAGGCGTACTCGAAGACCACACAGGCCGCCACGGTGACGGCGGTGAGCAGCAGGGCCTGGAAGCCGAAGATCAGCACAGAGGCGATCAGGGTGGGCAGCAGGGCGATGCACACGCGGCCCATGATCTTGCTGGTGCTGTCCGCGCTGGTGATATGGGGCGCGGCGCTGACAATAAGTTTATTGGCCATCACTTCTTACCTCCATTCTTCATCATGATCTTCGCCAGGGCGATGGAG
>OGYF01003672.1_pt1 | contig 10218 bp, 5 predicted proteins | sample 1576451 | NCBI WGS metagenome assembly OGYF01 (sample SAMEA3541505, study PRJEB24748) | human gut metagenome | biome: human gut; feature: human-associated habitat; material: faeces | place: China | collected 2012 | reverse complement strand
TGTGACCTTTGACGGAAGCAAGACTTCCGGCTATAAGAAAAAGACTGCTGCCAATTCGGAGCAGGGCAAGAATGATTACGAGATGCCGAATGTCGCAAAGATGGACAGAAAATCTTCGGCCCTGCTGATCGAGGAGAAGGATGTCAATATCGACAGTCTTTATGAAAAGATGAAGTCATGGTTTGGTGATTTTGAAGGAAAGACTAATGAGGATAAACTTGATCTGATAGATGATATTTACAGTCATTCTGTCAGAACCCTGACCGTTCGTGTGGAAGAAAACAACGGTACTGTCAAGGCTGAAGCAAAACGTACTCTGGACCCATGGAAATGGATCAACGATAATTATAGTGAGGAACTGGAAGAGGAGTTTAAGAACAATGATAAACAGCAGTCAAATATCATCGACACCGAATACACAACATTTTACAGTTCCGATGCCGGTGAGAATCTGAAAAATATATTTGTTTTTTATTATCCAAATTACAATTCCACAAGCAGTGTGACACCATATGACCAGATTATATTCGATAACCGAATCAACTGTGAACTGAATTTCTATGTCAGCAAACAGAAGGATGAAGAAAACAATGTTCCGACACATCTTCAGGAAAGCACTTACCGTATGGCTCTGACAATACTGGAGAATCCGGCAGAGCGCGGAAAGACCAACTGGAATACAAACGTCGGACTCTATCGTGCGGTGACAAAGCTCCGCACAAATCTGGATTATGATATCAGTGATTTAGCTGCAGCTGAGGGTGAGTTATCTACTTCTTCAAGGCTTAAGACTTCACAGATGACCCTTACCTACCAGTCAGTCAACAAAGATGGGGCCAAAGGTATTAAAGTAAGCGGCAACTCAGCCAAAAAGATTCTGGACTGCAACAGTCTGGATGACAGAGAAAACGAAGACCGTATCTATACAGTTAAGGTTGAGGTTTTCAAAAAAGGCGCTGCAGAGAAGAATTTTCCGGACAGCGAGTTGATCGCATCACTGGATGGTTCCAAAGAAGATTGATTTTTTCGGGAGAATGGCAATGAAAGAGCGCAAAGACAACAACAGAGGATTTTCCCTTTTTTCAGTACTGATCGCAGTTTCCTTTGTAGCGATACTGGGAATGCTGATCCTGTATATTGCTCTGGCAAACTTTAACATGAAGGTCACCGACCTCAAGGGAAAAGACAGCTTTTATACAGCAGAACGTGCACTGGAGGAAATCCGTACAGGACTCCAGGAGGATGTGGGCGAGGCTATGTCCACAGCATACACAAAGGTTCTGGAAGATTACGATAAAGACAGCAATACGCAGGACGCGACAATGGATGCACAGCGTCAGAGCCAGTTTGAGACACTTTTTCTGGATGAACTGGTCAAAAGAGTTGGAAACAATGGAAGCAAGAAGCAGTACAGTCTGGACAAACTGATTGACTACGTGGACCTTTTAAAAGATTCTTCTGTGTTGATGCAAAGAAAGAATCACTAGTCATCACAAATCCGTCGGACAGTGCCGGAGCGGAAATGAGTGTGATCCGAAGCACCGGAACTTCTAATACAAAGAGCGGGATTCTTCTTAAGAATCTCAAAGTCATCTATGTTGACCCGAAGGGTCATGCAGCTATTATCGAGACAGATATCCGCCTGGGTGTACCGGCGGTACAGTTTCCGACGCCTTCTACTCTGCCTGACCTTATGAATATGATCGTTGTAGCAGATGGAGGAATTGTCTGCGAAGGAAATGCAGAGAGCGAATCTACGATCCAGGGAAGCATTTATGCCGGGCTTCTGCCAAAGAGCAAGGCAGAAGAGACAGAAACCGCGCAGGGAGAACTTTCCACGCAGAGTATTCATGTAAAAAATAATGCTTCCCTTAAAATCAATTCCGGAGATAAGGTAGTCTGCGCCGGTGAGATCAATATTGGAAACGGCAGCAGCTTTGCAAGTGCTACAGGCGTGAATCTCTGGGCAAAGGGACTGAATGTGGATTCGGGCAAAGAAATCAGCCTGGAGGGTACGACATATTTTGCAGATGACCTGACAATTTCCGGCAAGAACAATAATGTAAGGCTCGCAGGAAATTATTATGGCTTCGGGTCAGAAAAATCAGCCCTGAATGAGAACTGCCTCTTTAAAAATATTTATAGTGGTATTGGTGATGATGCAGAAAATACAGGGAATACTGCGGCTCAAAAGAGTGCTGACCTCAGCAGTGCGATTGTTATCAATGGGAAAAATACAACACTTGATCTTTCAGGCCTGCAGAAACTGATGCTGGCAGGCAAAAACTACATCGCAAGTTCCAAAGTGACTGGAAAACAGGTAAACAAAAACGATATCATGACAGGTGAGAGTATCACGGTCAAAGGTACGCAGCTTGCCTATCTGCTTCCGGCAGAATTGCTTGGAACCGGAGAACAGAGCTATCAGAATCCGATGGATGTAGCAACATTTCAGGAAAAATTTGCGGGAGTCAGTCAGACTGGAAATATTGCAGTAAAAATGGATACGCCTGTGGCTGCCTGGGGTGGAAAGACACTTCGAGACCTCGGGGTCGATGTGGAGAAACCGGTGCAGACTGTTTTTTATAATGAGCCAGGTGGAGCAAATTATGTATATTTCTATCTGAACTTTACCAATGAGACGAATGCGGCTGCATTTCTTCAGAATTATCTTGCAGTCAACCCGGATGCAAAAGCAAATGTGGATAAATATCTTTCCTTCTACTTTGGTGGAGAAAACAGTGGAATCACGGTAAAAGATGTGGATTCTTATCTGCGTTACGTTACAGGCGGAAATGTTCTTTCCTATGATGGAAAAACAGATACCAGTTCCCTTCAGGCGGCAACGGATACCGATCCTGCTGATGACAGCAAGCTTGTGCAGGAACAGATTGGTTATCAGAACAGTTGGTATGCATTGAACCGCAAGATGATCTCCAGCTATGATCTGCTTAACACCGCAGTTGTGGAAGGCCAGGATGCTGCTGGAAATAATATCACTCATAACGAGACAGAGAGCAGCAGAAGTGTGTATGACAATCTTGTCAACGAGAAAAAACTGGTTGAATTTGTCAAGAATAATGTGAAAGACGGAACCTTAAAGTATGAGTTTACCGCAGATGAAGAGGACAGCGGACTGAAGGCAATCATGTACCATAATGGTGGAAATAGTGTGATTTCTGATGGAACTAACGTGCAGAGAACTGGAACAGCGCTAGAAATCACTTCTGATCTAGCTGAAAAACTTCGTCTGGTCGTATGTACCGGAGATGTTGTGATCAAACAGAATGTAAGCTTTAAGGGAATCATCATGACCAAAGGAACTCTGACCCTGGAAGAGGGTGCTTCCCTGGAATCTTCTCCGATGGAGGCTGCAAAGGTATTCCAGTCACAGATCAACAAAACAAACGAAACAAATACAGATATAGTCAAAGCGCAGGATTTCTTCTGGGATGGTGATAAATATGTTCTAGGAAATGCAGTGGTATCTGGTTCAGGCAATGATCAGAACAGCTCAGATTCCTACAGCACTGCAGATTATGTATCCTATGAGAACTGGAAAAAAGAGTAAAGGGGGGGGAAGAAGCGTGGAAAAAACACACAAGATGAGTGACAAGGGTTTTACACTGGTAGAACTGATTGTTGTAGTTGCAATTTTTACGATTCTTCTGGGAATTGCAGTTCCATCCCTGAATTCGATCCTGGGTTTTCGCGTAAATCGTGCAGCCAATTCCATTGCATCGGCACTTGACCGAACCAAAATTGAAGCTTCCAGCCGCCTGGTTGGGGAGATGAAACTGGAAAAACGCGCAGATGGATATTATATCAGTTATTATCTGGACCGCGGCAAGGTGGGAGGAGCATCTCATGTGACTGAGGATGAACCGGAAAAGATTGCTCCGGCCAGAACAGAGATCAGCTATCCGATAGATGCTGGTGGTGCTTCACATGTTATGGCAGTAGGAGACAGACTTATTCTTACCTATGACCGCGCGACTGGAGGTTTTTTACCGATACAGTCCAAGGTGATCACACAGGAGGAAATCTTAACTGAACTTGAAAAAGGAAAGGATATTCCACTTGAAAGAACCGGAACATACTGTACTTCCATTACCGTCAGCGGCGGACGAAGATATAAAACGCTCAGTCTGATAAAGGAGACGGGCAAATACAGCATTACAGCAGGATGGAACTTATGAAAAAGAGAGACAATAGATTAAAAAAGAATAGCGGAGGTTTTACCTTGATTGAGCTGATCGTCACAGTGGCGATCATTGCGATATTTTCAGGTGTGATCCTGAGCTTCATAGGTATCGGCTCCAATACTTACCGAAGCACTTCCAGCAACGCAAAAGTGCAGATGGAGACGCAGGAAGTTGTCGACAGAATGGAAGATCTGATCATAGATGCCAACCGCAGTGTGTATTACGCAAATGGTACCGGAGCTGCTATGGGAAGCGCCATCTCCGATGATATTGACGGAGGGGCCAGCACCGGCAACAAAACATTTATCGTATGCAATGAATACAAAAATAGCGATGGCAAGACCAGCCGTTATATCTGCGATGTGATCGACTGGAACAAAAAGGAACAGAAGGTTTATTACAGTCAGCGAGAATATGATGCTGCATCCAGCAAAGATGACAGCGGAGTTCAGAATGCAGATTCCGCGGAGGAAGAATCTGAGAATACAGAATCAGGTCTCGCTGCGTTGTCAGATGAAGGTTTTTCTGACGACAGTGCAGCAGAGGATTCAGGGAGTGATATTTCAGCAACAGTCCGAAATCAGAAACAGACCATCAATCCGTCCGTCCTTGCAACAGGAATCGTAGATTTCCACGCAGATGTATCCAAGGTGGTTTCCGACAAGATCGTTCGCTTTCAGCTTTCAACGATAAGCGGAACCAAAGAGATCAAAACCCTCCACAGCGTAAGCCTTAGAAATCCAATTAAGGTTCTCGCCCCGGATGACGCCTTTAAGAAAGCAGACGCAACAGATGTTGGAATCAAGATTCTGAATGCGCCTCAGACCATGAGGTCGGGTGAGTCTGTGATGCTGACCTGGGGATTGACAGGAAACGGAAGCATCGACCAGAGCAGTGTTGCGTGGAGTTCTGATATTATGACAAGAGGATGGTTCTCACCTCAGGATCCAACCAATGGAAAATTGACAATTGATCCAAACGCAACGCCAGGACAGCTCACGGTTACTGTAACTGCAATGACAACCGATGGAAAGATGATTTCGGATTCTGTAGTGATCAATGTGGTTGTTTAAGTATATCAGTTCCCAAGAAAAATGAAGAATGGCCTGAGAATTCTAAGATATATGCTAAAGCATTAGTGGACGGTGTCTGGTACACCGCATCAAAAGTGGTAACAGAAGATAAATCAAAATAATTATCTGTAGGTGACTTTGACCGAATCTAAGGAGGCACACACATACACATGAAACGTAAACACAGAAAATTTCTTATATCCGGCACGGCTGTCGTCGCGGCCGGGGCATTGGGAATCGGAACGCTCATCCAGACGAGCCTGTCGGTACAGGCTTCGGTCGAGATGATGCCCGGCATAGAGACAATCGTGGACGAAAACTCCAGCGAGAAGCCATTTCGGATTCTGGAACTGGTGAGCAACAGCGCAGATGCAGAATTCGGATACTATGTGTCCGGGCAGGAGCCATCCGTGAAGCTTTACACCTGGCAGTATCAGGATTCCAATGGTCAGCCACAGACCATGCATTTTTCCAGTCTGGCAGAAGGTCTGCAAAAACTGCCGACAGCAAAGCTACGACAGGAGTTTGCAATGAATGTCCGTCTAAATGCAGATGGTGAGATAGATACTTCGGCTTCAACAGGAATCCGCTCAGTGAGTGACCTTACCGGAGATAACGTACCGGTTTCATATCCCGATTATCAGGAAAAATACTTTCTTTCATCAAGCGATGATGCAGATCAGTGGAAGGAAATCGATTTCACTGATCCGACAGGCAAAAACACCCGAACCGACAAGGTACAGGTGAAGGGCGAGTATCAGGAAAACACAGCGCACACCGGAGATTACACCAGAGAAGAGCAAGAGTATTACCCGATCAAGGGAAGCCCTGTTGATGATTCTAAAGAGAAATACCGCGAAAATATCCAGAACTTTTATTTTTCAGAAAGTGATGAGAACAGCCGCGGTGCATATGATCTGAATTTCGAGACAGTGACAAATGAGACTGTAAACAAAAATCTCAAGGCGGGGGCTGGCAACACACTTTCGAAGGAATATGATCCGGATAGAGGATTTTTTGGTCTTTATGAAAATGTATATGAAGATCTTACGTCTGTGATGGCAGAGAACATTAAGAAGCAGACTTATACATTTCCAGGCGAAAATACGGCAAAAGAGTCATTACGAAAGCTCTATGAAAATCTCCAGTCTCCGATCTCACAGGTCGCAGATTTCTCATCAGGTGACATTGGAGACAGTGCAGATACATCGGCTGATACAGAATCCACTCCGGCGGAATTTGACTCAAACAGCTCTTCACAGAGTCCGGCTTCTTCTGAGCCAGACACCGGAGATTCCGTCAGCTTTGACAATGGCTTTGCCGACAGCACAGGAGATATTTCTTCCGATGGTTCTGTTGATGAATGGAATGACACAGATAGCGAAATAGAATCCGAGGCAATGGGTGCGGGAGATAATTTCGGTTCTGATTTTTCAGATACAGATTCGGGAGTGACAGACAGCTATGACGAAAGTGGTATAGATGACAATACTTCGGATGCGTCAGATTTTACTGAAAGTGCGGATGATAACGCAGATGTCGGTGAGTCTGTGGATGCAGAAATGACTACAGCAGATGAGCCTGTGGGAGATCCGCTTCTGACAGAAAGTGTCAAAAAAGTTCAGGAAGTTGATACAAATACAGAAACAAACACAACTCCGGAAACAGTCGGAGATAATCCTGGAAAGCAGGAGAACCCATATGTTTACGTCAGTGAACAGATCAATGTTTTTCCATATTATAAATATACAAAGCTTGGTACATTTTCTTATGTGATGGCAAAGCAGCAGATGGTTGCGCAGAGGGACAAAGCAGCACAGGATAGCGGTGAGAGCATTACTCGTCAAAATGGAGATATTGTCCTGGAAAATGACCAGTACTATTATTACAAAGTTGATGATGCCGAAACAAATAAATATCTGCTAACGCTGGTGACCGGACGTCAGCCGGTTGCATATCAGGACATTCAGCAGATTCCGGAAAATCTTGGATACAACTATTATTATCGTGTAAATGGAGTTTATTTCTGCTGTACAGATGGTGACAGCACTGATGAGAACAATAATTATAAATTCACTGGATGGTATTATGTGAACTATCAGGATCAGTCAAATATTTATGTACCTGCGGAAAATTCAACAGCAACCTATTATGTTTCCGATGCCAGTTATACTCTGACACCAGGTACAGGAGATTTTGATTTCGTACCTGATGATAACGAAGATCCTCAGTCAGTCCAGGTAAATCATATGTATTATAATGGTGGGCTGACCAATAATGACTGGTTTAAAAAGTTTGTATTTCATCTTCAGCCAAAAGCAGATGCTTCAGCAGAGGATGGTGAATTTGAAAACTTTAACATCCAGGTAGACACGATGAGCGCTGATTCGTCAGGTGATTCTCTTCAGGCAGTATATGCGTCCGCAAGCACAGATACCAGTGCAGATGCTGCCGGACAGGAAGATGATAGCGAAGATATACAGGATATTTCAGTAGATACGGATGAAGAAAACATCGAAGAAGAAGCCGTGGCAGACGAGCAGTCGGATGACTTTACCGACAGCGTTGATATGGAGCCGGTGGAGGATGCGGGCGAAGCCACAGATTCCGGTACAACATCAGAAGAAGATTCAGATGCTCAGAGCGAGATAGATGTCGAAGAAGACAGTATCGACGAAGCAGGAGATGCTGAAACTACAGAAACCAGTGCAGATCCTCTACAGACCGCACTGGAAGGCTATGACCTGATCTACGTGAATGGTAAATTAAGTCCAGATATGGCAGCAGCCCTAGAAGGTGCAGTTTCATCAAATACTCTGCCGTGTATAATCAATAATGCCCGTGATGGAGTTGCAAATTCACTGAGTGAGAACATGAGGGCTGACTTTGTGAAGGCTGATACAGAGGATGCAGATGGGCATTATGTGAATAAGTATGTATATTTCTTCAAAAATACATTTGTAAATGAAACAGCAGATAATGATAAATTATTAAACTCAAATTTTAATACAAATTTTAATGACGATTTAAAATCTGAGGATAATAAAACATATGATACATCACATAAGATGCACGGATTTGAAGAAATCATCAAGTATATCAACAGCGAAAATCAGTATAGAGGTCTTGGAGATGATGGAAATGTTAATGAACAAGAAATCAAACAGCTGAACAGAGAGATTTCTCAGGCAAGGGCGATTGAATATATTATTAATTATAAGTATAAGAGAGCTGAGAAAATCAAAGAGAATATCAAAGCACTTGAAATCATGCCGGATGCAAATTGCAGTAAACTGGATGAAAATATGATCAGAAGCTGGCTTGGTGAAGAATGTGGACCAGAGATTGAGACAATTACTGCAAACTGTGAACATACAGGGGAAGAAGCTTCAAAGGCAATTGATGGAAATAAAAATACAATGTGGCACACGAAATGGAAAAATGAATCTGGATGTGTCAATGTTCATAATGAGCATTATCTAACAGTGACGTTTAAAAAAGAAACAGGTGTTAGTGGATCATTATTTGGGCAGGCAAAGAGGTGGTGCGACGGGTACACTTACTGAATATACTGTGGAGTTGTATGATAAGGATAACAAGTCTCTTGGTAAAGAAATTGGAAAAACAGGAATAACATTAGAGAATTATAGCCGTATAGGAAATGTTGAATTAAAATTCTCTAAGAAGTACCAAAGTGTTAAGAACGTTAAAGTAATATTTAATCAAACATTGGGAAATAGTGATGGAACTCCAGCCAATAGATTTGCATCATGTGCAGAAATATCATTTTATAATGAGCTAGATAATACAATAACTCCGTCAATTACTCATATGACAGCTTCTGAGTTTGTCGGTCATATAGATGACATTACGTCAGAGTATGATTTGATCTATATCAGTGATAAACTTCTTCCGGAAAGCAGCACATTGATCACTGGAAATGGTGATTATAGATATGTGCATGTTGGGGATGGTGTTTCTGCCAGCTCTGGTGCACCAAATCTGTTAAAACTATTAGGGCAGCTTGAAATTGAATACGATCATATGGCAGATGGAAGTAGGTGGTCTCAGAAAGGATATTGGACGAATAATAATACTCAAAATCCAATATGGACAGCGAGCACTTCTGGAAATGTTACAATTAACAGATTTGCTCCATTGAATACTTATGGCCAAAGTGGGGGCGGTTTTTTCAGAGGTTCTGGAAATGATATGACAAAACAGCAGTATAATGAGCTGATGGATTTTGTAAAAAGTGGTTACCCTGTTGTAATTGGAAGTGAATTGACAACCTCAGACAGAACCGCAAATAGCAAAAAGGTTGACAATTCATCCTGGTATTATCAGTTTATCAATGACGCATTTAAATACAATAATGTAGTAACGGATACAGAACTGGATAATGAAAGTAAAGATATTAAGTTCTTTTTAAATCTGGCAAAGCCACAGATAATATTTGAAAAGGATGGAAAACCAAAAGAAGCACCAAGGCAGAATGTTAATGATGAAAGTGGGGAGTATGCTTATCTAAATAATAATGAACTTAAATATACATTCACAATTCAAAATGATTCGGATGTCTTTCCTGCAAATTCTACATACGACTGTAAGCTGTATATTGATTTAAATTTTGACGGAAATCTTTCGTCAAAAGAAATCCAGGATCAGTATGTGGAGATCACAGATGAAGATGGAGCTGTTATAGCACGTGGAGTCAATGATGATGGTACACAGAGATATGAATTAAAAGCTGGTAAACGATATACATTAGTGAGAAAGATACCTTCTGATTACTATAAATTGATTACTTGGAAGCTGGTTGTATCCAGTAATCGTAACTCATATATTCATACATCTGAAATGGGCTATTCAAAGCAGCAGAATACAGGTTCAAAACAACAGATACATGTCTTGCAATTGATGCAGCCTTCAGCCTATGT
>OGYF01003665.1_pt1 | contig 10247 bp, 9 predicted proteins | sample 1576451 | NCBI WGS metagenome assembly OGYF01 (sample SAMEA3541505, study PRJEB24748) | human gut metagenome | biome: human gut; feature: human-associated habitat; material: faeces | place: China | collected 2012 | reverse complement strand
CACGCGAAAGGCCGCGGGCGCGCCCTCGTCCGCCAAACGCTCCGCCACGCATTCGTTGGCAAGCAACATGGCTTCCTCGATGAGCGAGGTCGCGTCGGTGCGGGTGCGGTTCACCAGCTCGACCGGATAGCCCTCATTGTCCAAGATCGCATGGACCTCGACCGTCTCGAAGTCGATGGCGCCGCGCTCGTGGCGAATCTTTTGGCGCGCATGGGCAAGGTCGTTCGCATCGCGCAGAAACGCCGCGAGGTCGACGCCGGCTTCCTCCGCCTGGGCAAGGCAGGCGCGAGCGCGCTGGAACGAAGGCTCATCGCCCAATGCGAGCGGATCTTGCAGCAGCGCGTCCGCAGCGGCGTAGTCCATGCGCACGCGCGAGCGGATTACGGACGGAAACATGGTGTAGGACCGCACGCGACCGGCGGGCGAAAGAGCCATATCGACCGTAAAGGCCAAACGGTCCTGGTGTGGAACAAGCGAGCACAGGTTGTTGGAAAGACGCTCGGGCAGCATAGGGAGCACGCGGTCGGCAAGGTAGACGGACGTGGAGCGAGTGCGCGCCTCAAGGTCGATCGAGCTTTCCCACGTCACGTAATGCGAGACATCGGCGATATGGACGCCCAGGTTCCAGCCACCATCCGGCGTGCGCGCAACGGAGATGGCGTCGTCGAAATCGCGCGCGTCAACGGGGTCGATGGTGATAAGGAAGCGATCGCGGATGTCGCGACGCAGCGGGTCCGCAAGAGCGGCCTCGACATCCAGGTCTAGCGCCCGGGCTTCTTCAAGCGCACGAGGGTTGTAGCCGTCACTCAAATCATAGCGGGCCATAATGCACTGGATGCCCAGGTCCGGCGCGTCCGCATCGCCGATGCGGCGCTCGATGGTCGCCACGCCGGATTCATAGCGCGACGGATAGGTCTCGATACGGGCGGACACGATGTCGCCAGGCTTGACCTTGTGGTGCTTGGGGCTATTGTCCGTGGGGAGGATAAAGAAATCCTGCCTAATGCGCGCATCCAGCGGGTGGACCACGCCCAGCGGCCCGTTTTGCACAAAGGTGCCTATCACGGAGGTGGCGGCATGCTCGATGACGCTCTCGATAATAGCGCGGCGCTCACCGTGGGGCCCGCGGCACAGGCTGGCATGAACGCGGTCGCCGTTCATGGCCTCGCGAAGCCCGCGGCTGGTGAGCCTGAACTCGCCCTCCGCGCATTCCACATAGCCAGATCGCTCCGTAATATGAACCGTGCCGATAAGGCCGGCTTGGCGTTGGGTACGCGCTGGGCCCTTGCGGCCGCCGCGCCCCCTCTTTTTGCGTCCCACCGACGTACCCCCTTTCGCGCCCGCCGCAGCGTGCGGGTGGCGCGTCGATATATCAAGAGCGGCTCCTCGTGCGAATCATCGTCCAAAAACGAGGGCGCCGCGAACAGGTGTTGTTATACCCAAACAAAACCCGGGCGGGACTTGGACATGGCGATGCGCATATGTTGCACTCACCTTGCCGAAGTCCCGCCCGGGATATACGTGCAAGCTGTCATGGCCGTACGGCCAACTCGAAGGACCTTTTGGACAAGTATAGCGCGGCGCTAGACCTTGAGGTAGCGGCGCATGGCGATAGCCGAGCCAAAAAGACCGATAACAATACCAACCAGGATAAGCGAACCGTAGGTTGCCAGGTACATCGCCATGGTGACGTTGAACGGCATGAACTTGAGGTTCTCCTGGATGAGGGGCATGAGGAAGTTGCGGACCAGCTCAAGGCAACCGATGGCCAGAAGCGATCCCAACAACGCCTGCAGCACGCCCTCGGCCACAAAGGGTCCGCGGATGAAGCCGTTGGAGGCGCCCACCAGGCGCATGATCGCGATCTCGCGACGGCGCGCGGTGATTGACAGGCGGATGGTGTTGTTGATGAAGATGAACGCCACAAAGGTGAGCAGCGCCACCAGCACCACGGCAGCCAGGCGGATGTAATCGGTGAACTGGAACAGGCGCGCGACCTCCTCCTGGCCGTAGAGGACCGACTCGTCCACGTTGCCGCCATCAACGATCTGCTGGAAGTCCGAGTCCTGCTTGATCTTGTTGGCCATCTCCTCGACCTGGCTGGGCTCGTTCATCTCGATGGTGTACGAGCGGGGCAGCGGGTTCTCGCCGTCCAGGGCGGAGATGGTTGCGTCGGCGTCGCTGGAGCTGCTCTGGAAGTCCTCCAGGGCATCGTCCTTGGTCTTGAACTCGACGTTCTTGACGTTGTCCCAGCCCTCGATCTTCTCCATGAAGGCCTCGACGTCCTCGTCCGATGCATCGTCCGAGATGAAGGCGGAGATCTTAACGGTGTCCTGAACGCTGCCGATCATAGAGTTGATCATGGCGGAGCCGACGATGAACAAGCCGATGATGAACAGCGACAAGAAGATGGTGATGACCGCGCCCAACGACGTGGTCCAGTTGCGGGTGAAGTGGCTGCCTGCCTCGCGCAGGGAGTAGCCCAGATTAGAAGGAGCCATAGTTGCCGTAGCCTCCCCTCTCCTGGTCGCGGATCACGCGGCCGCCCTCGAGGGCGATAACGCGACGGTGCATGGAATCGACCATCTCGCGGTCATGCGTGGCCACGATCACGGTCGTGCCGGTACGGTTGATGCGCTCGAGCAGCTTCATGATGCCCAGCGAGATCGCCGGGTCGAGGTTGCCCGTGGGCTCGTCGCAGATGAGCAGCGGCGGGCGGTTGACCATGGCGCGAGCAACGGAGACGCGCTGCTGCTCGCCGCCGGAAAGCTGGTCGGGCAGGGAATCCATCTGATCCGCCAAACCCACCAGGCGCAGCACCTCGGGTACCTGGGCGCGGATAACGCCGCGGGGCTTGCCGATGCACTGCAGGGCGAACGCCACGTTCTCGTACGCGGTCTTGTTGGGCAGGAGCTTGTAGTCCTGGAAGACGGCGCCGATCTGACGGCGAAGGTACGGAATGCGGCGGTTCTTGATGCGCATGAGGTCCTGACCGGCGACCAGCACGCGGCCGGAAGTAGGCTTGACGTTGCGCAGCAGGGTGTTGAGCAGCGTGGTCTTGCCGGAGCCGGAGGGGCCCATAACGGCTACGAATTCCCCCTTCTCCACGGTCAGGGACACGCCCTTCAGGACCTCGTAGGTGGTCTTGCCCACCTGGTAGGATTTGTGCAGGTCTTTGACTGTTAACATAACAACACTTCCTTTCTGACTCACAGGATGTTCTGCACCAGGGCGATGACTGCCAGGTGGGCGGGATAGAAGGCGTAGAAGAACCACTTGTTGACCTTGATGCGGGAGTGGGTGGCGCAGAAGATCAGCGGCGCGGCGAGGACGGCGAAGAAGGACCAGTCGATGCAGAGGCTCCCCACCGTCAGGCACAGGGGATCCTCCGGCCAGCCGTTCCACAGGGCCGGGAGATAGCTGAGGATATACAGCGCCGCGCCCAGGCCGGGACGGTTCCGGCAGAGGTAGAAGATCAGCATCAACGTGATGCCGGTGCCGGAGTAGTCGAAGTTCCACCAGCTGACGGTGAAGAGGGCCAGGGCGAACAGCCACCACTTCCGCTCCTTGAGGCCGTACATGCCCAGGAGGCTCAAAAACAGGGTGAAGAAGATGTTCCAGTTGGTGAGGTTGGCCGTGAATTCACTGACCGGATGGAAGGCCAGGATGTAGAAGGGCTGGCTGACGAGGGCGAAGATCCCCAGCCGGGTCAGGTACTTCCGCACGTCGTGGGTGTACAGCAGGCCCACCGTCAGGCAGTAGCAGAAGATGGGGAAGGCCAGTCGGCCGATCCAGCGGAACACGCCCACCTCCGGGAAGAAGGCGCCGCCAATGTGGTCGATCAGCATGGAGACGATGGCAATGAGCTTCAAAAGGCCCGTATCCAGATTGGTTTTCAGCCGGGGCCCCTCCTGCGGCAACGCCGGCGGAGTGGTGAGAACGCTCCAGACTTTGGAGCGGGGTGTGGGGATGGTGTTGGTCATGTGGTGTCCCCCCTTGCTGATCCCAGCGTACCGCGGCAGGATGACCGCCGCAAACGGGGCCGTCATTCCCGGTAGGCAGGATGTCAAGTTTGGAAAATTCCGCTGCCGAAATGTCATAAACGGCGTGTTTACTGTCAACTTTGGTTTGGAGAAACGAGGCATTCATGGTAAAATAGCCCCAGCGCTGGGCCGGTGAGGCCCGCAAAAAGGCCCCGCCAAACGGCGGAGCCCGAGAAGAAGGAGGGAAATGGATGCTGCGCATCGGCATCTGCGATGATGTTTACGACGCCCGGCTGGTGCTCCGCTCCGCCCTGGAACGAGTGCTGGAGCGGCGGCGGACAGAGAGTCAGTTTTTTGAGTTCTCCTCCGGTGAGGGGTTGCTCCGCTGGCTGGAACATCACGCCGGGGAACTGGACCTGGTGTTTCTGGATATCAAGATGCCGGGGGTGAACGGACTGGAGTTTGCCCGGATGATTCCGTCGGATACGCTTGTCATCTTTGTGACGGCCTATGCGGAGTATGCCCTCGACAGCTATGAGGTGGATGCGATAGATTATCTGGTGAAACCGATTGAAATCGAACGTTTCAAACGGGCGGTACAGAAAGCACATACTTATCATTCCCTGCTGAAAACCGACAACAGCAAGAATCAGGTGGAGTCTGTTTCCGCCAGTCATATCTTTGTGAAAGCGGAACGGCGTTATTTCAGGATACAGCTGGAAAATATCCTTTTCATCGAGGGACTGAAGGATTATGTCGTGATACAGACTCCCGAACAGCGGATTGTGACGAAGATGAATCTGAAGTCGATCCATGAGATGCTTCCGAAAGATGTTTTTCTGCGAACGAACAAGTCTTATATCGTGAACTCCAATCATATAGCCTCCTTTGACAACAATGATGTATTTATTGGAAAGTATGAAATATCGATAGGGAATAGTTATCGGGATGCGTTCTTTGAGAAGTTTTTTATGAAGAATAATCTGTCGGATTGAGTACTGTTCTTTTGAAAATCCCGTATATTTGTCGTTGAAAAATAAATAAAGTGAACAAAAGATGCCTAAAATAGCCGCTGCCTTTTCCATTAAGAGTTATGGATTGTACACAGCCTGGGACGCGAGTCGAAGGATTAGGCAGGATAAGTTTGTGGGAGATTGATATGAAAGAATCAGTACGGATATTCCGTTTTATCATAGTAGGGACCCTGAATGCTCTTATTACCGCCCTGGTTATTTGGGTGTTGATGAAGGGGGTCGGGTGTAATTACCTTTGGTCGAACATTGCCGGTTATGTTGCTGCGTTGGTTAATAACTTTTTTTGGAGCAAATACTGGATATTCTCCTCCCGGAGTGGAAAGTTTGAACGTGAGGTGCCTCTTTTCCTTGTCGCTTTCGGTTGTGCTTACGGCTTACAGTTTCTCTCCCTGCTGTTGATGGTGGAGATAGGTGATATGAATGAATACCTGGCGCAGTTCCTGGGGTTATTCGTATATGGCGCCGTCAATTTCACGATGAATAAACGGCTGACTTTTACCAGAAAACAATGATTTCTTATCCGGTAGTGACACTATTCAAACTTTATCCTTCAGGCTTCAGGAATATATAATCCTTGAAAAATAAGGAATCCAACTGAAGGGTGCCACATTCCGGATTTTGATTCCGACAGATAGGCACCCGTTTGCCAACCGATAGTTATTTGTTTGTCTGCGGGTAGTTATCCGCTCCAAAAAGCATAGGTGTTTTGAAATGTTAAGTCAGGACTTTTGATGACAAAACATATATGCTTTGAAGACAAAAGTCCTATGTTTTGCCGGAAGTTACTTTATCTGAAATTCCCGTATACATTTTTTTACAATTCTATCCCTTCAGCCGTATATATTGAAAAATATTCTCTCCCGGCAACTGAAAGCTGAAAGCAATAATTTGAAAAGAGACAGAGTGTAAAAAGTTTCTATATGATCCAATCTGCGTCATCTGCGTGCCATATAGAAACAAATGCTATGACTCCTGATAATAATTGAACCTGTCTATCCTCATGACCATATTGGCATTAAGCTTGCGTCGTATTCTTCCAAATCCGTATCATATAGAAGGGCAGGTGTGTGAATGCGAATACAAAGGAGATGATTAGCAAAACCTTGCTTTCATCCCAACCCACTGTCTGCTGGTGCCACAACCCGGTGATAACGCAGAGGACGGAGAGGGTGATACCTATCATGTTCAGCGAAAGCTGTCCTTTGCGATGTTGTTGCATATATTCCAGTTTACTATGTTTGATGCCGTAACAGGCATAAATATCCAATCCGATAAGCATCCAGAGTACCAGGCGAATCCATGTGTCGGCCGGAAGGAAAAGCATCATGCAGAGACAAGTCACGATTCCGAGAACCGGTACAAGCGGAACGAACGGCGTTTTAAAAGCACGTTGCACGTCCGGCATCGTTTTTCTTACCACCAATACGCCTGCACAAACCAGTGTAAAGGCAAATAATGTCCCTATACTCGTCATCTCCCCGGCTACCCTGGCAGGTACGAAGGCCGCCAGTAATCCGACCAACAACATGAAAAGCAGGTTACTGCGTGCTGGAGTGCGGAATTTTTCATTGATATGCGAAAAGAACGGAGGCAATAACCCGTCGCGGCTCATGCTCAGGAATACGCGGCTTTGTCCGAGCAACGTAACCATTATCACCGAACAGTAACCAAACAGGATAGCCAGTACGATTGCCTTATTCAGCCAGGGATAATCCGGTTGGATGACCCCGGCGGCATCCGCATGTCCCATATGTGAAATAGCTACGGCAACAGGCGCAATCCCTTCCTGCCCGTTGAACTGGCTGTAATGTGCCACTCCGGTCATCACATGGGCGAAAAGCATATAAAGGATAGTACAAACCAGCAGGGAAACAAGAATCCCGATCGGCATATCCCGTTTCGGGTTTTTAGCTTCCTGTGCGGCAGTCGATACGGCATCGAATCCAAGGAAAGCGAAGAAAACGATTGCTGCCCCGCGAAGCACACCGGAGAAACCGTATTCACCTAACGTCCCGGTATTCGCCGGAATATAAGGAGCATAATTCTCCGTATTGATATATTTCCATCCCAAAGCGACAAATACCAATACGACCGAAACCTTGAGGAAGACAATTATCCCGTTGAAAATCGAACTCCCTTCCGTTCCCCGTATCAGGAAAATACTCATCAGTACGACAATAAGAAAAGCGGGTATATTGACTATCCCTCCGTCCCAGGGACATGCCGTCAACGTATGTGGCAGATGGATACCCAACCCTTCGAGGAATACAACCAGATACCGGCTCCAACTGATACTGACCGTCGTTGCGGCTACGGTATATTCAAGTACCAAATCCCAGCCGATAATCCAGGCAATCAGTTCCCCCATCGTAGCATATGAATAGGTGTAGGCACTTCCGGCAACCGGTATCATGGATGCAAATTCGGCATAGCATAATCCGGCAAAGCAACAGCCTAACGCAGCAATGGCAAATGATAAGGTAATGGCTGGACCGGTATATCCGGCAGCAACGGTTCCGGTGATAGAGAATAACCCGGCACCGATGATAACCCCTACACCCAGCGCGACCAGACTCCAGGGGCCTAATACCCGTTTCAGCGTTTTACTACCCGACTCATTAGCCTCCGCCTGTAAAGCGCCTAACGGTTTCTTTATAAATAATCCCATTCTTCTGTTTGTTTAGGTGTGGTTGCGTCAAAAGCCTCTTTTGTCATAGCGGACTTGATGCAACCTCACAGTATTTCAATAATCGGCCGCAAAGGTAGGGATTACAGGAAAAATATACAAATTCAGTTATGAATGGACAATCGTTCCCAGATGTAATCGGGAATCAGCTTCCAGAAGAATACCAGTGTGACATACCGCCAGTCGATGATGACTGTCCGTTTCTTTCGTTTCAAAGCCCGTACAATCCGTTGTGCTACCCGTTCCGGACGCATCAGTAGCGGATAGTTATCATTTTTTAGCAAAGCCGTTTTCACGAACCCCGGACGTATATCGGTAAAAATTATCGGTAACTTTTCCATCCTGGCTAACTGTGCCAGTGCGTCGATATAAGTATTCTGGAAACGTTTGGTGGCGGAATAGGAGGGTGCTACTCCCAAACCTTTAGTCCCGGCGATAGAACTGATAACGGCCAGATGCCCGCATCCCTGTTCCTTGAAATAATGGTAAGCGGCAGTGACCATGCGGGTAAAACCGATTGCATTGGTATTGACGGTTGCCAGTTCAATGTCCGGATTCAAAGTCCGGTTCTGATTGCCGACACCGGTACTGAGCAGGAACAGGTCCATGCCTCCCAGTTTATCAATTAGCAGGTGGAGCTTGTCTACGGCTTCCACCTCAGTCACGTCGAGCTGTTGTATCTCTGTCTGCTCGGGAGCCTGCTCCCTGAATGCTTCCAGCCGTTCCAGCCGACGTCCTGCCACTCCAACGCGCCAACCCAGTTGACGATATATCTTTGCCACTTCGTAACCGATACCGGAAGTCGCCCCGATGATAACAATCCTTTTCACGATTTCTTTTTATTTAAAGACTAATAGAAGAACAAATGTAAGCAAAACTTTATTAATTCAACGTTACGCTTCTTACTTATTGATATTCTATCGCTCACACATTCTTTTTTAGGCTATTCTTTACTTGTTCATTCAATATATTCTTAATACCTTGCCACCGTGTTAGCTATAGCTTAAGAGATTCATTGTCCTATAAATAAAATAGCATGAAAATAAACAATCTCATCTTACTGGTATCCCTTTTAATAATGGGAAGCCAGGTTGTAAGCTCCCAATCGAAGACAGGCGACTTACCGGTATTTGATTTCTCAAAAAACTATCCTCAGAAGAAGTTGCGCCTTCAGGATATGGCGGAAATAGAGTATGTGCCTTTGGAGACAACAGATGAAATTTTGTTGGGTGGTTCATCGGTACTTTCAGCTGTTACCGATAAATATATTCTTATCCATGAATCCCGATTGGGTGATATATTTGTTTTCGATCGTAAAATAGGAAAGCTCTATTCACATTTCAATCACAAAGGACAGAGCGGGCGGGAATATACATGGATTAATGTCGGTACAATTTTAGATGAGAAGAAGGAAGAAATCTATGTGTGTTCCCAATTCATTCAGGTTTATTCTCTGAAGGGAGACTACAAACGAACATTGAAAATAAATACATTTGATAATGAAATGAGTATTTTCAATTTTGACGATGAATCTCTACTTATCTATGAAGGTGTAATAATTGAACCTGGTCGTGAAAGTAAGACTAAAAAGTCCCCTTACCGTCTTGTCTCCAAAAAAGATGGTAGCCAGCTTTCTGTATTAGACATTCATTTTGAAAAAAGATATACAAACAAAATAGCTCAATCATTGGAGGGTAATATGTGGAGACCTTTTGGATTTTATTATCCTCAAAATATGCATTACGGTCCGGATCTAATGATTGCGGATATTTCATCCGACACATTGTTTCGGTTATCCCCGGATAAGGGATTAATACCCTTATTAACCCGCAAGCCATCGACTCATGCTCCTGAACCTCGGAATATATGGATACCTTTATTAACAACTGATAAGTTCATGTTGATAGGTACGCTTCTATTAGATTTTAAATCACTGAAAGGCGGACCGATTCCAACGTTTATGTATGAATTTAAGACCGGTGAAATAAAGAAGACGCCGATTTTAGATACAGAATATGATACAAGGGCTTGGAGTCAGGGAAGATGGTCGCCGGATGCATCGCCTGATATCGCACGGAATATGGTCGCTGAAATGATTCAGGCATCAACGGTTATAGAGGCTTATCATGGAAAACGTTTGGCCGGGAATGGAATGAAGATTGCAAAGACACTTGTCGAAGACGATAATCCGGTAATCAGGATTATTAAATTCAAGTAATAAATATATTACTGCCGATAGTGCTTACTTATTGGCATTTATACAATAATTACTATATTTGTGGAAACAAATCTTTAAACCATATTTATACCATGAAACATTTATTTTTTGGAAAGCTATTGGTTGTGTTGCTCTCCTTTTTCTGTGTATGTTCGGTATCTGCACGCAAACCTATCAAGACGTTGTTGATTACCGGGCAAAACAATCATAACTGGCAAGTTAGCCATGTTGTTTTAAAGCAAATACTGGAAAACTCCGGTCGTTTCTCCGTAGATTTCGCAGTGTCTCCTTCACAAGGACAGGATATGTCCGGTTTTGTGCTTGAT
>OGYF01003663.1_pt1 | contig 10251 bp, 6 predicted proteins | sample 1576451 | NCBI WGS metagenome assembly OGYF01 (sample SAMEA3541505, study PRJEB24748) | human gut metagenome | biome: human gut; feature: human-associated habitat; material: faeces | place: China | collected 2012 | reverse complement strand
CAGGCAGATGATCTTAGAGCTGCCGATATCTAAAATGGCGGTGTTTTGCCCCATATATCCTCCAAGCCGGCTCTACGCCAGGCCCTGCATAAAAATCCATTTCTTCACCTGGAAATCCTAGCCAAACCGGAATTCCATACGTAGATTTAGCATACCATACCGTCATATTTTACGCAATACGACGTCCATCTATTTCACGAATTTGTGGGAAAGCTTTCTCTTTTTCCAGCCTATCCGTCAAAATTGCTTCCACTCGATGTGGCTGGCGGCTGTGCCGGAGCTTCCGAATCGCTGGGCGCGGCCGGGCTCTCCTGGGGCGCTGGGGTCTGTTGGGGCGCTTCCTCTCCTTCCCCGTCGTCCTGCTGGGGCGCCTGGGTATCGTCGGTCTCTGGGGCCGCCGTCTCCGGCGGGCTATATACCGGGTCGCCCTGCACCGCCAGGTCAATGGTGCCCCCTTGCAGCCCCATTTCCTCCAGCCGCTGGATAATGGCAGGCAAATTGGCCAATTTATCCAACAGATCCTCCGTTTGCCCCAAATGGATGGTATAGCCATCCTTGGATTCTAAATTCACGCTCAAGGGCTGGGTCATATCCAGGCTTTGCATATCCTCTGCGATTCCCGCCTGGTTCAACGCCTCTATAACGGAAATTAAAATATTGCTGTAAAAATCCCCGGTTTCTCCCAGCCGCTGGTTCACCTGGAACCCGGTGGAGCCCATGCCAAATACTTCCAGCAGGTCCCCCGGGCTCTTTTCAATGGAGATCACATAGCCTTCTGCATCGATGATGGCATAGCTGCCGCCACCGGCAATGGCTGCAATGGGTTGCCGCTCTTGGATGATGATCCGCAGCTTGTCCGGATAGACCCGCTGGATGGTGGCGTCCTGAATCAAGGGATTTTCCAGAAGCCGCGCCCGGGCTTCCCCGGTATTCACCAGCAGGATGTGCTCCCCCACGTTGATCCCCGCCTGGCTCAGCACGTCCGCCCGGGGGATGGTGGTATTGCCCTCCACCTCGATCCGCTGGATCAGCAGCCAATAGTACAGGGTGGCCAAAATGCAGCCCATCAGCACCAGGCCGCAAAACATGACCCCCTTTTCGATCACGTTTCGGGAAACCCGCAGCTTTTTCCGGGGCCGGGGCTGGGCCTTGGATAGATCCACCAGATCCAGTTCCTTTTCCCTTTCCCTTTTCCCCTTGGGGCCCGGGGTTCCCCTTTTCCTTTTCCCCTTTCCCTTGACCTTTTTCCGCCGCCATTTGCGCCGCTTTCCCCCTGGGGCTTCCGCTTCCTTGGGAAACAGCGCCGGGATCTCTTGGGGTTCCTCCTGGGATTCTTCCTGGGGCTCGTCCAAGAATTCCTCCCAGCCGTCTTCTTGTGCCGCCCCTTCCGCCCCGGGCAGGGCTTCTTCCGGGGCCACCGCCCCATCCTCGCCGGCAACGGGGACGGCCGCTTCCGCCTCTTCCCCCTCCGGCGTCGTAGCTTCCCCTGCCGGGGCGGAGGGAGGCGCGTCCACAAATTCAATGGGCGGATACGCCTCCGCTTCCCCTTGTCCCCCCCAACCCTGGTCGGGGGCGCGATACCGTTCCTTGATTTGGGCCAGGTCAATGGAGGGACGCGAAGGGTCCGGAGCCGCCGGCTTCGGCTGCCCCTTCCCCTTGCGCCTGTGATTTCTCCAATCCATGGCCTTACAGGTTCTCCTCTCTTGTAATGTGGGCGCCTAGGGCCCGCAATTGCGCATCCAGGGCCTCATAGCCCCGGTCGATCAGCTCCACCCCGTATATGGTGGTGATCCCTCGGGCCTTGAGCCCCGCCAGGGTCAACGCCGCTCCGCCTCTAAGATCCCGGGCTGTGACCTGGGCCCCGGTAAGACCTTCTACCCCCCGGATCACTGCGGTGCGGTCCTTCTGGGTATACACCGCCCCCATGCGCATCAGCTCCGGCCCATGCTTGAACCGGTTCTCAAATACGTTTTCCACGATCATACACGCCCCCTGGGCCACCGTGGCCAGGGCGAAAAACTGGGCCTGCATATCCGTGGGAAAGCCCGGATAGGGCAGGGTCTCGATCAGCTTGATCTCCTGCAGCCGTTCCGGCCCCCGCAGCAGGATGGCGTCTTCCCGGCAATCGATCTTACAGCCCGTCTCCCGCAGCTTGCTGAGCATGCTGCCCATGTGCTGGGGCCGCACGTTGTGCAATTCCACCTCGCCCCCGGTGATGGCCGCCCCGCAAAGCAAGGTGCCCGCCACGATCCGGTCGGGCATGATGGTATGCTCCGCCGTGCTTTTCGCCGTTGTACCCCCCCGGACCCGGATGTTGGAGGTGCCCGCACCGGTTACATCGCAGCCCAGGGCGTTGAGAAAGCTTTGTAGGTCCTCGGTCTCCGGCTCCCGGGCCGCGTTGCGGATATAGGTTTCCCCCTGGGCCGCCACCGCCGCCATCATGATGTTTTCCGTGGCGCCTACGCTGGGATAATCCAAATGGATCTCCGCCCCCTGCATATGGCTCCCGTCGCACAGGATCAATCCCCCCTGCTCCCGGATGCTTACCCCCAGGGCGTTCAAGCCGCTCAAGTGCAGATCAATGGGCCGGTTGCCGATCTCGCAGCCCCCGGGATAGGTGCATACCGCCCGCCCAAAACGGGCCAAAAGGGGCCCCAGCATAAAGATGGAGGAACGGATCTCCTTGGATATGCGTTGGGGCATGGTGTAGGCGGAGGTGGCCGCCATATCCAGCCACAGCGTCCCATCCGTTTCCCAGCGGTAATCCGCCCCCAGCTCCCGCAGGATGGCCAGCATATTCTCCACGTCCCGCAGCCGGGGGCAGTCATATAGCCGCACCTGGCCCGGGCAGATCAAGGCTGCCGCCAATATGGGCAGCGCCGCGTTTTTTGCACCGGATACCCGCTGGCTGCCATACAACGGATATCCACCCTCCACCATGAATGCTGCCATCCAACGCTCCTCTCCCGCCGCCCATGCCTTCCCAATGCGGCACATTCCATCTTATGCAGGAGAATGCAGTTTGTGCAGCCGATTGCCGATCTTAATCCAATTGGATGTCCCTGGAGATGTTTAGCAGGATCCCCACCGCCATCATAAAGATGACCAGGGAGGTGCCGCCGGCGCTGATAAAGGGCAGGGTCTGGCCGGTGGGCGGTACGGAGCTGGTGGCCACCCCGATGTTGACCGCCACCTGCAGGGCCAACACCAGGGTGATACCCCCGGCCAGCAGGCTGCCAAACCGATCCTTACACCGGGCGGCAATGCGTATCCCCCGCCATATCACGAAAAAGTACGCCCCCATCAGCAGCACGCATCCCACGAACCCCAGCTCCTCCCCGATGATGGAGAAGATGAAGTCGCTTTCCCCGTAGGTGAGGAAGCGGAGCTTCTGGGTGGAAAAGTTCAATCCCTTGCCGAACAGGCCCCCGTTCCCCAGGGCGTATAGGGACTGGATCAGCTGATAGCCGCTGCCCAAGGGGTCCTTCCAGGGGTCGGTAAAAATGGTCAGCCGGGCCCAGCGGTAGGGCTGCACCTTGGCCAGGACCAAAAACAGCGGAATCATCAGCATCCCCAGGCCGAACAGGTGCTTCATGGAGGCCCCGCCGATAAACAGCATCACCGCCCCGATCAGCAGCACGATCATGGCCATGGACATGTTCCGCTGCATCAGCAGCAGGGCCGCCAATGCGCCCATGATGATCAGCATGGGTACCATGCCCCGGACGAAATCCTGCATCATATGCCCATGGGACGCCATGAAGGAGGCCATATACAGGATCAAAACGAACTTGGCCAGCTCCGAGGGCTGGAAGGAGGGCAAGCCCCCGATCTTCAGCCAACGCTTGGCGCCGTTGAGCTCCCGGCCCCAGAACACCACCGCGATCATCAGCAAGATGGTCACCACCAGGGCGATCACCTTTAGCTTTTCCAGATACCGGTATTGGATGCGGGACATGACGTACATGCCCACGATGCCGATCAGCAGGTACTGCACCTGGTTGCGCAGGTAAAAGAACCCATCGTGGTTGGTGGAGGCGCTGTATTGGGCGGAATAATAGCTGGCGGAAAACATCATCACCAGGCCAAAGGCGGATATGCCCAACACGGCGATATACAGCCAATGGTCCATTTTCCCCGTCTGGGGCCTACGCCTTATCTCCATGGTTCCCGCCTCCTTTCCAAAGGGTCACAGCCGGTTGACGATGGCCTTAAACAGTTCGCCCCGCTGCTCATAGTTGTCAAACTGGCCCCAGCTGGCCGCCGCCGGGGATAGCAGCACCGTATCCCCGGGGGCCGCCAATTCCCCGGCCCGGCGGATCATGCCTTCAAAATCCGGGCCGTCATAGGTATAAAACGGGGTGAAGCCGGTTTCCGCCGCCGCCTTTTGGATGGCCGGAATGTTGCAGCCGGAGGCCAGCACCGCCTTCACCCGGCCCCCGAAGGCTTCGAACAGGGGCCGAAAATCGCTATGCTTGTCGTAGTTGCCCACCCCCAGCAGCAAAACCGTAGGCCGGTCCATGGCCAATACCGCCTTGATGGTGGAATCCGGGTTGGTGCCCTTGGAGTCGTTGACGTACCGCACGCCTCCCACCTCCCGGACGAATTCGATCCGGTGCTCCACCCCGGGGAAGGCTTTTAGGCCCCTACAAACCGCCGCCGGCTCCAGGCCCATACAAAGGGCCAAGGTGGCGGCGCACATGGCGTTTTCCAAATTGTGGGCCCCGGGGATCTGCAATTCCCCAGGCTGGATCAGAGGGATCTCCCGGCCGTCCAGCCGGAAGGTCATACGCCCGTCCTGTAGGCACATGCCTTCCCCCAACGCCTGGGCCTGGGAAAAATATACCACCCGTGCTTTGGTGAGCCGGGCCATATCCCGCACCACCGGGTCGTCGTAATTGAGCACGGCGAAATCCTCCGGCCGCTGGTTTTCAAAGGCCCGGCACTTGGCCGCCACATAGTTTTCCATCCGGTTCTCAAACCGGTTGAGATGGTCCTCGCTGATGTTCAGCATCCCCATGGCGTTGGGCCGGAACCGCTTTATGCTCTCCAGCTGCAAAGCCGCCACCTCCGCTACCACGTAGTCCCCAGGCCGGGTGTTCTTGGCCTCCTGGGTGATGGGCACCCCGATGTTGCCCAGCACAAAGGCGCGCTTCCCCGCCCCCTGGAATAGGGCGCCGGTCAGGGCGGTGGTGGTGGTTTTCCCATTGGTGCCGCTCACGCAGACAAACCGGGCCTTCGGGTCACAATACCGGTAGCCCAGCTCGATCTCGCCGATCACCTCCGCCCCCAGGGCCTTGGCCTTCTTGGCAAAGGGGGCGAAAATGGGGATCACCGGGCTTAGGACCACCAGGTCCTGCCCCGCTACCAGCTCCATGGGGTCCTGACCCAGGGCGTCTGTATACTCTATGCCCGCCAGCTGTTCCTTTAGACCCGGGATCTCCTTTTTCATGTCGTTGATGGTGACCTGGTAGCCCTGTTCCCATAGCAGCCGCGCACTGGCCACGCCGCTTTTCGCCATGCCGCACACCAGGGCGGTCTTGCGCCCGTTCATACTGCATCCTCCTATTTGCCTATGGTTCTATTGAAAGGCTTTCGCCTATAAAATCGAAAAAAGCCGTCCGGTAACAGTTTCAGGGAGTTTGAGACAAGGAGCCGCGTCCTGTCTCAAACGCCTTGAACCCGCCTGCCGTGCCAAGCGCCAACGAATCACGGCTATACGGTACCTGCCACCGAGCGGCGAATAAAAACGATTGGGTGATTGGGCTTGTCCTACCTGCCCAATGGGTTATTGAAAGGCCAACAGGCAAATGAGGCACAGGATCGTGGTCACGATCATGTAGACGGATACGATCCGGGTCTCGCTGTAGCCCAACAATTCAAAGTGATGGTGTAAGGGCGCCATTTTGAAGATCCGCTTTTTCCGGGTCTTATAGCTGCCCACCTGTAAAATGACCGAAACCGAGCTTGCCACAAAGCAGGCCCCCATAATGGGCAGCAGCAGCACCGCCCGGGAGAAGATGGCCATTACCGCCACCGCGCCCCCCAGGGCCAGGGAACCGGTATCCCCCATGAACACCCGGGCCGGATAGCTGTTATACCGGAGGAAACCCAAGCATCCTCCCGCCACCGCGGCGGCAAATACGCCCATGGATTGCAGCTCCGCTGCATATTGGGTCTGCTGGGCCTGGGCCATATCGCCGGGGTTTTTCATGGCCGTGGCCAGGTACAGGAAGATCACCCCCATGGTCAGGGAATAGATCAACGTCACCCCGGAGGAGAGCCCGTCCAACCCATCGGTAAGGTTCACGCTATTGACCGTAGCGATGATCACGAACATGATGAAGGGGATATAGAATACCCCCAGGTCCCATTCCAGGCCGGAAAAGGCCAGGTAGATCTTGGGGCCGATAAAGGGGCTTTTGTAAGCGTAGGCCGCCACGATGGCCGCGATGAGGAACTGGGCGATGATCTTCTGATAGGCCCGAAGCCCCACGGTATTTTTGCAGCGCACCTTCAGAAAATCATCCAGAAAGCCCACCAGGGCAAACCCCACCGTGCACAGGAGGGCGGGCAACACCAATTCCGTAGCCGATAGGGAAAATGCCAGCGTACCCGCCAGGATGCCAAAGATGAACATCAGCCCCCCCATGGTGGGGGTCCCCTGCTTGGTCAGGTGGCTTTTCGGCCCCAGTTCCCGCTCGCACTGGCCGAATTTCAACCGCTTGAGCAGGGGGATCAGCACCGGCCCCAGCAGGATGGTCACGCCTGCGCTCAGCAGCAGGGCGTATATCATGTAACGCATGGATCAACCTCCGTCTGCGGATCAATCGGTACCCAACAGCTCCGCTACGATCTCTTTCTCGTCAAAGTGATGTTTGCCGCCATTGATCTCCTGGTAGTTTTCGTGACCCTTGCCAGCCAGGATGATCACGTCGTTTTTCTGGGCATGCTCCAGGGCATACCGGATGGCCTCCCGGCGGTTTTCGATGATCACATGCTCGCAGCCGCTCTTCTTGACCCCTTCCTCGATGTCCTGGATGATGGCCATGGGGTCCTCGCTGCGGGGATTATCCGAGGTCACGATCAAAAAATCGCTATACCGGCCCGCAACTTCCCCCATGATGGGCCGCTTGGCATGGTCCCGGTCGCCGCCGCAGCCAAACAGGGTAACCACCCGGCCCGCCGCAAAGCCCCGCACGGTTTTGAGCACGTTTTCCAGGGCGTCGGGGGTATGGGCGTAATCCAGCAGCACCGTAAAGGCGTGCTTGCCTGTGGGCAAGGGCTCCAGCCGGCCGCTGACGCTCACCATGTTTTCCAGGCCGCTCTTGATGGAATCCAGGGACCAGCCCAGGCTCAGGGCCACCCCCGCCGCCCCCATGGCGTTGAACACGGAAAACAGGCCGGGGATGGGAATATTCATTCGGGAGGTGATGTTGCGGTAATGCAGGTCAAACTGCACCCCCCGGGTGGTGATATCGATCTCGCTGGCGGTGATATCCGCCTGTTCCCGGATGCCGAAGGTCATCACCGGCAGATCTAAGCCCGCCAGCAGCTCCTGGGCATGGGAATCGTCTATATTGACCACCGCCTTATCGCTCTGATAGAACAGCTGCTTTTTGGCGGCCAGATAATTGGCAAAGGTTTTATGATAATCCAAATGGTCCTGGGTCAGGTTGGTAAATTCCCCCACCTGAAACTGGATGCCGTGGACCCGCTTCTGATCCAGGGAGTGGCTGGATACCTCCATGATCACCACATCCACCTGCTCGTCCTTCATCTGCCGGAAGATCCGCTGCAGATCCACGCTTTCCGGGGTGGTGCGCTCCGTATCGATGATGAAGTCCCCGATCATGTTCCGGATGGTGCCGATAAGCCCCACCTTTTTCCCCATCCGCTCCGCAATGGCCTTGAGCATGTAGGTGGTGCTGGTCTTGCCGTTGGTACCCGTGATGCCGATGATGGTCATATCCTTGGCGGGATAGCCATAGTATCCCGCCGCCATCTCCGCCATGGCGATGCGGGTATTGGGCACCAAAACTTGGGGTACCGCCAAGGGGAGCTCCCGCTCCACCACCAGCGCCGCCGCCCCCTGCTCCACCGCCTGGGCCGCATAGGCGTGCCCGTCGGCAAAGGTGCCTACGATGCAACAGAATACATCCCCTGCTTTTACCTTGCGGGAATTGTATTGCAGTTCCCCCACTTCCACGTCCTGCCCCAGCAGCTTGTGCTCGGTCGGCTTTGCCAGTTCGCTCAAACGCATGTCTCTCTCTCCTTCATGGGCGCAAGCCGCCCGGTTCCTGGGGTCTAGTCCTCTTCCTCGTCGCCGGGCAAGGTGGCGGTGGCGGCGTTTTCAAACTCCACCAGCACCTCTGTGCCAGCTTCTACCTTGGTGCCCGCCTCCGGCACCTGCCGGAAGGCAATGCCCGTTTGATCCGGCGGGTCGATGCGGATCTCCAGCCCCGCCTCGTCCAGCATATCCTTCACCCCCAGCCGGGTGCGGCCTAAAACATTGGGCACGGTCACTTGCTCTATCTCCGCCTCGGTGATGATCTCGCCGGTGTTGGCGGTATATAGCAGCACTTCGCTGCCTTTTTGTACGATCTCATTGGGCGCCGCCACCTGGGCGGTCACCGTATCCGCCTCATCGTCCTGGTATACGGCTTCCAAGCCGTTGGCCTCCAAGGCCGCCTTCGCATCCTGGATGGTCATGCCCGTCAGGTCGGGCACGCTCACGGTCTCCGCCTGCTCGGTGGGCAAGAAGCCCGCGTGGCGCAGGGTTTCTTCCAGCACTTGCTTGACAAAGGGCGCCGCCACCGTGCTGCCGAAAATGGTGCCCACCTTGGGCTCATCCACCAGGATCAAACACAGGTATTCCGGATCGTCCGCCGGCGCGAAGCCGATGAAGGAGGCGATCAGCTTGCCTTCGGCGATCTTGCCGTCCTCGTATTTCTGGGCGGTGCCGGTCTTGCCCCCCACCCGGTAACCGGGTATGGCGCCGTTTTTCCCGCTGCCCTCGGTGACCACGCTCTCCAAAATGGTGCGGACCTTGGCGCTGGTCTCTTCCGAGATCACCCGTCGCACCGTGGTGGGCTGGTTTTGCAGGATCACCTCGCCGCTTTCGCTGACAATGCGGTCCACCACATAGGGCTGCATCAGCTCTCCCCCGTTCACCGCCGCGCATACGGCAGTGGCCAACTGGATGGGGGTCACGGCGATGCTTTGGCCAAAGCCGATGCGGGCCAGGGTATTGTCGTTAATATACTTCTGGTGGGTCACGATGCCGCCGCTCTCCCCGGAGATGCCGCTGCCCGTGGTGCTCCCAAACCCGAAGCCGTAGATGTAATCGTAAAAGGTCTCCACCCCCATGGCCAAGGCCATCTGCATGAAGGCCGGATTGCAGGAATTCTGCACCGCCTCGATCAGGGTCTCGCTGCCATGGCCTCCGTCCTTCCAGCATTTGATCCGCTCCTCGTTTACCACGTACGAGCCATCGCAATGGTAGGAGGTGGATTCATTCACCGTGCCGCTGTCCAGGGCGGCCGCCAGGGTGATGATCTTAAAGGTAGAGCCGGGTTCGTAGCTATCCGCCACCACCCGGTTGCGGCTCAAGGAATTGAGTAGGGACATATCGTCCCGGGGGGGATCGTTGGGATCATAGTCCGGCTGGGTGGAGATGGCCACGATCTCGCCGGTTTTGCATTTCATGATGATCCCCTGGGCGGTTTCCGCCTGGTTTACCTCCAGGGCCTCCTTGAGGGCCTTTTCCAGGAAGGACTGGATGGCGCTGTCCGTGGTGAGCACCACGTCGTAGCCGTTGATGGGCTGGATGATCTCCTGGGCCCCATAGGCCAGGGCCTGGCCCGCCCGGTCGGTTTCCGTGATCATGCGGCCGTCCTCGCCCGCCAGGTATTTATCCAGCTTCTGCTCCAGGCCGCTTTGCCCCACCCCGTCGATGGTGGTGAACCCCAGCAGCTGGGAGAACAGGCTGCCGTTGGGATAATAGCGTTTGGAGTCGATGGCCGTATAGACCCCGGCTCCCAGTTGGCGGCCATTGATCTCGTCGATCACATCCCGTTCCACTTGCCGCTTCAGGATGACCTCTCTATAGTATTCACCAGCACTATTGGTCTTCATGACCTGCTGTAACACATAATCATAATCCATTTCCAGGATCTCGGACAGCTCCAGGGCGATCCGCTGCCGGTCGTCCGCGTATTCCTCCTGGCTCATCAGGTATGGATTCAGCAA
>OGYF01003661.1_pt1 | contig 10254 bp, 10 predicted proteins | sample 1576451 | NCBI WGS metagenome assembly OGYF01 (sample SAMEA3541505, study PRJEB24748) | human gut metagenome | biome: human gut; feature: human-associated habitat; material: faeces | place: China | collected 2012 | reverse complement strand
ACCAGAGAATAGAGATAAAGAGATTAGAGAACAGAAGTGCGCGCGGACAAATATCCGAACTTACGAAGTAACGGAGGAAGATGTCGTATGATGCCAATTACAGAAGAAGTCCATGCGTTTTTGACGGCAAATGCAGCTGCGCAGATACAGCGAGATGATGAGTATCTCGATCCCGCTGATGGATTGCTGCACTGCAAGACCTGTCATGGCTTGCGGCAAACGGTCATTCCTGCTCCCGGCGGAACAGGATTTCTCCGACCACGCTGCCTGTGCCCCTGCCAGAGTGCTGCGGAAAAACAGCGCAAAGCGGCAGAAGAAAAACGGGAGCGTCTGGAACGCATTCAGCGTCGAAAAGCACAGGGGTTACAGGATCGTCGGCTCTACGATTGCACATTTGCCAACGACAATGGCAAAATGCCAAGACTGACCGCCAAAGCCAAACGCTATGTGGAACATTGGGAGGATGCGGTCCGGAAAAATATCGGGCTGCTCCTATTTGGCGATGTGGGAACCGGAAAATCTTTTCTTGCCGGGTGCATTGCAAACGCGCTGCTGGAGCAGGACGTGCCGGTTCTGATGACAAATTTCCCGACGATTTTGAATCGTATGACGGGACTGTTCGGCTCTGATCGTGCTGACTTTCTTGCCAATCTGAATGCCTATGATCTTCTAATTCTGGATGATCTTGGTGCAGAGCGAGGAACAGAATATGCATTAGAACAAGTCTTCGCCGTGATTGATGCCAGATACCGAAGCCGCAAGCCATTGATCGTCACAACAAATCTGACGCTGGATGCGCTCAAGCACCCAGACGATCTTGCGCACGCCCGCATCTATGACAGGATCTTGGAAATCTGCGCCCCGATTCTGTTTGGCGGCGAAAATCTGCGCGTGGAAAAAGCGAATGAAACGAAAACCGCCGCGAGAAATCTCCTGCTGCCGGACAATGCCGCCTGAATCGGTGCCGTAGCGACTATTGTAGCGACTACAAAAGGCAAAAAATCAAATTTCGAACTGGCATAGCGACTAATGTAGCGACTGCGAAATCCGAAACGCAGAAATTTTGGATTTTATGGCTTGTGCAAAATGAAAAGCAAAAAATTCTTCTAAGCGGAATGAGAATCAGGCTGCGTTTTAGGCTTTTCTTGCCGTGCAAGAAAAGCGCAAGCATCGCGTTTTGGTACCAAAACGCAGCTTGCAGGGAAAACCCTGACCCAAATGCTGCCACCGGACGGAAGATTAACGGCCGAACTGCGGCACAAGTCAGAAAACGCACATCGGCGCAGCCATTCGGTCCGCGGCGTGGGGCGCGTCGTGCCAACGTGTGCGGCTTTACAGGCTGACCGCGCATCCGTGCAGGTCTGCGCCACACAAACGCCACGTCCGCCCACCGTGCAGCGCAAAAAAACGAGGGCTGGCATCAAGCCAGCCCTCGCCTTGCAAATCGAACGAGGGAGGTGATCCATGACAGCATCACACAGCCTAGCATCACCAGAAAAATCCCATCCGCCAGTGCCGTGTGCGTACGATACCACGGTTGAAATACAGTGAGCATCAGCACCAGGTACACCAGCGGTATGGACAATCTCAATCTTATTGCAATACGAATCAGCAAAAGCAGCAAGTAGAACATCATGGACAAACAGGCAGTTAACATGAACAATCCTCCTCAAACGGTTTGTCGGATGTTAACTCTCTTGCTGCAATTTTACAAGTACATAGATTTCTGATCGGGCAATTCTTCTCGGCCATTCAAAAACCAATTTTGATTCCCTGAATGGGAGAAAGGAAGCCATATGAACCAGAAACAGTATCACTCGCTGGAAGAGTTGCCCCTGATGATGAACATGACAGATGTTGCTGCCGTCCTTGGCATTTCCAGAGCCGGAGCGTACAAGCTTGCCCACAGCGTGGATTTCCCGGCGTTTCAGATCGGCAGGCGCATCGTAGTCTCGCGGGAAAACTTCCTCGGCTGGCTGAACCGGCAGTCCACAGAACAAAAATGCGCCTGAGCGCAAAAAGTACTCGCTATTTCACTGTGCTTGTGGTAGTTGTGTGAGCTACCGGAAAAGGAGGAATTTACATGAGCAAAAAGCGAGCCAACGGCGAAGGTAGCATCCGCAAACGGAAGGACGGACGCTGGGAGGGCCGATATACCGCCGGGTATGACAAGGACGGAAAGGTCATCACGAAAAATGTTCTCGGGAAAACGCAGGCAGAAGTCAAAGAAAAGCTGAAAACAGCGATCGAAGAAAGCCAGAAGCTTGACCCGACCCGCACGGGGCAGTACACCGTGCAGACATGGGTGACGTTGTGGTACGAGGTTTTTATCAAGCCGCAGATTCGCCCGAATACGAAGCAGTTCTACCGCAACTGCATGGAAAACCATCTCTTTCCCGCGCTGGGTGACTGCCTGCTGGAAAAGCTGAGCACCATTCAAATTCAGCGCGCGATCAACGAGATGAGCGAGCACGGCAGAAATCACTACTACAGCCACATTCCGCTGAAAGAAACAACGCTCAGCCCGCGCATTGTGCAAGGCATCCTCGGAATCCTGCGGAAAAGTCTCGATCAGGCCGTCGCAGAAAAGCTCATTCTGAGCAATCCGGCAGCAAACTGCAAAGCCCCGAAAACGGTACGAAAAGAGATGAAAGTGCTGCCGGAAGAACTGATCGGGCCATATCTGTACGAAGCGAAGCAGCGCGGCGTGTTTGCACCGCTCTATCTGGAGCTGACCAGCGGGCTGCGCCGGGGAGAACTGCTGGCCCTGCTCTGGAAAGATCTGAACGTGAAGGAGCGAACACTTTCCGTTACCAAAAGCGTCTGCCGCATCGACCATCAGCTTGTTGTCAGCCAGCCAAAAACGAAAAACTCCCTGCGCCTGCTGACGCTCCCGGAGAGCACCGTGCAAATTCTGGTGGAAGAACACGAAAAGCACCCGGATAATCCCTATATGTTCCCGTCCCCGAAAACCGGAGAAATGCTCGACCCGGCATCCTTCCGCGCCATGCATGACCGGATTCTGGAAGCCATCGGCGCAGAACATGTGAGATTTCATGACATGAGACACACATTCGCGACCTTGGCACTCAAAAACGGCGTTGACGTGCGGACACTCTCCGAAATGCTCGGACATTACAGCGCGGGGTTCACGCTCAGCACCTACGTCCACTCCACGCCCAGCATGCGCGTGCAGGCTGCGGACACCATCGGTCAAATGATCGGCCGGGAAGTCGTGTGACGCAAAGCATAGAGGGCGCGCTGTCAAAACGGCAGCGCGCCCCTTTTCTCGTGAAAAAATACCGATTTTATGTACGTCTTATGCGCTGCGGAATGGTCTTTTCGTGCTATTTCGTACTGTTTCGTACACCGACGTACATCGCGGTTTGGGTCACGGTTTGGGTCGAAACGCATTTTCAAAAATATGGTTGAACTTTTCGGCCAGAAAAGTGCAAGAAAAAGCTCCGAAATCAAGCAATTTCGGAGCTTTTTATGGTGGACAGTACAGGACTCGAACCTGTGACCCCATGCACGTCAAGCATGTGCTCATACCAGCTGAGCTAACTGTCCATCAGCGGGGTTATTATACTCGATCCCGCTGCGTTTGTCAAGCATTATTTTTCAGGTACCACGCGATCAGCAGATCGGCGGCTTCGCCGTAGCTCTGGACGCCGGATTCCTCAGAGAAGGCCTTCAGATAGGTGTCGTTGACCTTCTGCGCTGTGTCCTGCACCTTGCCCTCATACTGCTCGTAGTGTGCGTTTGCCGCGCGGATGTCGGCGAGGACACCTTCTGACAGGATGCTCCAGATCTGGCTGGCGGCGGTCTTGTCAATCTTCGACAGGGCGTTGTGGCAGTAGATATACGCGCCGAACGCGCCGGAGTAGCGGAAATCGTCGTCTTCCGAGGCCATGCAGGCCAGATAGGCGCAGAAGTTCGCGTCGTCCTCGGCTGTGACGGCCTGCCGGTGGGCAAGCTCGTGGCACATGGTAAAGGGGATCCACGCGGTATACGTATCCGGGTTGACGCAGGCCTCCGCCGTGAAGCAGATAAAGATGCCCGTCGTGCCGGTCTGGCTGAACAGCCGCCACGAAGCCAACGGCTTTACTGGCCCGAGTCCGTCCGTGAACGGATCATACTGCTGCGCAAGCGCCGCGTAGCCGCCGGGGGCCTGCTTTGCAAGCTCGGAAAACGCCGGATAGACGGTCAGATTTTCTGCGTCACGCTCGACCTTTTCGGCGTATTCGTTTGCCTGCGCGGCATAATAGGCCGTTGCGGCGATCAGCTCCTGCTTGGAATATTCGCGCACGTCAAGGCCAAGCGTCTGATCGACCGACGGGCCGAAGTGCCCGAGGCCCCAGATGGCAACGAACAGGAACACGCCCGTGCTGAGCCCCAGCAGAACGCCGGACAGCCAGCAAAGCAGGCTCCGGCGTCCCGTGAACACGCGGATGAGCGTATAGAAAAACCACAGCGCCAGCAGGACTGCCAGCACCTCCCACAGCGCGATGGGTATCAGCCCGGACACGGAGGAAATGGCCGACAGGATGCTTCTGGAGAGGGCGGGGTAGAACGAAAAGACCACACTGGGCGCGGCCTTGGCAAACGCGATCATCAGGCCCGTCAGGACCAGAAGGATCGCCGATAGGATCACTCTTCCGATTGCTTTCAAGATGGATATGTCCTTTCCGAATTGCTTCCTGCATTATACCACATTTTCGGGAAAAACAAAACTGGTCTTTCAAATTTTTGCCGCGCGGTTGACTTTGCGGGCTTTTTCATTATAATAATAGGATAAACTTGATCATATACGTCAGGAGGACGAGAAGTATGATGAAAAACAGCGAAAAGTCCATGGACAAGATCATTGCCCTTTGCAAAAACCGCGGCTTTGTCTTTGCAGGCTCCGAAATTTACGGCGGCCTGGCCAACAGCTGGGACTACGGCCCTCTCGGCGTTGAGTTCAAGAACAACGTCAAAAAGGCGTGGCTCAAGAAATTCGTGCAGGAAAGCCCGTACAACGTCGGTCTCGATGCGGCCATTATCATGAATCCGCAGACGTGGATCACGACCGGCCATGTGTCCAGCTTCTCCGACCCGCTGCTCGACTGCAAGGCGTGCAAGGCCCGCCACCGCGCTGACAAGCTCATCGGCGAAGAGCATCATGAGGTCAACGTCGACGCGATGAGCTTCGACGAGATGGACAAGTTCATTGCCGAGCATGGGGATATTGTCTGCCCCGTCTGCGGCAAGCACGACTTTACCCCCATCCGCAAGTTTAATCTGATGTTCAAGACCGCCATCGGCGTCACCGAGGATTCCTCCTCGACCTGCTATCTGCGGCCGGAGACGGCGCAGGGCATCTTCGTGAACTTCGCGAACATCCAGCGCACCACCCGCCGCAAGCTGCCCTTCGGCGTGTGCCAGGTCGGCAAGGCGTTCCGCAACGAGATCACCCCGGGCAACTTTACCTTCCGTACCCGCGAGTTTGAGCAGATGGAATGCGAATTCTTCTGCAAGCCCGGCACGGACCTCGAATGGTTCGCATACTGGAAGGACTACTGCGTGAACTGGCTCAAGAGCCTTGGCATCCGCGAGGAGAACCTGCGCCTGCGCGACCATGAGCCGGCGGAGCTGGCCTTCTATTCCAGAGCCACGACCGACATTGAATATGCGTTCCCGTTCACCGACTGGGGCGAGCTCTGGGGCATTGCCGACCGCACCGATTATGACCTCAAGCGCCATCAGGAGGCTTCCGGCAAGGATCTGACCTATTTCGATCAGGAAGCGAACGAGCACTATATCCCCTACGTCATCGAGCCGTCCCTCGGCTGCGACCGTGTGGCGCTGGCGTTCCTGTGCGAAGCGTATGACGAGGAGGTCATCGACGAGGCCAAGAACGACGTGCGCGTGGTTCTGCACCTGCATCCGGCGCTGGCTCCGTATAAGGCTGCGATCCTGCCGCTGAGCAAGAAGCTGGCCGAGCCCGCAAGAAAGATCTATCAGGATCTGTGCGGAGACTTTATGCTGGACTACGACGACACCGGCTCCATCGGCAAGCGCTATCGCCGCGAGGACGAGATCGGCACGCCGTACTGCATCACGGTCGACTTTGCGACCGTCGGCGACGACAAGACCCCGGCGGACAACGCTGTTACCATTCGCGAACGCGACTCCATGGAGCAGGTCCGCGTTCCCATCAGCGAACTGAAGAACTGGCTGGCCGAGCATACGAGATTCTAAAACTTCAAAAGGGGCCGCATGGCCCCTTTTTCCATATCCGAATCACGGGAGGAAGCACGAATGAAAGCCATTATCACCGTCGTCGGCCCCGACCGGGTCGGCATCATCGCCGAGGTCTGCACGCTGCTGGCAGAACTCCACATCAGCGTCGTGGAGATCAGCCAGACCATCATGCAGCGCACGTTTACCATGATCATGCTCGTCGAATGGACGGCAGGCGCGCCGGAGTTTGACACGGTGCAGGCCCGCGTCACAGAAAAGGGCGAACAGATGGGCCTGTCCATCCGCATCCAGCGGCAGGATATTTTCACTGCCATGCACACCATCTGACGGAGGGGACAGACCATGCTGAACCATTCCGATATCATGTCCACGGTCGATATGATCGACCATCAGCATCTGGACATCCGCACCATCACCATGGGTATTTCGCTTCTGGACTGCACCGACCCGAATCCGGAGGCCTGCGCCCGGAAAGTTCACGACAAGATCTGCCGGCAGGCCGAGCATCTGGTCGCGACAGGCTGCCAGATCGAACGGGAGCTTGGCATTCCCATCGTCAACAAGCGCATTTCCGTCACGCCCATCGCGCTGGTCGCAAGCGCGTGCGAGACGGAGGATTTTGTTCCGTTTGCCAAGGCGATGGACAGCGCCGCAAAGACCTGCGGCGTGGATTTCATCGGCGGCTTTTCCGCGCTCGTGCAGAAGGGCATGGCCTCCGGCGACCGGCGGCTGATCGCCGCCATCCCGCAGGCGCTGGCCGAGACGGAGCTGGTCTGCTCCAGCGTCAACGTCGCCTCGACAAAGGCGGGCATCAACATGGACGCCGTGCGCCTTATGGGGCAGGCGATCAAAAAGACGGCCGAGCTGACAAAGGAACGCGATGGACTTGGCTGCGCGAAGCTCGTCGTGTTCTGCAACGCGGTCGAGGATAACCCGTTCATGGCGGGTGCGTTCCACGGCGTGGGCGAGGCCGACGCGGTCGTGAGCGTCGGCGTATCCGGGCCGGGCGTGGTGTACCACGCGCTGCAGAGTGTCAAGGGCCGGCCCTTTGACGAGGTGGCCGAGTGCGTCAAGAAAACGGCCTTCCGCATCACGCGTATGGGCCAGCTGGTGGCGCGGGAAGCGTCCCGGCGGCTGGGCGTGCCGTTCGGCGTGGTCGACCTGTCCCTCGCCCCGACACCCGCCGTGGGCGACAGCGTGGCGCGCATTCTGGAGGAAATGGGCCTTGAAACCTGCGGGACGCATGGAACGACGGCGGCACTGGCGCTTCTCAATGACGCGGTCAAGAAGGGCGGGCTGATGGCGTCCAGCTCTGTCGGCGGACTGTCCGGCGCGTTTATCCCGGTGTCCGAGGACGAGGGCATGATCGCCGCCGCGCGAAGCGGCGTTCTGACGCTGGATAAGCTCGAAGCCATGACGTGCGTGTGCTCGGTGGGCCTTGATATGATCGCCGTCCCCGGCGACACGAGCGCGGAGACGATCTCCGCCATCATCGCGGACGAGGCCGCCGTCGGTATGGTCAATTCCAAGACGACCGCCGTGCGCCTCATCCCAGCTCCGGGCAAGACGGTCGGCGATGAAGTCTCCTTCGGCGGCCTGCTCGGCGCAGCGCCTATCATGCCGGTGCATCCGGAGTCCTCTGCGGACTTTATCGCCCGCGGCGGCAGGATCCCGGCCCCGATGCAGAGTCTGAAGAACTAGGGTGTATCTGAAAACTCCCAACGCACCCGGACAGCGGGCCTTTTTGCGGTGCGCCGCGTCATTTTTCCTTGAAATACGTCAGTATTCCTGCGAAAAAATGTCTTGCGCAACGCAAAAATCTCTCGCTGCCGGTCACATCATGAGTTTTCAGATACACCATAGGAAACGATAAGACCCGCCTTTCGCCGCCAAAACAGCGGAGGGCGGGTTTCTTTGCAAAAGCCTCCCCTTGCCGTGCGCCGCATGGTAAGGGGAGGTGGCATTTTCGAAGAAAATGACGGAGGGGATTTGCGGCAGATTTCAGAGTGCTTCGAAATTTGCGGCGTTCGAATCCCTTCAGGCCCTTCGGGCCAGCTTCCCTTGAGCCCAAGGGAAGCCTGAGCGCTCCCGCGCCAGTGCTTTGCTGAAAGAAAAGTTTTAAATGTTACAACGTAGTAGGGGCTGACGACTCTGTCACCTTATAGTTGTCCCGAAGGAGTAAGAAATTGGTTCTATCCGAGAAATAGCCGATGGAGATTCCGGAAAACAGTTGAAAGTCGCGAATTTCCTTTCCGAAAACTACGGTGGAGAGCCATTGCAATGGCGAAAAATGGGCGGTATAATACAAACAGACAATTTCCGATATGATGTTCACTGGTTTGAGCAAAATGGGAAGCACTTTGAAGAAAAGCTGAAAGGGGTGAAGAGAAAATGAAGGTGAGATATAAAGGGCCGACGTTCGGCGGCGGTTTTCTCGGGCTGACGGATGGAAAAACCTATGAATGCGTGGGGGTCGAATATGATCTGCTCCGCATCATAGATGATGAGGGCGAGGACTACCTTTATTCCGCTTCAGCCCCTGCGCCGCTCAACGGCAAAACCAAGCCGGGCAAATGGGAAGTGGTAGAAGATGACGAGCGGGGAACGCTTTCAAGGCTGATTTCTAAGGAGAACGCATGATCGACGAAAAATTGAAAGCCGCCATCGAGCGGGCGCTTGCCGCCGGATTCCGCGTTCAGCTGAAGCGCATGAAGGACGGAACAGTCAAGGCACAGATCATCAAGGCGGAAGAGCTGAAAAAATAATACAGATACCGCAGCGTAAATGCTACGAATTTGCTGCAGATTCTCATATAACTGCTGCACCTTGCGCGGGCCGATGTGTACCGGCGAGCGGCAGACCCACATCCGTAACGCTCCTTCGTCGCGAACGGATGTGACCGGCATCGACCCCTACAGGGGCAGCACTGAATAAATCCCCGCTTGCTTCACTGGGGTTTTCAGCGAAGCAAGCGGGGATTCGTGTCGTTTTCAGCCCTTCAGCGTCTGCTTTGCGTGCAGGAGCGCCTGACAGAGCGCGTCAACGTCGGCTTCCGTGTTGTCGCGGGAGAACGAGACGCGGATGGAGCCGTCGATGACGGCAGGGGGCAGATGCATGGCCTCGAGCACGTGGCTGCGGTGGCCCTTGGAGCAGGCGGAGCCTGCCGAGACATAGATGCCGTCTGACTGCAGGCAGTTGATGATGCCCTGTGAACGGAGGCCCGGCAGGGACAGGTTGACGATGTGCGGCGCGGCCTGACTGCCGATGAGGACGAGTCCGTCAATTTGAGCCAGCTTTTCCCGGGCCAGATCGCGCAGCTGCGCCATGTGTTCCATGTCCGTCTTTGCATCCGTATCGGCACAGGCTGCGCCGAAGCCGCAGATGCCGGGCATATTTTCCGTGCCGGAGCGGTAGTTGCTCTCCTGCCCGCCGCCATTCAGGAAAGCGGGGAGGGGCAGGCCGGGACGGATATAAAGCGCGCCCGTGCCCTTGGCGGCATGGATCTTGTGCGCGGAGACGGAGATCATGTCCGCGCCGAGCGCTTTGGCGCGGAATGGAACCTTCAAAAAGCCCTGCACGGCGTCGGTATGGAACAGCGCCAGCGGGGAAGAGCGGCGCACGGCCTTGACCATGTCGGCAATCGGCATGACCGCGCCCGTCTCGTTGTTGACCATCATGACGGAGACGAGAATGGTATCGGGCCGGAGGGCCTTTTTCAGTTCCTCGACTGTAATATTGCCGTCGTGGTCAGGCTGCAAATATGTGACCTCGAAGCCCTTTGCTTCCAGCTTCTGCATGGGGTGCAGGACAGCGTGGTGCTCCACGGCGGTCGTGATGATGTGCTTGCCGACGTGACGGTTCTGGTGCAGGGCGAGCCGGATGGCCCAGTTGTCGCTCTCCGAGCCGCAGGAGGTGAAGGCTATCTCCCAGGGCTCGCAGCCCAGGGCCCTGGCCAGCTGCTTGCGGGCGTTCATCACCAGCTTGAGGGCCGCGCGGCCCTTCGCGTGG
>OGYF01003660.1_pt1 | contig 10255 bp, 9 predicted proteins | sample 1576451 | NCBI WGS metagenome assembly OGYF01 (sample SAMEA3541505, study PRJEB24748) | human gut metagenome | biome: human gut; feature: human-associated habitat; material: faeces | place: China | collected 2012 | reverse complement strand
AAAATGGAAACGGCCCTCTGCGGCGAGCTATCTCAAAAAAGCGGGTGTGTCATAGCCACCGGCGGCGGTGTCATAAAAAACGAGGAAAATATGAGACTGCTGAAAACAAACGGCAGTGTGCTCTATATAAAGGCGTCGCCTGAACATATCTATAAAAACATAAAAAACGATAAAACAAGACCGCTGCTCGACTGCGAGGACAAGCTTGAAAGAATAAAGACCCTTATGGAAGAAAGACGTCCCATGTATGAAGGAAGAAGTGACATTGCCGTGGAAATAACGGGAATGAACTCTTACGATGCTGCGGGGCTCATAAGGGAAACTCTTGAGAAGGAGAATATGATATGAAAAAGATATGTCTTATACATGGACCCAATATAAATTTTACGGGAATACGTGAAAAGGGAGTATACGGAAGCCTTTCCTATGACGAGATAAACGCCGAAATAAGAAAGAAGGCGCAGGAGATAGGCTTTGACATCGATATATTCCAGTCAAACCACGAAGGAGCCATAATAGACAAAATACAGCAGTGCTACGGACAGGCAGATGCCATAATAATAAATCCCGGAGCATATACCCACTACAGCTATGCCATAAGGGATGCCCTTGCATCGGTGGACCTTCCCGTAGTTGAAATCCATATGTCAAATATCCATAAAAGAGAGGAATTCAGACATACATCAGTTACGGTCCCCGTATGTACGGGACAGATATGCGGCTTTGGCTGGAAGGGATATTTGCTGGCATTGGATGCCGTAAAAAATATGTTTGAATAAAATTGGATATATTATTAAAAAATATATTGAAAAATCACGAAAAATAATTTAAACTTATATGAGACCTTTATACTGATTGAGGTATATTGAAATTTAAAATTTTGTGGCCGTAACAGGACGGCTTTATTATGAGGAGGAAAATTAATGATTTCTGCAGGTGAATTCAGATACGGTGTTACAATCGAATATGAAGGAGATATTTATATAATCCTTGAGTTCCAGCACGTTAAACCCGGAAAGGGCGCTGCTTTCGTTCGTACAAAGATCAAAAACCTTAAGACAGGTTCAGTGGTTGAAAAGACTTTCAGACCCACAGAAAAGATGCCTAAGGCTCATATCGACAGACTTGAGATGCAGTATCTTTACACAGACGGTGACCTTTACCACTTCATGAACACAGAAAACTTCGAGCAGATAGCTGTTAACGCTGCTGACGTTGGAGATACACTTAAGTTCGTTAAGGAAAACGAAATGGTTAAGATTCTTTCATACGAAGGCGAAGTATTCGGTATCGAGCCTCCTTTATTCGTTGAGCTCGAAATCACAGAGACAGAGCCCGGATTTGCCGGAAACACAGCTACAGGTGCTACAAAACCCGCTATCGTTGAGACAGGCGCTCAGGTACTTGTACCTTTATTCATCAACCAGGGCGAAGTTATCAAAATCGACACAAGAACAGGCGAATACCTCGGAAGAGCAAACGGCTGATAACTGTTTTATGAACTTAAGGGAATACTTTTGTATTCCCTTTTTTGTTTAGATACGCAGGTATTTAAGAGAGGAGATGCATTTATGAGAGAGGTTATTAAAAAAATATCGTATTTAAGGGGATTATGCAACGGATACGGTTTTGACAGAAACACAAAGGAAGGAACTGTGCTTTTGGGGATACTTGATGTGCTTGATGATATGGCGGATGCCATTGATAATCTCAGTCTCTGCACAGGCTGTGAGGATTCCGACGAAAACGAGGAAGAATACAGCTATGCTTTTATCTGCCCTAACTGCGGACAGGAGCTGGAAGTGGACGAGGAGATACTTAACAGCGAGGAAGAGCTTACCTGTCCTGCCTGCGGAAATATAATACCTGTTCTTAACGAATTTGCTGATTTTGACGATGATGAGGAGTAAAAACTTATCATAAAATAAGACTGTGAATTTTATTAAGTCCGGAAATGAATCCTCTTTGTATGTACTTAGAGAACATTTTCGGACTTTTGTTTTTTTATAATAAACATTTATGAAAAGACATTTACATAAATCATATTTTTTGCCGTTTTCAGAAGGAAATCGGCTTAATTTGCAGTATTAAATATATATAAGTATCAGGCATTGGGAGGTGGTTATTATGGGACTTCGTGAAAAGCAGGAGGAAATCGAGGATAAGATACTCGGCCCCTTTGCTTCAAAAAGCGCACAGACAAAGGGCAGGATGCGCAAAGAGGAAAAGTGTGACATCAGGACTGATTTTCAGAGGGACAGGGACAGGATAATACACTGTAAGGCATTCAGAAGAATGAAACATAAAACCCAGGTGTTCATATCCCCCGAGGGCGACCATTACCGCACCAGGCTGACCCATACGCTGGAAGTTGCGCAGATAGCAAGGACCATAGCCAGAGCGCTGTCTCTCAATGAAGACCTGACGGAAGCCATAGCCTTAGGCCACGACCTGGGCCATACTCCCTTTGGACACGCGGGAGAAGAAACTTTGGACGAGCTCCACAGAGAAGGCTTTGAGCATAATAAACAGAGCCTCAGAGTTGTGGATATGATAGAAAAGAACGGACTGGGACTCAATCTGACATGGGAGGTAAGGGACGGAATACTCAACCATAGGACAAGCTGTAAACCGTCCACCATGGAAGGCCTAGTGGTAAGACTTTCGGACAAGATAGCATATACAAACCATGATATTGACGATGCCATAAGGGCAGGAGTTATAAAAGATATACCCGAAGAATTCAAAGAAGTCATAGGCGACACCTCAAGCTCAAGGATAAATGCCATGATAAGGGACACCATATCAAACAGCGAGGGCATAAGGGATATAAAAATGAGCGACGATATGAGGGATACCCTCTCGGGATTAAGACAGTTTATGTTCAAAACCGTGTACCTGAGCGACCATGCTCTTAAGGAAAAAGAAAAAGTAAAAACAATGATATCGCATTTATACTATTATTATCTGGAACATCCCGAACAGATGGAGAGCGAATTTATGCATCTTATTAAAAACGGAGAGCATAAGGACACGGTAGTATGTGATTATATAGCTTGTATGACAGACAGGTTCTCAATAGCCACATTTAAGAAGCTTTTTATACCAAGCTCCTGGAATATTTACTGATAACTGAGGGGATATTTAATAACAACTTGCTAAATAGCGGCGTTCCTTTTGGGAAAGTATACAAACATTGAGAAAACAGAAGGATTTTAGGCATATGGTGTCGAATTTATAAAAGGCAGAACAGGTGGTAATGAAAAATGCTTTATCCTCAGGAGCTTATTGACGAGATAAGAACACAAAACGATATAGTGAGCGTGATCTCCGAATACATAGCGCTGAAACCCAAGGGAAGCTCTTATTTTGGGCTGTGTCCGTTTCATAATGAGTCCACACCGTCCTTTTCGGTAAGTGCGGACAAGCAGTTTTACTATTGTTTCGGATGCGGCGAGAGCGGAAACGTATACAGTTTTATTATGCGTATGGAAAACTGTGATTTCCCCGAAGCGGTTAAAAGACTGGCAGACAGAGCGCATATATCCCTGCCTGAGCCCGAATATTCCGCCGAAGCGGCAAGGGCTGAAAGGCTTAAACAGCAGATATATGAGATGCACAGGGCTGCGGGGAGGTATTATTATGCGGCGCTCCACAGCAGAAACGGCGAAAGAGCCCTTAAATACCTTAATGAAAGAGGCGTTAAAGAGGAGATACAAAAAAGGTTCGGAATAGGATATGCTCCTTCGGGAAGGGACCACCTTTGCAGATATTTAAAGGAAAAAGGCTTTTCCACCGACGCTATGATAAAAAGCGGACTGGTAATGGTTTCTAAGGACGGAAAGGGTCTGTATGACAGATTTTTCAACAGGCTGATGTTCCCCATATTTGATTTACAGGGACGTCCCATTGCCTTTGGAGGAAGAGTAATAGATAAGGGCGAGCCCAAATATCTGAACTCACCGGAAACGGTGGTTTTCAATAAAAGCAGGACTTTGTATGGTATGAACTTTGCAAAAGCCGCAAGGAAAAAGGAAATAATACTTGTTGAAGGCTATATGGATATGATAAGCATTTACCAGGCAGGATTTCCCAATGTTGTGGCGGGCCTTGGAACGGCCTTCAATAACGACCACGCAAGGACCCTGAGAAAACTTGCGGACAGTGTAATACTTCTGTATGACAGCGATGAAGCCGGAACAAGGGCAGCGCTGAGAGCCATACCCGTACTTGTGAACAACGGATTTGATGTTAAGGTTACCCAGGTCAATGGGGCAAAGGATGCCGATGAGTTTATCAAAAAGTACGGAGCAGAGGCTTTCGGAAAACTTATTGTTGACGCTGTCAGCCATATAACATTCAGAATCGGCTGTGCAGGAAAGAATTATAATTTGGAAAATGCGGACCATAGGGTAAGATTTGCGGATGAAGCCGCGAAAATACTTGCCGATGTCGCAAACGACATTGAAAGAGACGTATATACCAAGGAAACCGCTGCCGTATGCGGCATAGACGAGGCTGCTTTAAGAAGCAGAATAAGCAGGATAAGGGACGCATCGGAAAGTGAATTCCTTATGGAAGCGGAAAAGAAGAGAAAACGTGTCTACAGCGATAAGGAAAGCAGAGATATAAGACCAAAGGGAATAACGGAGGCACAGAAAACGATACTGTCAATGGCAGTTGAAAACGATAAGGTTTTAAAGGCTGTTTTTTCGGTGCTTAAGGCTGAAGAATTTGAGGACGGAGTTTACAGAACACTGGCTGAAAGAATTTACAATGACAGCGTAAGCGGCAGGAAAAGCGTGCCGGCTGATCTGGTGAGCTGTTTTGAGAATATAGAGGACCAGAATACGGCAGCCGCGGTATTTGCCGTAAAAAATGATATAGATAATGTTTCAAAACTTGAGAAGGCCGTCACGGAAAATGTGCGCCTGATTAAGAAAAATTATACGGATAGTCTTTTGGCTAAGGCTTCCACTGCCGAAGAGGTAAAAAGACTTATAGATGTGAAAAGAAAACTAGATGAATTGTATATAACGATTTCGGACAGTTAACAATATTGAGTAGTTAAGAAGGGAAGGATTGAAATTGAAATCCGGCGAAGAAAACGTATTAATGACCAGACTTAAAGAGCTTGTCGCCATGGGCAAAAGCCACAAAGGTGTGCTCGAATATAAAGAAATAATGGATTACCTCGGCGATATTGAGCTTGATACCGAACAGATGGACAAGGTATACGAGTTCCTTGAAAGCCAGGGCATAGATATGATTGGAAATATCGACGCTGAGGAAGAAGTCGAAAAGGACATAGACCTTTCACTTCCCGAAGGTATAAATATTGACGATCCTGTCCGTATGTATCTTAAAGAAATCGGAAAAGTGCCCCTTTTGAGCGCAGAGGAAGAAACAGAGCTTGCAAAAAGAATGGAGGAGGGCGACGAAGCTGCCAAGAAAAAGCTGGCTGAAGCCAACCTCAGACTTGTTGTAAGTATAGCAAAGAGATATGTGGGAAGAGGTATGCTTTTCCTTGACCTTATACAGGAAGGAAACCTCGGACTTATAAAGGCAGTAGAAAAATTCGACTACCGTAAAGGATATAAGTTCTCAACCTATGCCACATGGTGGATACGCCAGGCCATAACAAGATCCATTGCAGATCAGGCAAGGACCATACGTATACCCGTGCATATGGTAGAGACCATAAATAAGCTCATCAGAGTATCAAGACAGCTTGTTCAGGAACTTGGAAGGGAGCCTTCGGCTGAAGAGCTTGCCAAGGAAATGGAGATGCCTGTTGATAAGGTAAGAGAGATAATGAAGATAGCGCAGGAGCCCGTTTCCCTTGAAACACCCATCGGTGAGGAGGAAGACAGCCACCTTGGAGACTTTATCCCCGATGACGATATACCCGCTCCGGCAGACGCTGCCGCATTTACACTGCTTAAAGAGCAGCTTATGGAAGTGCTGGACACTCTTACCGACAGGGAGAAAAAAGTTCTTACCCTCAGATTTGGACTGGAGGACGGACGTGCCAGAACCCTTGAGGAGGTCGGCAAAGAATTTAACGTAACCAGAGAGAGAATAAGACAGATCGAGGCGAAAGCGCTTAGAAAACTTAGACATCCCAGCAGAAGCAAAAAGCTCAAAGATTATCTGGAGTAAAAATCAAGCTGCCGTCCTTTATAAATAAGGACGGCTTTTTTAGAGAGGTGCCCTATGGAAATATCAGAAAGACTGAAAACAGTCGCTTCATTTGTAAGAACAAGCAGAACCATAGCCGACATAGGAACGGACCATGGATACATACCCATATATCTCTGTCTGGAGGATGCCATAGACAGGGCCATAGCCTGTGACGTCAACAGGGAGCCCGTAAGGAGAGCGGAATGCAATATAAATATGTACGGCCTTGGAAGCAGGATAGAAACAAGGCTTGGAGACGGTCTAAAGCCCCTGAAACAGAATGAGACGGAAGGCGTTGTCATTGCGGGAATGGGCGGAATGCTCATAATAGAGATACTTGACGAATGCCTTGAAAAGACAGGAGAAATAAACGAACTTGTTCTCCAGCCCCAGACCGATGTGGATAAAGTAAGAAAATATCTGCATAAAATCGGATTTAAGATAGATGATGAAGATATGATTTTCGAAGACGGAATATACTATAATGTTATCAGGGCTGTGCGCGGAAGAGAAAAATATGATAATGAAGCGGACTATCTTTTCGGAAAAATAAATATCGAAAGAAAAAAAGCCGTGCTTAAGGAATTTCTCCTGAAGGACATGGCAAAGACGGATAAAATAATAGAAAAGCTTAAAGAGGCGGATACAAGCAATTCCCAGAAAAGAACGGCTGACCTCAAAAAATACAAGGAAATATGCAAGGGGGTATATAAATGTCTGTAAAATGCAGAGATATAATGTGGTTTATGGAGGACCTGGCACCGGCGGCATATGCCGAAGAATGGGATAATCCGGGACTTAATATAGGAGACCCCGACGCTGATGTGAAAAAGATAATAGTTGCCCTTGACGCCACGGAAGATGTCATAGACGAGGCCATAGAAAAGGGAGCGGATATGATAGTTACCCATCATCCACTGCTTTTTCACGCCGTTAAAAAAATAAATTATGACAGACCCGACGGAAGGAAAATAATAAAACTGATAAAAAACAATATAAATATGTTTGCGGCGCATACTAATCTTGATGCGGCAAAGGGCGGTACCAATGATGTTTTGGCTGAAATGATTGGCTTAAAAAATCTTACGGTGCTGTCTGAGGGCTGCGAAGACGGTATCGGAATAGGAAAAATCGGTTACTTTGAGGGAGATATGACCCTCGGAATGCTTTCCGTAAAAATAAAGGAAGCCCTTGGACTTGATGCCGTAAGGGTAATAGGAAATCTCAGCTCAAAGGTGGAAAAGGCGGCACTCTGTACGGGTGCGGGCGGTGAGTTTATGGACGACGCCGTGAGAGAAGGCTGTGACGTTTTCATAACTTCGGATATAAGATACCACGAGGCCATGGACGCCGTTGATAAAAAGATAGCGCTTATTGATGCCACACATTATGCCACAGAAAATATAATAGTACCCGTTATAGCCCAGTATCTCCGCAAAAAGCTGGATACAAGAGGAATAAAAGATGTTGAAGTCATAGAGACTACTGTTAATGGGCAGCCCTTTGTTCATATATGAGAAAGGATTGAGGCATTTGGTTGAAATTACTGTTATGGGAGAGACTTTAAATGTTTCTCAGGATACTACTTATCTGGAACTTTCAAAAAAATATAATACCGGAAAGCTTATAATGGCGGCTAAAGTCGGAAATACCCTTAAGGAGCTTACATCAAATGTTTCCGACGGAGACGAGATAGAATTTATCGATATGACAAATCCTGAGGGAATGAGCATATATATGAGGACGGCTTGTATGGTAATGCTTAAGGCCGTTGACGATGTGCTTGGCCATGGCACGGAGACTGTCATCGAAAACTCCATTAAAAAGAATTTTTACTGCGAAATACACAAGGGAGAGACAGCCGTTGACGACGAACTCGTTTCAAAAAGAAAGAAACGTATGGACGAGATAATAGCGGCCGATATGCCCATAGTAAGGGAAAGACTTTCCCACGAAGAAGCCATAAGAAAACTTGCTGACTGCGGCCACTACGATAAAGTAAGGCTGTACAGATACAGAAAGGATACAATTATCAATCTTTACAGAATAGACAATTACTACGACTATCTGTACGGATATATGGCACCTTCCACAGGCTGTGTATATCTCTATGATATTGTGCCCTTTGAGAGGGGATTTCTCATTACTGTACCGTCAATCAAAAATGTTGAGGTGCTTCCCGAAATCGAAAGATTTGATAAAATTACGGAAGTATTTATGGAGCAGATGGACTGGAGCCGACTTATGGACGTCAAAAATGTGGCGGACTTAAACGACGTTATAGTAAACGGACAGTTTGGCGAGCTGGTAAGAATAAATGAGGCTCTGCACGAAAAGAAAGTAGCCTGCATAGCCGATATGATTTATCATAGAAAAGACGACGTAAAACTTGTCCTTATCGCAGGCCCCTCATCATCGGGAAAAACGTCCTTTGCCAACAGACTTGGCGTACAGCTGAGGGTACTTGGCATAAAACCCCACGTCATATCCATGGACGACTACTTCATAAACCGTGAAGATACTCCCGTGGACGAGTTTGGAAACAGGGACTATGAAAATATAAATTGTATCGATATAGAGCTTTTTAACAGGGATATAAACGACCTCATAGCCGGTAAGACTGTGGAGCTTCCCAGTTATAATTTCGTTACGGGAATGAGGGAGTATAAGGGCAAATTTACAAAGCTCAAGGAAAACGAAATAATGATAATAGAGGGTATTCATGGCCTTAATGACGAACTTACTCCTTCCATAAAGGCGGAAAACAAGTTCAAGATATTCATAAGCGCAATGACCCAGCTCAATGTGGATAATCATAAATTCATATCCACTTCCGACAGCCGTCTTTTAAGGAGAATGGTAAGGGATAACCTTTCAAGGGGAAATGACGCGGCGGCTACCATATCGGCATGGCCCTATGTTACAAGGGGCGAGGAAAGAAATATATTCCCCTTCCAGGAAAATGCCGATGTAATGTTTAACTCGGCTACAATATACGAGATAGCCGTATTAAAACAGTATGCCGAACCTCTGCTTTATAAGATAGACGAATCCATGCCGGAATATATTACGGCAAAGAGACTCATTAAGTTTTTGGCATATTTCCTCAGTGCACCCGCTGACCCCATACCAAATAACTCTCTTATAAGAGAATTTGTTGGCGGAAGCGTGTTCCATGTATAAGCCTGAATAAGATTTTAATAAGACCGCCCTTGCAAGGGGCGGTTTTTTGTGTTAAGATTAACCGGTGAGTAAGCCGAACAGTCGCGCTTGATTATCAAGTGAGGAAAGTCCGGGCTTCGTAGGGCAGGGTGCCGGTTAACGGCCGGCGGAGGCGACTCCAGGGATAGTGCAACAGAAATAAACCGCCTGTATTTATACAGGTAAGGGTGGAAAGGTAAGGTAAGAGCTTACCGCTGTTTCGGTAACGAAACAGGCTCTGTAAACCCCACCTGAAGCAAGGCCCGATAAAAACCATGGGATTGCCCGTCCCGTTTTGACGCGGCCGCATGATGACATTGGCGACAATGTACCAAGATAGATGACTGTTTAAGACAGAACCCGGCTCATAGACTTGCTCACAAAAAAGATTTCTGCGCGGCGCCATGTATAAATGGCTGCCGCTGTTTTGTTTTATGAGGAAGTGAGAAGATATGGCGCTGACCCTTGCCGAGCTGTGCGCGGGAACCGAAAAGGACTATGGAATGACTCTCATTGCGGGAGAAAAGGGAATAGATAACATGGTGCAGTGGGTGCATTACATAGAAGGCGGCGAAGTACCCAGATTCCTGCATGGATATGAGCTTGTTTTTACTACGGGAATGGAAAACCACAATACGGGATGGCTCATAAAATTTGCGGAAAAACTCCATGAATACAGGGCGTGCGGATTTGTTATAAATCTGGGACCCTATGTAAAGGATGTTCCTTCGGAGGTAATTGACTACTGCAACAGGGTGAGTCTGCCGTTATATACCATACCATGGGAAACAAGAATAATCGACATAACCTATGAACTCTGTCATCATATAGTTACCGACGAAAAACAGAGCAGAAACGTAGCGGATACTTT
>OGYF01003654.1_pt1 | contig 10271 bp, 6 predicted proteins | sample 1576451 | NCBI WGS metagenome assembly OGYF01 (sample SAMEA3541505, study PRJEB24748) | human gut metagenome | biome: human gut; feature: human-associated habitat; material: faeces | place: China | collected 2012 | reverse complement strand
TGATACTGCTGGTTGCGTAATGTTCAGCATTTGAGCTGCCTTTGTGAAATTTAAGCACTGACAAACTGCTAAAAAAGTATGAATTCGAAAATCCAGCATCCACCCACCCCTTGCCTAATCATAACATAAAATTATTGATAGATAAATATTTATCATTTTATTTTATATAAAAAGCATGGTATGATGGAACAAATTGTCGCGGAAAATCGGCTTTGGATGCCGAATGCCGGTAAAAGGGGTAGACGTTTCATGAAAACCTTTCTGCAAAAAAACTGGGCTGGGCTACTGCTGTGCCTTGCAATCACTATACCGGCATGGTTTCTCGGCAAGCTGGTGCCTGTGGTAGGCGGGCCAGTGTTTGCAATCCTTGCGGGTATGCTGCTAACCCTGCTGCTGAAACAGAAGGATCAGATTCAACCCGGCATCACCTTCACCTCCAAAAAAATCCTACAGGCTGCTGTTGTGTTGCTCGGCTTTGGGATGAACTTGACCGATATTCTTCAAAAAGGCAAGCAATCCCTTCCTATCATCTTGGCCACCATCTCCACCTCATTGCTGATCTCCTTCCTCTTGTGCAAAATGATGAAGGTGCCTACCAAAACCGCAACGCTCGTGGGCGTTGGCTCTTCAATCTGTGGAGGCTCCGCCATCGCGGCGACCGCGCCCGTCATTGATGCGGATGATGAGGAGATTGCGCAGTCCATTTCGGTGATCTTCCTGTTTAATGTAATTGCGGCGCTGATTTTTCCAACGCTCGGCGGGCTGCTTGGCCTGTCCAATGAGGGCTTTGGCCTATTTGCCGGCACGGCGATCAACGACACTTCCTCCGTAACGGCCGCAGCACAGGCTTGGGATGGTATCCACGGCAGCAACACGCTCGACGCGGCGGCGATCGTCAAACTGACACGCACGCTTGCGATCATCCCGATCACACTGGTGCTCGCGTTTGTGCGCACCCGCCGGGAAAGGCATAGCGCAGAGGGCGCAAAAGTCAATCTGAAAAAGATTTTCCCCTTCTTTGTGCTGTTTTTTTTGCTTGCTTCCGTGGTTACCACCGTTTTCCACCTCCCGGCCGCGGTGACAAACCCTTTGAAAGAGATGAGCAAATTCTTTATTGTCATGGCAATGGCGGCAATCGGCCTGAACACCAACATCATCAAGCTTGTGAAAACCGGAGGAAAACCGATCTTTATGGGGCTTTGCTGCTGGATTGGTATCGCGGGAGTGAGCCTGCTGATGCAACATTTGCTTGGCATTTGGTAAAAGCTTTCTCATAGAACTTCAGCGATGGAACACGTTTAGAGGGACTGTTGCAAAATAAAATATTTTGCAACAGTCCCTCTAATTCTGCGCTTATTCATATGCATGATACAACGCGCCCTTTATTCCTGCACGGGCCTTGCCGCCAAAAGAAAGCACAGGTAAACCGTTACCAAGAGCAGGGAAAAATTATATCCGCTTTGCAGCAGCAGAAAAAAGCCGATAAACGCGCATGGCAACAGGCACACAATCGAGCAAACGGTAACCACACGTTGTGCCGTAGGCGCTGTGCATAAGCTACATAGAAAAAAATACATCGCCCGACCGCCGTCAAGCGCGGAGACGGGCAGAAGGTTAAAAAGGGCAAGCATGAAATTCACCATTGCCGCCTCCATCAGGCGCTCTCCTGCGCCCCATCCGCTCAGCGTAGCCAGCAGCGCAAACAGCGCTAGGTTGACCAATGGTCCGGCAAGCGAAACCATAATTTCCTGATAGAAAGAAAGCTTTTGTCCCTTTGCCCGCACGATCTCCATACCGGCCAGCCCCAGCTTCAACGACTGCGGCGTTTCGCCATACCAAAACAGGCAAAGCAAATGCCCTATTTCGTGCAGCAGAGCCGCGCAGACGGAAATGACCGCCGTCCCGCTTGTGTCATAAAGAAACATGAGCGTTACGGCGGCGGCGAAGGGAAAACCAACGGAAACCGTTACCTCCCTGCACTTAAACTGCATCCTTCTCGTAAGCGTTATCCGCCCCTAAAATCCAGGAGGGACTGTGCAGAACGCCATTGATCCGCACCTCAATATGCAAATGTGGGCCGGTAGCCATGCCACTATCCCCCACCAGAGCGATCGTTTCCCCCTCCCGGATGACGGTCCCCTCCTCCGCAAGAATCTCGGAGCAATGGCAATAGGTCGTTTCCAGGCCGTTCTCATGTGTCAACGTGATATAATTTCCGTTGCCTTCGGAATAGCCGACTTCTTTTACCGTGCCATAAAACGCCGCCGCTATCCGTGTGCCCATGGCAGCGGCAATATCCATGCCGCGGTGAAAGCCCAGCTTTTTGGTGATAGGATGGATTCGATACCCATACGATGAGGTAACCCTGCCCTCGACTGGCCGAACAACCGGCACGCTCACGATATAAGGGGCAAAGGAGGTACCCTCGACCGGGGCTCTGATTCCGTCAAAAAGAGGTTCATCCGAGCCGCCCATCCCATCAAGCGCCTCCTGAGAAACGGTTTCATCCGGCTGGCTGGGGCTTTCCGTGGATGGCTCCTTCCCCTGTGCGGAGGCCGCCCCTGCTGCCGCATTCGCCTGTGCCGCTTGCGTTGGGTCATCCGCATCCGGCCAGGAATCTGCCGGCGCAAAGATAAAGGCGCCAATCTCTTTGAAAGCCGCCGCAGCCTCCTGTGCGCTCCAGTCCTGTGAGAGAATTCCCTCATAGGCCTCCCGCAGCGCTTTTTGCGCGTTAGGGTTCGTTTTTACCATCAGGAAAGCGCCTGTCAGCAGCACTGCGCACACCGCAAGCTGCACGGCGATGACCCGCACGAGATAATCCCGCCGGCCGCTGCGTTTTTTCTCCCTTTTTTCTTCAGAAGGCCGGGGCCGCTCCCGCTGATAGGATTGTAATTCGTCCATCCATTTCACCTGCCTGCGCCGTAATTCCGGCTGTTTTCCCTCTATCTATATGCGCGGGAGGTGAAAAAAAGTCATGTCGCTGAGAGAAAACGGAAAGTTACCCCTCCGACGGTTCCACTTTTTTGTGCACCCGCATAAGAAACAGCAGGGCCGCTGCAAGCACACAAACGCCAGCCGTAACGCAAGCTACAATCCGCTTGGCCGACCATAGCCCGGCCCCGTTTTCCCCAGTGGCTGGGATCGTCAATTCCTGTGAGGAAAGCGATGCATCCTCTAAGCGGTTAGTCGAAAGCGCCCCCGCTGCGTCACCGGGCGGCTCCCGCAGGGAGCCTTGTCCTCCAGCATCGATGTGGGAATCCGCATTCGTTGCAAGGCCCGCAGCTTTCGATGGATTCGATGAATAGGCGTCAGGAATAGAAGGCCAATGGGTATTCGAAGCGGTTACAGCTGTCGTCCCAACGGGCCGTGAGGAATGGGAGGCCTCGGCGTGCATATTGTTCTGCGTGGAGGGCTGCTTTGTTTGATCAGCCTGCGTGCTGGGTTGTGGTCGCACAGAGGGGGAATCCGGCTGCGGTAATACAGATTCTGAAGCGGAAGGGGCAGGAATATCCAGCGGTATCGTCAGTTCACACACCCGGCTTTTATCGCCTTTTCCATCCGTGAACCATATGGAGGCCGCTATATCTTCCGTAAATAGAGGCGCCGGGCAGATAATTGCTGCCTCCAACACATAATCACCATTATAACCATCCGGTTGATATTGGCCCGCCGCCTGCACTTCATAGGAAATTCCAGAAGTTTGGGCGTTTCCATCGGCATCCAGTGTAATCTCCGCTTTTCCAAGGCGGAGATGGACGCGTGAACGCCCGCTTCCCCCGGCAAATGCTCCGTCTATGACTTGAAGGGCAAAATAAACACGACGGGCAGAGACATCCGCCTGCGTACGCACATCCGCATACGAAACGGCGCAGCCGCTCTCCTGCTCACTGCCAAACAGTGTGGAAAACGACGCTCCTGCCCACTCCCCCGGCTGCACATAACCATCAATCGAAATGTTGCCTGCATCGGCAAACGCAGAGCAGATGACCGCTAGACAAGCAACCAGGGCAATCCAATAAAAAATAGCTGTGAACCTTTTGCTTTCGTGAACAGTGCATATTCCTTTGACCCATGCGGATACATCCGGCTTAGCCTTGTTACTCCGCTTCGCTTTGTCATAAAAAATAGATTTCCGCATGAAAATTCCTCCTGCTATCCATGATGGGCATTTTCCAAAATGATCCAATCCCATCATACAGAAAAGAAAGAAAAATAGGGAATTTTGTGAAAAACATTCACTTTACAGGATTTATTCTATTTTTATCCATCCGTTTCTAGCCTAATAAATATCCCCGGCTCCAGAGCGTTGTTTTAAGAAAACGTAGAGGGACAGCTACCGCCGTCCCTCAAAAATATTTCTTATCTCACCGCGCCTGTAGGCGGGGCTTTTTCATATGCGGTCAAAGCCCTATGATATTTGCAGTTCCACTTTGTATGTGCTAAACCATTATTGTCATTAGGCTTTACGTTTAACGTCCTCCTTTTGATACTTTAGTGCAGTTGGCAGACCGCATCTTTATTGTATCAAAAGGAGTTTCTTTTCCATATGTAACACTAAAGCTTTTTTTGAACTCCCCGGCAGTTTACAAAGAAAGCCCCCTGCGGCTCAGCAACCACAGGAGGCCTTTGTGTGCCCTAACTAAGAGATCATGAAGGTGTTATTTCTGCCAATTCCAGTTGTAAAAACGCACTTTCACCGTATCGGTCAGAACATTCCCATAAATATCCTCAACAGTAACGGTCACCCACATGGAGCGAGCGCCGATGCCACGGCCATTCGGGGCAATCTTTGCTGTGCTTCCATTTGGCGTAATTGTAGCCTCCGGATCATCCACTGACCAATTGGCAGGCGACCAGGTGACGCTTGCGATCTCCGCGCCCTCTGTTACCTGAATGCCCAGGTCTACAGATGCCTTGCGGTAGGGCTGCGTCCACGGAACCTTCACATAGACCATATCGCCGCTGCGCTCGCCGCCTGTGATGGAAACGCTCTCCAGCGGCACGCTCTTGCCGAGCGCAACATATGCATCAAGCAGGGCCGCATAGGCATTGTCGACCGCCGCCTGCTTGGAAAGGGCATCCGAGGCGACCGCCTTCGCCGTATCCAGCGCGGCGAACAGCGTGTCCAGAAGCGTCTGCTCATACTGCTCCGCCGTCAGGGTGTCATCCGCGTCGACAATGGCGATGAGCTTATTGAGCTTCACCATATCGGCGCGTACAAACACCTTGCACTGAGCGGTAAAGCCGCCGTCCTCCGTTGTTGCGGTAATCACCGCATCACCGGGCGCAACCGCCGTAACGCGGCCGCCTTCTACCGTTGCGATAGAAGGATCGGACGATTCCCAGATCACAACCTTGTTATTGGCCTTGCTGGGCGTTACCGTAGCGGTCAGTTGTGCGGACGTACCGTCTGGGAGCGTCAGCTCCGTGCGGTCGAGCGTGACACCGGTCACGCCGACCGCAGCCTTTTTGAAGGTGACAGTGCAGGTGGCCTTCAACTCCGGATTATCGTCGGATGTAGCTGTGATCGTTGCGCTCACAGGGGAATACAGCAGGCCTGTGTAGGAGACCTTGCCATTCGCATCCACCCGGATGAGCGCATTGTCGCTGCTCCAATTGACTGCTTTATTAGTCGCGTTTTCCGGAGCCACCGTTGCCGTCAGCTGCGTGGAAGCGCTGCCGATTCCGGCGGTTACGGATGTTTCCACGGTGATCTCGCTACCCTGGTCGATCGTGATACCCGTCACAGGCTGATACACGGTGACCTTCATTTCGCGGGTAATCTTGCCGTTGATCGGCGCAACAGAGCCAGTGTGCGCACGCACATAAAGCGTGGTTTCCCCGCCGCCAACAGCCGTTACCGTAAACGTGCCGCCCTGGCCGCCGGGCGCGTCGACGTTATCGGCCTTATCAATGCGAAGAACGCCGTCGGTTACGCCATTTTCATAGCGAACCTGTCCGTTCACCATCAGGCCCACGTCAACGTTGTTGAAATCGATCAGTGCGCCGTCGTCATACAGCGCCAACGGATAGACCGTAAAGCTGTAGGTTCCGGTTTCCCCGACCGTCAGATAATCCGGGCCGCTGAACTCAAGATCCGTGGGGCTTGAGGTGTTGGAGCCCAGGATGTTGCCGTCGATCGTGCGGGAAATACCGTCGATCGTCGCCGTGACCTCAATCTTATTGCCCCAGTTTCCGCCGGAACGGATGGTGAGCAGGCCGGTCTCGTCGACGACGGCATAATTGGAGTTATTGGTCGTCCAAACCACATCGCCCGGCTTTACAACCGCGCCTTCCGGCTGAATGTTCGTGATGGTGAGCTGACGGGTTCCGCCGTAGGAATTCAGGCCGTCCAGCTTACCGAAGATCTCAAAGGATTCTACATCCAGCTGCTCCACCACCGTCACGGTAACGGAATCATTGATGGTGATTCCAAGGATGAAGTTGCCGACAACCGTGATGATCTTCCGGAGCGTTTCTGCCTGATCGCTTTGGTTGGCGTCCAGAATCCCCTGGATCGTCTTACCCAGAGCGTCGATCACCGTTTGAGAAACAGTCAGGCCGAACAGCTCGGTGATCACGCTGGCAATCGTTGTGCCGGCATGCGCGATGCCGCCGAACTGGTCAATCAGCTTGGAGATGTTTTGATAGAGGCCTTCTGTATCCGGCTTGGCAGTAATTTTATAGGTGCCGGGCTTGAGGAAGGTTACATGGCCCTCTGCATCGATGGTGGCGTCCCCGGTGGGAAGCGTGATCCAATCGAGATTGCCGATCTTCTTGGTGACCTCCCAGTTGACGCCCATATGCAGGCGTAGCGGTGTGGTGATGCCTTCCATATCCATGGAATAGCCCACCTCGACCGTTTGTGGAACCGCATCATGGTTGGTGATATACGTGCCGTTCGGAATGAACATGGAGCTGATCGAATCGTTGTTATCAACCACGACATGCGTAGAGCTGGAGACCAGCTCCTCGCCGGTTTCCGCATTGACCAGCACAGCCTGAATCTCCACGTTGATGCTGTTGAGCGTTTTCCGCAGGGATTCCGCCAGATTTTTGGCCGTTTCCTCGCCCAGCACGGGCTTCAGGCCAACCTCAAGAACGTTAACGATGCCCTCGGTATCCATCTGATCAATTTCATACTCGTCGAACCAGCCGTAAACCATATCGGCAAGGCCCGGGCCGATGAGCCACAGGGAGGCGATATTGGTATCCACCCAAACGCGCAAGATTGCGCCCTTGGAGCTGTCGCGCCCTGTGACAACGCCGTTTTCATCCACATGCGCGAGATACGGCGTCGGTGAAGACCAGCGCACCTGCGTGCCTTCCGGCAGCGTTTCACTGCCGTTAAACAGCACGCTCAGCTGCTTTTGCTCCGTCTCCTTGATGTGCATCGGGGTTTTATCGTTACCGGAGACAACCACTCCGTCGCACAAGATCTGCAGCGTATCGTCCGCCGCAAAAGCATACATGGGGATAAGAGTGGTACACAACAGCACAAGACAGAGCAGTATGCTGAGGTACCGTTTGGTTTTGCTCATTTACATCACCTTTTCTTCTCTCAGGAGCCGTCTGAAAGCAGGGCTCGCAACGCCCTTGAACGTTGGTTGGAGCCTGGCCAAAAGAGCCCTGCTCGTCCAACAAATTTAGATCAGGCACACAAAAGTTTTAAAAAACGGCTCCATATATTTGTCTCGAAAGACGATTTTATTTTATCATTTGAAACGTTTCTAGTCAATAAGTTTTATGCAATAAAGGAATCATAGCATAAAATATGTGATAAACATAGCGGCTGATTTGTTTTTATCCCAATTATTACGGAATAACGACCAAAAATTCCCTTTGTTTATTTTATGCAGCCAAAGCAGATAAAATGGAGATGAAAAAAGCCACGGTTACACTCTATAAACGCAACAGAAAGGATCGGATTTTTATGAAAAAAGCGGTCAAGGCACTTTCCATCATTCTCATATGCTGGTGCTCGCTCATGATTGTATTATATTTAGGCGTCATCGTGCTGAACGATATCGAATGGGCTCCTCCCGGCTGGCTGTGGATGCTTATAAACTCTGCTTCCTATCTATTATATGGCGGTATTCTGATCGTGCCGCTACTGTTTGTGCTCACAATGGTTCTCTTGACCATCTTGCGCATCCGCTATGGGCCGCTTTCGGAAGGGCTTTTGCGGCTCTCGATGGGAGCTACGGCAGAATGCCTCGCCATTCCTTTGATTCTGTTCATTGATATCTGGTTTTTGGAACTGCTTTCGTAAATCCGAACAAAATGGGCCGCTGCAACGCTTTGTGCAACAGCCCATTCAAAAATTTTTTACAGTATGTATGTGGGGAAACCTTAAAAAGAGAAGGCCAGGGCCTGCTGTGCCAGCTCCTTTAAATCCAACCCGTTGACCTCAGCCGGATAAGGGCTGCGCCCAAGCACCCATTTCCACTCCATGCGGAACCAATCCTCGGCCTGCTCCATTTCGCTGCGGCGATCTTTCGCTTCTCCTGTCAGCTCCGCCCGACGGAGCGCCACCCACTTCTCCCACCGTGGGCGGTAAAAGTCGTGCGTCAGACCAGCCCACTGCTTATTGGAATAATCACGCAGGCCGCCCCCATTCGCCTGCCGCAGAGAGCCCCAAGTAGTAATCAGGGCACGGGCGTTAAATTCATAAAGATCGTGCGTGAAATCATCCGTCCCTTCCGAAAGCTCCCGCGCGCCGCGCAGCCATGTTCCGAGCAGGAACTCCCTGCGCGTGCCAAGCACCTGTTCGGTCAGGCCGATGAGCCGGAAGAACCGGGTGCTATAATCATCGAATACCGCGAGATTCTTTTTCCGGTATGCCTGTACCATCGTGTTATGATATTCCTGCGCCGTATTCGAGAGCACCTGTTTCAAGCAGTCTGCCAAATCGAAGAGATAGCCGTCGCTCTGCCTAAGCGTATCATAGTCCTCCAGCAGCAGCTGAACCGCGCGCTCAAATTCGTGCTTATCATAGCCGATGACCGCCGTGCCCCAGGAGGAGGCAGAGCGGATTTCAAACGCCGGGCGGGCGTTCACCACAGATTCCGGCGCGCCCTCGCCGTTGTGGTTGAGAGAGGGGTTATATACCGTTGTGCGCAGCACGCGGAACGCCTCCCGCGCCGCGCTGCTCTCCGCACCGTAACGCCTGCGCGCATAGTGCGCCAACCATTCATCCGGGTCGATGGGAGAAAGCTGTTCCGGCGTTTCACTCCAGATCGTCTCAAAAAACAGGTCGAATAGAACAGGATTGCTGAATGTCGCCTCCGGCGTGATGCCGATGCCCGCCATGCAGCTTGCGGTGTTCGCGGCGCGTGCAACTTCGCTTGCGACCGTATCCATGTGGCCGTTAAGACCCATGCGCCCACCGAAATTATTGAGCATACACCACAACCACGGCGTCTGGTCAAACTCACCGCCCGCCCAAGTTTCCCAATGCGGCCGCGCCTCGGCGTAGAGGTCAAGCACCAGCGCGTGCTCTTTGCGGCCGCGCAGGCCATGCAGCAGGGCTTTGGAGGGGTTCTCCCCCCACGACTGAATCACCCACACGCTTTGTGGATTGTTTTGGAGCATCTCGTCGAGCACTACCTGCGCCATTTTCTTCGGGGACATGCCGCCGTTTCGTCCGCCCTCATGGAAGGGATCGGTGGCGTAATAACGGCTCACATCACCGAACACTTCGCGCTGGCAGCGATAAAAGAGCCGCGCGAGCCTACGATAAGCGCCCGTTGTGGTTTTGAGCATGGCGGGGCGCGGGAAGCCGTTCCATAGCCCCTGCTTGATAACCTTCGCGTCCCGCACCTTTTCCTTTTGCTTGATATCGGCGGGAACCATGCCGCTGTAGCCCTGCAATACAGGCTGCATACCAAGGCGACGCATGAGCAGATGGTTGCGGCGTGCAAGGCTGGTACGCGCAGCGAACCAGCTATCGTGCACCGGGCCGCCGAAGCCGCTGATATTCGCCATATAGATCAGCGCTGTAGATCCCGCACTTTTCCATGTCATCGTAATAATGATCAGTGGAATCGTCCATTTCGGATTATTCAGCCACACCAGCGGTTCGATCCCAAGCTTTCCGAGAATGATGTTAAGCACACCGGTAGGACCCGGCAGGAAGAAATAGCTCCAAATCCAGATGGTAGCCAGTGTAGGCATGATATTGGGGAAATACACTCCCACCCGGAACAGTCCCTTCAAATGTACCGTCTCGGAAATCAATATTCCCATGATAATGGGGACAAAAAATCCGA
>OGYF01003646.1_pt1 | contig 10283 bp, 10 predicted proteins | sample 1576451 | NCBI WGS metagenome assembly OGYF01 (sample SAMEA3541505, study PRJEB24748) | human gut metagenome | biome: human gut; feature: human-associated habitat; material: faeces | place: China | collected 2012 | reverse complement strand
CGCCCTTATAGACCGGCTCCCGGCGCTGGTACTGCTTGATCTGCTTTCTCTGGTATTTCCGCAGAAAGAGCGGCAGCGTCTCCGGCGCGGCCAGCAGGGACAGTTCCGAACTGAGGGCACGGGCGAGGTCGTTGCCAAGTTCCAGGGAATACTTCTCGCCCCGGCCGTAAGGCAGACGGATACGATCTGTCTGTGTTGAGCCGGTCGGCCGGTGCGCCAGGATACCGTTTCAAGCCCGCAGGACGGGGCCCCTGTGACGGAGGAGCGAGAAACACCAGGCCGTAAAGCAGGTGTGGCAGCCTGCGGGCGAGGACGCACAGACAGGATAATGAGACTCGCGCATTGGACGCCCGCAAAGCATCGTGCGCCGCACCCATCAGCATGGGCCGGGGTGAAATTCCCGTGGAGCCGCAGCCAGCGGCCATCCGTTTTCTGCCTCTTTTATTTTTGGATAAAGCCTGTTGCTTTTCGTTTATGGATAATTCGTAAACTTTTCGATTAGCAGCAGACAAACATAAAACGGCGCGGTAAAATGAGAATGGGTAAATTATGAGCCATTCTTATTCGTGCCGTTTCCGATTTAGAAAGGGGGCTGCCATGTCGCAAGCATGGAACGGTACGAAGAAGGAGTCCCCGGAGAGAAGAACCTATACGGTTGAGGACATTACCCATATCCTGGGCATTGGCCGGACTTCCGCATATCTTCTCGTAAAGGAAGGACACTTCAAAATCGTACGAATTGGTAACGCCATACGAATTTCCAAGCGGTCATTCGATGAGTGGCTGGAGTCACTTGACCTATGACATCAGAAAGGAAGTATCGTTATGGCATCAATCATCAAACGGAAAAAGAACTATTCCATTGTTTACAATTACACGGACGAGAACGGTGAGACCCGGCAGAAGTGGGAGACCCGTACCTCCTACCAAGACGCATTGAAACGCAAGGCGGAGGTAGAGAACCAGCAGTACACTGGAACATTCCTCCCGCCCAGCAATCAGACCATTGCGGAGTTTCTTTTGGACTTTGTTTCCCTCTACGGAGAAAAGAAGTGGGGCGTGTCCATGTACGACAGCCAAAACTCGCTGATCGCCAACTACATCAACCCCATCATCGGGGATCTGAAGGTGCAGGAGGTTACCCCGCGAGTAGTGGATAAGTACATTCAGACTTTGCAGAAAACCCCTGCGGTGAATACCCGGACCCATCATGCAAAGACAGACTTTGTGACCAATTCCACCATCGAGAAAATCATCAAACTCCTCCGCTGTGCTTTCAAACAGGCGGTGCGGTGGGAGCTGATCTCCAAAAACCCCTTTGAAAATGTGATCCTTCCCAAGACGGAGTATAAGAAGCGGGATATTTGGACCGCCGATATGATCCGCAGCGCGTTGGACCAGTGTACGGACAGCAAGCTCTATGTGGCTATGAACCTGTCCTTTGCCTGCTCTCTGCGAATGGGTGAGATCCTGGGGCTGACCTGGAACAATGTCCATATCTCTGACGAGGATATTGCTGATGACAATGCCTATGTCTATATCGACAAGGAGCTGACGCGGGCCTCCAAACGGGCCATTGAAATGCTGGGGCAGAAGGATGTCTACCATGTGTTTACGCCTCTGTTTCCCAACACGAGCACCAGAGTTATCTTGAAAAAGCCCAAGACGGATTCCAGTATCCGCAAGGTATGGCTCCCAAAAACATTGGCATACATCCTGCGGGAATGGAAGAAAGCCCAAGACGAGCTTCGGGCATTTCTCGGTGACGAGTACCAGAACTTTGACCTGGTGGTGGCGCTGCCCAATGGCCGGCCCTGTGAGGACCGTATTATCCTGAAGGAGTTTGAGAAGCTGCGGGAAAAGGCGGGGCTGCCCAGAGTGGTCTTTCATTCCCTCCGTCATTCCAGCACCACCTACAAGCTGAAATTGAACCACGGCGACCTGAAGGCCACCCAGGGCGACACAGGCCATGCGGAGATCGACATGATTACCAGCGTGTATGCCCACATCCTGGACGAGGACCGCAAGATCAACGCCCAGAAGTTTGAGAGCGCCTTCTATGCCAATCCCAATCTTCGGGAGGTCCATCCCCCGGAAGAACCCAGGGAACAGGCTCCTGCCACATTGGATCTGGAGGCTCTGGTGGAGCAGCTTCGGCAGTCGCCGGAACTGGCAAATACCCTGGCTGCGCTGCTCTCGGCGGCACCCGGCGGCAGGTGAGTCCGAAAAATCCAATTAGCACGGCTGCGATTTTTCTTAGCAGAGCCGTGGAAACCGTTCGATTCTTCGTAAGCGTCAAACCCAAAGGCGTATGGAATACCCCCACAACCCATGAGAGAATAAGGTTGTAACTCCCCGAGACTCCCGGTGAGTCTGGGGGAGAATTTGTCACAGGTGGACAGAGGGAAAGAAAGCAAGGGGGTTGGCAAATGGAGCAGGGAATGACGATCCAAACATTGGGACAACGGCAGCGTTTATATGAATGGAGCCAACGGGTAGCGGACTGCCGGCAAAGCGGATTGTCGGTAAAACGATGGTGTGAGGCAAACGGCATTGTGGAGAAAACATATTACAGATGGCAGCAAAAAGTATTTTCTGCCATGGTGGAGCAGCAAAGGGTACAGTTGGAGGCAGAAACGGTAACAGAGACAAGCTGTTTTGCTGAACTTCCAACACCAGAACCGGAACGGATGGCACCCGGACTGGCCGCCAGCATCCGAATAGGAGAAATGGAAATCAGATTGTATTCCGGGGCAGATCCAGAACTGGTAAAGGCGGTGTGCCAAGGATTGCGTCTATGCTGAGGGATTTCAAAGGGGCGGACAAGGTATACATTAGTGTCGCAACTTCATTCTACCAGAGATCTGCAAACCATGTCTCTCTTTTTCATTCTCTTTTATTTGCGAAAAATATTATACCTGACCCAAAAAACACGGGGTTCTAACCCCTGCGGTAGTTCGCAAAAAGGATGATGGAAGATATGAACTTGTAATGTTTTCTGTATGGATATGATGGAAGAGCGCCCGGCAACACAGTTGTCGGGCGCTCCCTCGTCATTACTCTGGGAGGGGTAGAGTCAAGTATTCCATTCAATCAATCGTTTTGAAACAGCAGTTGTTCAATCTCTTCTACGGTCGCAAGCTGCAATGCCTCTTCGGCAAGCGCCCGACAGGCGGTGCTGTCAAGTTCGCTCATACGTTTGCGTACCCGCGGAACCATAAGCGGGTTCATGGACAGTTCGTCAAGTCCCAAGCCGAGCAGAAGTGGCGTCAACAAGGGGTCGCCCGCCATTTCACCGCACATTCCACACGGAATTCCATTGTCATGGGCTGCCTGAACGGTGTTCCGAATCAAACGGAGAACGGAAGGATGGCAAGGCGAATAGAGGTTTGCAACCGCCTGATTACCGCGATCTGCCGCGATGGTATATTGGATGAGATCATTCGTTCCGATGGAGAAGAAATCGACCTCCCTTGCAAACAGATCCGCAAGGACTGCAGCCGAGGGGATTTCGACCATCATGCCGACTTGCACATTTTCGCAGGCACGAACCCCTGTATTTCGCAATTCTTCAAGACATTCACGGAGAATCGCCTTGGCAGCGCGAAGTTCCCGTATGGAGGAGATCATCGGGAACATAATGCGGAGTTTTCCCTCCGTTCCCGCTCTTAGCAGCGCGCGAAGCTGGGTTTTGAACATCTCCGGTTGGGCAAAGCAGAGGCGAATTGCGCGACATCCAAGAAACGGATTGTCCTCCTCGGGAAGGCACAATGCCGGCATCTGCTTGTCTCCGCCAATATCAAGCGTACGAACGATAATAGGCAGATCGGGTGACGCACGCAACGCAGCGGAATATGCCGCCACCTGCTCTTCTTCATTAGGAAGTTGTGGGCGATCAAGATATAGAAATTCGCTTCTGAACAAACCGACACCCTCTCCGCCCTGTTCCAGCACGGTTGCCATTTGATCGGGTGTGCCGATATTACAGAACAGTTTGACCGTCTTCCCGTCAGCGGTTCGCGTTTCCCCGTGTCGATAGGCATCCAGTTCACGCTGTTCTGCCGCATTGCGATTTTGCCACTCGCTGACGGCGTGGAGTTGTTCCACGGTCGGTGCAAGCCATACCGTACCGTCGGATGCATCCATTGCGATCAGCATACCATCCTGCACCGCATCCATGATGCCGCTGCAACCAACAATCGCAGGAATTCCGATGGCGCGTGCCAAAATGGCGGTATGGGAAGTTTTCCCACCATATTCGCATATCATTCCCAACAGCATGTTGCGATCGAACTGCGTCGTATCGGAAGGTGTGAGGTCTTCTCCTACAACGATGCACGGCTCGTTGAGTGCAAAAGCGCGTTCGACACCAAGCACCGTGCGAAGCAATCGCTCGGTCAGATCGCGCAGATCTGAAGCGCGCTCTTGGAAATACGGATCACTGAGTGCTTCCATGCATTTGGCCTGTTCCTCTCCGCTGTTGAGAATGGCGCGGGCTGCATGCAGACCGCTGTCGATTCCTTCGACCACTGCATCGGTAAAAGTGGGATCCTCAAGCATCATGCGGTGCGCTTCAAAAATCGCTGCATGTTCGGCTCCAAAGTTCTCTGCTGCCCGTTGTTCGAGCAGGCGCGTTTCCTCAACGACCTTGGCATGCGCTTGCCAAAAATGACTGCGCTCTACTACTGCGTCATAATTTCCGCCTTCCGGGATCTCCAATTCCTGTTTGCGAAAAACAGCGACCGGTGCCGCTGTCATACCGGCAGAGACACCGAGCCCGAACAAGCTTCGCTCTTCCATGTTATTCACCCAATCCGCTTTCGACTGCTTTGACCATGGCTGCGAGGGCTTCTGCCTCATCTTCACCCTCGCAAATAATCTCGATCTCGGTGCCCGCGGTCGCACCCGCCGAAAGAACCTGAAGGATGGATTTTGCGTTAAAAACCTTTCCCTTGCAGGAAAAACTAACCTTGCAGGAAAACTTTAAAGCTTCCTTTGTAAAAGCACTCGCAGGTCGGGCGTGCAGACCCGATGCATTCTTGACTATTACGGTTCGTGTACACATAGCAAGTTACCTCCGGATGAATACTTAGGCTTCCGGTCGGATGAATACCGCACGGATTGTTTCCTGTCCCGTTGCCACAAGGCTGTTCCACAGTTCCTCGAGCCCCATCAAATCCTTTGTGAGCAATGCTTCGATGAGCATGGGGAGGTTCGCCCCCGTGATCAAACGATAGTTTGTATAGCGGAAGGAAGCGAGGCAGCTGTTGCAGGGACTTGCACCAAACATGTCCGCAAAGATGAGATACTCGGCGTCGGGTGCCCGTTCGATCAACGCAGCAGCTTCGGCACAAAGCTGTGCCATGTCCTTTTCGGGTGTCATGTTCAGGGTAAAGATGTCCTCCCCCTGATACCCCGTCACCATGCGCGCACTTGCAACAAGGCTGTCCGCAAAATGCCCATGGGCTGCAATTACGATATACATGGCAAATCCTCACTCCACATCGCTGAAGAACTTTGCTTTGACCGTCTTCCAAGGTGTTACGCGCTCCTCAGGAGTAACCTGACAATGGATGTCGACCCCGTTTTGATCGAGCTTGTGGAGCATAACACCGTCATTCCTGTCCAGAGCAATCGGACCCGCTACGTTCACGCGACCGGGGCCACCGCCGATGCCGCCAAGCTGTAATTCCGTATATGTGAACCCTGCTTCATATGCTAGGAATGCTTGCTCAACGCTACGGAACAAGACAAGGATCGGTCCTGCCGTGCCAAACTGATCTTTCTGCCATTCTTCCCCGGCTTGCTTCGTGCTGAACACGTCTACTTTCACACCGGGTGTGGCAGCCATCTGATAGATGGTGACGAGAAAACTGTCGGCAGCCGATGGATCGTCGATAATCACGACTCGTTTTGCTTCAACTCGTTTAATCCATTTTGTCGCGACCTGACCATGAATGAGACGACTGTCGATGCGAATCAGCGGTACTTTTTCCATAATGCTTGCCCTCCTATTATTTAATTGGCTGCACAAGTGTGCTTGCTGTATAAAAGATTGTAACGAAGACTTGCAGCACCGCGGTTACGGTATAGAGTATTTCCGCGCTGCCGATTTCGATGATCCATCCGCTCAGAAAGCTTGCAACGATGTTGCCTGCAAAGACGAGGGATGCCATCAGCGTCTGTGAAGAAGCGTGTAGCGGCTCGGGAGCGAGGGATGCGGCCGTCTGCGGTGCGACTGAGAGAAACATTCCATATGCGAGACCACCAAGTATCTGCGCGGCAATGACCATCGATAAATTGGTGGCTACGAGGTAAGAAGCATGCTCCACGCAGTAGAGAACACCTGCAAGTATCAAAATCCTTTGTGGCTTGATTTTTCGAATTAAGAAGGCACTTGCAATGTAAATGGGGATCTCTGCGAGTCCACGTATACCAGAAAGTGCGCTTGCAAAGGAAGCATCGAGTCCGACTTCGGACATGAGATAGGGAATAAAGGTTGAAGCAGCATAAAGGCTGATGTGAAAGATAAAATTATAGACCAACAGCAATACATACTTTGGTCTTTTGAGCAATTCAAACACCATCACCCGCTCTTTTTCTTTGCGCAAACGTTCAGCGCTTTCGGGTTCCGGCATTTTACAAGTCCAAATCAGTACGCCGATGCTTATGACCACTGCGGTATAGTATGCAATCCGAATGGAGGATTGCTGTGCCACATATGTCAGCAACATCGAGACGAATGCATAGCCGACCGCACCCCACATGCGAATATGGGAATAAATCCATTTGCCCTTCCGCTCGTTGCACATGCTGACAACCCAAGCATCGAGCAGAGAATACGAGCCCGCGTAAGCCATCTGAAAAACCGCCATAGTCACAGCGATCAGCGGCACGCCGAGGACTGTCCTGTCCGCACAGAGCGGGAGGACAAGTGTTGAGAACATGACAAGTACATTTGCGATCAGAAACAGCGTTTTGATGCGGTTGAACCGATCTGCAAGATATCCCCAAATGATTGGGGCGATGATGGCGACCACATTGTTGATCGCCATCATCAAACCTACCTCAACGCTGGTAAATCCGCTGTCCCGAAGCAGCAGGACGTTGAATGCCAGCGTGCAGAGGGATGCCCAAAAGATCGTTTCGAGCACGGAAAACTGTGCGATGGATCCCTTTCGGGTCTCCCCCTGCGTTGTACGTGTTTCAATTACCATTTTCCTGTAATGATGTAGCTGTCCGGTGCAACACCGGGACTTGGGAAGATTTCGTCAAGACGGCGGTTAAACTCATCGTCAAACTTCATGTTGATGATGGTCTCTACGCAGTCGAGATGCTTGAGCGTGCGTGCGCCGATGATCGGGCAGGTGATGGCAGGGTTCTGCATCATCCATGCCACGGCAACGTCAGCCTCGGAATAGCCGTAGTCTTGGCAGAGCGCCGAATAGGCTTCGAGCTTTTTGCGAAGTTCCGGGTCGAGAACGTGCCTTGCTGTGCGCGAGTTAGCCTCCGTTTGATGCAGGCCTTTGCAGGTAAGGCGTCCGCTGGCGCGAGGACTCCAAATCATCAGACCGATCCCAAGCTCCTCACATGTGGGGATGACTTCCATTTCGGCCTGTCGCTTGAGCAGACTATAATGGTGCTGCTCAGCGACGAGACCGAAGCTATGGCGTTCCTTGGCGGTTTGATTCGCTTTCATCAGTTCGTGCGCACCGAAGCAGCTTGAACCGACATAATCGATTTTGCCTTGATAGAACGCTCTGTCGTAGGCATCCCACAACTCTTCCCAACCGATCGATCGATCCGGGCGATGCATCATATACAGTTCAATGTGATCCGTTTGCAGACGACGCAGAGAATCCTCAAGGCGTCTGCGGATGATAAACGTGGAAAGACCGTTTCGATCGTTTCCGAAATCATTCGGGTTGTGCATGCGGCTGTAAGACTTCGTGCAAAGGATGACCTTTTCGCGACGACCGCCGCCAAGCTTAAACCAACGTCCGATGATTTCTTCCGTTTTTCCACGATAGCAGTCCGCACGATCTTCGCCAAATTCGTAGCCGTACACATCCGCCGTGTCGAAGAAATTGATCCCAAGATCCAATGCACGGTCCATGATGTTGAAGGCTTCCTTCTCATCGGTCAGCGTGCCGAACTCCATCGTACCGAGACACAAACTGCTGACATGCATTCCAGAGCGCCCCAATGGTTTGTATTGCATACCGATCCGTCCTTTCTTGTGGGTAGAGCAATCGTGATGTGCGATTCTGCCGAATTATCCCAGGATACCGAGACCGCCGAGCACCAGACCGACGATGAGCAGTGCGAGTGTCGCCTTCAGCATGACATTGCCTTTGCCCTTTCTGAGGTACTCATAGACGCCCCAGACGGTTGCAAGGGTGAGGATACCGGGCAAGATACCGTCAAAGATGACGGACTGAACGGCAACGGTGGTTTCGCCTGCGGCGATAACGAGCGGCGTGGTGACGTTCACGAAGCTTGCGGACATGGCGCCGAGCATGAACAGACCGAGAACCGCGAAGAACGAGAGCAGGCGGTTGATGATGCCGCTCGAAAGCAGGGTGGAAGCAGCCTTCGTGCCAAGCTTATAGCCCAAGCGCGTGGTCAGCAGACCGAGGAGCGCCACGAAGCCACCCATTCCGACCACGTAGAGGATCGGCGAGAGGATGGAGCCTGCCGCCGCACCAGGCAGAGCCGCGGCGAGCGCGATGACGGAAATGGTCGACCAGATGATCGAATCACCGACACCTGCCATCGGACCCATGAGACCGGTCTTCAGGTTGACGATCATATCGCCGGTGATCGGCTGACCCATTGCACGCTGCTCTTCCATCGACAGCGCGACACCGTGGATGACTGCGCCGAGGTTGCCCTCCGTATTGAAGAACGTGAGGTGACGCTTGAGCGCTGCTTTCTTCTCTTCCGGATTGTCCTTATACAGTTTGTTGATCGCGGGAATGAAGGAGATACAGAAGGCCAGGGACTGGAGACGCTCAAAGCTGTTGGACATCTCAGCGGCAAGATACCAGCATCCCCAGGTCTTGTTGACATCCTTCATGGTCAACAGGCGACCTTCGGCGGAATGCGCTGCCGCATCGCTGCGGATGTTGGTGAGAACGTCTTTGGCGGAGATCTCCGAATTGTCCTTGGCGAACATGATGTAGAGATACGCAAGGAATAGTGCAACGAGCACAACGGGGATCGTGCCGAGGTTCGAGTAACGAAGGAAGAAGAAACCGCCGACGAAGAAAGGCATGAGCTCTCTTCTGCCGATCATACGGATGGTCATTGCAAAGCCGAGTGCCGGCAGCAACATGCCAGCCGCATTGAGGCCGTTGATGATGAACTGGGGCAGGCTGTTAACGATATCGCCAACCGCGCCAGTGCCGAAGTAAACCATCAACATCATCGGGAGCCAGAACAGCGGGATCTTAAGAAGCGTCGGATACAGCGTACCTGCAAGCACAATGCCGCGGGTGTTGCCCTCTTCGGCATATTTGTCTGCCATGTGTACCCAGATGGAAGCAGCCAGACGGCGAACCATATGAAGCTGGGCAAACAACAATGCTGCGGGGACTGCCAAGACGACGCCAGCCTCTACCGAGATACCCGTTGTAATGACGGCTGCTGTTGCTATGATGCCCGCCGCAGGTTTATCCGTGGGCACAACACCGCCGAACCCGGAAGGAGCCAGGAAAATCATTTGAACGGCTGCACCGACGATCAAACCCGTGGTTACATCACCGAGGATCAAACCGGTCAATGCGCCTGCGCACATGGGCGCGGTCATCAAATAGTAGAGACAGTAAGGTGTCTCCACCGCAGAAAACCAGTATATGCCCGATATCAGGATTGCTTGTAATACTGTCATCCTCTTTCCTCCTCATAATGAAATGTAAGAATGGATCGGGGCAGGAGGGATGTATACAGTTGGAGATGTTTGAATGTTGTCATTTGCCTGAAATGAACGACCCCTTCCCAACACCTCTGTTCCATCCCGTTGAGCAAAATTCGCGTATGCATCCGCTATTTTTGCTCTGCCACTCCCCGCGTACACAGGGAATAGCGGTTGTCGGTACCGATTCGTTGCTTACATCTTAAAACAATTGACTGATGTTCGTAAATAGTCTGAAGCAAAGTGCAAAATACTTGCATTTTTGCTCGATTCTTTTATATTTTAAAAGTATTTTCACGTTTTCAAAATTCGGCCCGCGTCAAGTATTGTTCGCAAAAAGGGTTCCTGAAAAATGAAAAGTTAGGCC
>OGYF01003637.1_pt1 | contig 10299 bp, 6 predicted proteins | sample 1576451 | NCBI WGS metagenome assembly OGYF01 (sample SAMEA3541505, study PRJEB24748) | human gut metagenome | biome: human gut; feature: human-associated habitat; material: faeces | place: China | collected 2012 | reverse complement strand
CCCCGCCGTAGCGGGCAGCGGCACCGCAAGGACCCAGGGCGGACGCATCGAGAACGGTCTATTCCCCGCATCTCACACCGCCGAGGAGCTCGCACGCATCCGAGAGCTAAGCCAGCGTAACGCCGGCGGTCCCGACAACGGCCAGGCCACACGCCGTCGCCGCGAGCGCAATCGCCAGCCCGGCCCCATCCACCGCATGGTCAATGCCTGGTGGAACCGCCTGCTCGGAGCCGTCTACGGCGGCTTCTCCGCACAAGAAGCCGAGTACGAAGATCACGCCACCCATCGCGACTACCTTTGGAACACCATCGGCACCGCCGTGTGGGGCATGACGTTTCCCCTGCTCACCATCGTGTCTACGCAGCTCGTGGGCGCCGAGGAGGCCGGCAAGTTCTCCATCGCCTTTGTCACCGGCACGCTCATCATGATCGCGTGCAACTACGGCGTGCGCAACTTTCAGGTCTCGGACATCGACGAAAAAACCTCCTTCGCCTCCTACCAGCTCAACCGCTGGCTTTGCGGAGCGCTCGCGCTGGCATGCGGACTGGTATACAGCAGCGCCCGCGGCTACGATGCGCAGATGGCCACGATTGGCCTGGGCGTCTACCTGTATAAGGTGATCGACGGCGTCGCCGACGCGTACGAAGGCCGCCTGCAGCAGGCCGATAAACTCTACCTGGCCGGTATGAGCCAAACGCTGCGTTCCGTTGGCGTCATCGCGGTCTTTGGCGTTGCCCTGCTCCTCACGCGCAGCATGCCCATCGCCGCCATGGCCATGGGCATCGCCGCGGTTGCCTCGCTCGTGCTGGTCACCGCCCCGCTCGCCCTGCTCGAGACCGAAAAATCGCGCCGCGTGAGCCTGCGCGAGGTCGGCCACCTGTTTGTCCAGTGCGCCCCGCTCTTTGGTGCGCTGTTCCTGTTCAACCTTATCGAAAGCATGCCCAAGTTTGTGATGGAAGGCACACTGGCCTACAAATATCAGCTGTACTTTAATGCCCTGTTCTTTCCGGCGCAGGCTATTTTGTTGAGCATTGGATTTATCTATAAACCGCAGCTCCTGCGTCTATCGAGCATTTGGGCGAATCCGCGCAAGCGTCGCCGCTTTGACCTGATTATTGTTGCCGTTATGGCGCTAATCGTAGTCATCACCGGAGCGTGCGCCGGATTTATGGCAGGCCCCGGCATCCCCATCATGAGCTTTATGTACGGCCTTAACTTTGAGCGCTACCGCACGCTGGCACTGCTGATGGTTGTCGCCGGCGGCGTCACCGCGGCAATCGACTTTATCTACGCCATCATCACGGTGCTGCGCCATGCCGGCGACGTCACCAAGATCTACCTGATTTGCTTCGCCGTAAGCGTGGTGCTACCGGTGATTCTGATCAATCTGCTCGGCCTGATGGGCGCCGTCGTGAGCTACCTGGCGGTCATGGCCCTACTGCTGGTGTTGTTGATAATCAAGTACGCCCACATCCGTCAGCGCATCGAGCGAGACCGGAACCCGTACGGAGCCTAATTAGCTGCCCCCGGAACCGGAATTTGCGATGGAATCACCCCGGCTGGGGTCCGGTTGCGGACAATATGCATCACGCAAAACTAAGTGAGTAGACTTTTACCGAATCCCCGACCACACCGACATAATACAAGTCTGTGATCTGCGGTTTTATTGAGGCAAATATGTTGGGTGCTCGGCATTTCCAAAAAAGCCTACTCACTTAGCCAGCGGGCAGCCAAAAAAGAACCGTCGCAACGTCGTTTGACTCCGTTGCGACGGTTTTTCGAGCATTTTCGCACTGCCGAGGACGCAGACGCTCCTCATTTCTCGCGCTTACCGAGCAAGAAGGCGCTATTCTCCGAAAGTAGTCAAAAAAGCTCCGTCCCAAATTAGCTACCCCTTGCGCCATCATTCTCCAGGATTGATATTCGCGTAGAACTCAGCCCCATCATCGAGCCGCAGGATACCTACGCGGCCAAACTCCGACCCAGTGGCGGCGGCGCAGTCGATGTCGATGCGATCGGGCACGCCGGCGGTATCCTCGCCGCCCAGGCGCACGATCTGCCCGCGGCCCGACTCCTCATCGAGCCCCGCCAGGCCGCCGACCTCGCAATAACGCCCGAGCGACACCGTGGGCGTGTGGCCGCTCACCACGACCGGGCCCTTGCCCTCGACAGAAAGCAGCCCCGTCGGCGCATCCCAATAGCCATGGCGAATCCACAGCAGGTCATCGGACGACTGCACCGCAAGCATCTGCTGCAGCAACTCGGCATCGGCATCGACCGCTCCCCTGCCGTTGCCGCAATCGACACCGTGCTCAAGCAAAAACGCGCGAGCAGCCTCGGTCTGGATGCCGGCATGCACCAGCAAATACGGGCGCTCGGCAGTCTGGGCCACTGCATAGAGCGGCAGGGCGGCAGCCCAGCGGATCAGCTCCTCGTACGCCTCAAATTCCATGTCGTTGAGTTGCTGACGGGTAGTCCAACCGCCGTTGATATCCCAGGTCTCGGCATCGAGCGGATCCTGGCCAATGATGGCGTCGAGCATGATCTGCTCGTGATTGCCCTTGAGCATGCGAGCGTTGGGCAGCGAGCGCACGAGCTTAATAACGCCGACCGGATCAGGCCCGCGATCGATCATGTCGCCCAGCACATACAGCGTATCGTCGGACGCCAGCGAAATCTTGGACAAGGCCTCGTCAAGCGCACGCACGTGCCCGTGAGCATCGGATGTCACATAGATCGCCATGGAACGCCTCTCTTTACATTGCGGCCGAAGCCCGGAGCCGCAACTAAAACTTCAAGTTGAACTTAAACGTTACCCATTGTACTCCGTTGCAATAAAGCTGGAAAGGGTTTCCGAGCAGAGGCAAAGACGGCAGCCGTCTATGACGATATCGCGCACGCCCGCAATCCAACCCCATAAACCCACCATCTTTGGGTACAAATACCGCAGACAACTAACCGTGCCACGCCAACCACCCAGGAGCGGACACCATCCATGAACCAGATACTTCTCTTTATCGGCCTCGTCATTATTCTGTGCCTGACCATCAAACCCGTCGGCAAAAAGCTCCCCTTCCCCACCCTGCTCATCTTTATCGCGCTCGGCATGCTACTGGGCGTCAACGGCCCGGCGCATATCGACTTTAGCGACTATGCGCTCACCGAAACCGTCTGCAGCACGGCGCTGCTGTTCATCATGTTCTACGGCGGCTTTAACACCAACATCGACCGTGCCAAACCCGTCGCCGTGCCCGCGGTGCTGCTGAGCACGCTCGGCGTGGTCATCACCGCCGGCATCACCGGCGTGTTTACGCACCTGGTTCTGGGCTTCGACTGGATCGGCGGCCTGCTGCTGGGCTCGGTTGTGGCGTCCACCGATGCGGCGAGCGTCTTTGGCGTGCTGCGCGAGCACAACCTGTCGTTGCGTGACGGCACCGACTCGCTGCTCGAGGTCGAATCGGGCTCAAACGACCCCGTCGCCTACATGCTCACCGCGGTGCTCGCCACACTCGCGGCCGGCGGCAATATCGACATCCCCATGCTGCTGGCCAAGCAGATTATCCTGGGCGTGGGGCTGGGCCTTGCCATCGGCTGGGCATCCAGCCGCCTGATTGAGCGCGCGCATGCAACAGCCGAGGGCGCGCAGACCATCTTTTTGTTTGCCGTGGCCATCGTGGCCTACGCACTGCCGAGTTACCTGGGTGGCAACGGCTTTTTGGCCGTGTACCTTGCCGGCATTGTGCTGGGGGCCAGCGACATCACCGGCAAGGTCGAGATGGCGCACTTCTTTGATACCCTCACCGAGATGGCCGAGATGACCATCTTCTTTTTGCTGGGCCTGCTCGTCACGCCCGCGCGCCTGCCGCAGATGCTGCTGCCGGGCTTGGCGCTCATGGCGTTCATGCTCTTCGTGAGCCGGCCCATCGCCGTGGGCATGTTGTTGGCACCCTTTAAGACCAACCCCCGCCAGGTTGCGCTCGTAAGCTGGGCGGGCCTGCGCGGCGCGGCTTCGGTCGTGTTTAGTCTCTTTGCCGTGGTGGCCGGCGTTCCCGGCGGTCACGACCTGTTTGACCTGGTGTTTGTGATTGCCGTGTCGAGCATTGTGGTGCAGGGCTCGCTGCTGCCAGCGGTGGCGAAGAAGCTCGATATGATCGATGCGACCGGCGACGTGCGCCGCACCTTTAACGACTATCGCGACGAAGACGGCATGTCATTTGTAAAGCTCAAGGTGGGTGCTGGCCATCCGTTTGCCGGGCGCTCGCTCGCCGATATTGGCAGCGCCACAGATATGCTCGTGGTCCTGGTGCTGCGCGATGGCGCGCATCCCGTGCTGCCCAACGGCGATACCGTGATCGAGGAAGGCGATCTGCTGGTGATGGCCGCGCCGACGTTTGAAGAGCGTGCCGAGGTTACACTGCGCGAGGTCACCGTAACGCCCCACGGTCGGCTGGCCGGCCAGCGCCTGCGCGATGTGCCGCAAGGCAAGCATCCGTTTATTGTAGTGATGCTCAAGCGCGACGGCCAAACGATCATTCCCGATGGCAACACCCTCATATACGCCGGCGACGAAGCCGTCATCGCCACGCTGGCGTCGTAGTGACCAGGGGTTAGCTAATTTGCGACGAAGAAATCAAGCGCCTAGAGAACTTCATGCCTTCGCTCGCAGATTTGGATTTGCCCGAGGAGTAAAGCACCCCTCCCCCATGTAACCATCCTGTAAATCATAGCGGCGCACTCGGGTTTTGCTGTGATTCGGTCGCGCCTGACGCTCCACTGTGCTAAAGTATCCCGAACGTTCAAACGACTACGAGGGGAACTAGAAGATGGCACGTGTGCACAACTTCTCAGCTGGCCCGGCCGCGCTGCCTACAAGCGTGCTCGCCGAGATCGCCAACGAGATGATGGACTACCGCGGTTGCGGCATGTCCGTGCTCGAGATGAGCCATCGATCTAGCATGTACCAGCAGATTATCAACGACGCCGAGGCAGCCCTGCGCCGTCTGCTGAGCATCCCCGACAACTACCGCGTCCTGTTTTTGCAGGGCGGCGCCACGCTGCAGTTTGCGGGCATCCCCATGAACCTCATGCGCCGCGGCCGCGCCGGCTACGTCGTGACCGGCAACTTTGCCAACAAGGCGTACAAGGAGGCCGCCAAGTACGGCGAGGCCGCGCTGCTCGCGAGCTCCGAAGACACCAACTTCGACCGCATCCCCGACATGGCCGACATCAACGCGCGTATTGCCGCCGAGGCTGCGGGCGACGGGCTCGACTACGTCTACATCTGCCAGAACAACACCATCTTTGGCACCATGTACCACGAGCTGCCCAATTGCGGCGACGTGCCGCTGGTCGCCGATGTCTCGAGCTGCTTTCTGTCGCAGCCGCTCGACGTTGAGCGCTACGGGCTCATCTACGCCGGCGCGCAGAAAAACGCCGGCGCCGCGGGCGTGACCGTGGTCATCGTGCGCGACGACCTTATCGCCGAAGGCCCGGCCTATGCGCAGACGCCGCAGTACATGGACCTTAAGACCCAAGCCGCCAAGGGCTCCATGCTCAACACGCCCAACACCTTTGGCATCTACGTGTGCGGCAAGGTGTTCCACTGGGTCGAGGAGACCGGCGGACTTGCCGCCATGGCCGAGCGCAACTGGGCCAAGGCCAACCTGCTCTATGATCTACTCGAGCTCAGCGAGCTGTTCCATGGCACCGCGCAGGCCGATAGCCGCTCCATCGCCAACGTCACCTTCCGTACCGGCGATGCCGAACTCGACGCGGCCTTCGTTGCGGGCGCGGCAGAGCACCAGATCCAAAACGTCAAGGGTCATCGCCTCGTCGGCGGCATGCGCGCCAGCGTGTACAACGCCGTAACCATGGAAGACGTGCGGGCACTGGCCTCGTTCATGAAGGACTTCGAAGCGCAGCATAGTTTGAGCCCGCGATCTAACTAGCCCGCAGCACGCGGGCCGACCAGCCACCTCAGACCACCCTGTTTAGATAAAAACCTGCTAAGGAGTTTTTCCATGCGTAAGATAAAGACCATCGACGACATCACTAAAGACGGCAAAGTCGAGTTTGGCGAGGGCTACGAGTTTGTAAGCACCGCCGAGGAGGCCGACGCGATCCTGATGCGCTCGACCGACCTGCACGGCTACGAGCTGCCCGAGGGCATCCGCGCCATCGCCCGCTGCGGTGCCGGCGTCAACAACATCCCCGTCGAGGAGTACGCCAAGAAAGGCGTCGTCGTCTTTAACTCCCCCGGTGCCAACAGCAACGCCGTCAAGGAGCTTGTCCTGGGCATGCTGGTGCTTTCGAGCCGCGGAGTAGTGCAGTCGATGAACTGGGTGCGCGACAACGCCGACGACCCCGAGATCCAGGTCGACGCTGAGAAGGCCAAAAAGGCCTTTGTGGGCCGCGAGCTCAAGGGCAAGCGCATCGGCGTCATCGGCCTGGGCAACGTAGGCTCCAAGGTCGCCAACGCCTGCGTCGACCTGGGCATGGACGTCTACGGCTACGACCCGTTCATTTCCGTCGAGCACGCATGGGTGCTGAGTCGCGAGGTGCAGCGCGTGGGCACGCTCGAGGATCTGTGCCGCGGCTGCGACTACCTCACCGTGCACGTGCCCAGCAAGGCCGATACCATCGGCATGATCAGCACCGAGCAGATCGACCTGCTGGCGCCCGACGCCGTGCTCATCAACTACGCGCGCGAAACCATCATTGACGAGGACGCCGTCGACGCTGCCCTGCGCGAGGGCAAGCTCAGCTGGTTTAGCTGCGACTTTGCCACGCCCAAGACCGTCAAGATGCCCAACACGTTTATCACCACGCATTCGGGCGCCGGCACCGGCGAGGCCGAGGCCAACTGCGCCGACATGGCCATCAGCGAGCTCAAAGATTACCTGGAAAACGGCAACATCGCGCACAGCGTCAACTACCCCGCCTGCAGCATGGGCAAGGCGCGCGCCGCAAGCCGCATTGCTTGCCTGCATGCCAACGTGCCCAACATGATCGGCCAGATCACGGCCATTCTCGCCAAGGACAACGCCAACGTGCAGCGCATGATCAACGAGTCCGCTGGCGAGAACGCCTACACCATGTTCGACACCGATGAGCACCTGGACGGCAGCACGATCGAGGCGCTCAAGCAGATTCCGTCGATGTATCGCGTGCGCGTGATTAAATAGCGCCGGTGCCAAGCCTGCCAGACAGACCACGACGCCCATTCGCCCCCCCCGTTTTCACGAAACGGGGGGCGATTTTGTTGCTCCGGACGACTTTAAAATGATACCCAGAACAAGTTTTTTCAGATAATCGATAGTGAGGCTCCAGTCGCTAAGCACACCCGCTTTGATAAACAGATTTATCAGGGACTTTAGTAGGTAAAAATCGGTATCTATGTGCCGAATGTAAGTTGACTGTCTATTTTCCGAAACAACTTATTCTAGATAGCATTTTTAGGGTCCCTCCAAGGCAAAATTGAAGCCTTTTTGCGACCAGAACTCTAGCTCGCGCTACCGTTTACCCACCGCGCGACTACATTCCCGCCCAATCGATAAAAATCTCCTCACGAAGCCGCCGTTCGAGCTCCTGCTGTCGCAGCGTCTTGTCTTTCAGCGGCACATCGAGATAGGACATGATGAGCTCCATCACCACGCGGAAGGCATCGAAGTCGGCCAGCTGACCATAGGTCATCAGAACGACGGGATATCCCATGGCTTGCAAGGCCGTCGTTCGATCGGAGTCCGAGATCTTGGATTCAATGGATCCGTGAATGGCTTTACCTTGGCATTCAACCAGACACTCTCGACTGCCGTCCTTATTTGCCAGCAGGATATCGGCATAGCGCCTATCAAGCCCCGAAATCAGGCGGGCGCTGCGCGTCATACGAATCTCAACGTTATTGGTAAGGCTCAGCCCTTCGCCGCCGCGCAACCTCGTAAGGCCAAACAGCATCGAAGCCTGGACCTCGAGCGGCGATGCTGCCACCCCCGTAATGCATTTCGCGGCTCGTATGAACGATTTAGCGCCGCGGAGCCCCCGGACCTTATCGACGAACTCTGTAAGCTCAGAGAGCTCGATCAAGGGAGGTCGTTTCCACAAGTCCGTTGGATTCCCCGAGACATCCTTTACGTTTTCCCAGCCCGACCGTGCGTCACTCCATCGGCTCCCATATGCCTGCTCAAGTGCCGACTTTACCTGAGGCGCAATCTTGCACACGGCAAAGGTGCCGCACATCTCATACATGCACATGATTAGACGCTCGTTTGAGACCGAGGAAGCCAGGGTCAGCAGGGTAAAGAGTGGGGACGCAACATCGAGGCCAAACTCCGTCTGCCGCACGGAATCAAACGGCCTCTCCCCGTTCCAAACATGCCTGACAATGCGATCGCCCTTACGTCCGCAGCTGCCCTGCGCTAACACGTGTAACGGGGTGCCCAGGAAATGCGTGACGAGCGGATGCTCACATAGGTGCTCTCTGCGCGGATCGTCCGCAGAATCGGGCAGGTCCGGCATTATTGCCAAGACCTGTGGAGGTATCCGGTGATACCGAAAGGCAGATATGTCGCACAGCATGTCGTCCATGAAGGGTACGTACCCGCTGCGTCGCTTGTGAACCCGCTCGGACGGCAAACGCGCTGGCTCGGCCTGCGAACGGTAAATACTGCCACGCCCACGTCGCGGATCTCTCAGGAGGCTTACAATCGGTTTGGAAAGCAAACTGATTGTGAGGTTGCATATGGTTGATGAGGACTTTGCCTGGCGGCTTGCGCAGGAGCTTGTGCGGATCGACAGCTCAGACCCGGGCGCGTATGAGGATGAAATTGAGCGCTTCATTAAGAGGCTCATTGAGCAGCAGCTGGCACAACTTGATAGTTCTGCGCTCGATGCCGTGCAGATTGAGGAGCTCGAAGTGCTGCCCGGGCGCCGCAACCTTAAAGTCACCGTGCCGGGCCAAAGCGACGAGCCGCGGCTGATCTATATCTGCCACATGGATACCGTCACCTTGGGCGATGGTTGGGACGCAGACATCGCACCGCTTGGGGCGGTTGTGCGCGACGATAAACTCTATGGCCGCGGTGCCTGCGATATGAAGGGTGGCCTGGCCTGCGCTATTGCCGCACTGATCCATACGCTCGAGCGCGTGGCGGCGGATGGCGCGCTGCCACGCCGCGGCTTTTCGCTCATCTGCTCGGTCGACGAGGAAGACTTCATGCGCGGCTCAGAGGCCGCGATCGATGCTGGCTGGGTCAGCTCGCGCGAATGGGTGCTGGACACCGAGCCCACCGACGGACAGATCCAGGTGGCGCACAAGGGGCGTACGTGGTTCGAGATTGAAATGGCTGGCGTGACGGCGCATGCGAGCCAGCCTTGGAAGGGCGCGGATGCCGTCGCCGCCATGGCCGAGGTCGTGTGTTCGCTTCGTCGCGCGTTTGCGGCGCTGCCCGCGCACGATGAGCTGGGGCCTTCGACCATCACGTTTGGCCAAATCGAGGGCGGATATCGCCCCTACGTCGTACCCGACCGCGCCAAAGTCTGGGTCGACATGCGCCTGACCCCGCCGACCGATACGGCCGCCGCAATCAATATGGTCGAGCATGCCATCGCCGTCGCCGAAGCCGCCGTTCCCGGTTGCCATGGCAGCTACACAGTGACGGGCGACCGCCCCGCCATCGAGCGCGACCCGAACTCTCCCCTTCTAGCAGCGCTCAAGCGTGCCGCCGATGACGTAACGGACGCGGACACGACCGTCGGCTTCTTTACCGGCTACACCGATACCGCCGTCATTGCCGGCAAGACAGGCAACCGCAATTGTATGAGCTACGGCCCCGGCTCGTTGGCGCTCGCGCACAAGCCCAACGAGTATGTGCCCCATGCCGATATCGTTCGCTGCCAAAACGTGCTCATCGCGCTTGCCGATAACACGCTCTGGGACGCAAGCGGCCAAGTTGGGGCATAATAAGCCGCGAACAAACCGACTCGTGCGTTAGGACCGCCCATGAAAGCACTTCCGTTTCCCTGCATCCGCCCGGCTCAGGACCGTGTGCTCGAGGCGCTGCCTGCGATGGGCGGTATCCTGAGCGGCAACGACGCCCTGCGCGGCGCCATTGCTGACGGCCTAATGCTCAAGGATCCAGGCGCGGCGTATTACGTGTACGAATGCTCGGGCGAGCCGGGACGTGTGACGGGTGTCGTGGCGATCTGCCCGACGAGTGTACTTGCGGACGGCAAGGGCGATGCCAGCGCCGACATCCTGCTGGACATCATCGTCAAGCTCTGATATTTGTCTGCTGTTTCTTT
>OGYF01003633.1_pt1 | contig 10313 bp, 10 predicted proteins | sample 1576451 | NCBI WGS metagenome assembly OGYF01 (sample SAMEA3541505, study PRJEB24748) | human gut metagenome | biome: human gut; feature: human-associated habitat; material: faeces | place: China | collected 2012 | reverse complement strand
GGTTCCGGGCCACGACGCCATCGTGCACTACGCCGCCGAGAGCCACAACGACAACTCCATCGCCGACCCCGAGCCCTTCCTGCGCACCAACGTCGAGGGCACCTTCCGCCTTCTGGAGGCCGTCCGCAAGCACGGCGTCCGCTACCACCACGTCTCCACCGACGAGGTCTACGGCGACCTCGCGCTCGACGACCCGGCCAAGTTCACCGAGGAGACGCCCTACCACCCGTCCTCCCCGTACAGCTCGACCAAGGCCAGCTCCGACATGCTCGTGCGCGCCTGGACCCGCACCTACGGCCTTCGCACCACGATCTCCAACTGCTCCAACAACTACGGCCCCTACCAGCACGTGGAGAAGTTCATCCCCAGGCAGATCACGAACATCGTCGACGGCGTCCGCCCCAAGCTCTACGGAAAGGGCGAGAACGTCCGCGACTGGATCCACACCGAGGACCACAGCTCGGCGGTCTGGGACATCCTCACCAAGGGCCGCATGGGGGAGACCTACCTCATCGGAGCCGACGGCGAGAAGAACAACATCACCGTGCTCCGCATGATCCTCGAGGCGATGGGAAAGGACCCCGAGGACTTCGACTGGGTCGCCGACCGCCCCGGCCACGACCGCCGCTACGCCATCGACAGCTCCAAGCTCCGCCGCGAGCTCGGCTGGGAGCCCCAACACACCGACTTCGCCGAGGGGCTGAAGGCCACCATCGACTGGTATGTCGAGAACGAGTCCTGGTGGCGCCCGGCCAAGGAGGCCACCGAGGCGCGCTACCGCGCACAGGGCCAGTAGGAGGGGAGAGACATGGCAGACATCGCATTCGAGAAGGATCTCGCCGTCACCGAGACCGGCATCGGGGGCCTCAAGGTCGTCGACCTCGCCGTCCACGGCGACTCGCGCGGCTGGTTCAAGGAGAACTGGCAGCGCGCCAAGATGTGCGCCCTGGGCATCCCGGACCTCCGCGTCGTCCAGAACAACGTCTCCTACAACGACAGCCGCGGCGTCACCCGCGGCATCCACGCGGAGCCCTGGGACAAGTTCATCTCCGTGGCCCGCGGCTCGGTCTTCGGCGCCTGGGTGGACCTGCGCGAGGGCAGCGCCACCTACGGGAAGGTGTTCACCTGCACGCTCGACCCGTCGAAGGCCATCTACGTCCCGCGCGGCGTGGGCAACTCCTTCCAGGCCCTGGAGGACGGCACCGCCTACACCTACCTGGTGGACGCCCACTGGTCGCTCGAGCTCAAGAGGACCTACACCTTCGTGAACCTCGCCGACCCCGAGCTCGCCATCGAGTGGCCGATCCCGCTCGATGAGGCCACCGTATCCGAGGCGGACCTCAACCACCCGATGCTCAAGGACGTCGTCCCCATGGCGCCGAAGCGCACCCTCGTCACCGGCTGTAACGGCCAGCTGGGCCATGCGGTACGTGCGCTCGCCGAGGAGCGCGGCGTCGCCAAGGACTTCGACTTCTGCGACATCGACACCTTCGACATGTCCGACCCGGACGCCTATTCGCAGTACGACTGGTCGCTCTACGGCACGGTCATCAACTGCGGCGCCTACACGGCCGTGGACAGGGCCGAGACCCCCGAGGGCCGCGTGACCGCCTGGAAGGCCAACGCGACCGGCCCGGCCCTGCTCGCCCGCACCTGCGCCGAGCACGGGATCACCCTGGTCCACGTGTCCTCCGACTACGTCTTCGATGGAACCGCGGAGGTCCACACGGAGGACGAGCCCCTCAGCCCGCTGTCCGTCTACGGCCAGACCAAGGCCGCCGGCGACATCGCCGTGGCGAACTGCCCCAAGCACTACATCATGCGCTCCAGCTGGGTCATCGGCGAGGGCCACAACTTCGTCAAGACGATGAAGGGCCTTTCCGACCGCGTAGCCGACCCCGAGGACGGGCTCGAGCAGGTCACCGTCGTGGACGACCAGCTGGGCCGCCTGACCTTCACGCGCGACATGGCCGAGGCCATCTTCCACGTGCTGGACGCGAAGGCCCCCTACGGCACCTATAACTGCACCGGTTCCGGCGCCGTGAAGAGCTGGGCCGACATCGCCCGCGCCGTCTTCGAGGCGGCCAACGGCAACGGGGATAGGGTCGTGCCGGTGCCGACCGTCGACTACTACGCGAATGCCTCCGGCCCCGTTGCCCCACGCCCAGTCCACTCCGCGCTCGATCTGTCCAGACTCGAGTCGGTCGGCTTCCGCATGCCCGACTGGGAGGAAGAGCTCTCTTGTTACTTAGAAGCACCTGGAGTGTAGAATGCCTGAAATTAGCGTAGTCGTTCCTATATATAATGTAATTTCATATCTTCAGAAATGCGTGGAATCTGTTCTAGTACAGTCCTTCGAGGATTTTGAGTTGCTGCTTATCAACGACGGGTCTACTGATGGCTCTGGGGAGCTTGCGGATAAACTGGCTGGCGATGATGCCCGTGTCAGAGTTTTCCATAAAACCAACGGCGGACTCTCTGATGCGCGCAATTTCGGAGTAAAGCATGCAACAGGGAAGTATATTACTTTCATTGATTCAGATGACTGGATTGAGGAGTCTTATCTTGAATATCTCTACTCTTTGCTTGTGGTGAGCGATGCGGATATCTCGACTTGTTATTTCAGCAAGTGCATAGGCGATAAGAGATATCCTTGGCAGTGCCCAAGTGATGATGTCCTTATTATGGATAGCAAAGAAGCGTTATTGTCCCTTTTATACCAGGAGCGGATAAATGTATCCGCTCCTGGTAAGCTTTATAGGATGGAGCTTACCAGGAGCGGGATTGAATTTCCCGTAGGTAAGCATTATGAAGATGTGGACACGACGTGGCGCTTTATTGCAGAGTCCAGTAAAGTTGCTGTTGGACAGCAGCCACTTTATAACTACGTTATGCGCCAAGGTTCTATTGTTCATCAGGTGAGCAACAGCATATTCGATCGTTCCGAGCTTGCTTTGGACGCTTATGAGGGCTTGGTTGCCCTTGGCGATGCTGATATCAGCGTGGCGGCTGAGCGCTACCTCGTTTTTCATTATCTTAGTGTCCTTCGATCGATAGACTTAAATAGTCGAGATCACCTCCTGCGTGCAAAGAAGCTAGCTGATACCGTAAAAGAACACTCTTTTGGCGTTTTGTCCGATTCGCGCACCCCACGCAGGGATAGGGTAGCTCTTTATGCGTTGCGATATGGGCTTCACTTTTATCGGTTCGCCTGGAATGTATATTGCAAGTTGCGAGAGGATAGATAATAAAGTCTTTATGTTGCTCGTGTGGGTGGCAATTGTGCCCATGGGATTGGTTTTGATTTGAGCGCTGTCATGTTTTTCGGAATTCCTTTTGCATAGGCGTAATCAAATCTACAAGGTTAACTTAATTGCAAACAGGAGCGATATTGACTTTTTTGGAGGATATGATGGCGGATATTCCAAAGATAATTCACTATTGCTGGTTTGGTGACTCCCCTCTTGGCTCAAATGAATTGAGCTGCATCGAATCTTGGAAAAAGTATCTTCCCGGATACGAAATAAAGTGCTGGAACGAGAGAAATTTTGATATTGACTGTTGCGCCTATGTGAGGGAAGCATATGGTGCACGAAAATGGGCTTTTGTTTCGGATTATGCGCGATTTAAAATCTTGTATGAATACGGTGGACTATATTTTGATACCGATGTTGAGCTCGTTAAACCTATCGATGATTTGCTCTCAAAAGGACCCTTTCTTGGGTTTGAAACTGATTATGGAGACATGACTTCTTCTAATATGGAGGACGGTCTTGTGATGGCGGTAAATCCTGGTCTTGGGATGGGTAGCACATCGGGTCTTCCCATATATCGGAAATTACTCGATTCATATGAATCGAGTAATTTTTTGCTGGCTGACGGCGATTTCGATAGAACAACTGTTGTTTACCGAACAACTAAAATTCTCGAAAGCTTTGGACTGAATAAAACTAAGGGAATGCAGGAAGTTGCGGGTATTTCGATTTATCCGTCTGAGTATTTCAACCCGAAAAACCATCTGACTGGTGAAGTCAAATTTACTGGCAACACCCGATCAATACATCATTTTAAGATGTCGTGGTTTACCCCTCAGGAGAAGTTCCAACATTCCGTTAACCGATGGCTGTTGATGCACGGCGTAGGAGAAACGTCGGCAAAGATTATTTCTGTAGCGCTCTCTTTGGACATTAAGCGTGTAATCAGGCGTCTTAAGAAAAAGAAATAGAAAACGAAGCAACATTATTTGCCTTTTTCGAACTGGTGTGCAATGAAAACAGTAAGTATAATGACATGGTATTCATATGAGAACTACGGCAGTGTGCTTCAGGCGGTTGCCTTGAATCGCGTGATAAGCGATTTGGGATATAAAGCGGTCGACATTGCATACGATCCCAGTTTCGGACGAGCAACTCATGAGGGTGCTCGACTGAGCTTTGTCAGTAAAGCTATCAGGAAAATTGTTAATAATGCGCGCGGCACATTCCCAGCTAACTCTACAGATAAGTCACAGCTTTTCAATAGTTTCGTTTCACGATTCTTGACTCTAACGGATGACCTTGAATCGAAGGAAGCACTCTCGCTGTTTTCTAATTGCTTTGATGCTTATGTCTGCGGTAGTGATCAGATATGGTCTCCTCGCTGTTTCGATTCATCGTATTATCTGGATTTCGTTGGAGATAGCCAGCGCATGGTCGCTTATGCCCCGAGTTTTGGATGTGATTCATTAGAGCCATTTTCTTCCGGGGATCAGATAGCTTCTTTACTTCGAAGATTCAATTCCATCGGAGTTAGGGAAGCGAGCGCGGTCGATATCGTTGAGAAGTGCACCGGTCGTAAACCTTTGGTTGTTTTGGATCCGACTCTGCTCCTAGATGGAAAAGAGTGGGAAAGGTTTGCTACTCAAATTAGCGAGAATGAACCCTACTGTCTGATCTATCTTCTCGGATCTGATTATTGCAACTTAAAATGTGCTCAGGATACCGCTCGGGCAAATGGGCTCAGGCCGGTGCTCGTTCCCGTTTTCAAACGTGACCAAAAACTGGATTATTGCGCTCGCTTTCCTATTGGCCCCGCGGAGTTCCTCTCATTGGTGTCTCATGCGAATCTCGTCTGTACCGACTCTTTTCACGGCATGGTTTTTTCGACTATCTTTCAGAAGGATTTCATCGCCTTCGAGCGGTTCGACCCTAACAGCAGTGATTCGCAGAACACTCGCGTATATAGCTTCCTCGAGATGGCCGGGGCTGAAGATGCCCTCCTGCCACGCCACGAGCTTGGCGAATGGGAAAAACATGTCGGGGGGTCTCTCGATTATTCCTATATAAACTCGCGTATCGAGGCGAAAAGGAGCGAGTCTATCGGCTACCTTCGTTCTGCTTTGGCGCAGGCAACGGCGGATAGGGCTGGTGATCACTAGTGGCGGGCTATCGCTCCTTTGCCAAGAACGTTGGTCTTCTGACCCTCGCGAACTTCGGAACTAAGATCCTCAGCTTCCTCTTGGTGCCACTGTACACGAGCGTGCTCACTACCAACGAGTACGGCACCTACGACCTTGCCGTCACTACGATTGGTGTGCTTGTCCCGTTGCTGACGCAGAACGTTGTTGACGCGGTCCTGCGCTTCTCGATGGACAAGAACGTCGACAAGGGCGGGGTCCTGAGCATTGGCATCAAACATTTCCTAATTTCGCTTGTTCCGGTCGTTTTGGTGCTTATTGCCAACTCTGTCCTTGGTGTCTTCCCCGCGCTCGTTGAGCTCAGTCCCCTCGTCTTGCTTCTTTATGTGAGCCAGGCACTCTCGGGCATCGTCCTCTACTATGTCCGCGGTATCAACAGGTTCACTGATATCGCCGTCTCGAGTGTGATGTGCAGCGCTCTGATCATCGGTTGCAACATCGTCTTCCTTGTTGTCGTTCAGTGGGGTCTTTCCGGCTATTTCCTTGCGAACATCGTCGGGCCGCTTCTTCAGTGCGTCTATCTGCTGATGCGGCTCAAGCTGCACGGTGTCAATCCATTCCGAGTCGATAAGCAGCTCGAGTACGAGATGCTTATCTACAGCCGTCCTATGATGGCTAACTCTATTTCTTGGTGGGTCACCAACGTCTCGGACCGCTATGTCGTGACGTTCTTCTGCGGCGTTGCTGCGAACGGCATCTACTCCGTGGCGTCGAAGATTCCCAGCATCCTTAGCATCGTGCAGACAGTGGTAGGGCAGGCATGGACGATTTCCGCTGTCGAGGAGTTCGATCCAGAGGACTCTAACGGCTTCTTCTCGAACATGTACGCCGCATATAACTGTGTGATGGTCGTCGTCTGTTCCTTCATCATCGCATGCAACTTGCTGCTCGCGAGGATTCTCTATGCGAATGAGTTCTACGCGGCGTGGCAGTATGCGCCCTTCCTGACAATCTCCATCGTTTTCGGCGCGCTCGCCGGGTACGTGGGAGGAGTTCTCGCCGCCGTCAAGGATTCCAAGGAGTTTGCGCGTTCCTCGGTCGTCGGCGCTGTCGTGAATATCGCGCTGAACCTTTTAACGGTGCCTTTCATAGGGGCGCTTGGTGCCGCTCTCGCCACGTTCGCGAGCTATTGGGTGACATGGTTCATGAGAGTACGGAAGCTCAAGAGCTATATGAGAATCAGGATCAACATCATTAGAGACTACGTCTCCTATGCTCTGCTTGTGCTACAGGCGGTTCTGTTCTTCACACCGCTCAGCCTCGTGGCGGTTCACTCCTGCGAGGCCGTGCTCGTCGTTATCATCGTCGTCCTCTATCGTAGAGAAGTTTTCGCGGCGCTTCGCAAGGGGCGCTCGGTCGTCAAGAAGGGAAAGTGATTCAAGTGGATAAGCCGTTGGTGTCCATAGTCGTTGCCATTTATAAATCAGAGAGGTTTCTCGACAAGCTGATCACATCGATTATTCGGCAGACCTATCCGAACCTCGATGTCATCCTCGTGGACGACGGGTCTCCCGACGAGAGCGGCGCGGTCTGCGACCGCTATGCTGCGGAGGACCGCCGAATACGCGTGATTCACAAGCCGAACGGGGGGACTTGCGACGCCCGCAACAAGGGAATAGAGTTGGCGAGGGGCGAGTACCTCGTCATCATCGACGGCGACGACTGGCTCGCCCCCGATTACATCGAGTATTTGCTGAGGCTGATCCAGCGCCCGGGCGTGAATATGTCGATGACAGACTCGGTGTTCACCACGCGGGATCTCAAACAGAACGAGGAGGACAAGGTCGTCGATTTGACCTCGGAGGAGGCCATTGCGGAGATTATCTATCCTTGGATTCCCATCGGACCTTGGAACAAGATGTATAGTATGAAGTCGCTAAAGGACGCCGGAATTACCTTCAGTACTAAATGGTCTGGCGAGGGGCTCTACTACGCTACCATGGCTGCACAGGCGGCGGGTAAGGTCGCCATGGGACACCGCCGCATCTACTACTACCGTCTTGACAACGAGAACAGCGGGCTTACTCACTACAACGTTGAGATGGGAACCAACGCGCTCGAGAATATCAAGTTCATCAAGGACAGCCTTACCATACGCACCCCGAAGACGATCAACGCGTGCGACTGGCACATCTGGAAGAACTACGGGTATACGCTGTTCCTGATCATTGCCACCGGTCGGCAGGACGAACTTGCAGACCTCTACAGCGACTGTATCAGGAACATGCGGAAGCGCCTGCCGGGCGTCCTGCTGAAGTCCGAGATGAGGCCGAAGAGTAAAGTGAAGATGCTGATGAAAGGCCTTTTCCCAGTCTGCTGGGCGAAGCACGACCTGAGGAGAGAAACTGAGGCGCGCAAACGGGATCAGGCTGCCAAGAACGGGGGGGAACTAACATGTTTGGGATAAAGGCCGCTGCAAAGAACGCTGTTAAGGCTCTGCGCGCCAAGGAGATACTGCCAGTCCAGAAGATCGTCGATTCGGACAGGGCGCTAGAGGGCAAGGTCGCCTTCATCGCCGGGGGGAGCGGCGGCATAGGCATGGCCATCGCGGGAGCTCTTCTTGACTCCGGTGCCAAGGCCGTTCTCGGCGGCACCAGGGCGGAGAAGCTCGAGGCTTGCCGACAGAAGCTTGGTCATATCGGGGATGTCGCGTGTGTCGTGATGGACGCGTCCGACGCTGATGCGGCGGTCGATGTCGTAGCTGAGGCAAAGGCGGCCTTCGGCAGAGTCGATATCTTCGTGGAGTCTTCCGGCGTCCATACCGATGGTGTTGATTTCTGGACCATGACGCCGGAGGAGTACGACAGGGTCATGTCCGTCAACTTGCGGGGTGCGTTCTTCATCTCACGCGCCGTAGCACGAGAGATGATTGATTCGGGCACAAGGGGGCATATCCTCTTCGTGAACAGCTCTCGCGGCTTTGAGCCTGCTTGGTCTCCGTACGGCCTCTCAAAATGGGGCTTGAAGGGTCTGACGCAAGGGCTCGCAAAGACCCTGCTTCCCCACGGTATCGTTGTGAACGGAATCGCGCCCGGTTCGACTGCGACGCCATTGATTGGTGTGAAAGAGGGGGATGCGATCACCTCGAGCCAAAACGGCGTCGGGCGTCTCGCCACGCCGACTGAGATAGCTGAATGGGCGAAAATGCTCGTTGGCCCTTCCGGAGACATGGTGGTTGGGGAGACAATCCTTGTTTCTGGTGGAAGAGGCGGCATCGAGATTCGCTAGCGATGCTATTTGAGTCGTCGGAATGCCGCTTGGTTCAAATTTGGACAGCGGAGATGAACGCTACTTTTTGATTTGAAAGCCAGGGCGTGCATTAGCAGATGCCCTTTTATTGGAAACTCAACCATTCGGAATTATATGAACACACGGCTTAACAACACTGATATAAAAAACGCCGGCTTTGAGCACGTCCGTCTTGGCCAAGTTAATGCAGCTCTTTTCGGTTATTACGTTGCCTTCACGCTGTACTCTATATGCAGTTTTATTGAGTTCACGACCTTCTATGAAGTGTTTGGTGTCGACAGGCAGGAAGTTATTAAATTCTGTCAGATTATTATTCTATTTCTACTGCTATTCAAGTTCGTTTCGCAGAGGGCTTCTTTCTCTGGCTGGCTTCTAGCCATCGCGGTTGTGCTGATTGGCTATAAATCGTGGCGGAGCAGCGGTGAGAACTGGTTCTTTTGGCTTTGCCTCTTTGTTGCGTGCTCGGACAAGGTAAGGATAAGGACTCTTGCTGCCATATCGTTGAGCGTGGTTTCGATGCTTTTCGTTCTTACGGTCACTTGTTGCAAACTCGGGTTGATTGAGAATCGACTCTTTGTTCGCTCCGGTGAGATGCGATTTGCATATGGATTCAAGCATCCGAATTACTTTGGTTTTTATTTAATGGCAATTTGCATTTTTGTTTCAACGCTTCGCTTCGGAGCAAACCCACTCCCCGATATTGTCCTAATTCTCGTTACTTTCCTGATTAACATATTTGTCGTAGGCTCTCGATCTAGCGCTATCATGAGCTTGGCCCAGATTCCTCTTCTCCTTGTTTTCGATTATTGCAAAGCGCAGCGCTCTCGCAATATCGCTAGGTTTTCTCTTTTGTTGATAGTTCTTGTTGCTATAGCCGGGAGTCTTGCGGTCATGGTTGTGTATAGCCCATCTATTCCGGCCTTGCGGCAGCTCAATACATTGCTTAGCAATAGGTTTAGTCTGGCGCATAGCTACTATTCCATGCAGCCATTGACGCTGTTTGGATCCGACTTTAGCGGCCATGCACCTATCTACTGGGAGCTTGGAAAGCCTACTAACTTCATTGTTGACAACGCGTTCTGCCATATTCTCCTTCGCTATGGCATCATTCCGTCTATTATTTTCTTCGGTGGCGTGCTTGCGTTGATGGTTGTCTTGGTCCGAAAGCAAACATGGAATTCACTTATTTTCGGATTAAGTTTGATGCTGCTATTTGGCATCGGAGAAACTCTTGGAGCGCGCGTCGACTGTAATATTTTCTTAGTCGCATTTGGACCTGCGTTATTATTCTCAGATAAATCGGTGTTTGAATCTGATGCCTGCTAGATTCCTTTCTTGCATGAACTGATTCTATCTATCAATTACAGGCGGTAATAGGACATCGACACTTTTCGATGACAGCGTTCGGCGTATTGCCTACGAAATAGATAAGTCTCGAGTGGTTGTCTAGCGGGTGCCGTAGGACCGTGTCTACCCCTGCCTCGAAGAGCCCCCTGGGGATCGGAGCCTTCGTCACTGCGGACTAGTGGCAGGAATCTGTCGGGCGCAAACGCTATTGCCGGGCAATGTGGGCATCGTTTGGAGGCTTCTGATTGGTCTGTCGATTGGA
>OGYF01003626.1_pt1 | contig 10342 bp, 9 predicted proteins | sample 1576451 | NCBI WGS metagenome assembly OGYF01 (sample SAMEA3541505, study PRJEB24748) | human gut metagenome | biome: human gut; feature: human-associated habitat; material: faeces | place: China | collected 2012 | reverse complement strand
GGGGCCGGGGGGTTTTTAAAAATCCCCCGGCCCCAACTATTAATAAGATTTTCCCCAATATGCCATATGTTTCGCAGGCTTTCCACACCAGATACATTTGTCTGAGATCATTTCTTCATCTTCGATCAGACATCTGGTAGCCGCTCCGCCGGTCACATATTTTACTTCTCCTTCACATTCTGGGTCTCCACACCAGCAGGCTTTCACGAAGCCGCGGTTCGCTTTGAATTTTGCTTCCATTTCATCCATGGTCGTAGCTGTGTCGATATGGTTCTGCAGGAATTCATTAGCCCTATCATACATATCCTTCTGCTCCTGCTCCAGGATCTCACGGAGTTTTACAGCGATCTCATCCAGGGATACGACCGTTTTCTCCCTATTATCCCGGCGAACTACTACCACCTGGTTTTTCTCCAGATCCTTAGGACCAATCTCGATACGGGTCGGAATTCCTACCATCTCCTGCTCCGCGAATTTCCATCCGGTACTCTTATCAGAATCATCAATCTTCACCCGATAACCTGCTTTTTTAAGTTCATCCAACAGCGCATACGCTCTGTCCAGAACTCCTTCCTTATGCTGAGCGATCGGAATGATCCGGCACTCAACCGGCGCTACGTGAGGCGGCAGCACCAGTCCGTCGTCATCACCATGCACCATGATGATAGCTCCGATACTTCTGGTTGACCATCCCCAGGATGTTTCATATGCGCTCTGAAGCTGATTGTTCTTATCTACATATTTAATACCAAACGCATCCGGGAATCCACTTCCAAAGAAATGGCTGGTAGCGGACTGCAGCGCTTTTCCGTCATGCATCAGCGCCTCGATGGTATAGGTATCCTGGGCTCCGGCGAATTTCTCATGTTCTGCTTTCCGGCCGGATACAAATGGAATGGCCAACGTCTCTCTATAGCAGTCTTCATATACATGGAACATCTGGATCGTCCGCTCCTCAGCCTCTTCGTAAGTGGCGTGCAGGGTATGTCCTTCCTGCCACAGGAATTCCCTGGAACGCAGGAACGGTCTTGTCGTCTTCTCCCAACGGAGGACAGAATTCCACTGATTCCATACTTTCGGAAGATCCCTGTAAGAACGTACAGACTTCGCCCACAGATCGCAGAACAGGGTCTCAGAAGTAGGACGGATACAGAATCTTTCCTGCAGTCTCTCCATTCCTCCATGAGTCACCCACGCAACTTCCGGCGCAAACCCTTCTACATGGTCTGCCTCTTTTTCCAGAAGGCTTTCCGGGATCAACATTGGAAGGCAGACATTTTCTACCCCTGTTTCTTTAAAACGCCGGTCCAGATCCGCCTGGATCAGTTCCCAGATCGCATATCCGTTGGGAAGATAATTCAGGCATCCTTTTACGCTCGAATAATCACAAAGTTCTGCCTCCCGCACAACATCTGTGTACCACTGGGCAAAATTTTCTTCCCGTGATGTAATATTTTTTACCAGTTTCTTTTCCTTTGCCATATTCTTTTCTCCTTTTCTTTTCCCCAGGGCCCCTTGCCCCGCATGATATTCTGACGGGAGCTTTCCTGCGCAAAAGAAAACGCCGGGTTCTTCGCTCCCCAAAAGGGACCGAAAAGCTCGGCGGTACCACCCTCGTTAACTGCAGACCGTCTGCAGTTCCCTCAATTTGCCAATAACGCCGGCGCGGCGCTGTGCTTTCACACAGAGGCTCCAAGGCGGGTTTCCATGCAGTTCAGGACGGAAATCTTTCACCCTTTGATCTCCTCTCTTTGGTCCGCTTACATGTACTATTCCTCTTCATCGCCCAAAATTTCTTGAGTTAAACGTAATTTTAAGCCAAGCCTTTTTATTTGTCAAGGGCAAACGCCCGACAATCTTCCATTTTCCCGCCTATTCTAATTGCATCCCGCCCTTTTGTATGCTTTAATAAAATACTGAAGAATAGTAAGAAAAAGGATCTGACTTTTATGAAAAACGAAACTCTCAAAATATTATATGAAGATTCACAAATTATTGTATGCAAAAAACCCGCCGGCATACCCACACAAACCCAAAAACTCGGGACTCCCGACATGGTCAGCCTTTTAAAAAACCATTTGGCCGCCTGTCCATCTTCCAAAGGAGTTCCTTATCTTGCGGTCATCCACAGACTGGACCAGCCTGTGGCAGGCCTCCTTGTTTTTGCCAAAACTCCTTCCGCCGCTAAAGTTTTAAATCAGCAGCTCACCAGCCAGGGTTTTGGGAAACATTACCGCGCCCTTGTTGATCATACGCCGCCTCATCAGAAGGATATCCTGGAAAACTATCTGGTGAAAGATCCCAAAAAGAATTTTTCCCGCATCTGCACCAAAGAAACTCCCGGAGCAAAATTGGCCCGTCTGCATTATCAAGTTGTCAAAAAGGGACAGGGCTTTTTCAATTGGGGCCGGGGGGTTTTTTAAAATCCCCCGGCCCCAATTGAACTAGACATCCATCTCGACACCGGACGCCACCACCAGATCCGGGTCCAGCTGGCTGCCATGGGCTGTCCTATTATCGGAGATACTAAATATAATCCAGATGCCGATCCACGCCAGCCGCTCATGCTCTGCGCCTACCGGTTAGAATTCTTTCATCCAGTCACAAAAAAGAAGCTGGCCTTCCAGCTTCCCCCAGAAGAAGAGGGAGCTTTTTAAAAAGCTCCCTCTTCCACTTCTTCATTTTCCAATGTCTCGTGGTATTTCTGAAGGATCTCGCTCTGGACCCGTTCTCTTACCTCTGAGTTGATCGGATGTGCAATGTCCCTATATTCTCCGTCCAATACTTTCTTGCTTGGCATTGCGATGAACAGCCCTCTGTCTCCTTCGATGATCTTGATGTCGTGTACGGCAAATTCATCGTCCAGCGTAATGGACACGATTGCTTTTAATTTCCCTTCTTTTGCCACCTTTCTCATGCGTACATCTGTGATCTTCATCTTCTTTTTGCCCCTTTCTTCCTCGGCACTGCACTAGAGTGCATACCTCTCGTTCTTTTCAACAACTACTTTCACACCATTTTCCCCAATATGACGTGTGTTTGCCCTGATTGTATCACGACTCTCTACAATGCAGTTTTCAATGTAAGTGTTATCTCCGAGGTAGACATCGTTAAGAATAATTGAATTCTTGATGACACAATTGTTACCGACAAATACTTTCTTAAACAGAATGGAATTCTCCACCATGCCGTTAATGATACAGCCGCTTGCGATAAGACTGTTTTTAACGACTGCTCCGGGATTGTATTTGGCTGGCGGCAGGTCACTCACCTTCGAATACACATCCGGGTGCTGTTTGAAAAAGTAATTTCTTACTTCTGGTTTCAAGAAGTCCATATTCGTCCTGTAATAAGCATCCACAGTCGATATGTTGCTCCAGTAATCTTTTATTTTATAACCGCAGATCTTTTTCAGATTTTTATATCTGATCAAGATATCGGTTACAAAATCATGTCTTTCTTCTTCCGCACAGTGCTCGATCAAATCAATCAGCTGTCTCCTGCGGATCACATAAATCCCCGTAGAAATCGTATTGGAGTTGGCAACCATGGGTTTCTCCTCAAATTCCTCGATCCGCATAGACTCATTCATCTTCACCGTGCCAAAGCGGCTGGCATCCTCGCCTGGCGGAAGTTCTTTACAAACCACCGTAATATCTGCCTTTTTGGCGATATGGTATTCTAAAACCTTATTATAATCCATCTTATATACCGCGTCTCCTGACGCAATGATCACATAAGGTTCATGGCATCTTTTTAAAAAATCCAGATTCTGGTGGATCGCGTCCGCGGTTCCTCTATACCAGTAGCCGTTATCTGCGGTAATGGTTGGCGTAAATACAAACAAACCGCCTTGTTTTCTCCCGAAATCCCACCATTTAGAAGAATTCAGGTGCTCATTTAGGGAACGAGCATTATATTGAGTCAACACCGCCACTTTCTGGATATGGGAGTTAGACATATTACTCAGCGCAAAATCAATCGCCCTGTAGCTTCCGGCTACCGGCATTGCCGCCACCGCGCGCTTCTGAGTCAGCTCTCTCATTTTATTACTGTTACCGCCCGCTAAAATAAGTCCTACTGCTCTCATGAGCGCTCACCTGCCTTTATCAATGTTTCTCCGCTTTCCAGGAGTCCGTTCGGGTAATCTTCCTTTACGGTAACCCCGCTGATCGCGGTGTTCTTTCCAATCTGCACCCCGTCTGGAATGACAGAATTTTCCCCAATCGTAACAAGACCAAAGGCGTAGATATCCGGTTTCAGGCGATTCGGCGCCTCGCCGCCGATTCCCAATGTCACCTGTTTTCCTATTTCCACGCTCTCAGCGATGATCGCCTTATCGATCACACAGCCTTCTTTGATCACAACATCTTTCATAATGATCGAATCTCTGACAACCGCCCCCTCTCCGATCGTTACGCCGGGGCCGATCACACAGTTATGCACTTCCCCGTATATCTCCGCTCCATCGCCGATAATACTCCGGTTGATCACAGATTGTCCGGAAATATACTGGGGCGGGATGATATCGCTGTTGGTATAAATCTTCCAAAACTCCTCATATAAGTTAAACTCAGGGATGATATCGATCAGCTCCATGTTCGCCTCCCAATAAGACCCCAGGGTTCCTACATCTTTCCAATATCCGTTATATTCATAAGCAAACAGCCGCTCTCCTTTCTCATGACAGTAAGGAATAATGTGCTTGCCAAAATCACACCCCGGCTCATGCTTCAGCGCTACCAGCGCCTCTTTGAGCACAGGCCAGCTGAATATATAGATACCCATGGACGCCAGATTACTCTTCGGTTCTGGCGGTTTTTCCTGGAATTCTGTGATCTTTCCGTCTTCATCTGTGATCACGATCCCAAAACGGCTGGCCTCCTCAATGGGAACCGGCATCGCCGCAATAGTGACATCCGCTTTATTTTCTTTGTGATAATCCAGCATCACTTCGTAATCCATCTTGTAAATATGATCCCCTGACAGGATCAGTACGTAGTCCGGATGAAAGGATTCCATATAATCCAGATTCTGATAGATCGCGTTGGCGGTTCCTGTATACCACTCGCTGTTGCTGCTCTTCTCGTAAGGGGGCAGGATCGTTACTCCCCCTATATTCCGATCCAGATCCCAGGGGATTCCGATTCCAATATGGCTGTTCAGCCGCAGGGGCTGATACTGTGTCAATACTCCCACTGTATCAATTCCGGAATTGATACAGTTGCTGAGCGGGAAATCGATAATTCGATATTTGCCTCCGAATGCAACGGCCGGCTTTGCTACTTTCGACGTAAGAACTCCAAGTCTGCTGCCTTGTCCCCCTGCCAGCAGCATCGCTATCATTTCTTTCTTGATCATGTCATCACCCCTTCTTACGTAGTTCATTGTCCACATTATAACATAGAAATTATCTTTCGTGAATAAATTTCACAAATATTATTCACTTTTTGTAAACTTTTTATATAATTATACCAAAAAAATTCGACTTGGTTTTTTCATCATATATGTTTATAATAATATGATAGGATTTTAAAATTTATGACTAAAAATCAAAGAGGAAGGTAATCTATGTATCAGATTCAGTTTAACAACCCCATACATGTACATTTTATAGGAATCGGAGGAATCAGCATGAGCGGGCTGGCGCAGATCCTCCTAAAAGAACATTTCACCATATCAGGGTCTGACAATAAGGAAACTCCGCTCACCCGCCAGCTTGAAAAAAATGGCGCGCGCATTTTCTATGGTCAGAAAGCCTCTAATATAATAGAGGGCATCGATGTGGTCGTTTATACTGCCGCGATCCATGAGGAAAACGAAGAATACCAGGCCGCCCTTCAGAAGGGCCTGCCTATGCTGAGCCGAGCAGAACTCTTAGGACAGCTTATGGCGAATTATAAGACCCCCATCGCCGTGTCCGGGACACACGGAAAGACAACTACAACGTCTATGCTTTCCCACATCCTGCTGGCCGGCGATCTGGATCCTACCATTTCTGTGGGAGGAATCCTTCATGCCATTGGAGGCAATATCCGGGTCGGAAATTCCGATCTGTTTGTAACAGAAGCCTGCGAGTATACCAACAGCTTTCTCCATTTTCTTCCGAAGATCAGTATCATTTTAAATATTGACGCGGATCATCTGGACTTTTTCAAAGATCTTAATGATATCCGCTCATCCTTCCAGAAGTTCGCCCAGCTTCTTCCTGCGGACGGAGCTCTTGTGATCAACGGGTCGATTCCGGATCTGGATTCCTTTACTAAAGATCTGCCATGCCGTATTTGTACCTTTGGTATGGATAGTTCTTTTGACTATGGAGCTGTCAATATCGCTTATGATAAAAAAGGCAGCGCTTCTTTCGATTTCGTAAAAGAGGGAATCTTCGTAGACCGCGTAAGCCTGTCCGTCAACGGAGAACATAATGTACAGAATGCTTTGGCGGCGCTGGCGGTGGCGGACCTTTTAAACATTCCTCTGGAGACCGCCAAAAAAGGCTTAAAAGATTTCCAGGGAACAGACCGGCGTTTTGAGCATAAAGGAGAATTTCAAGGCGTAACCGTCATTGACGACTATGCCCACCATCCTACCGAGATCAAGGCCACCCTGGAAGCCGCGCGTCACTATCCCCATCGAGAACTCTGGTGCGTCTTCCAGCCTCACACTTATACCCGGACGAAAGCTTTGTTCCCGGAATTTGCAGACGCACTTACTGGGGCAGACCATGTAGTCCTGGCAGACATTTATGCCGCAAGAGAGACCGATACACTGGGGGTTTCTTCTGAGGATCTTGCCCTTGCCCTTAGAGAACAGGGAACAGATGCTTATTATTTCTCTACCTTTGAAGAAATCGAGGATTTCTGTCGGTCACATTGCGAAAACGGGGACCTGTTGATAACTATGGGAGCCGGAAACGTTGTAAACATTGGGGAAAATCTTCTTAAACCCTAGTTTTCCACATTTTCCACAGAATTTTATCCACAAAAAAGCCCGTTTTTTGCTCAAAAATTTCTTTTTTGCTGGTCCTTCCAATGTTATAATAACCCTACGAGACTCTTAGATCCTTACACAGGATCACAGGATATGGAAGGATTGGCACACTATGAAAAAATTAACACTTACAAATCATGCGCAGACAAATACAACCGTGCTGGAAAATGAATTTATCGACTGTTATATGGCGAAAGCCAACGGCGAGTATGTAAAGGTGTACCTCCTTCTGCTCCGTCACCTAAACGAGCCTTCCGGGACTTTGACCATTTCCAGGATCGCGGATCTTCTGGAAATCACGGAAAAAGATGTGATCCGGGCGTTAAATTATTGGAAGAAACAGGGCCTTTTAGACTATGAGTCCGCGCCTGACACCGCTCCGGCGCCTTCGGATGTCCCAAATATCCAGAACTACCGGAGCCGCAAGGAATTCAAGGAGCTTTTGTTTGTTGCGGAACAGTATCTTGGCAAAACGCTTTCCGCTACAGACATCGAAGCGATCACCTATTTTTATGAAACTTTGGACATGTCCGCCGACCTGATCGAGTATCTGATCGAGTACTGTGTGGAAAATGGCCACAAAAGCATTCATTACATCCAAAAAGTTGCTTTATCCTGGCATGAACAGAAGATCCAGACGGTGGAAGCAGCAAAGTCCTGCGCCATCCTTTATAATAAGAACTGTTATTCTATCTTAAACGCCTATGGCATCAAAGGACGCGCGCCCGCTTCCTCCGAAATCGCCTACATCCGGAAATGGAATGATGAATACGGCTTCTCCCTGGACATCATCCTGGAGGCCTGCGCACGTACTATGAACAAGATTCATCAGCCTAATTTTGAGTATACAGATTCTATTCTGAAAAGCTGGCTGTCCAAAAATGTCCACAGCTTAAAAGATATAGAGTCTTTGGACGAGGCCTATTATAAGGAGAAAGAGCGGAAAAAACGACCCGCTTCCAAGGCTTCTTCCAACAAATTCAACAATTTCGACAGCCGTTCCTATGATATGAATGACCTGGAACGAAAGCTGGTTCAGCAATAGCTCTATTTTAAGGAGATTATTATGGCGCTTTCCAATTCTCAATACGATCTACTCATGCGTACCTATGAACAGCGGCAGCTGGATAATGCGCGTCATCTGCGCCAGCGCCGCCAGGAAGCATACCGCCGTCTTCCCGCCCTTCAGGAAATAGAGGCGGAGATTTCTTCTGTCAGCATTACGCGGGCCAGAAATCTGTTGGAGGGAGACGAACACGCGCTGGACTCCGCCAGAGAAGATCTGTCCAGACTTTTTGCCAGAAAGCGAGAACTTCTTGCTTCTGCCGGACTTCCAGACGATTATCTGGAACCCCATTACACATGCCCGGACTGTCAGGATACTGGCTATATCGGTACGGAGAAATGCCATTGTTTTAAAAAGGCGATCATAGACCTTTTATATGAGCAGTCCAATCTTCAGGGAATCCTCCAGACGGAAAATTTTTCTACATTCCAGTTAGAATATTATTCCAGCAATCATATCGATCCGCTTACCGGACGTTCCTCCCTGGAGGCCATACAGACTGCCCTAAAAGTATGTCACGAGTTTGTGGATACCTTTTCCAGCGAATTCCGCAGCCTTCTGCTATATGGAGACACCGGAGTAGGGAAAACCTTTCTGTCTCACTGCATCGCGAAAGAGCTGATCGATCAGGCTGTTCCCGTTATCTATTTTTCTGCTGTTCAGCTATTCGACTATTTCGCGAAGAATACATTTGGTTCAAAGCGGGAGGGCGATTCCGATATATTTACCCATATCTATGAGTGTGATCTTCTGATCATCGACGATTTGGGTACGGAACTTGCCAACGCATTTACCACATCGCAGCTTTTTGCCTGCATCAATGAAAGAATCCTGCGCAGGAAATCAACCATTATTTCCACCAATTTAGCGCTGGAAGATATCAAATCCATTTATTCTGAGCGGATCTTCTCCCGCCTCAGCAGCGCATACACTATGCTTCGACTGACAGGAGACGATATTCGTATTCAGAAAAAATTATTAAACCTGGGAGGTACAAAAGATGTTACGCCGTAATGAACGCAACCTGGAAAATATACCGGTAGGAGCCCTTGGCATTGTTGCCTTGGATGGCTGCCGGCAGATGGGGGAACGGGTGGACGATTATATTGTAAAATGGCGCAGGGAGGACGGACATGCCCATAAAAACGACGTGGCATTCAGCGGCTATGAGCGGGACACCTACCTGATCAATGCCAAGGTTCCCCGCTTTGGCTCCGGAGAAGCCAAAGGAATCTTAGGCGAATCCGTTCGGGGGAAAGATATCTATGTTATGGTGGACGTGTGCAATTACAGCCTGACCTATTCTCTTACCGGAAACACCAATCACATGTCGCCTGACGATCATTTTCAGAACTTAAAGAGAGTGATCGCGGCTGTGGGCGGAAAAGCCCGCAGGCTTAACGTGATCATGCCGTTCCTATACGAAAGCCGCCAGCACAAAAGGAGCCGGCGGGAGTCTTTGGACTGCGCTATCGCTCTGCAGGAGCTGGTAAGAATGGGAGCCGATAATATCATCACTTTCGATGCCCACGATCCACGGGTCCAAAATGCCATCCCGCTAAGCGGATTTGAGACGATCCGTCCGACTTATCAATTTGTAAAAGGACTTCTCCGCACCTTTGACGACCTTCAGATCGACAGCAGACACATGATGGCTATAAGTCCGGATGAAGGCGCCACTGAACGTGCTGTCTATCTGGCCAACGTATTAAATCTGGATATGGGTATGTTCTACAAACGCCGGGACTACACTCGGATGGTAAACGGCCGGAACCCTATTGTCGCCCACGAATTCCTGGGTTCTTCTGTGGAAGGCAAAGACGTGATCATCCTGGACGACATGATCTCCTCCGGGGACAGCATCCTGGACGTCGCCAGACAGCTGAAACAGCGGAAAGCGCGGCGGATCTTCGCTGCGGCCACTTTTGGTCTTTTTACGAACGGACTGGAAAAATTCGACAAAGCTTATGAAGACGGAATCATCGATGCGATCCTTACTACTAATCTCATTTATCAGACACCGGAGCTTCTGGCCCGGCCATACTATGTAAATTGCGATATGAGTAAATATATGGCTCTGCTGATCGATACCCTTAATCACGATGGATCAATCAGCAGTATCCTGGATCCCAACGAACGGATCCTGACCGCTGTAGATAATTACAAAAAGGGCATTATGGATGAAGATGCTTAGAAAAAGCGCAAACAAAAAGGAGGTCTAAACGACCTCCTTTCAGACTGTAGACAAAGTCCCCGGTTTACACCGGGGCTTTTCTATTGTAGTTA
>OGYF01003624.1_pt1 | contig 10352 bp, 7 predicted proteins | sample 1576451 | NCBI WGS metagenome assembly OGYF01 (sample SAMEA3541505, study PRJEB24748) | human gut metagenome | biome: human gut; feature: human-associated habitat; material: faeces | place: China | collected 2012 | reverse complement strand
ACGGCGGCGCGAGCGCTGCTGCTGGGGCGCTAGGCCGCGCTACCGTCTGCCGTGGCGCTGCGGTATCGCGCGCCGAGCGTGATACCATGCAGTACGCAAGCGTTAAAAGGGGGCTACATGACTCAGGGGAACAGCATCGACTTTGACCAGGTCATTGACCGAAGACATGATGCGTTTAGCTATTCCAGCAAATGGAGCACGTCTCGAGAGATCGCTGAGCACTGCGGCTTGCGCGAGATTACCGATGACCATATCGCCCTTTTTACGGCCGACATGGACTTTCGTTGCGCGCCCACCATTTTGGATGCGCTGCACGCGACGGTTGACCATGGCATCTTTGGCTATAGCACCATCGATGGCTGCCCGGCCTATGCGGACGCCGTGCGCGATTGGTTTGCGCGCCGTGACCAATGGACCATCAACACGGATTTGATGCTGTATTGCCCGGGCACCGTCCGAGCGCTGGAGTATGCGGTCGAGGCTTTTACCGAACCGGGTGACGGCGTTATTATCCAGCGCCCCGTCTACCCGCCCTTTACCCACAGCGTTGAGGAGCTTGGGCGCAACGTGCTCAACAACCAGCTTATTCGCCACACTGATCAAGATGAGTGCGGCGATTTGTACTACACCATGGACTTTGACGGCCTGGAGGGGCTGGCCCGGCGAGACGACGCCAAGCTCATGATTTTGTGCAATCCCCACAACCCCGTGGGTCGCGTTTGGAGCGTGGACGAGCTTGTTCGCGTGGCGGATATCTGCACGCGCAACGGGGTGATGATCATCGCGGACGAGATTCACGGCGACCTTTTGCGCGCCGGCGTGAAGGTGCATCACTTGGCTCAGGTGGCGCCCCATGCTCGCGTGATGACGTGCACTGCGGTGAACAAGACGTTTAACTTGGCGGGTCTTGCTGCTACCAACCTGGTGTTCAGCGATGCAAAGGACAAGGCTTTGTTCAGTCGCGTTTTGGGCCATGCCGAACCCAGCCCCTTTGCCATCAGCGCGGTGATCGCTGCGTATAACCAGGGCGAGGAGTGGGTTGACCGGTGCTGCGCATATATTGACCGGAACATCGACGATGTGATTGATTTCTTTGGGCGCGAGTTACCGGACGTGGGCGTGCGTCGCCCCGAGGGCACCTATATCCTGTGGTTCGACTTCATGCGTCGCTGCAACGCGCTGGGAATCGATGGGGATGAGCTGCACCGCCGCATCTACGAGGAAGCCAAGGTCATCTTGCAAGACGGCCTTAATTTTGATCCGGATGGCGGCGAGTTCTTCCAGCGCATGTGCGTGCCCAGCCCGCGTTCCGTGTTGATGGAGGCTTGCGAGCGCATTGCCGCCGTGCTGGCGGAATAGGGCCTTGTGCCAAGCGAGGGGGCGGTGCTTGCATCCGAGCGTGTTCGGCGCGTTGCGCCTCAGAACGCTCTGATGCAAGCACCGCCCCCTCTTTGCGTAACAGGGCTCTGTTCGCCGCGGCTACTCTGTGGGAAGGACAGCGCGTGGCGATGTTGCGTGGCGGGCCCGTGCTATGCCGCAGCCTTTTCGCGGGTGTGGAAGTTGGTGATGAAGAGCAATACCATCAGCAGGATGGATATGCCAAGCGATGTCGCTATGCCCAGGCTCATGGTGGCCATCACGGATGTGAGCGTGCCGAAAACCGCGATGCCAATGGCGCCGCCAACTTGGCGCATGGCGTTGAAGACGGCGCTGGCGATGCCGCTGTGCTGGGCATCCGTGCTTTTAAGTACCAGGTTTGCCAAGCAGGGCGTGTTGATGCCGCCGCCCATTCCCGCCAGGCACACGGCCAGGGCGATCAGAGGGGCGTCGAGCGCGTCTAGCCCCGCGAATACTATGATGAGGCCGTAGCCCAGCGTGAGGAGTGCCGTGCCCACCATAAGGGCGAAGCGCGAGCCGCGCGCACCCGCCAAGCGGTCTGACATAAGGTTGCCAAAGGCGCCGGAAAACGCGCTGGGAATAAAGGACAAGCCGCATACAAGCGGGGATAGGGAAAGCTCTTGCTGCAAGAAGAGCGTGCTAAGGAAGACGCAGCCGTTCCAGCTGAGGATCATCGAGAAGCCGCCCAGCAGCGCCAGGCGAATTCCTGCGGAGCTGAATAGCGACAAGGGCATCAGAGGTGATGCGACGCGCGACTGAGAGAAGATGAACAGGGCGAGTCCGACCGCGCCCACAATGAGCAGGGCCATGGGGACGGTTTGGGTAAAGCCCTGCGCCCCGCCCTCGATAATTCCGCCCACAAGACAGGTGAGCGCCACAATCGCCAGGATTTGGCCGATTAAATCCACCGGCTGCGGTACGCGCGGAGAGGTGGCAAGCTTGCCGCTCATAAGAAGAATGGCTAGGCAGATGGGGATGTTGACGGAAAAGACCAAGCTCCAGTGAATAGGGACCAAAAGGCCTCCCAGCAAAGGTCCCACTGCGGTGGCGGCGGATCCGCCAATGCCCCATGCGGCGAGCGCGCGCCTACGATGGTCCTCTGTGAGGTACGCCTCATTGATGAGCGACATGGAGCTGGGCAGGATCAGCGCTGCGGCGACGCCCATGAGGGCGCGGCCGAGGATAAGCATCTCTACCGAGTTGGCGAGCGCGCAGATGGCGGAGCTAAGGGCGAACCCGGCGGTTCCGCAGATAAACGCACGCTTGGCTCCAAAACGATCTGACAGGTTGCCGGCGAGTAGCAGAAGCGTTGCGAACGGCAGGGTGTAGCCGTCTACAATCCACTGCTGCGCGGCCAGGCTGGCGCCAAGCTCCTCTTGGATGGAGGGCAGCGCCAGGTTGGTGATAAGAGTGTCCATGCAGGCGAGAAACATCGCGGAAGATGCGACGATGGTCGCCGTTGGATTGTACGGCGTCGCTGCTGGCGTTTTGGTTTTGGCTGCGGGCGTGGTTGCGGTTTGGGTTGTCGTGCTGGATGTGCTTGAAAGAGTTGATGTGCTCATGCTGCGTGTTCGCTCCCGAATGTAGTGCTGGTGGCCGGCGCCGAGCCAATTGGGCAGACTTTGGCCAAGGTTAATCCAGCGCTCTATTGTGGCGCTTGCGATCGCGGTAAAGGCTGTTGTGGGTGAACGTTTATCAAACGATAACGTGGGGCATGCGAAAGGACTCGTCCATACTATTGCGGGTGACTTACAAGGATGGGTTGCCAGCTCGGCGGTTGCGGTGATGATGTGCCCGCGCAGAATTGCATCTCGACTTGTGCACCCAAAATGGGGTAGGATATCTCCTGCACGCCTCGCGCGTTCAATGGGTTCGGGTGACGATATGTTCCGAATCTGGTCAGGTCCGGAAGGAAGCAGCCATAAGGAGCCTCTGCCGGGCACCCGTTCCCATTGAGCACACGGGGCGTTTTTGCGTTAAAGGGCCTGTCACAGCATCGCCCGCGCGGCGCTGTGCGAGCGACGGTTTCGAAAAATCTCTCGCTATGCATCGCGGCGTTTCGCGACCTGCGGCTTTACACCTCTTTATCCGCGCTAAATCAGCGAGGAAAAGTCGTACCTTTTTGAGATGGTCAATGAGGGCCACGAGGCGGGTAAGGGCGGCGCGGAATCGGGGTGATTTCGGGCCGAAGGCGCCATGTTAGAGGTCTCGGGGCGCTTTGCGGGGCATTTCGGGCGCTGATAAGGGGTTTCGGAATCGATTTTGCCTTTGCATAAAAGAAAAATGCCCGCCTGAAGCGTTTCAATTGACATGGCAAAGCGAATCGATTTGGTCTAGCTCCTTCTAGCTGCGTCGGTGGGGGTGCTATTCCTTGAGCGTAGCTTGGGGGCTGGTGCTAAGCAAGGCGTCTACCAGCGCGTTATCCTCGTCATCGTCCGATCCTAAGGGCAGGCCGCACGCTTCGAAGAAATGGCTGCCCGCAAACTGCCGAGCGCGAAAGGATTCGTGCTCGCCATCGTCCAAGTAGCGAATACGGCTGCGACAATCCGTGGTGCCGCAAAAGAGGGCGCCGCGCTTGGCGACGTAATCCAGGTAGAGGGGCGAGTCGCTCCACAGCATTACGCCGGCCATGTTCTCAAGTTCGTAGGCCACGGCGTACTGCTGCCAGGCGATGCCGCGCTCGCGTACGTATTTATCGAGCACGGTGGCCATGCGGGTGACGCGGCGCAGGGTGTCGCGCGCGTCTATCAACCGGTTCTCATCGTCTACTGCAAGCCCTGCGGCGCGCAGGCGCATGTTGGCGCGTTCAAGTTCCCTGCCATCTAACAGCACGGCGGGTACGGTGAGCTTGATTGACTCGTCCCCAAACAGCTCGATAGCGGAGTGGACGTCCAGGGCGCCCGCCAGGGCGGACGCGCGGATAATACGCGAGTCATGCGCGTGCTGCACGTGGCAGCCCATGCCGCGGTCGGTAAAGACCTTGCGCATGGTGGCGACGTGCTGGTTGATGTCGCTGCGCGACGGGGCTTCTGCGGCGTGCTTGCTCATGCGGTAGAAATAAAGGTCGAAAAGGGGCGTTGGGTTGGAAGGCTTGGGCGCGGCGGGCGCGTGGCCCTGTGCGGCAAAGAAGCGGTCTGCCGTTGGATAGTAGACGGATCGCTGGCAGAACCCCGCGATCTCGCCACGGCGCTTGGTAGCCTTGCCGTAGAGCTCTACCAGCGCGGGGCTTTGGGCCGGCCCGGAAGTGGAGCCCTCGCGCACCTCTACAATGCCGTTGGCGATATAGGGAGGGAAGTTTCCCTCTGCAACCTGCATGACCAGCACGCCTTGCGAGGCGTTGGCGGGGTCGCAGATAAAGCGTGCGTCAAAGTGGGGTATGGGCGAGACGTGGCGCCGGCACAGCTCGCCGATGATCTGGCTAAAGTCCGCATTGGGCTTGGGGATGGAGCAGACGGACTTATCATCGTCCGCAATGCCCACTACCAGCCAGCCACCGCGCGAATTGGCGAACGACGCGATGATCTTGGGGATCTTCTTTTGCACGGATGCGTTGTAGGAGCGCTTGAACTCCAGCGCGAAGCCCTCGTCCAAATCTGCAAGCTGGGCAAGGTCATCCCACGTAACTTGGGCGAGCGTTTTGGGCTTGCCGCTGGCGGTGCGAAACGGACTGAACATGGCGGCCCCTTTGAGCGTGACGGCGCATTTGAGGATATGGTACCCGCGTCAGGGCGATGCGTTTCTCATTGGTTTCCAAGGCACGGGCACCGTGTTTTACCGGATGGGTGCCTGCGCGCTGGCATATCATTGATGGGTCCGTGAATTCCAATGAGCAGCGAGGCGTTTGATGCTGAACCTGTTGAGGCGTTTTTCCGGCGCGTACCGCCGGTATTTCATCATAGGGCCCCTGGCCAAGCTGGTAGAGGCGTGCTTTGACCTTATTACGCCGCTGGTGGTGGCAAGCATGATCGACAACGGCGTGGGCGCGCGCGACATGGATTCTGTGGTGCGCCACGGGTTGGTGCTGGTGGCGATGGCCGTGGTGGGCATCTCGGTCACGCTGGTTTGCCAAAAGGTGGCCGCGCTGACGTCGCAGGGTATGGGTACGGACATGCGCCGCGAGCTTTATGCGCACATCAACCGTTTGTCCTTTGCGGACCTTGATCGCTTTGGCACGCCGTCCCTCATCACCCGCATCACCAACGACGTCAACCAGGTGCAGCTGGCCATTGCCATGACTATACGCATGTTGATTCGCTGGCCGTTCTTGGCGGTGGGCTCCATGGCGGCCGCGCTGTTGATCGATGTCCGCCTGGGGCTGATCTTTTTGGTGACCACCCCGCTTATCGCCGTGGTGTTCTGGCTGGTCATGGCTAAGAGCGTGCCGTATTTTAAGAGCATGCAGGCAAAGCTCGACCACGTTGGCCTGGTGCAGCGCGAAGGGCTTTCCGGCGTCCGCGTGATTCGCGCGTTCTCCCGCGAGCAGCACGAGCGCGAGCGTTTCGCCGCCGGAAAGCGCCGCCGCCGCTGCCGACCAGGCGCAGACCGCCATCGCGGTGGGCAAGCTGTCGAGCGTGCTTAATCCCGTGACCTTTTTGGTCATGAACCTGGGGGTGTGCGCCATTTTGTGGAGCGGCGGCGCGGCGGTGAACGTGGGCGACCTTACCCAGGGCCAGGTGATCGCGTTTGTGAACTACATGACCCAGACGTTGCTCTCTATTGTGTACGTGGCCAATATGGTGGTGATCTTTACCAAGGCAAGCGCCAGTGCGTCGCGTATCAACCAGGTGTTGGCGTGCGAGCCGTCCATCACGGATACCGGTTCCGCCCCGGTTGCGCTCCCCGTGTGCGCGCTCGAGGCCGCCGCGGTGCCGGCGCTGCGTTTTGACCATGTGGGTTTTCGCTACGGCTCCGCCTCTGCAGATGCGCTGGACGATATCACCCTGCAGCTGCCCGTTGGCGGAACGCTGGGCATCATCGGCGGTACGGGCTCTGGCAAATCCACGTTGGTATCGTTGCTGCCGCGCCTGTATGACGTGGCCCGCGGTGGCGTGGAGGTGTTTGGCGCGGACGTGCGCGCCTGGCCGCTGCACCAGCTGCGCGGTGTTATAGGCATGGTGCCCCAGACGGCGCAGCTGGTCTCTGGCACGGTGCGCTCAAACCTGTGTTGGCGCAAAGCGAATGCGGATGATCGCGAGCTCTGGCGCGCCCTCGAGGTTGCCCAAGCGGCCGATTTTGTTCGTGTGCTCGAGGCCGGCTTGGATGCCCCGGTAGAGGCGGGCGGCAAGAACTTCTCCGGAGGCCAGCGCCAGCGCCTCACCATCGCCCGCGCTCTTGTGGGAGACCCCAAGATCTTGGTGCTTGATGATTCGTCCTCCGCGCTCGATTTGCAAACGGACGCCCGCTTGCGCCGTGCCTTGCGCGAGCTTGCTGCGAGCTCCGCGAAGGATCCTCGTCCAGATGCGCCCGTGCCCCTTACCACGGTGATCGTGTCGCAGCGCGTGTCTTCCGTGCGCGACGCGGACCTTATCTGCGTTATGCGCCGTGGCTGTGCGGTGGGTCTGGGTACGCATGCCCAGCTGCTTAGCACCTGCGACGTCTACCGCGAGATCTGCGAGTCCCAGCTTGAGCGCGAGGAGGTGGCGTAGCATGAACCCGTATACATCTACCGGATCGGTGTCGACTGTCGCGTCGAACATCGCGGGTGGGTCATCGTCCAAAAACAACGTCCGTGCCGCCGGCGTGCTCGCGCCCGCCGTGCCCCTTACCACCAAGCAGGTGACGCGGCGCCTCATGGCCTACGTGCGCCCACATGCGGCGTCGTTCGCAACGTCGTTTGTATCCGCCGGCCTCTCCGTGGTACTGCAGCTTTACGTGCCCATTGTGGTAGGGCGCGCCATCGACCTCATCATAGGCATGGGCCGCGTTGACTTTGCCGCCTTGGCACCGCTGCTGGTCCAGCTTGCCCTGGTGGTGCTTGCTGCCTCTGCCCTGCAATGGGTGCAGGGGTATTGCGTCAACCTGCTTACGTACCGCTGCGTGCGCGATATGCGCGTGGACGCCAGCGAGAAGATCGGTCGCATGCCCATCAGTTTCATCGATGCGCATCCGCACGGTGATTTGATCTCGCGTGTGGTCAACGACGTCGACCAAATTGGCGACGGCCTGCTGCAGGGGTTCAACCAGCTGTTCACCGGCGTGGTGACCATTGTGGGAACGTTGCTGTTCATGCTCTCCATCTCCGTGCCCATGGCCGTGGTGGTTGTGTTGGTAACCCCGCTTTCTATAATGGCGGCCACGCTGATCGCCAAGTTCTCCAACAAGAGCTTTGCGGCACAGCAGCGTATCCAGGGTCAGCTGGGCGCCCATATCGAGGAATACGTGGGAAGCCAGCGCTTGGTGAGCACGTTTTGCTACGGCGACCGCGCACAGGAGCGCTTTGACACCATGAACGGCGAGCTGTACACGGCGGGCGAGCGCGCGCAGTTTCTAAGCTCGCTTTCCAACCCCGGTACGCGCTTTATCAACAACCTTATCTACGCGGCGGTCGCGGTTATTGGCTGCATGTGCGTCATCACCGGATGGCCGGCCCCGCTCACGGTGGGCGGCGTGCAGACCTTCTTGTCATACGCCAACCAGTACACCAAGCCGTTTAACGAGGTCACCAACGTCATCACCCAGCTGCAGACCGCCTATGCTTCCGCCCGTCGCCTGTTTGCACTGCTCGATGCGGACGAGGAATCGCCGGAGAAGGCTGATCGGGAGGCTCTGGTGGCTCCTGCCGTCCAGCTTGCCGAGTTTGCTGGGCCTGTCCAGTTTGCCGGCCCTGCCCAGCTTGCCGGCCCTGCCAGTTCTGCCCGCGGCGAGGTGGTTTTTGACCACGTCAATTTCAGCTATACGCCGGAGCGCCCGCTGCTGCAAGACATCTGCATCCACGCCGCCCCCGGCCAGCGCATTGCCCTGGTGGGACCCACGGGCTGCGGCAAGACCACCCTTATCAACCTACTGCTTCGCTTCTACGATGTGCAAGGGGGACGCATAGAGCTCGACGGCGTCGACATCGCCTCCTACGCTCGTGCGGACCTGCGTTCGCGCTTTGGCATGGTCTTGCAAGATACCTGGCTGTTCGAAGGCACCGTGCACGACAACATCGCCTACGGCCGCCCGGGCGCAACGCGCGAGCAGGTTGAGCGGGCGGCTGTCCGGGCGCATGCGGACGGTTTCATCAGCGCACTGCCCCGGGGGTTCGACACGGTGATAGGCGAGGGCGGAGGCACGTTGTCGCAAGGCCAGCGGCAGCTGCTGTGCATCGCCCGCGTCATGCTCTGCGACCCAGAGATCCTGCTGCTTGATGAAGCGACCAGCTCTATTGACACCCGTACGGAGGTGCAGGTGCAGGCGGCCTTTGACGAGCTTATGCACGGTCGCACCAGCTTTGTGGTGGCGCATCGCCTCTCCACCATCCGCGAGGCTGACTGCATCTTGGTCATGCGCGATGGTCGAATCGTCGAGCGCGGTACCCACGAGCAGCTGCTTTCCCAGGGCGGGTTCTACGCGGAGCTCTATAACAGCCAGTGGGTGGACGAGTAAGGACAGCGGGGCCAACGGAAGGCTCGCCGCTGCGGTCTTGCTGAAAACGGCCTCCGTTCGCGTTCGCTTGCTGGTTTTGGCCTTCAGTTGGAGTTGGTGCTGCTGAAATCGCCCTTCAGTTGGACTTGGCGTGGTCTCTTGCGAGGCTGTCTTTGAAGAAGTCGCAGGTAGGAGCGGTGCGTCTTCAGATACTTCGATGCCGCAAGTCCAACTGGACCTCGTTTTTAGAGCTACGGGTGAAACGGAGCTCGATTTCAGCAGAGTCCAAGTCCAACTGGACCTCGTTTTTAGCAGCAGCTCCAACTGAAGATCGTTTTTAGCGTGCTCGGCCGGAGGGCAACTCTAACTGAAGGCTGTTTTTAGCAAGGGCGCGGATCAGCGGAATCCCAAACCCCGCGCACTGTCTTTGCGCTGTGCATGCATGGCAACTTAGGCCAGCATCTTGATGAGCATGCCGATGCCGATGCCGATAGCACCGCCCACAGCGGCGCCGAGGATGATCTTCAGGCCGTTGATCACGCCCTTCTTCCACGGCTTCATCTCGCGCGCGTGCTGTCCGGCAGGCGTGTCGCGGTCCACGTGTTCACCGCGGCTGAATGCCAAAATCTCGCGATAGGTGGCCAGGTCATGCTGCTTCTTCAAGCGCTCTAGGTTGGCGAACGCAATCAACATCACAAACAGGGACGCAAGCGCGAACACCACCGTGGGGATCGTGTGCTCGCCCCATCCCCATTCGTATTGGAAAGCGCCCCAGATTCCCAGCAGCAAAAAGGCCGCTGCGCTCACTACCGCCACCGTCGAGAGGTTGTTGTACTTCTTGACCGCTGCATCCATTACCTGTGCCATGGTTTCCACGTCTCCTTTGATGAGGGAGTCTACGGTCACCCCAAACACGTTCGAGAGCAGAAGCAGGCTCTGGACGTCCGGATACGTGCGCCCGCACTCCCAGTTGCTGATGGTCTGGCGCGACACGTAGATGCGCTCCGCCAGATCGTCTTGGGAGAGGCCCAGCTCCATGCTCCTGCTCCTTGGGGGTCGGGGTGACCCCTGTCGAGAGTCACCATGGCATTGACGGGGGAATCGTACCATCAAAGGTGTTTATAGCGCCTTCTCACAAGGATGAAAAACCTCGTCAAAATGCTTTATACATGCCTCTGAGCTGCAGACTTTCTGCAGCGCCGCATCTTTTCTCGCGCGCGAGGGTCGGTGGGTCCGGACCCTGGCAGCACGCCCTTTACCCTATGAGTCGGCGCGGCAAAATCCCAAAAAATCTCTTGCACTGTGTATGCGTGTGTATATACTGTACTTAACGAGTATATACACTATGCTCAGTAGCGGGCGGTGCCGACGGGCGCCAACCGCGAGTC
>OGYF01003621.1_pt1 | contig 10360 bp, 7 predicted proteins | sample 1576451 | NCBI WGS metagenome assembly OGYF01 (sample SAMEA3541505, study PRJEB24748) | human gut metagenome | biome: human gut; feature: human-associated habitat; material: faeces | place: China | collected 2012 | reverse complement strand
GCGGCCACGATGCGGCCCATGCAGGCGTTATGCTCTCCCACCTTCAGAGCCGTGGCGATGACGGATTGCAGAAATGATCCACACAGAGGGTTGGCCGCTGCGGCCATCTTCGCCCCCTGCCCCCCGGACAGTCCAGAGGGGGAGCGGCGGTCCGCCCGGTAGTCGTCCACCGACTGTCCCATGGCCCGCCACAGGCCCTCCATACGCTCCATACTGTCGGTCTGAGCTACCCCACGGTCCCGGCAGTCATCCTCCAACACCGCCCGCCACAAGGGCATCTCCCGCCCCGCATCCAGCAGGTGGTCTATTGATCGAAAGGACATGCTTACCCTCCCTCCAATTCCAGACAGGTGCAGCGCACCACACCGTCTATGGCGGCTAACTCTTCCCGCAGGCCGTCCGGCAGCGGATCATCGCACTCCATGACCATAACCGCAAGGCCGCCCCGCCGGTCCCGGTAGAGCTGCATGGTGGCGATATTGGCGCCCCGGCGGGATAGGGCGCGGCTGACCTCAGACACAATGCCGGGACGGTCCTCGTTGCGGATGATGACCGTGGGCAGTTCTCCGGAAAAAGCGGCCCCCATGCCGTCGATGGAGTTGACCCGGATGCGCCCCCCACCCAGAGATGAGGCAGAGACGGACAAAGTCTGTCCCGAGCGGTCGGTCAAATGGAGAACGGCAGTGTTGGGATGGGCGTCCCGCAGTTCCACGGTGCGGATAGACACCTCTATCCCCGCATCCTTGGCTATCCGAAAACTGTGGGGAAGATTGGGATCATCCGGCGCCATATCCAGCAGGCCGGCCACAATGGCCCGGTCCGTCCCATGGCCCGCCCCGGTAGATGCGAAGGATCCGTGGAGTAAAATCTCTGCCTGGGCCGGTTGGCTTCCCAGCAGGTGCCGGGCCACCCGCCCTATTCGGGCCGCCCCCGCTGTATGGGAGCTGGACGGTCCCACCATAACAGGGCCCATAATGTCAAAAATGTTCAAGGAAACACCGCACTTTCCAAAAAGGCGGGACGGTCGAGGCCGTCCCGCCCGATTTGGCAAGGGCCAGACCCTTGCAGCTTTACTTCACTACCTGCGCCTTGATCAAGTTGGTGGAACCGCTCTTGCCGATGGGGACGCCGGCGGTGATAACCACCGTGTCGCCGGGTTCGACAACGCCTTCCTTTCTGGCTGAGTCCACACACATGGAGAACAACCGGTCCGTCGAGTCCACATTGCCTGTCAGATAGGGCATCACGCCCCAGGAGATGGCCAGCTGGCGGCGCACCCGCTCCTCCGTAGTCAGAGCCGCTACCACGCAGCCCGGCCGGAACCGGGAGATCATCCGGGCGGTATAGCCTGACTGGGTGGGCGTAATAATGGCCGAAGCCTCCAAATCCATCGCGGTCAGGCAGCTGGTATGGCTGATGGCATCGGTAATGGAAGTGGTATGGTCAAACGGAGTGTTGCGGAACCGCTTCCAGTAGTCGATGGCCCCTTCCGCAGCCATGGCGATATCCACCATAGTCTCCAACGCCTCCACAGGGTATTTCCCCGAGGCGGTCTCTCCAGAGAGCATAACGCAGCTGGTGCCGTCGAATACTGCATTGGCCACATCGGACACCTCCGCGCGGGTGGGCCTGGGGTTGCGGATCATAGAATCCAGCATCTGGGTCGCAGTGATGACATGCTTCCCCGCCCGGACAGCTGCTTTGATCATCCGCTTTTGAAGGACGGGCACCTCGTGGGCGGGAATTTCGACTCCCAAATCGCCCCGGGCCACCATAATGCCGTCGGCCGCCTCGATGATGGCATCCAGGTTGTCTACCCCCTCCCGGTTCTCGATCTTGGCAATGATGCCGATGTCGTTTCCGCCGTATTCAGCCAGCACCTTGCGGATTTCCTCCACATCGCTGGCCCGGCGGACAAAGGAGGCCGCAATGAAGTCAAAGTCATTCTCTACGCCGAAGCGCAAGTCCTCCTTATCCTTTTCCGTCAGGGCAGGCAGCGCAATGGATACGCCGGGGATATTGATGCTCTTATTGCTGGACAGCTCTCCTCCGCTCAGAACCGTACAATTCAGCTCCCGGCCTTGGATACTCATGACCTCCAGTTCGATTAAACCGTCGTCGATAAGAATATGACAGCCGGGCTGGAGTTCTTTATGGAGATTCTCATAGGTAACAGATACCCGCTCTTGGGTACCCTCCACCTCTTCTGTAGAGAGGACAAAAGTCTGTCCCTCCTTGAGCGTGATGGTGCCGCAACCAAAGGTGCGGATTCGGATTTCCGGACCCTTGGTGTCTAGGATGGTAGCCACCGGACGGCCCAGGCTGTCCCGTACGTGCTTGAAGCGGGTGAGCTGGGCAAGATGGGTTTCATGGGTTCCATGGGAAAAGTTAAAGCGCGCCGCGTCCATACCGGCAAGGATTAGTTGCTCGATGATTGTCTCTTCGTTCGAGGCGGGGCCGAGGGTGCATACGATTTTCGTTTTTCTCATGGGTATCTTCCTCCTGTCTGATACCGTTTCTGATTTGTCACAAATTTAACCGGGCTAATCATACTATGTCCGGAATGGTTTGGCAATATCTAAACTGATGAATTTTCTGTAAAAAAATGCGGGCGGGAGCAAGTCCCGTCCGCATAGCTGTTTCAGGCTTATTTTGATTCCTCGTCCTCCGGCTGACCGGATACGGGAGGCAGCTTGGACACCAAGGCCCATTCCACCCGGCGGTCGGTAAAATTCTGCACCTGGATATGAAGTCCGCAGGTATCCACTGCCACCTGACTGCCGTCCTCCGGGATCGCGGACAACTGGGCGAACACCAGGCCGCCCAGGGTGTCAGATTCCTCGTCCTCCGGAAATTCCATGTTCAGCGCCTCGGCCACCTGGTCCAACTCACAAGAGCCGGAAATCCGCCAGAGATTGTCCTCCAGCTGCTCAATGACCTGCTCCTCCTGGGGGTCGAACTCATCGTAGATATTGCCCACAATCTCTTCCAGCAGGTCCTCCATCGTAACCAGCCCGGAGGTTCCTCCGTACTCGTCTACCACAATGGCCATATGGACCTTCTTGCTCTGCATATCCCGGAACAGCACGTCGGTACGAACCGATTCTGGCACAAAATAGGCCGGTCTCAGCAGTTCCCGCAGAGACTTAGGGTGGGCCAGCTGGGCGTTAAGCAGATAATCCCGGGTATTGAGCAGACCGATAATATCATCGGCATCCTCCTCGCACACCGGAAAGCGTGACATCCCTGAATCTTGAATCGTACGCAGGATTTCGTCCGCAGGGTCGTCTGCCCAAATCATGACCATGTCCGTGCGGTGGACCATTACGTCCTCGGCAGTGGTGTTGTTAAACTCAAAGATGTTGTCAATGAGCTCCTTCTCATTGGCTTCAATGGTGCCCCGCTCTTCGCCCAGATCCACCATCATGCGGATTTCATCCTCGCTGACTTCCTCTTCATCGGCCTTGGGGTCGATGTGGAGCAAACGGAGCACGCCGTTGGTGGACTTGCTCAACAGCCAAATCACCGGGCGGAATACCGTGGCTACCGCCCAGACCGCCCCCACTGTGGCCCGGGCCACTCCCTCGGTCTTTTTCATTGCGATGCGCTTCGGTACCAACTCGCCCAGCACCAGCGTGAAGTAGGACAGGATGATGGTAACTAAAATGACCATCAGCGTGTTGAGCACGCCCACCGGAATGGCCGTGACCCCCAGGTCCTGTACCAGCCAATTCACCAGGGGGCCGGCGAAGCTGTCTGCTGCAAAGGCCGCGTTCAGAAAGCCGGCTAAGGTGATGGCGATTTGGATGGCGGACAGGAAATTGTCCGGCGCTTGCATCAACGCCAGCAGCTTTTTCGCCTTTTTGTCTCCCTCTTCCGCCTGCTTCCTCAATTTCGTCTCAGACAGGGAGATAACGGCAATCTCAGACGCAGCAAAGAAAGCGTTGATCGCGGTAAGTATGACCAGAATGAGAATGGATAACAACGGGTCGTCGGACAAAGGTATAACCTCCTAAACTTGTATGGCCTGTTGGATTCGCCATAATGTACAGCGCAGACCAGTTTATCATACAGTATAACATACTTTTTGAAATATGCAAGGGGCAGGTTTGGCCAGACGGCCAGCCTGCCCCCTCCTGCGGACACAAGCGCGGCTCTCATGGAACTATTTCATAGGACGCGTTCCCAGTCCCTTTGCCCAATGGCATCAGCCTTAGCGTACCAAGAGCCGCAGATCTATAAGCGGCCGGGGCGCGTCCCCTGAAAGCTACTCCTCTTAGTTAAGAAAATCTTTCAGCTTCTTGGAGCGGGAAGGGTGGCGCAGTTTTCTCAGGGCTTTGGCCTCGATCTGGCGGATGCGCTCCCGGGTGACATTGAACTCTTTGCCCACTTCCTCCAGGGTGCGGGTCCGGCCGTCCTCAATGCCGAAACGCAGCTTGAGCACCTTTTCCTCACGTGGGGTGAGCGTGGACAGCACATCCACCAACTGCTCCTTGAGCAGAGTGAAGGACGCAGCCTCAGAGGGCTCAGAGGCATCCTCATCGGGGATGAAGTCGCCCAAATGGCTGTCCTCCTCTTCGCCGATGGGCGTTTCCAGTGAGACCGGCTCTTGGGCGATCTTCATGATCTCCCGTACCTTCTCCACCGGCATGTTCATCTCTGCCGCCGTCTCCTCTGGGGTGGGATCATGGCCCAGCTCCTGAAGCAGCTGCCGGTTGACCCGGATGACTTTATTGATGGTCTCCACCATGTGTACCGGGATGCGGATGGTGCGGGCCTGGTCTGCAATCGCCCGGGTGATCGCCTGGCGGATCCACCAGGTTGCGTAAGTGGAGAACTTATACCCCTTGGTGTAATCGAACTTTTCCACTGCTTTGATCAAGCCTAGGTTGCCCTCCTGGATTAGATCCAGAAACAGCATTCCCCGGCCCACATACCGCTTGGCGATGGACACCACCAGACGCAGGTTGGCCTCAGCCAAGGACTGCTTGGCCCGCTCTCCCTCCTTGATCAGCTGATTGAGCTCTTTGCGGACTTCGTCGGGAACTTCTCCTCCCTCCTTCTCCAGTTCCTCCATCTGCTCCTTGGCGGTATTTCCCGCGCCCATCTTCTGGGCCAGGACAATTTCCTGCTCCGGGGTGAGCAGGTCTACCTTGCCGATCTCCTTGAGGTACATCCGCACTGGGTCGTCAATCGAGAAGGAATCCACCAGAGTGTTGGGATCCACGATCTCCTCCTCCGGAATGTCCTCCAGTTCTTCCACCGGAGGCCCCACCTCATCGTCCAGGGCAGGCAGGAAATCCTCGTCAGCGGCGGTATCGATGCCCAAGTTCTCCATGGTATCATAAAGCTTATCCAGTTGTTCCGTCTCCAGGCTTAGGGCATCCAAAACCTCCATAAGCTCAGCAGAGGACAGCTTGCCTTTTTTATAGCCCCGGTCCAGCAGCTCCCCCAGCTTTTCGGCGCCCTGTACCCCTTCTACCATCTTCATCATCTCGGCTTTCGCCGCCTCAAACTTCTCCGTTGGCACCCGCATGACAGCCAGCGTCTCCTGCTGCTTCGTCTTTTTCTTACTGCTCATGGTCAATCATCCTCCATATAGCCTTTTGTCTGTTTCAGCCTCGCGCTCAGATCCGCCAGATCAGCGCCGCTGGCAATGGTCCTTTTTCCCGCTTCTTCCAAAACAATAGCCAAATTATCCTCTAAGGCCGCCTGGGCTGTATGCCGGGGCTGAGGCTGCTGGACAATACCGGACAATAAGTCCATTTCCTGGGGAGAAAACTCCCCGGTCGCCTCCAGCGCCGCCAAGGTGGCCGGACGGTCCTCCCGCCACCGCTGCCGCAGCAGGCAGAAGGCTTTCCCCAGTACGGGGGAGGAAAAATGCTCTTCGCCCAGGCTGTCCAGCTGACGGAAATAGGCTCCGTCCAGCAGCACCACCCGAAGGATGCCTTCTTCCGCCCTGGCGGAATGCAGATTGCTGTATCGCAAGGCCCGCTCCTTGGGCTGGAGCTGCCGGGCCGGGGCCAGGTCCTGCCGTTCCTGTTTGCGCCGGGCCTGCCAGCTTTTCTGCCGGCGCTGGCGCTCCACCTCCTGGGCCATGACCTCGTGGGAGATGCGGGCGGCATCCGCCGCCCGGCCTCCGTAGATTTCCCGTTCCACCGGACTTGACAGCCCGGCGATCAGGCCAGCCGCCTCCTGAAGATAGGCCGAACGCTGGTCGTCTTTTTCCAGGTCGTACTTGCCTTGGACCTGCCCCAAACGGTATTCCACAGAGTTTTCGCTCCGGTTCATGAGCGCCTCAAAGGCCTGGCCGCCGTATCGCTTGATGTAATCGTCCGGATCTTGCTTGCCCAGCGTTCCGTCCTCCCCCCGCTTCTGGGGCAGGCGGAGCACCTTCACCTCCAGGTCGGAGCCGCGCAGCAGGGCCAGGGCCCGCTGGGTAGCGTCCTCTCCCGCCGCATCATTATCCAGACACAATACCAGCTCCTTGGTATACCGGCTGATCAGCCGGATATGCTCTTCCGTCAAAGCAGTACCCATGGTGGCCACGGTGTTGTCAAAGCCCGCTTGGTGCATGGAAATGACGTCGATGTTGCCCTCCACCAGAATGAAGTTGGGCCGTTTGCTGCTTTTGGCGTAGTTGACGCCATATAAAACAGAACGTTTTTTGAATACGGAGGTTTCGGGCGTGTTCAGATATTTGGGGGCAGAGTCGTCCATCACCCGGCTGGTAAAGCCGATCACATCCCCACGCACGTCAATCACCGGCAGCATCAGGCGATTGCGGAACTTATCGTAGATTCCGCCGTTTTTTCCCGACACCGCAAGGCCCGCTTCCAACAGCTCCGCCTTGTCATAGCCTTTGTCGGCCATGGCCCGAATGAGGTTGTCCCACCCCTCCGGCGCCGCTCCCAGCCCGAACCGGGCGGAATATTTCGGGCTAATGCGCCGTGCTTCGGCGATATAGGCGGCTACCGCCGCCCCTCTGGGGTCAGACAGCATGGTGCGGTAAAACCGGGCCGCCTCCTTATTCAGTTCCAGAATGCGCGCCCGCCGCTCCCGGCGACGGCCACCGCTGGGGTCGTCCTCCGGCACCTCCATACCCTCCTGTCCGGCCAGCTTGCGCACCGCGTCTGGGAAGGACAGGTTCTCCATCTCCATGAGAAAACGGATGGCACCGCCTCCTTTGCCGCACCCAAAGCAGTGGAAAATCTGCTTTTCCGCATTCACGGAAAAAGATGGGGTCTTCTCGTGGTGAAAGGGGCACAGCCCCCAGTAGTTGGCCCCCTTTTTGGTGAGGGGCACATAGGCGGACACTACCTCCACGATGTTCAGCCGGTCATTGAGTTCGTCCAGGAACCGCTCTGGAATAGGCATGGCGCTCACCTCCTGATGTTATCCAAATTTCTCCTTCTTTATGACAAGGCACGTCCTTTTTCCGTTTACCGCCCCTCCAGCGGCGCCGGGCGCAGCACCTGGCCCAGCTCCACCGCCCCAAAAGCCCCGGCGGACAGCTCAGTCATCCGCATGGAAAAGGCTTCGGCCTGCCCCTCCGGCAGCAGTGCCCGGAGCGTCACCTGGACGGCGTACTCTTCCCCCTCCACCACGCCGCCCAGGGCGGCGCACTCCAGCCGGACCACGGCCATCCGTTTGCGCTTGTGAAGCAGCTTCTGCATCTGGCAGCGGAAGTCATCGTCCACATCAAAGCCCTCGTCCTGGGGGGCGATATCGGCGTTGCGGGTGACGCAGACACAGTTTTTCTCCGCCACGCCGTAGGGGTCAAAGACCCGCTTCAGGTTATCCAGAAGCAGCTGTTCGGTGCGCACATAGCGCAGTCCCTCCCCGGGGAGATAGACTACCTCGGGGGCGGAGGGAGGCACAGGGACGATGCCGAAGAGGCTGCGGTCCTTCCCATGGAGGCGGGCCACCACATAGACGCTCTTGTTCTGGAGGTGAGGGAAGGGGTGGTTGATGTCCACGATTTGAGGGGAGAGGATGGGGAGCAGCTGGGTCTTGAAGTAGGTCTTGAGAAAGTCCTTGTCCTTCCCGGCGAGCTGGCCAGGGGAGACTTCGCAGACCCCATAGGCCTGGAGCTGGGTCTGGAGCTGGGCGTAGACCTGGTCCCGCTGCTCCATCAGAAGGACTGCCCGGCGGTAGATGGCCTCCAGCTGCTGGGAGGGGAGCAGGCCGGTGCGGCTGTCCACCTGGTCGTCCCCCATGACAGCCATGTCATAGAGGCTGCCCACCCGGATCATAAAGAATTCGTCCAGGTTGCTGGTGAAGATGGAGACAAATTTCAGCCGCTCGGCCAGGGGATTGGAGGGATCGCGGGCCTCTTCCAGCACCCGCTCATTGAACGTGAGCCAGGAGAGCTCGCGGTTCTGCATGTAAGGTTGGGGTTCCCGGGCCATCAGACAGTCACGCTCCTTCGTTTCAATACCTCGGTGAGCAGGAAGCCCTCCCGGACGCCGTAGCTGCTGACCTCAATGGCGTCGCCCCGGCACCGATGGGCCAGGGTGGAGAGGATGACCAGCCCAGGGAGCAGGGTGTGGACCCGCTCGGGGACGATCTTCAGCAGGATCTGGAGGTCCGCCTTAGCGGGAGCGGAGAAGCGCTCCAGGAGGCCGTCCACCATGTTCAGGGTGATGGTGCGGTTGCCGGCGGGCAGCTTGTAGAGGTAGTTGCACAGCTTCCCGGCCCCGCGGATGGTGCCGCCCACCCCACAGATCACCGGACAGGGAAAGTCGGGCAGGGGGGCGCTGTCCAGCGCTTTTTTCACCTGCTTGCGGATCTTGGCCTGTTCTTTGGGGGAGGGGAGCAGGGTCTCCACACAGCGGTTATACAGGTTCAGGGAGCCCAGGGGGATGGAGGCGGCGTGGCGTATCCTGCCCTGAGAGAGGCAGACCCACTCGGTGGAGCCGCCGCCGATGTCCAGCACCATGCCCTGCTCCCGCTCCTCCATGCCGGAGGTGGCTCCCACATAGTCCAGGATGGCCTCCTCCCGGCCGGAGAGGAGGCGGATCATCAGTCCGGTGCGCTCCTGGAGCTGGAAGACCGCCTCCTCACTGTTGGTAATGTTGCGCAGAGAGGCGGTGGCGAAGACCGCCCGGTTCTCAATGTGGAGGGCATCCAGGATGGACCGGAAGCGGAGCAGGGCGTCTGCGGCCCGGTCGAGGCCCTCCCGGCTCATGGAGCCGTCCTCCCGAACATAGCCGGCCAGGCCGGCCGTCTCCTTGCTTTGAAAAATGCTGTGGATAGCTCCGTCCTCCTCCACCTGATAGACATTCAGGCGGATGGTATTGGAGCCGATGTCGATAATAGCGTACATGCAAGCTCTCCTCTGTGGCTGCGGTCCGCTCGGAAGCGGGACCGGATCATCTGAGTCGTATGATATCAAATGCAGGGGGCTGGGTCCAGAAATAGGATGCAGAATTTTGGTTAAATGTATGTAAAATCACTGGCTGGACAGACAAAACGATGATTTTTGACGGCAGAGTATAGAGATCCCCGGGGAAATGTGGTAAACTTCCTTCATCTGGAGATCTTACAGAGAGGAAGGAACTGAGCATGCTGTCTTTTGTCAACGACTACTCTGAGGGGGCCCACGAGCAGGTGCTCCGGCGGCTGGCGGAGACCAATCGGAAGCAGCAACCCGGATATGGGACCGATCCATACTGCGCCCGGGCAAAGGAGAAGATCCGGCGGGCCTGCGGCTGCCCGGAGGGGGACGTCTTTTTCCTGGTGGGCGGGACCCAGGCCAATCAGACGGTGATCTCCGCCCTGCTGGCCCCCTGGGAGGGGGTGATCGCCCCCGCCACGGGACACATCTGTACCCATGAGGCGGGAGCCATCGAGGCAACCGGGCACAAGGTGCTGGAGCTGCCCCAGCGGGAGGGGAAGCTGTCAGCGGCGGAGCTGCGGACCTATCTGGAGGGCTTTTACGGGGACGAGAACCACGAACACATGGTATTTCCGGGCATGGTGTACCTGTCCTGGCCCACCGAGCTGGGCACCCTCTATACCCGGGCGGAGCTGGGGGAGATCCACCAGGTGTGCCGGCAATACAAGATACCGCTGTACCTGGACGGCGCCCGGATGGGCTATGGGCTGGCCAGCCGGGGGAGCGGCATGACCCTGGCGGACCTGGCGGCCAGCTGCGACGTGTTCTACATCGGGGGGACCAAGGTGGGGGCCCTGTTCGGAGAGGCGGTGGTCTTCCCCCGGCACAACGCCCCCGGGCGCTTTATGACCGCCGTGAAGCAGCGGGGCGCCCTGCTGGCCAAGGGCTGGCTGCTGGGGGTGCAGTTCGACGCCCTGTTCACCGATGGACTCTACCAGAAGCTGGGCAAAAATGCCATCG
>OGYF01003616.1_pt1 | contig 10378 bp, 9 predicted proteins | sample 1576451 | NCBI WGS metagenome assembly OGYF01 (sample SAMEA3541505, study PRJEB24748) | human gut metagenome | biome: human gut; feature: human-associated habitat; material: faeces | place: China | collected 2012 | reverse complement strand
TTAAATATGCTGGTGCGATATCAAATACAGTCTTACATCCACTCTGTCCTTCTTTGGAAAGCTTATATGCAGCTCTTGCATATGCAACTAAAACACTTGATGTAAATTCTGGATTAGAATCTAATTTTAAGCTGTACTCAATGATATGTTTGTTTTCTTTTTCCCATCCTGTACATCCACTTCTTAATACAAATCCACCATGAGGGATCTTGCTGTGATCACGATCTAATTCTTCCTGGCTGATGAAATGTACAGTTGTATCATAGTCTGAGAAATAGTTCGGCATTGTCTTGATCTCTTCTTCAACTTTCTTCGCATCTGCACCTTCTTCAAGTACTACAAAGCATTCTCTTGTATGCTTCTGTCTTGTTGTAAGTTCTGGATCTTCCCCATTACGAACTGCTTCTAAAGCTGCTTCTACAGGAATTGTGTACTGTTTACCATCTTTGACACCTTCCACACGACGGATCGCATCAGAGTGTCCCTGGCTGACTCCTTTTCCCCAGAATGTATAATCTTTTCCTTCTGGAAGGATTGCGTTTGCATACATTCTATTTAAAGAGAACATTCCTGGATCCCAACCTACAGAGATGATTCCAACATGTCCATATTCTTTCGCTGCTTTATCTACATTTGCAAAATGTTCTGGAATTCTTGCGTGTGTATCAAAGCTGTCTACTACGTTAAATAATTTGGCATATTCTGGTGTCTGAACAGGAAGGTCTGTTGCACTTCCTCCACATAACATCAAAACATCAATCTTATCTTTCCACTCTTCTACATCTTTGACATTACATACAGCTGCACCTTCTGTTAAAATGCTGACTGTCGCTGGATCTCTTCTTGTAAATACAGCTACAAGCTCCAAATCGTCATTCTGTTTGATCGCGCATTCAATTCCGCGTCCAAGGTTACCATAACCCATAATACCAATTCTAATCATTGATTTTCTCCTTTTTGACTTTATTAAACATAGTATATCATTTCTGTGTTTTGCGTTCAATGTATTCTTTTTATGATTTTTTTGCTATAATGATCTTAAAAATTCCCGATGATTCCTGATCCTTCGGGAATATTCTAACAGAAATGAGGAATTTTATCATGTCATTTACCGGCATTTTCAAAGCAAAAAACGGCATTGTCGCTGTCGTTGATTCAAAGGCATCCAGAGTAGAAAATGGGCAATCTTATGAAGACGTTCACAGGAATCCAGAAAAGCTCTTTGTATTCCAAAACGGAATTGCAACAACTTTTGGTGCTAACCAGATTTTAGTCCAGAATCCTTTTGAATTTTCCTCAAAAGTCATTGCCATCGAAGATCTGGTTTATGAATATCTACATTTAAAGAATATCTTAGATGCTTCTTTCTTCCAATCTCTGCTTGTAAAAATGACATCCAACCCAGCCAATACAGAACCTGTAAACTTTCTGGTTGGACGCAAAATCCGTCAAGAAGAATACATCTTAGAACATCATCAAGTACGTTATTGCGCCTACGCACAACGGCTCGCAACCCCAATGGAACATTTCTTTACTGGCGGAGATGAAAAATATCGGGAACACTTTGATAACCTTCCATATCTTTCACAGATCACCTCTGTTGATATATTGCAGAAAACTGTTGCAAAAGAATTGGATGGATTGATTCAATATTATGACCAGCAATCCGAATATAATCCTGTAGGAAAGCCTGTGAAATCTTATGTTTTAAGATAATGCTACTTTATAGTTTTATCTTCGAAAAAGCCTCCGCAAATGCATTATTGATCGGCTCCTGTGCTTCTTTTTGCTGTTTTTTCAAATATCTGTTCACTTCTTTTTTACTCATTCCAGAACCTTGTTTTTCTTTTCTTTGTTTAAATGCAGACAGTTTTTCTTTATACCCGCAAACACATACAAACTTCTGTCCTTCACCTTCTCCAACCATCTCCATCTTCTTATGGCATACTGGACATCTGGCGTTTGTGATCCTTGAAATCGTCTTTTTATATCCGCAGGTACGATCCTGACATACCAGACGTTTTCCGTGTTTTCCATTGACTTCCAATAAAAATTTTCCACATTCCGGACAACGGTGTCTTGTAACATTATCATGTCTAAATTTACCATCCGATGTTTTAATATCATTGATCAATGCCTGTGTATAGTCTGAGATTTCTCTCATAAATTTCTGATCATTTTGTTTTCCTTTAGAGATTGCTGTCAGTTTCTTCTCCCAGTCGGCGGTTAACTCTGCTTTTTTTAGATCTTCTGGAACAAGTTCTAACAATTGTTTTCCTTTGGATGTGATATGGATTTCATTTCCTTTTTTCTCAAGAAGATAACTGTTAAATAACTTATCAATGATATCGGCTCTTGTCGCAACCGTTCCAAGTCCTTTTTTATCCATCTGATCGATCAATGTTCCTTCTGTGTAACGCCCTGGTGGATTCGTTGTTCCTTCTGTCATGGAAATCGTTCCAACCGGATATTCTTTTCCTTTGACTGGGATATTTCCTGCTTTGATCGTGTCTTTTGTTTGAGTTTCCTCTTCGTAGAGTTCTCTCCATCCCAGCTGTTTGATATTCTCTGCTTTTGCACGGAAAAGTTCTCCATTTATGCTTGCTTTCACAGAGAGTTGTTCAGAAATTGCTGGTGCTGATAAAACAGCTAAAAATCTTGCAACAACCATATCATAGATCTTTCGTTCATCGGAACTAAAACTTGTCAAGGATGCATACTGCTCTGTTGGAATGATCGCATGATGGTCAGATACTTTTTTATCATTGATAAAACGGCTGCTTGCTTTGATTTCTTTTCTTAATAACGTTGCTGCTGCCTTTTTATATGATCCATTCTGACATGCTTTGATCCTGTCTTTTAATGTATCTGTCATGTCATTGGTCAAATATCTGGAATCTGTTCTTGGATATGTCAATACTTTGTGATGCTCATAAAGACTCTGCATGATATTTAATGTCTGTTTTGGTGAAAAGCCGTAACGTTTACTCGCTTCTTTCTGCAAAGTTGTCAGATCATAAAGTTCTGGAGCATAGTTCTTTTTCTCTTTTTTTGAAACCTCCGTGATTACAAGATCATGACCTCTTAATTTCTTACCAAGTTCCTCTGCCCATTTCTTATCAGAAATTCTCTGATTTCCTTTCTGATTCTCCCATGTGAAATTCATTCCTGTTGCAAAAATCTTATAACCGTAATATTTCTGCGGTTTGAAACTCTTAATTTCCTGCTCTCGGTTCATGATCATTGCCAAAGTTGGGGTCTGCACACGCCCACAAGATAACTGAGCATTGTATTTACATGTCAAAGCTCTTGTCGCATTGATCCCGACTAACCAGTCTGCTTCAGCTCTTGATCTTGCTGCACGGAAGAGATCATCATATTCTTTTCCCGGTTTTAAATGTGCAAAACCATCTTTGATCGCTTTGTCTGTTACCGAAGATATCCACAAACGGTAGATTGGTTTCTTATTTCCAGACATCTGTAAGATCCATCTGGCAACTAATTCTCCTTCTCTTCCTGCATCAGTTGCAATGATCACATCTTTGATATCATTTCGAAGGAGTAATTTCTTTACTGTCTGGAATTGTTTGGATGTCTTCTTTAACACTGTTAATTTCCAATGTTTTGGCATCATTGGAAGGACATCCATATTCCACTCTTTGTATTCCTTTCCATACTGCTCAGGATCCGCCAAAGATACTAAATGCCCTAATGCCCACGTTACAATATGATCGTTTCCTTCGATATAACTATGCGTTTCCTTCTTACAACCAAGAACTCTCGCAATATCACGCCCAACCGAAGGCTTTTCTGCTAATACTAATCGTTTCATTTTATTATTTAAACCTTTCTAAAATTGTCATCTCAAATTTATTATCCCGACCATTTTAACATATTTTGTGGTATACTGGAATAAAGATATTTTATCGTATTTTTACAGAATTGAGGTATTTACATATGAAATTAATGATCGCATCCGATATTCACGGATCTGCTTTTTACTGTAAACAATTAATCGAAGCATATAAACAAGAACAGCCTGATAAACTACTTCTTTTAGGAGATTTACTTTATCATGGCCCAAGAAATGACCTTCCTAAAGATTACGCACCAAAACAAGTCATCGAAATGCTAAACGCTATCAGCGACCAATTGATCTGTGTCAGAGGAAACTGCGAAGCCGAAGTCGACCAGATGGTACTAAACTTCCCTGTCCTAAGCGAATCCTGCATCCTATACATCGATGGACAAACCATCTACGCAACCCACGGGCACATAAACTCTCCAGCAAATCCTCCAAAATTACATAAAGGAGATATTCTGTTGACTGGCCATACCCATATCCCAGCCTGGGAAGAATATGATAACTTTTTATATTTAAATCCAGGATCTGTGTCTATTCCAAAAGAAGGATCCGAACATGGGTATATGATTTACGAAGATAAGACGTTTTTATGGAAAACTTTAAAAGGTGATGTGTATCATACACTTTAGTTCCTTTTAAAATTAAAAAAGCGAAGTGCTTCCTATAATGGCACTTCGCTAAAAGCCTAATCGGGTTGAGCATAAAAGCTTGATTAGGTCTATATATATTTTATGCAACGTAGATTACTTTATGCGTTTAAATGTTCTATTCTCGAATTATGTGCACACATATTGCGTAATATAGAAATTCCTTGAACCAAAGATGTAAACATTTTCTGCGAGGGTCTTACCAGATTTCCTTTTTTAGATACATATTTATAGTTATTTGCTAAAATTACATATGCACTATCTTATATATGTTTTATTATATTTGTCAAGATAGTAATTTTATTTTGTTTTCTTCGGCAACACCAAACTAAGTATCAATGACACTACGAATACGCCCGCAACCGCATTCCCATTAAAGATATCTCCAACCTCTTTCGGAAATGCCGCAAAAAAGTTCCCTGATGTCTGTGTTAGTCCAACTCCAATACAAAATGCTAAAGATACGATTACCATCGTGCGGTCATCAAACTCACATTCTTTTAACATCTTGATTCCTTCATACATGATAGAACCAAACATCATAACCGTACATCCACCAAGCACTGCCTGTGGAAGAGAGTTAAAGAATGCTCCAAGCGGTGGAAATAATGACGCTAAAATTAAGATCAGTGCTCCCATTAAGATTGTAAATCGATTGATACCTCCTGTCATTGTGACAAGTCCGACATTCTGGCTAAACGATGTTAACGGAAGACAGCCAAAGCATCCGGAAATTGCACTGGAGAATCCATCAACTGCCAGTGATCCCTGTAATTCTTCCATCTCAATGTCTCTCCCGATCGCACCTGTGCAAATAGCCGTCGTAGCACCTGTCGTTTCTGCGGCTGATACAAGGAATACGATCGCAATCGTAAAGAATGCCCCAAGATCAAATACTGGTTTATGACTTGTAAAGAATACAAGCTTTGGGATACTTACAACTCCAACCTGAGCGATCGTTTTTGAAATTCCAGAAAAATCAACAAGGGGCGCAATCCCTACAACGGTAAAGATAACAGAAAGCAGATATCCTAAGATCAGTCCAACTAATACATTTAAGTTTTTATATACACCTTTTAAAATATATCTGGCTGCAAGGCACACGATCAATGTAAATGCTCCAATAAAAAGATGATACCATGCTCCAAAATCTTTGGCTCCATCTCCGCCACCCCAGGAATTCATTCCAACAGATAGTAATGATAGTCCAATCGCGATAACAACACAAGCTGAAACAACGGGGGTTAAAAAACGCTTCCAGTATCTCGCACTTAAACCTACGATTCCTTCAAAGATACCTCCGGCAATGACGGCTCCAACCATTCCTTCATATCCAAGATCTGGATTTGTACAGATCATTAATAGACTTCCAAGGAAAGTAAAGCTGACTCCCATAACGATCGGAAGCCTTGATCCGATCTTCCAGATCGGATATAACTGAAGACATGTACCAATTCCTGCAACAAACATCGCGCATTGTAATAACTGCGTGATCTCTGCTCCTGTCAAATGATCGTTCGTTCCATGTACAAATGCCGCACTACACACGATCAGTACTGGTGCAAGATTGGATACAAACATTGCCAGCACATGCTGCAGACCAAATGGAATTGCCTTGGATAATGGAACTCTGCCATTCAGCTTGTAAATATTGTCTGCACTGACATTCTGATTCTGATTTTCCATATAAATTTTAATCCTCTTTTTCTTTCTTAACCTTTAATGATATCATCGATCGTGTCAAACGGGATTCCTTCATTTTCCCCATTGTCTTTATGCACATGTACAATATCATCTTCTTCTAAGCATCTTGCAAATTCAATCTGCATAAAAATACCTTTGATCTCCCTTCCATTTAATGTCTTTACGATCACATGATCATTTTGTGAAACAAAAAGTTCTTCCTCATTCCCAGCTTCATCTTGTTTTACCAATTTCACTCCTGGTAATACATTTGTAAATTCCATAAAAGTTGCTCCTTTATCTTATAATTTTAGAAAAAATTTCATCAATTGTTCTTTAGCTTTGTTATATGGCATATAACGAACTGGAATATCAATCTTATCTGATTTCTTTATGATACTCTTTTCATGCGTAAATGTATCAAAACTTTTCTTCCCATGATAAGACCCCATTCCGCTATTCCCAACTCCTCCAAATCCTAGATATGAAGTTGCAAGGTGGATGATCGTATCATTGATACAGCCACCGCCAAAAGACAACTGTGAAAGTACATCTTGTTCTACTTTATCATTTTCTGTAAATAAATACAATGCCAAAGGTTTGTTATGATCTCTGATATACGAAACTGCATCTTCTAATTTGTCATATGTCATTATAGGAAGTAATGGACCAAAAATCTCTTCCTGCATCACCGTGGATTCTTCTTTTACATTCACAAGTATCGTTGGGGCGATCTTTCGAAGTCTTATATCTCCATAACCGCCTTCAACGATCTTTTCATGTTTCATCAATTCCATAATGCGCTGATAATGTCTCGGATTTATCATAGATGAATAATCTTTATTCGACAAAGGATGTTCCCCGATCATTTTATTGATCCAGTATTTTAAGTAGAAGATCAGTTCACTTTCTGCTTTTTTATCTACGAAAATGTAATCTGGCGCAACACAGGTCTGCCCACTGTTTAAAAATTTTCCAAAAACAATTCGTTTTGCTGCCAACTTAATATTGGCACTTTCTTCTACAATGCATGGACTTTTTCCACCTAATTCCAAAGTCACTGGTGTTAAATGTCTCGATGCTTTTTCCATCACGATCTTTCCAACTCGTTCTCCACCAGTATAGAAAATATGATCAAATGACTGTTCCAGAAGTTTTTCACTGATTTCTACTCCTCCATTGATCACAGCAACGTAATGAGAAGGGAAAACTTCTCCAATCATCTTCTTTAAAAGACTGGCACAATGTGGTGCGTGTTCAGATGGTTTTAAAACACAACAATTTCCTGCTGCAATCGCTCCGATCAACGGCTGTAAGGATAAAAGAATTGGATAATTCCATGGGGCTATGATCAATACCTTTCCGAGTGGTTCTTTGATCTTATAACTTTGGGATGGAAACTGGGCAAGCGGTGTTTTTACCTGCTCTGTTTTCATCCATTTTTTTAGATGCTTCTTTGCATAAGAAAGTTCACTTTTTACCATGCCAATCTCTGCCATATAGGACTCAAAAGATGATTTCCCTAAATCTTTATATAATGCATGTTCCATATCTTCTTCATGTTGTTTGATTGCACATTCCAAGCGCAATAATGCTTTCTTTCGAAATTCGTATTTCTTTGTCTTCTGACTTTGAAAAAAATGTTCTTGTCTTTCTAACATTTGATTGATTTCCATGATAACCTATCCTTTCTTTCTCTACCTTCACCGCGTTTTATCTTAATTTTACCATATATAGTAAACTACCGCCTCTCTTTTTTATTTATTGCCACTTTTTAAGAAATTCGCTATAATAAATTTGTTTTACAACAACCATATCTTTACAACGAAAGGATTTATACATACATGAAACGTAATATCAGATTAACAATTGAATATGATGGTTCCCGCTATCAGGGTTGGCAGAGGCTTGGCGGTGATTCCAATGCGAATACGATTCAAGGAAAATTAGAGTCTGTTTTATCAAAAATGACTGGAGAAGATGTCAATATCAATGGATCTGGCCGTACCGATGCTGGTGTTCATGCTTATGGTCAGGTTGCCAATTTCCATACAGACTGTATGATGTCTGTTAATGAGATCAAAGACTATCTTACCAAATATCTTCCATCTGATATCGGTATTGTGGAAGTTTCTGAAGCTTCCGAACGTTTTCACAGTCGTTTAAATGCGAAAGAGAAAACTTATCTTTACCGAATTGCAATTCCTGGTGTATCGAATGTTTTTGAACGTAAATACCTTTGGTATTTCCCGGAAACTTTGGATATCAAAAAGATGGAAGAAGCTGCATCATTACTGATCGGAACGCATGATTTTAAAGGATTTTCTTCAATTAAGAAAACGAAAAAATCTACCGTCCGTAGTATCTATAACATCGAGATCAAAAAGACAAAAAAAGAAATCCAGATCTCTTATACAGGAAATGGCTTCCTTCATAACATGGTCCGGATTCTTACTGGAACTTTAGTAGAAGTTGGATGTGGAAAAATAAAACCAGAGGATATTACAAAAGCACTGAAAAGTACAAAAAGAAGCGATGCAGGGATTACTGCACCGCCTCAAGGGTTATTTCTGTGGAGTATTAAGATCTAATCTTATTCTCCCCAGACTTCCTCAGCAATTTCTTTCACTAATTTTAGTTTTGCCCACTGTTCTTCTTCTGTTAATTTATTACCGATTGCACAAGAAGCAAATCCACACTGTGGGCTTAGGCATAGTCTTTCCAAAGGAATGTATTTTGCTGCCTGTCTGATTCTGTTGATCACTTTTTCTTTGTCTTCAAGATCTGGTTTCTTTGTCGTGATCAGACCAAGGACAACTTTCTTGTCTTCTGATACTTTCTTAAGTGGTGCAAATCCTCCAGATCTTTCATCATCATATTCAAGGAAAAGTGCATCAACATTTTCTTTTGCAAATACATAGTCTGCAACTGTATCATATGGACCACTTGTGAAGAATGTAGAATGATAATTTCCACGACAGATATGGGATGTAATTACCATATCTTCTGGTCTTCCTTCTAATGCAAGGTTGTTCACAGTAAGCAGCTGTTTCTTCACATCTTCAAGATCAATTCCTAATGCTTTATATCTTTGTTTCGCAGCATCTCCCACGATCGCTCCCCAAGTACAGTCATCTAACTGAAGATTACGGCATCCTGCCTTATAGAACTGTTTGATCACATCCTGATATGCAACACCAATATCCTGAATCAATTCTTCATTTGTCGCATAATATTTTCTTGTCGTTTCAATGTTTGTTGGAACGATCATTTGCTGAAACATCTGTGCTGGTGCAGGAATTGTATATTTTGCAATTGTATTTTCATCTTCAAACTGTTTTAAATATTTAAAATACTCTACAAATGGATGCTTTTTCGCTTTGATCTTTCCTACCAGATAAGTGTCTTCTAAAGAAGCTAATTCTCCATCGAACTGTACTCCACTTCCTGTCTGTTCATGTGCTACACCCTCAAATCCCCACATAAAATCTAAATGCCAGTAAGTTCTTCTGAACTCTCCGTCCGTAATCACATGATATCCTAATTCTTTTTGTTTTGCTACTAATTTTGCGATCTCTTCATTTACGATGTTATCGTATACTTCTTTTGTGATCTTGTTTTCGTTATATTGTGTTGTTGCTTTCTTTAATTCTTCTGTTCTTAAAAAGCTTCCTACATAATCATATCGAAATGGCTCTTGTAATTTACTCATTTTCTGTCGTCTCCTTTTTGCCTTGTTTTTTAAGTTGTATATAGTATATCATTTCAAAATCATCTTTTAAAATATATATATTTAGCGGTTTGTCATAGTTTTAAGTTATAGCAACGGAGTACCTAGGAATTAAAGTAAATTACATTTTATACAGGGTATGCTTCTTCATTTCCTTCTGTAACATCAACTTTCTTTTCCTGTGCATCGCGATATTTAAAATACTCTGTAGCAACCTGAGGGAATAAAGCATAACTTAATACATCTTCATCCTGTTCTTTATAAGCTGCTACCTCCTTTTCTTGTTCTTTTGTATTCCCTGTTTTATCTGGAAACAGAAAATGACTGTATAACCCCAAACATTGGATTCGTCCAATGCTTTCTTCCTTACTCTAAAGATTAAGATAGTGTAAGGAATGCCGGATTATTCTGATGTGAATCATGATAATCCTGCTTAATATTATTGTTTGTTTG
>OGYF01003614.1_pt1 | contig 10384 bp, 10 predicted proteins | sample 1576451 | NCBI WGS metagenome assembly OGYF01 (sample SAMEA3541505, study PRJEB24748) | human gut metagenome | biome: human gut; feature: human-associated habitat; material: faeces | place: China | collected 2012 | reverse complement strand
TGTGCCACCTGAATAAGGGTGAGCTCTACCAGCAGGCGTTTGTTCTTACTTTGCCGGTAGTTCAGGTCGCAGTCGTTGCACAGCTTCATGGCTTTGTACAGGAATTGTGGCGTACATTTCTGCGCTTGAGCCTGGTATCGATCCCGGATAGAAGCACCGGCTTCCAGCAGTTGCAGGGTAGACGGGTCGCGGCTTACCAGCAGGTTTCGGAAATGTGAAGTCAGTCCCGTGATGAAATGGTTGCCGTCAAATCCTTTTCGAAGAATATCATTGAAAGTGAGCAGGCATTCGGCTACTTTATTTTCCAGAAAGAAATCGGTCAGCTTGAAATAATATTCGTAGTCCAGTACGTTCAGGTTCTCAATCACACTTTGGTAGGTGATGTGTCCGTTGGTGAAGCTCACTACCTGATCGAAGATGGAGAGGGCATCACGCATACCCCCATCAGCTTTCTGTGCGATGACGTTCAGGGCTTCCGGTTCGGCTTCGATGTGCTCCTTGCGGGCTACGTTCTCCAGATGCTCTACCGTATCGTTGACCGTGATGCGGCTGAAGTCGTAAATCTGGCATCGGCTCAGGATGGTAGGAAGAATTTTATGCTTTTCAGTGGTGGCCAGAATAAAAATGGCATGCTGAGGCGGTTCTTCCAGTGTCTTCAGAAAGGCATTGAATGCGGCGGTAGACAGCATGTGTACCTCGTCAATGATATATACCTTGTACTTGCCGATTTGGGCGGGATGCGTACTTGCTCAATCAAGGAACGGATGTCTTCGACTGAGTTGTTGGAGGCTGCATCCAACTCATGGATATTATAGGAACGCTGTTCGTTGAAAGCCTTGCATGACTCACATTCGTTGCATGCCTCTCCTTCACTGGTTGGGTGAAGACAGTTGATGGTCTTGGCAAAGATACGGGCGCAGGTGGTCTTTCCTACTCCTCGCGGACCGCAGAACAGGTAGGCATGCGCCAGTTTATGATTGGCAATGGCGTTTTTTAGGGTCGTGGTCAATGCACGTTGTCCCACTACGGTATCGAAAGTAGAGGGGCGGTATTTGCGTGCCGATACGATATAATTTTCCATGTGTCGATTCTTTTGTTTGATTCCTTGATATTTCTGCAAATGTACATAAAATCTCTTTCTTGTCATGGGCTTGCTAGGAAATAATTTCTATCTTTGCAAGGGTAATAAAGTGTGTATTTTATGGGTAAACTGGCTAATATATGGGCTTTTATCGGAAGGCATAAGTATTGGGTAACCATCGGTGCTTTTCTGTTGATTATCGGAGTGTTGGATGAAAATAGTCTGATACGCCGCATTGCACATAAACGTGAAATTCATCAGTTGAATACGGAAATAGAGCGTTACCGGAAGCAGTATGAAGAGGATAGCAAGTTGCTGAAGGAGATTACCTCCAATAAGGAAGCATTAGAGAAGGTGGCTCGTGAAAAATACCTGATGAAGAAAGAAAATGAGGATATTTTTATTTTTGAAGAAGACAAGTGATGGAATCAAAGATGAAAGATAAACTGGCTGTAGTGGGAGCCATTGTGTTGTTTATTGGTTTGGCATTGCAGTTCGTAAAACTAGTATGGGCTCCGTATGTGTATCTGGTAGGGGCTTGTCTGTTTGCTTACGTACAGTTGGTTTCTGATTATAAAGGAAAGAATATCATTATCCGTCGTTTGCGCCGTCAGCAGCTTTTGGGAGCTATGTTGCTGGTGTTGACAGGGGTAATCATGTTGCTGTGGAAACGGAATGAATGGATTGTGTGCCTGACGGTGGCCGCGGTATTGGAACTTTACACGGCATTCCGTATTCCGCAGGAAGAAGCAAAGGAGAATTAATGTGTCAGTTTAAATCAAGGAATCATGAAAGAAAGGTATTGGAAATATTCACTGATTGTTTTTATCCTTGGATTGGGGTATCTGCTCTTCCGCCAGGCACAGCCGTTTATGAACGGTATTCTGGGAGGATTTACGCTTTATTTGCTGTTGCGTAACTTCACTTTCTGGCTTCAGACCAAAATGAAGCCGGCATTGGCTGTATGGCTGGTGACAATTGGAGTGACACTTTTTATTCTGATACCACTTTCTCTGTTTAGCTGGGCTTTGGTGAGCCAGGTTTCGAAGATGCATTTTGATACGGAGGCCATCATTCGTCCGGCATGGCATGTGATTGATTTTATCAAAGACCGTACGGGCTTCGATATTTTGTCGGAGAAGAGTCTTTCGTTCTTTGTGTCACAGGCTTCCTCCATTGGTCAGTCGGTAATGACGGGGGTGAGCGACCTGCTGGTTAATCTGTGCGTGGCCATCATGCTGTTGTTCTTTATGCTTTACGAAGGAAAACCCATGGAGCACTATATATCTACATTGTTGCCTTTTAAAGCCGAGAATAAGATTGAAGTGTTGAAGAAGGTACAGTTGATGGTGCGTTCCAACGCCATCGGAATTCCTTTGCTGGCCATTATCCAAGGATTTATATCGTTAGGAGGCTATTTGATTTGTGATGCTCCCAACCCATTTCTAAGTGCCATGCTGACAGCTTTTGCTTCGGTAATTCCTTTGGTGGGTACCGCTTTGGTATGGGTACCGATTACCATCTGCTTCCTGATTGTAGGAAGTTGGGTAAATGCTTTGATGATGCTGGGATATGGAGCTATCATCGTATCACAGTGCGATAATCTGATACGTTTCCTGCTTCAGAAGAAAATGGCGGATGTGCATCCGTTGATTACGATTTTCGGTGTAGTGGCTGGACTCCCTTTATTTGGTTTTATGGGAGTGATATTTGGTCCGTTGCTCGTATCGCTGTTCCTTTTGTTTGTGGATATGTTCCGGAAAGAATTCTTGCTGGAAGACAACCAATCGGCTACGCCTGATTGATTCGTTCTTCCAGGAATTTCATAATTTCTTCTGCTTGTGTAGGATGGAACCACGTGATTTCCGGGTCTCTCTTGAACCAAGTCATTTGTTTTCGGGAATAAATGCGTGAGTTTTGCTTGATTTTTTCTATTGCAAAGGGGAGCTCCCATTCTCCATTCAGGTAGTTGAATATCTCCTTGTAGCCTACGGTATTGAGTGAATTGAGGTGCTTGTAGGCGTATACGCTTTTGACTTCCTCCAGCAATCCTTCTTTCATCATTTCATCCACGCGCTGATTAATGCGCTGGTAAAGCTCTTCACGGTCGCGTGTGAGGCCAATTTTGATGATTTGAAACGGACGTTCTTTGGTGTTGCGGGTGCGGAATGAAGTGTAGGTTTTTCCCGTCATATAACAGATTTCCAGTGCGTGAATCACCCGCTTGGGGTTTTTCAGGTCTACAATGCGGTAATACTCCGGATCGAGTACCCGTAGTTCTGCACAAAGTTGCTCCAGACCTTCACTTTCGTAGCGGCGCAACATCAGTTCGCGTGTTTCCTTGTCCACCGTAGGAATATCGTCTATTCCTTTGCAGACTGCGTCAACGTACATCATGGAACCTCCGGTCATCACCACTACCGGATGAGTCCTGAATAACTCTTCCAGCTTCTTTAGTACTTCCGCCTCGAATTGGGCTGCGCTGTAGTAATCAGTCAGTTCAAGGGTACCTACAAAATAGTGAGGTACTCGCTTTAACTGGTCGGGAGTGGGGGCTGCGGTACCAATTTTCAAGTCTTTATACAGCTGACGGGAGTCTGAAGAGATGATAGAGGTATGATACTTTTCGGCAATGGAAAGACTCAATTCAGTTTTTCCTACACCGGTAGGACCAATAAGTACAATAAGGACGGGCTTTTTCATTTGTATGTGGGGATAGGTCGGTAGGGAAAAAAGAAAATGTCATTCTGAGTCAGACCCAGGATGACATTTCTTATATTGTTTCAAACTGATGTAACTACGTGTCAGCTCTTTTTAATATTTATCTTCATCATAAGGATTTCCGCTTCCTTCGTTGATGTCAAAACCTTCCGGGTCAAAGTCTTCCATGTCGTAGTCTTGATCGCCATAGAAGTTTTCGTCAAGGTCGAGTGCAGCGTTTGTATTCATCTGTTCATCAAAATCGATGGTCTGTTGAGGAGCTTCTCCATTTTTACGAGTGCATACTGCCTTGTCCAAATCTTTTCCGGTGATGATTTCTGAAAGTTCAATGAAGAATACACGTTCAGCAAGTGGGTCAAACACATATATCATCTTTTGTTTTTCATCTTCCAGCAATTCGCTTAGAGGAGTTTCTCTCATGATGTATGTATCTTCTTCCGAGCTTCCGCTTCCCATGTCTTCCAGCGTTATTTCTGTTTCTTTTTCCCAGTCATCGTCACAGATGAAGAAAGAAGTCATCTGGTCATCTTTGTATCCAGTTGATTTCAGAATAGCTTCGTGAAGGTCGTAGAAAGAAGCTTCAGAGTCGATTTGGATTTCTCTTAAGAAATCATCGACTTCGTCAGATATGATTCTAAATTTGTATACCATTTTCTTTTTGTCTTTTGTTGATGGGGGTAAATATACAAAATCTTTTTTATCGGATGATACCGCGCTGTGAGTTTTCCACAAATGAAATGATGTATTCAATTTCGGGTGTCATCGGCATTTCAGCTTTTATCTGTGCAATGGCTTCCGTAACATTTTTCCCACTATTGTAAATAATGCGGTAGGCATTGTGGATTATTTCAATCTGCTCGTTTGTAAATCCTCGACGACGAAGACCTACAATATTGATGCCACAATAAGCAATTGGATCTCTTCCGGCAATGATATAAGGTGGTATGTCTTTGCTGAAACGGCAACCGCCCTGAATCATAACGTAGCTTCCTACATGGCAGAATTGATGCATTAGTACAACACCACTTACGATAGCATTGTCATCGATAATCACTTCTCCAGCCATTTTGGTTTGGTTGCCAATAATACATCCGTTTCCCACAATCGTATCATGAGCTACGTGTACTCCTTCCATCAGCAGGTTATTATTACCTACTACAGTTTTACCTTTGGCTGCTGTACCACGATTGATAGTTACATTCTCACGGATGGTATTGTTGTCTCCGACTTCTGCAGTGGTTTCTTCTCCGTGAAATTTCAGGTCTTGTGGGATAGCTCCAATTACTGCTCCGGGGAATATACGGTTTCCATTTCCAATACGGGAACCATACAGAATGTTGGCATTCGGCATAATGACATTATTGTCACCAATGACTACATTCTTGTCAATGAAGACAAAAGGACCTATTTCTACGTTCTCCCCGATTTTGGCTTCCGGGTCTATATATGCTAAAGGACTGATCATGTTACTTGTTTTTTACAATTTGTGCCATAAATTCAGCTTCGCAGACAATCTTTTCACCTACGAAAACATATCCTTTCATGGTAGATATTCCTCGGCGAATAGGTGCCATCAATTCGACCCTGAAAATTAAAGTATCACCTGGAACCACTTTCTGACGGAACTTTACATTGTCTATCTTCAAGAAATAGGTGGAATATTTTTCCGGTTCGTCTACTGAATTCAAAACCAGCAAACCTCCTACTTGAGCCATTGCTTCAATTTGTAATACACCAGGCATTACAGGTTCTTGCGGAAAATGGCCTTGGAAGAACGGTTCGTTAGATGTTACATTCTTAACTCCCACGATGTAATTGGCTCCAATAGCAATTACTTTATCTACCAACTGGAATGGATAACGATGAGGTAATAATTCACGAATACGGTTTACGTCCATCAAAGGCTCTTCGTTACAGTTGTAAACCGGAGCTTGTATTTCGTGCATGCGGATTTCCTTCCGGAGCTGGCGGGCAAATTTGTTGTTGATGGTATGTCCCGGACGGGTAGCAATGATGCGGCCTTTAATAGGTTTGCCTACTAACGCCAAATCACCAATAATGTCCAGCAGTTTATGGCGTGCAGGTTCGTTTGGCCATACCAATGGAATGTGGTTGATGTATCCTAAATGGCTCGCATCCATGTGAGGTACTCCCATCACGTCGGCTAACTTATCGAAGTTCTCCTGTGTCATCTGCTTTTCGTAGATAACGATAGCGTTATCCAGGTCGCCTCCCTTAATGAGTCCGGCATTCAGCAGCGGCTCAATTTCACGGACAAATACGAATGTACGTGCAGAAGCAATTTCTGTAGGGAAGCATTCCATATTTTCCAACGTAGCATATTGGTTGGTCAATATTTTGGAGTCGTATGAAATCAGTGTGTTGACGCTGAACTTGTCATCAGGAAGTACAATGATGGAAGAACCTGTTTCTTCATCACGGAACTCAATCTTTGACTTGATGATGTAATAATCTTTCGGAGCAGCTTGTTCTTCGATGCCTACGCGCTTGATACATTCTACGTATGCTTTGGCACTTCCGTCCAAAATAGGAAATTCCGGTCCGTCGACTTGAATCAAGCAGTTATCTATACCTGCTGCGTATAATGCAGCCAACGCATGTTCTACGGTACTAACTTTTACCCCGTTTTTTGCTAAAACTGTTCCACGGGTTGTGTCTACCACATTTTCTGCTACAGCATCTAATATGGGCTGATCGTCCAAATCGATTCGCTGTATCTTATACCCGTAGTGCTCTGGGGCAGGATTGAACGTAACGGTCAGTTTAACTCCCGTATGGAGTCCCTTTCCATTGAGTGAAAAGCTGCCTTTTAAGGTTTGTTGTTTCAACATGGGTTTATTTATTTAGTTGTTTTTTTAATTCTTCAATTTCCTTTTGCAGGCGTCCGAGTTCCACATACATATCCGGTAGTTTCTTATAGATAGCTGCAGAACGTGCGAACTGTTTCGGGTCTATTGCTGGATAGCCCATTAATGTAGTGTTTGATTTTGTATTTCCTGGAATACCAGACTGTGCTCCTACATTGACGTGGTCTCCCACTTTGATGTGTCCGGCAACTCCTACCTGGCCTCCGAACATACACCATTCACCAATTTTGGCAGAACCGGCAATTCCTACTTGTGATGCCATCACAGTGTGTTTCCCGATTTCCACATTGTGGGCAACCTGAATCAAATTATCCAGCTTCACTCCCTGTTTGATAAGTGTATGTCCCATTGTAGCACGGTCAATACAAGTATTGGCACCAATTTCTACATTGTCTTCCAGCTCCACAATTCCTATTTGTGGAATCTTTTCATAGCCATCTGCTCCCGGAGCAAAACCAAATCCATCGGCACCGATTACGGCTCCGGCGTGAAGAATACAATTGTTCCCAATTCTGCAATCCTGATAGATGGTTACATGAGGATAAATAATGGTGTTCATGCCTATTTTCACATTGCTTCCGATGGTAGCCTGCGGATGTATACATACATTGTCTCCAATTTCAGCCCCGTCTTCGATGCAGGTAAATGGGCCGATGTACACATTTTTTCCAATTTTGGCACTTTCTGCAATGGATGCTAACGGACTTACACCTTGTTTCTTGGAGATACTCATTTCATATAACGCCATGAGTTTGGCCAGACTTTCGTATGCATTATCCACTTTGATAAGTGTGGTCTGAAGCTCATGCTCAGGTTCGAAATCTTTATTTACCAGTACAATGGAAGATTTCGTATCGTAAATATAATGAGTGTACTTAGGATTGGATAGAAAGGATAATGCTCCCGGTACACCCTCTTCAATTTTTGCAAAGGTGTGTACTGTGGCATTTTCATCACCAACTATAATTCCCTGGATGTATTCCGCAATTTGCTTAGCTGAGAACTCCATATTAGTTATCTTTAATTCCTTGGTTTTCCTTGGTTGTTCTTCAATATTTAGTTGCCTGAAAAAGCATACTTACTACTTAATTATGCAAATTACGTATTTTTTTTTTACATATCCGTGAAAAAAAACAATTATTTGCCTGAAACGACCATTAATTTTCATTGGTATCGTATACAAGTGCGTTTGGAACTTGTTTTTTTGTACAATAAAAAAGAAGTACAAAAATCCCCGTTGAGAATCTTTGTACTTCTTTGTATGTGGAAACTAATTGTTTCTTAGAGAATAGCAGCGAGTTCTTTTTCCATTTGCTGCTGTACCTTTTTGGCTTCTTCTGCAGCTACATTGGCAAAGTTTTCTGTTTTGTCTGCATAGATAATGGCACGGCTTGAATTGACAATCAATCCACATTCCTTAGTCATACCGTATTTGCAGACGTCTTCCAGTGAACCGCCCTGAGCACCGATACCCGGTACCAGCAAGAAGTGATTGGGAACGATTTTGCGGATGTCTTCGAACATACGTCCCTGAGTAGCACCTACCACATACATCATGTTCTGGTCGTTAGCCCATTCCTGTGATTTACGCAATACTTTTTCGAACAGACGTTCACCTTCCGTATCGGTAGTCAATTGAAAATCGTGTGAGCCTTTGTTGGAAGTCAGTGCCAGTAGGATAACCCATTTACCTTCGTAAGTAAGGAATGGAGTTACGCTGTCTTCTCCCATGTAAGGAGCTACAGTGACAGAGTCAATATTCAGTTCTTCAAAGAAAGTGCGGGCATACATGGCAGAAGTGTTGCCGATGTCTCCACGTTTTGCATCAGCAATGATGAACTGGTCTGGATAGTTCTTCTTGATGTATTCAACGGTTTTTTCGAATGCAATCCAACCTTTCACACCCATACTTTCATAAAAAGCCAAGTTGGGTTTATAAGCGATACAGTAGGGAGCTGTTGCATCGATGATCGCTTTATTGAATGCGAAAATCGGGTCTTCTTCTTTTAGAAGGTGTTCCGGAATTTTCTTTATATCAGTATCAAGTCCTACACACAAAAAAGATTTTTTCTTTTTGATGTTTTCAAATAATTCTTGTTTGTTCATGACACGTTTATTTTAATGATAATTATATACTCCTTTTGTACGCGGGTAGGGATAAAATTGTACACGCGTAATTATAATTCACTCTCTTTCAATCGCTCTGCATTTTCAGCCACAATCAGGTGGTCGATGCAGTCCTGTATGTCACCGTCCATGAAAGCCGCCAGGTTATAGATGGTGTAGTTGATGCGGTGGTCGGTGATACGTCCTTGTGGATAGTTGTAGGTACGTATCTTGGCCGAGCGGTCACCGGTACTTACCATTGTCTTACGTTTGGAAGCGATGTCGTCAATGTATTTTTGGTGCTCCTTGTCATAGATAAAGGTACGCAAACGGCTGAGGGCACGTTCCTTGTTCTTTGGTTGGTCACGAGTTTCCGTACATTCTATCAGGATTTCTTCTACGATACCAGTGTTAGGATTTTTCCAGTTGTAACGCAAGCGTACGCCAGATTCTACCTTATTGACATTCTGACCTCCGGCACCGCCACTTCGGAATGTATCCCATTTGATTTCACCTTCGTTGATTTCTACGTCAAAAGGTTCTGCTTCGGGAAGTACGGCTACCGATGCGGCCGAAGTGTGTACACGTCCCTGAGTTTCAGTTGCAGGAACTCGCTGTACGCGGTGTACACCTGATTCATATTTCAGCGTACCATACACTTTTTCACCTGTCACCGAACAGATGATTTCTTTAAAACCACCCGCAGCTCCTTCGTTAGCACTGGAAACTTCCAGTCTCCATCCTTTCGATTCGCAGTATTTAGAATACATACGGAATAAATCGCCGGCAAAGATGGCAGCTTCGTCACCTCCTGTACCGCCACGAATTTCCAGAATGGCATTTCGGTCATCTTGCGGGTCTGCCGGTACCAACAATAATTTTATTTCTTCTTCCAGTTCCGGAATGCGAGCTTCACAAGCAGCAGCCTCTTCACGGGCCATTTCTTTCATTTCCGGATCGTTTTCGCTCATCATCATTTTGGCTTCTTCCAAGCCGTTGAGACATTGAAGATACTCCTTGCGGGCAGCCATCAGGTCGCCCAGCTCTTTGTATTCTTTGGTCAGTTTGACGTATCGTTTCTGGTCAGAAATTACATTAGGATCCGTGATGAGGGTAGATACCTCTTCAAAACGGGCTACAAGTCCGTCCAGTTTTTCTAATAAGGTGTTGTTTTCTGCCATTTATGCATTATTAGGGTTTATACCGCGATTGAATCTATAGGGAAAGGTGTTTTCCCTTTTGTATAAGCATAGAAATAGGTGGAAAGATAGTCTGATATGCTTTCCACCTAAATTTATAAGCGATTAATAGTTGAATTCTCCAAATTCAGAACGGATAATCAGTTCCTTGTGGTCACTTTCTTCGATGCGTCCGATAATCTGTGCATCGATGTTGAACGATTTGCTGATTTCAATTACTTGTTCCGCATGTTCCGGTGACAGGTAAACTTCCAGACGGTGCCCCATGTTGAATACCTTGTACATTTCGTCCCATTCGGTGCCGCTTTGTTCTTTAATTGTACGGAACAAAGGAGGAACAGGGAAGAGGTTGTCTTTGATGACACGGCAATTGTCGCCTACGAAGTGTA
>OGYF01003606.1_pt1 | contig 10401 bp, 7 predicted proteins | sample 1576451 | NCBI WGS metagenome assembly OGYF01 (sample SAMEA3541505, study PRJEB24748) | human gut metagenome | biome: human gut; feature: human-associated habitat; material: faeces | place: China | collected 2012 | reverse complement strand
GATTACGATGGTAAAAAGTCGCAGTTTTATTGCAACACCACCAGGTGCAACAATTAAAGAACAATTACTTGATAGAGGTCTTACACAAAAAGAATTTGCATTACGAATGGACATGACAGAAAAACACATTAGTAAATTAATCAATGGGGAAGTTCAATTAACTCCAGATGTTGCTGTTCGTTTAGAAATGGTATTAGGAATTTCTGCGAAGTTTTGGAATAAGTTAGAAGCTACTTATCGTGAAAAGCTTGTAAAAGCAAAAGCTGAAAATGAAATGGATGATGATAAAGAACTTGTTAAAAAGTTGCCTTATAATGAAATGGCAAAGAATGGGTGGGTTCCTGATACTAAAGATGCAATTCAAAGGGTTAATAATTTAAGAAAGTATTTTGAAGTTGTGAATCTTGGTATTATTAAGAATATGCAATTATCTAAAATTGTTTGTCGTAGACTTGCTGAAACAGAAAAAAGTAATCTTGCTCTATTAGCATGGGCACAAAAAGCAAAGCTTGATTCTCGTACTATTGAGACTTCATTAATTGATTTAAAAATGCTTAAAAGAAAATTACCAGAAATTAGAAGTATGACAATAATGGATCCTGTTGATTTTTGTCCTAAATTGAGAGATATGTTTGCTGACTGTGGAATTGCGCTTGTTTTTCTTCCTCATATTGGAGGTTCTTTCTTACATGGAGCAACTTTTTATGATAAAAATAAAATTGTTGTTGGTTTAACTGTTCGTGGTAAAGATGCTGACAAATTCTGGTTTAGTTTATTTCATGAACTTGGTCATATTTTACTTGGTCATATCAATCAGCAAAATGGTACAACTGAAAAAGATGAAGTTGCCGCCGATAATTTTGCAAAAGAAGTATTAATTCCTACTGTAGAATTTAATGCTTTTACTTCTAAAAATGATTTTACAAAGGCTTCAATAATTACTTTTGCTCAAAAACAAAATATTCTTTGTGGAATTGTTATCGGACGTTTACAAAAGGAAGGATATATAAATTATAATCGCTGTAATGATTTAAAGACAAAATATTCATTTTCAGCATAAATATAAAAAATTGTGATAATTAATTAAAAAAGCCTACTAGTGCACTTCAAAAGGCACGATAGGCTTTTTCAAATGTATTTATAAAATAAATTCTTTTCTATAAAATCAGCTAATATTTCTTCGATTGTCTCCTAATTGTAATGTTTATTTTTTAATCATTACAAATTGATAAGGTTTTAATGTTGTGTTGTTATAATTGTTGTAGTTATCTAACAAAATGTTTCCTTGAGTTTCAGGAATTGGTTGTTCTTTGTTTGTAAAGTTACATAAACAAATAATTTCTTGTCCTTGATAAGTACGTTTATAACCAATAACATCATCTACAGTATTTACTTCTTCAAAATCACCATAAACAAGAATATCTTCTTGTTTTCTAATAGAAATCATTTTTTTATAGAAGCTATAGATTGAATTTGGATCGTTGAATTGACTTTCAACATTGATTTTATCTTGGCTTCCTGTCATTTTTAACCATGGTTCATGATCACTGAATCCAGCGTATTTACTATTATCCCATTGCATAGGTGTTCTTGTGTTATCTCTACTTCTAAGGTTAAGGAAGTGCATGGCTTCTTCTTTTGTAAAGCCTTCTTCTAATGCTCTTTGGTATTGTCCTAGACTACCAATATCATCAAATTCACTAATGTCTTTTCTTTCAAAGTTTTCCATACCGATTTCTTCACCTTGATAGATAAAAGGTGTTCCTCTTAAATTAAAGAACATACCAGCAAGCATTGTTTGTGAATAATAATTATGATCTTTTTTATCTAAAATAAATTTATCAATAGCTCTAGGTTGATCATGATTTTCTAAGAAACTAGCAATCCATCCAAGCTTTTGAACTTCTCTTTGACTTGTAAACAAAAGTTCTTTAAATTGTTTAGTTGTCCAATCTTGTCTTTTAAACCATTCTTCATCTTCACTAATATCAAAATTACAATAATTAAAATCAAACATCATTGAAAAACATCCATCTTTACCAATAAAAATACCTAAATCCTTATATTGAACCCCAACAGCTTCAGCGACTGTCATACAATTATGTTTTTCAAATGTTTCTTTCTTTAATTCATCAAAAAAGACTTCAATTCCTGGTTGATTTCTAGAATAAGCAAAACAAGCACTTAAACCATCTTGTCCATCAACAGGACCATCTAAAAATCTTTGATCTTTTTTAATAAAGTTAATTGCATCAACTCTAAACCCAGCAATTCCTTTATCTAACCACCAGTTAATCATTTTATAAAGTTCTTGTCTTAAAGCTGGATTTTCCCAATTTAAATCAGGTTGTTTTTTAGAAAAAGCATGGAAATAATATTCATCTCTACCTTCTACCTTTTGCCATACTGAACCTCCAAAAACAGATCTCCAGTTATTTGGTTCTTTACCATCTTTAGAGGATTTAAAGATATAATAATCATGATAAGGACTATTTGGATCTTTTAGTGCTTCTTGAAACCAAGCATGTTCATCTGAACTATGATTGATAACGAGATCCATAATAATTTTAATTCCTTTATTTTTAGCTTTTTCAATCAATTCTTCTAAATCAGACATTGTTCCAAATTCAGGATTAATATCATAATAATCAGAAATATCATATCCATTATCATCCATAGGTGATTTATAAATAGGACATAACCATAACAAAGTCACTCCTAAATCCTTTAAATAATCAAGCTTTTCAATAATCCCTCTTAAATCACCAATCCCATCTCCATTAGAATCCTTAAAACTCTTAGGATAAATTTGATAAGCTATTTCCTTCTTCCACCATTCATTACTCATTTTCTTTTCTGTCCTTTAAAATATATAATTTAGAATAATAATCTCCAATACCATCCTTATTCTCACCACTTGAACCATCACTTATAAGCAAACCCACATTCATCAACTCATCACCATATAAATCTAAATCATTTACATGATAAACCTTATTTTCATCTAAACCTAATAAAGGTAAACGACGATAACCTACATTAACTTCTTGTAAAGGTCGATAGTAACCAACAATTGCTTGTGTTTTATCATGAGAGACAACCATCCAGGCTGTTTCGTTTGATGTAAATGGACTTTTTAAACGTTAAAATGTTCCAAATTGAAATAAAGAACGATATTGTTTCATAAAACTAATTTGTTTTTTAATAATTTCTTTTTCTTCAAAGGTTAATTGATTAACATCTAATTCATAACCAAAAGTACCAAAATAAGCTACATTAGCACGTGTTTCAAGTGGTGTATTTCTAAATGTTTGATGATTAGGAATTGCTGAAACATGTGATCCCATTGAAGAAAGTGGGTAAACAAGAGAAGTTCCATATTGAATCTTTAATCTTTCTATCGCATCGGTATCATCACTGGTCCAACATTGAGGGGCATAATAAAGCATTCCTGGATCAAAGCGTGCTCCCCCACTTGCACAGGATTCAAAGAGTATATCAGGGTATTTCGTCGTTAGAACATCGTATAAATGATAAACACCTAGGATATATTCATGCATGACTCTTCCTTGTGATGAAACATCATGAGTGCTTGAATAGACTTCTGACATACAACGATTCATGTCCCATTTAATATATGAAATATAGGAATCATCAATCACATTCATCATTGCCTGGGCAATATAGTTGATAACTTCAGGATTAGAAAAATCTAAAATATATTGATTTCTTCCATGACAACTCTTTCTATGAGGAGTTTTTAATATCCATTCAGGATGATTTCTATATAAGTTAGAATCTTCATTGACCATCTCTGGTTCAAACCATAATCCAAATTTTAAACCTAAATCATGAATTCTCTTTGATAGCCCACTAATTCCATGCGGCAATTTATCTAAATTAGGGAACCAATCTCCTAATCCTTGATGATCATTATTTCTATTACCAAACCAACCATCATCTAATACAAATAACTCAATGCCTAATTCTTTTGCTGTTTTAGCCATTGAAACGATCTTATCTTCATTAAAATCAAAATAAGTGCCTTCCCAATTATTCACTAAAATAGGTCTTACTTGATCTCGATACTTCCCTCTAGCAAGTCTTTTTTGATAAAGTTGATGATAGGTTTGAGACATCTTATTCAATCCTTGATCACTATAAACCATCACAACTTCAGGACTTTGAAAAGAATCTAAATGATCTAATAGATATTCAAAACAATGAGGATGAATTCCCATAGATACACGTGAGACATGATAATTATCAACTTCTACTTGGGCTAAAAAGTTACCACTATAAACCAAACTAAAACCTAAAACTTCACCACTTGTTTCTTTACAATCTTCTCTTTTTAAAGCAATAAAAGGATTAAATTGATGAGATGAACATCCTCTTAAAGAATAAATACTTTGAATACCTTCTGTAAGTTTTCTTGTTTTAATAGAACGTTCTCTTGCCCATGATCCTGTAAGTTCAATCATTTCATAATCTTGATCAGGTAAGTCTAAAGACATAGACATCATTTGATTAAGTCTTAATTTTTGTTTCCCCTCATTAACAATAAAAGTATTTCTTGTAATTACAGGAAAATCTTGATAAATAGTATAACTTAATTGAAGCTTTGTTTCAATGACTCCATCATATAAGGTAATGATAAGAGTTTGGGCTTCGTTTTCATTTTCTACATAGGTAGCAGGAAGATCTTTTAATTTTGGTTTTCCTTGTATGATTTCATGACTTACATATTCAAAGTTTAAAATATGACTCCCATTTTCTTGTAAAATATCGATAGCAGGATGACGTAAATCACCTGAACCATAAACAGGATATTCTTGTTTAATATGTTCTAATGAAAAACTTAAATCCCCTTTATAGCTACAAGGTGACATAGGACGAGGAAAGAGTTCTAATAAATGATCAAAGTCTTTACGATCATGAATTCTTTTTCCATAATAGAGTTGTCCTAATTGATTATTTTCTAAGATTTTAAACACATAACTAATTTCATTATTATACAAATGAAAAGTTTTACTTTCTTCATGAAATACAATCATAGATTTCTCCTTAATCACTAAATAGTATTTTTAAAATATCTTCTAAACCATCATCAACAACCGATTTACAAATAATATTTGCTTTAACTTTTAATAAATCACAGGCATTTCCCATGGCAACCCCTACACGACAAAATTCAATCATTTCTAAATCGTTTTCACCATCTCCAAAAGCGTATGTGTCATCTTGATTTAAATGATAATAATCAAGAATTTTTTGAATACCTGTAGCTTTTGAAATCGTTGGTGAATAGAATTCAAAAGCATTATCACTGCCATGTTCATCAAAATTAATAACATAACCAAAATCATTTTGGATATACTTTTCTATTTTTTCACGATCTTTATTTGTAACATTTGCTTCTATTTTAATCGCTCTTTTTAATACCTCATTACGATCAAACTTTATTGTAAATAGATCTTCAAAATGTCCCTTTTGAACAAAGAAGTTATAAAGTTCTTTATAAGAAGGATCAATGTATAAATGATTCGCTGTCGCAATCATATAATCACAATGAAGTTCTTCTAACATATTTGCTGTCTTTAAACATAACTCATAATCCATTCTATTTTCATAAATAGATTTTCCATCAATTTCTACATAACCACCATTATTTAAAATATAACCGTCAAAAGTTCCATCAAGCCATTTTTCATCTAACATGGCTTTGGGTCTTCCACTACAAATAAAGAGTTTATGTCCTTGTTTCTTTAATCTATTTAATTGTTGTTTTACACCTAAAGGTATTTCATAAATTCCCATTTGTGAGCATACTAATGTCCCATCTATATCAAAAAATAATACTTTCTCTTTCATAAAAAATCTCCTTTAGCTAATTATATCACAAAGTCCCTTTCTATGATTTTCAATAAAAGAAAATATAAAAAGTACGTATGATAGTACGCAAGATAATACGTATGAAAAAAGGAATCTTTCGATTCCTTAACTAGTCATCTAAAATAGAAGATCCATTAGTCGCAATAACTTCTTTATACCAATCATAAGATTTCTTTTTAGAGCGTTTATAAGTTCCATTACCATAATCATCAACATCTACATAAATAAATCCATAACGTTTAGACATTTGATTTGTAGAGTTAGATAATAAATCAATTGGTGCCCAAGTTGTATAACCCATTAATTCAACACCATCTTCTTCAATAGCTTTATACATTTGTCTAATATGTTCTCTTAAATAATCAATACGATAATCATCATTAATAGAACCATCAGCTTCCACAGTATCTTTAGCTCCTAAACCATTTTCTACAATAAACAATGGTTTTCTATAACGATCATATAAATCTACCAAAGAAACTCTTAAACCGATTGGATCAATTTGCCATCCCCAATCAGAACTTGGAATATATGGATTTTTAATAGCTGTTTCTGTATTACCTGCACTCATTTCTAAGCCTTTTGTATCAGCAGCAACACAACTTGATGAATAATAACTAAATGAAATAAAATCAACAGGATATTTTTTCATGATTTTTAGATCTTCATCAGTCATTTTAATATTGAATCCTTTATTTTTATACATTTGTAATAAATATTTAGGATATTCACCATGAACTTGTGTATCACTATAACAATAGATTTGTCTCATTCTTTGTTGTTGTTCTAAAAGATCTTCTGGTTTACAAGTATATGGATAATAAGTTAATTTTGTAAGCATACATCCTACTTTACAGTCTGGATTTTTTTCATGCGCAATTTTTGTTGCAAGAGCACTTGCGACAAATTGATGATGCATTGCTTGGAAAATAACTTCTGTAAAGTTTTTACCTTCAAAACGATCTCTTACAAGTCCTCCTGTTGTATAAGGATGTCTAATCATTGAATCAACTTCATTAAAAGTTAACCAATATTTGACTTTATCTTTATAACGATCAGTAATAACATCTACATATTTAACAAACATATCAATAACTTCTCGATCATACCAACCATTATAATTTAATACTAAGTTGATTGGTGGTTCATAGTGTGACATTGTAACAAGTGGTTCGATACCATATTTGTGACATTCATCAAAAATATCATCATAGAATTTTAAACCTTCTTCATTTGGTTCTTTTTCATCTCCTCTAGGGAAAATACGAGTCCATGCAATAGAAGTTCTAAATGCTTTAAATCCCATTTCTGCAAACAAAGCAACATCTTCTTTATAACGGTGATAGAAGTCAACACCTACATGGTTTGGATAATCTTCACCTTCAACAATACCATCAGTTAAACGTCTTGGCGCACCTGTAACGTTATCTCCTGCAGTTTCGACATCACTACAGCTGATTCCTTTTCCACCTTCTTGCCAAGCACCTTCACATTGATGAGCAGCAACTGCTCCACCCCATAAAAAATCTTCTCTAAATCCCATTCTATTTCCTCCTTAAAATACACATCTATCATACCATTTTTTAGTACTGTTTTCATTAGTATAATAAAAATTGGTAAAGAAAACTTTGTCAACTATAAACTATTTGCTAGACACTCTAAAATATACAAAACAGGAACTTGGGTTACAGAATTAGCATAATATTTATCTTTTACATTAGGTAAATGGTAATTGATACATAAATCAGCCATTTGAGCCGCTTTATTATGACTATTTTCAGAAATTAAAATGACCTTCGTTCCATAACTTTTTAAATTCTGTATTCTTCCTAATACCTCTGTTGTATTTCCTGAAACCGATAAAATAATTGCGATCGCTTTTTCATAAAAATCAAGTCGCATACTAAAATCTTCTATATATAACGATCGTATTCCTTTTCGATTAAACAAACCATGGCCATATTGTGCAAGAATTCCTGATAAACCAATTCCATAAAAAATAACATCTCTTGCTTCTTTAATTAAAGCTACTGCCTCTTGAATTTCTTGATAAAACATCTCATTATCAACACTATAAAAAAAATTAAAAATATGTTCTAATTGAAATGTATTGGTATTTACTTGTTCATGTTCTTCTAATTTTAAATAAGCTTTATATTCTCCAAATCCTTCAAAGCCTAATTTTTGGCAAACTCTTGTAATCATAGCTGTTGATACAATTGATTTGCTAGATCTTTTAATTTCATTGAAATAACCATGTTTTTATTTTGTATTAAATAAAAATAAATATCATATTCTAAAGGATTTAAATTTGTTATTACTTCATTTACTTCCATTTACATCACCAAATACATTTTACTAAAAAAAAACTACTAATCAAGTATGATTAGCAGTTATATATCTTTTTATAGTTTGCAAGTGCACCTATTAAATTTGAATCATTATCATATTTACAACGAACAATGTTTACTTGAGGAATTGGAACATCAATTGACTGATAAATCTTATCCAGTGATTTTTGAAGATATTCTAATAAAATTGGTTGTTTACTAATACCTCCACCAATAGCAATTTTATCAGGATCAATAACCGCTTGTAAATTATATAACCCTGTCGCTGTTATATTACAAAATTCTTCTAAAGCTTTTAAAGCATCTTTATCTCCTTGATTACAATATTCAAAAGCTTGTACACCATCAATTTCTTCTACTAATCCTTTAGCTTTAGCTATCATTTCAACCAATGTAAACGCTCCAAAATCAGTTCCCCATTTATTTTCAAAGCCTAAATTCTTTTTCCAATCTATTGATAAATAACTAAATTCTCCAGCAAAGCCATGAACACCGGTAAAGACTTTATCTCCAATAGTTACACCTCCACCGATACCAGTACCAATAATACAAACAGCACCTACTTGGCTGTCTTTTAAACTGCCATAAACAACCTCGCATAAAGCTGCACATTTAGCATCATTTTCAATTGTTAAACGATCTGTTGTAACTGATTTCAACTCTTTTAAAATGTCAACATCTTGATTATAAAGTAATGCTCCTGGTATTTGCATTTTATTAGTTTTTTTATTAATTAAACCAGGAAGTGACATAGCAATTCCATCTACACGTTCTTGATATTTTTGATAAAGATTTTGAACTTCTTTTTTGAAATCTTCTAATGATGTTTTAGGTGTTGGTACTTGCCCTTTTTCAAGAAACTCTAATTCATCATTCATTAAAGCATATTTGATTGCACTTCCACCTACATCTAATACTAAATATTCCATAACTTTCCTCTAAAAGAAAATCAGGCTACTTACCTGATTTTCTTTTTACTTTCTTTCTTTTCTTTTGATAATATGTATAATCATTGCTTTCAAGATATACTTCTCGTGTATCAGCAAATAGATCATGTAACGGTCTTCTTGATTTTAAAACAATCATTAAAATCACTGAAATAAGTGTCATAAATATTCCAAAATAAGCATAATACTTTGGAATATTTAAACCTGTTACAACTTGTAATAATTGATGTAACATATTACTTGAAGTAAATACACTTCCTTCAACTAATAAAATCATTATAAATTGTCGAATAAATAATTGTTTATTTGTTACTTCATCATAATTATTTGCAATAATTTTTAAATGAAAGATTTTTTTCCCTAATGTTTGTCCTTTAAAAACAAACATTGGAACTAAAACATAATATCCACTAGCAACAATAAATGATAGACTTCCAGCAATGATATTGTAAGGTGCATGAAAGATGGATAAATTTTGAGGTATATACGTTGCATCTTGATGTAACATCATATAAATAACAATCACTGGTAAAGAGGCAATCATTCCTCCAATATACCAATCAAAAGCATAAGATAAAATTCTTCTAATCCATCCTATATCATTAGGAATATCTTTTTTTAGTTGTAGAAAGTAATTGTTCATATAATTCTCCTTTTATAACACTTCACCGTTGGTTTCAATAACTTTTTTATACCATTCAAAAGAATCTTTTTTACTTCTTTTTAATGATCCTGAACCATCATTATTTTTATCAACATAAATAAATCCGTAACGTTTTTTCATTTCTCCAGTTGAAAAACTTACACAGTCAATACAACCCCAAACAGTATATCCTAATAAATCAACACCGTCTATATCTACAGCTTTTTTCATTTCTTGAATATGTTCTTTTAGATAATCAATACGATATTGATCATGAACTGAACCATCAACTTCTTTTTGATCGATTGCACCAAAACCATTTTCAACAATAAACATCGGTTTTTGGTAACGATCCCAAATAACGTTAAGGGTAATACGAAGACCTAGCGGGTCGATTTGCCAGCCCCACTCTGAAGCTTCCAAATATGGATTTTTAATAGAGGCAAAGATATTTCCAGCGGTCTTTTCATTAACTTCTGGATCACCTGAAGCCACACGACTTGCATAGTAAGAGAAGGAGATAAAATCTACAGTATGCTCTTTAAGAAGGGCCAAATCTTCTTCA
>OGYF01003600.1_pt1 | contig 10416 bp, 9 predicted proteins | sample 1576451 | NCBI WGS metagenome assembly OGYF01 (sample SAMEA3541505, study PRJEB24748) | human gut metagenome | biome: human gut; feature: human-associated habitat; material: faeces | place: China | collected 2012 | reverse complement strand
TGCATCAGATTATAAAACTGAAAAACAAACCCAATATCCTCCCGCCGGTACTGGATCAGATTCTTGCCGCGGTACTTGCTGATCTCCGCTCCGTCCACCAGCACCTTCCCCGAAGTCGCCGTATCCATTCCACCGAGGATATTCAACACCGTCGTCTTCCCCGCACCGCTCGGTCCGACCACAATCACAAACTCACCCTTTTCCACATCAAAGCTGATCCCATCCGCAGCCTTGATCGTAACCTCACCCATTTGATAGGTCTTGGTTACATCCTGAAGACTCACATATCCCGCCATGTCGCCGTGTTCCTCCCATGTAAAAAATCGATATTTCCTATTTCTTTTATTGTATCAATCTACAGCCGCGGCGGCTAGTCCTAAGTGGGCGAATTTACTGTTTTTTTATAAATGGCATCCCCCCTTTATTTCAATACTGCCCTGATCATATATCTTATCCCAACCAGAATAATCACCACAGGCATCAGTGCATTGATCCATGCCCAGGTATTATTTAAAAATGCCGTAATGATAAATTCTCTGTACTTCACACAACTGACAATTACCAGCAGACCTCCGGCCGCAATCCATCCGAATAAAAATCTTTTGATCACTGTCCATACTGTCACCGTACCAAAATCCATGACGCTCTATAGCAGAATTACAGAGAAGGAAGGCGATCTTCTTCTGAAAGAGATGATACGAAATACACTTACTTATCTGCCAGGGAAATGGAAAGACTCTTAAACAAGTAATCTTCTATAAACTAAAACACAGCATCGACTGTTTCTTAACAATCGACGCTGTGTTTTTATTTTTAATTATTCATCCAATACCTTCACATTAAATTCCTGGAAGGTACCACGTCCATTCTCTGCAAACAGACCAATATATGTTCCCGTAAACGTCATGGTTTTCGTGCTCTCTGTACAGAGTCCTACCGTTAATCCTGTTCCTAGCATCTGGAAATTTTCTCCATCCAGACTATATGAAAATGTATAATAAGTTTTATCTGTTTCAAGCCTAAGCGTAATATTTTCTCCTCTTGGAATTTCCGCACTTGCTGTAACCACAAAAATGTCATGAATATGCTTTGCAAGACAGACTTTATACTTTTCCTGTTCCCTTGTCAGATATATTTCATAATGATAAGAATCATTATAAAATGCTGTCAATCCAGCTCTCATTCCTTGCACATCTTCTGCTGAAACTTTTACTACAGTTTCAGTATAAAACCCCTTTTGTCGAATTCCAATCCATGTAGGGCTCTTAGTTTCATTTAAAGTTACCTTTGTACCTTCCAGGCATAACATCTTCTCTTCCGGATACAATTTATAATTCTTCATTTCGGGATTTCTCAGAAAATTATATTGCAGTTTAAATTTACCATCCGAAAAATTATCATGGAAATTTCTATTTACCGGTTGCACTTCTCCACCCGGAAGCGGACCATCCATAACAGTTGAAATCAAACCATGATTTCCTACAACCGGCCAGCCAGCCTCTGTCCAAACGACAGGTGTAAGAAATGTTTCTCTTCCAAGATTATGAAGCAATACCCTCCTATTTTCATCTGAACAGGTTCTCACTGCCAGACACACCAACCACCAATTTCCATTGTGATCTTCCATTATGTCTGCATGGCCTGTACAATAAATCTCCTCTCGCATGTCTTCCTTGTGAGATAAAATCGGATTATGTGGACATGGTTCATAAGGACCATAAGGACTATCTGCTCTTTGCATTGTCTCCATATGTCCATATTCCGTGCCGCCTTCCGCCAACATAAGGTAATATTTTCCAAACCATTTATATAAATGCGGTCCTTCTGGATATCTTCCACCGCATCCACGGTTAATACACACACTCTCCGTCAATTTTTCTCCTGTAAAAGGATTTACCTCACATAAAAATATACCAGCCCCCTGTTCATCTGAAGTTGTAGATACAAAATATACTTTATCACCATCAAACAATAACGACGGATCTATTCCTCCCTGATCTACCCATGCCGGTTTTGACCATCCTGACTTCATATCTTTTGTATGTACGATGAAGTTTCCCTTTGATGTAACATTTGTTGTTATCATAAAAAATGTTCCGTCATGATAACGAATCGTTGGTGCAAAAATTCCCCCTGAAGGTCTGCTCTCTTCCAACGGAAGCTGTTCTTCATCCGTCAGACAATATCCTTCCAATTCCCAATTCACTAAATTTTTGCTGTGATAAACCGGCACTCCCGGAAAATACTCAAAAGATGAGTTCACAATATAATAATCTTCTCCAACTCTGCATATAGATGGATCCGGATTATAACCGGAAATAATAGGATTTCTGTATTGCATAATACACCTCTTTTTAACCTTTCAATAATTCAAATACTTTACATTCTTCCACTTCACTGCTATTTCCGATAAACACCTCAAATTTTCCCGGTTCACTTCCAAATGTATTGTCCGCTCTTAGGAAGCGAAGCATTTTTTCGTCCACTGTAAAGCACACTTCTTTTTCTTCTCCGGCATTTAATATTACTCTTTCAAAACCCTTCAGCTGTTTTACAGGGCGCACTACACTTCCTGCAATGTCATGAATATAAAGCTGCAAAGTTTCTGTACCTTCTCTGTCACCGGTATTTTTTACTTTTACAGATACCGTAACAGATTCACCCGGCTTCATAACCGTTTTACTTAGCTCTAAATCTGATATTTCAAATTGGGTATATGTAAGGCCATATCCAAAAGAATACAGTGGTTTATTCGGCATATCCAGATATTTCGAGACATAGCGATCCTTATCTTTTCCAGGATGATGTCTACGTCCGGTAGGAAACTCATCATAATGGACAGGAACCTGTGACACGCAATATGGAAAGCTCATTGGCAGCTTTCCTGCAGGCGAAACTGCACCTCTTAATACTTCCACAATAGCAGCTCCTCCCATAGTTCCGGGCATCCAGACTTCCAATATTGCCTTCGCTCTTTCTTCCAATATGCGAATATCTAATGGTCTTCCATTAAATAATACTACGGCAATTTCAGAATTCACCTCCGAAAGTGCCTCAAATAATTCCTGCTGAATCTTAGGAATTTCTATAATTCCTTTACTGGTAGCTTCGCCCGACTGCAGAAAATGTTCTCCTATAGCCAATACAACCACATCTGCTTCTTTAGCCGCCCGCAGTGCTTCTTCCTTCATTTTTTCACAATCTTCCTGTGAGAATTTTTCTTCTGTATAATTTGCAAACCCTTCTAATTTTACATCTTCGGAAAGAATTGGGCATCCCTGAGCATAAACAATTTCATAATCTGCAAGTTTCTCTTCCGCCGCATTTTTTATTGTTATTACATCCTCCGGATTTCCTGTAAAAGACCATCCTCCCAACATATATCTTCTGTCTATATACGGTCCAATCATTGCAATTTTCTTCTTTTTATCCAATGGCAGAATATTATCTTTATTCTTTAATAGAACAAAAGAATTTTCTGCTGTTTTTTGAGCCAATTCTCTGTGTGCTTCACTAAGTATGCAAGCTTTAGCCTTAATTTCATCAGCACCCTTATATGGATTTTCAAAAAGCCCAAGGTCATTTTTCAACTTCATAATACGCCACGCACATTCTTCAATTAGTTCCACACTAATACTTTTGTCTTTTAAAAGTGCAGGTATATTTTCCGGATAAGTACCTGACATCATATCAATGTCTACTCCTGCCTCAAGAGCCTTTTTTGTTGCATCTGCCCTGTCTTCTGCTGCCCCATGGTTTACACACTCCCCAATGGCACCAAAATCAGAAATCAATACACCATCAAACCCCATCTCTTCTCTGAGGATATCCCTCATAAGCCACTTATTTACACTTGCAGGAATTCCATTAATCGTATTAAAAGACGTCATCACTAACGCACTTCCCGCCTCCACAGCCTCTTTATATGCTGGAAGATAAAAATCACGAAAAGTCCTTTCTGATACTTCCACTGTATTATAGTCTCTTCCTGCTTCTGCACCGCCATACCCAGCAAAATGAGCACAAGCAGCCCGATGCCCACACCAAAGCCCTCCGGCGGCAGACGCAGAGCTGTCAGGCGGGAAAACACCTCCCACGGGCTTGCGCCGGTCAGCAGCTTTTCCTGCCGGGTCACATACAGCGCAACCAGCCCTGCCAGCAGCAGGTATTTGACCTTCTGCCCCCAAAGCACCGCCCGCTCCGGCAGCCGGAGCTGCTTTTTGCGGTGAAGCAGCTTTTTCTGAATAAGCCCGGAAAGCGCCCAGACGGCATCGCCCAGGCTGCCGAAGGCGCAGGCGTACCCACAGAAAAAACGGTCGAAAAGCAGGGTGAAGCCGCACAGCCCCAGCAGGGAAAGTGTGAAGCTGTCCACAGAGAGCACCTCGCCTGCACCGATGTGCAGAAAGATCTGTTTTACTCCGGAAAACCCAGCCACGAATGCGCCCGGCATGGACACAAAGAAGAACAACTGCACCCCGGTGCGCAGCCATGTACGGCGCATTTTGTCCCGCTGACGCTGCTGCGCCGCTGTTAAAGGCTTTGCCTGTGTTTTTTCCATCATCCTGCCGCCTTTCCCAGTGCGTCCTCTACTGCACCGATGAGACCTTCTGCCGTGAGGGTAGCGCCGGAAACGGTATCCACCTCGGCAGACTGCACTTCCAGCATCTCGTCCAGCAAAGGCAGTGCCTGCTTATAGTAGGGCTTATCCTCGCCGGAGGCATCCAGCACCGCAATATCGGTCATTTTTCCGTTCCGGATGGTCACCGACACCCGGATGACATCGCCAAAACCAAAGGCGCTGCCCTCATAGGTGCCGTCCCGGTAGCCGCTTTGGGTCTGCTCTGCCTGCGCGGCGCTCTGCGCCTGCAAAACGGAAGCATTGTAGGCTTCCACTTCAGCGATCTCCTGCTTGCGCTGGCTTACCGCTGCTGCCCGGACCAGCGCCACCTGCTGGTATTGCCATAACACCCCCAGAATCAGCAGCAGGTTCACCGCCCGGAGGAAAAAGTTTTTATATTTCATTCCGCTGCTCCTTCCGTTTCAGGCTCGGCTTCGGTCTCTTCCGGTGGTAGCACCGCTTCGGATGCCGACAGCACTTCCTCAGAAGATGCCGGTTCCGGTTCAGAAGATGCCGGTGCATCTGCCGGGAAAAGCTGCTGCCATATTTCTTTGAGCCATGCGGGAACGGCGCTCTTTTCTTCCGGCTGCACCACCTCCACGGTGGGCGCAGCGACCGGCGTTTCCTCGGGTCCTGCTGCTTCAGACGGTGCGGCGGCGACTTCTGCCGCTTCTTCCGATGCTGCCTGCTCCGGGGTGGCTTCCTCTGCCGGGGCAACCGCCGCCTTTGCCAATGCCAGCTTGACCGCGTTCAGGATGCCGGTGGAGGAGTAGGTGGCACCGGAAACGGCATCCACATTGGGGCTTTGTCCCTCCAGAATGGCGGGGATGACCTGCTTTGCCCGGGAGAGATATTCCTCCTCGTCCTCGGCGCTCAGAAGGGTGATATCGGTGATCTTATCCTCTGCCACCGTGACCTGCACCGTGATCTCGCCCTCAAAGCCTATGGCTTCGGCAGTGTAGATGCCGTCCAAGTAGATGGAGGGAGCCGTAAATTCCTCCACCACAAGCGTTGCAGCGGGCTTTGGCTGGGGTGGCAGGGGATTGTTGACTACCTCGCCGGTCAGGGCGTTCTGCACCGCGCCCAGAATGCCCCGGCTGGGGTAGGTAGCCTCAGAAATGGCATCCACCTCCCAGCTCTGTGCTTCCACCACGGTGGTCAGAAGCCGCTTGGCGCGCCGCAGAAACTGCTTGGTCTCGTGGGAAGCGCCCAAGATCTCGACCTCCGTGATGCTGCCGTTTTCCATAGTGACCTGTACCCGGACGGTGCCGCCGTAGCCCCGGGAAGAGCCGACGTAAACGCCGTCGGCATAGGGCAGTTTGGGCAGCACTTCTTCCTCCACTTCGGAGGAAGCGGCTTCCACCGGCTGCTCCACCACTGCCGTCAGTCTTTCCGGCACGGCAGCCAGCACCGGCACGGTGCGGGGTAGGGCAAAAAGTACAGCTGCCGCTGCCGCCACCGCCGGGAGCAGCTGCACCAGCGGCAGCAGCGCATTGCATTGTTTTTTGTTCATTCCATCTTCTCCTGACACGGAAAAGCAAGGCCGCCTGCGTAAAGCGACCTTGCTTTTTGGGTGTTCTGTTTTTTGCCGGATCAGGCAGCCTTCAGGTTCTGCACAGCATCGGTCAGGTGGGTCACCTGTTCCAGTGCAGCAGCCTTATACAGGGTATCCCGGCTCAGCAGCTCCACGCTTTCGGCCAGCTCAGTCTCCAGATCAGCGTAGCTGGCTGCGGTGTAAGCGGCCTTTGCCTTGCTCTGTGCCGTGGCGACCACAGCCTGCAGAGCGGCGCGGTCTGCATCGCTTGCCAGCTCGTGCTTGGCAAGGTTCTCGGCAGTGGTCTGGAACTTCACCACCGTGTCGGCATAGCCCAGTGCGCGGATGGTGATAGTCCAGTAGCCGGTGCCATCGGTGCCCTCCGGCAGCTGGCAGCGGGCGGAATCGCTCAGACCCAGCTGGATGCCCATGGACTTGTGCATCCAGTTGTCGGCTGCAAACTTGGTGCCGTAGGAGGCCTTGGCGTGGGTGTAGGTGCTGTCATCGCCGTAGTAGGTCCACACCACAGACTGCATCCGGGAGCCCAGCTCGCCGTAGTTTCCGTTCAGGTCCAGACGAATGAACTCGCCAAAGCTGCCTACATCGCTGCCGCTGCGCAGGTTCACGGTAAGACCATCCGCAGCCTTCTGGGCGGCTTCTGCCACGCCGGAACCGGTGCCGGTGTGCGCGGCAGAGAAGGTGTAGCCATCGCCGCTCTTGGTAGCGTACTTCAGGCCGTTGGTGTTTTCGTCCACCGCAGCTGTTAAGGTATAGGCGGTCAGGTTCTTTTCAGAGTAGCCGCCCACCAGCTGACCGCCGTTTTCCACCACGGTGTACTTGGAGCAGAAATCTGCAAGGTCGCTGGTGGCCACGCGCACCGGCACATACTTGGTGCCCAGCACCTCGTAGTGATCCATCTGCACGGTAGAACCGTCGGCCTTGGTAATGGTGCCCCGGTTCCAGCCCACGGTGGTGCCATCGGCCAGATAGATGGTCTTGCCATCCTCCGACCAGTGGGAAACGGTGTAGCTGCTGCCGTCCTTGGCGTAGATCACAGCAGTGCTCTGGAAGCTGCCGCGGTGCAGACCGTGGTTGACGGTAGCGCGGGAGACCGCATCAAATGCGCCAAGGTCGTGCTCCTCGTGGCTGTCCAGCTGCGCAGAGGCGGCAGTGCTGCCGGCAGCATAGACCTTCTCGTTTGCCCAGTACTCGTCCCAAGTCAGGGCAGCGTAAAGATAGGTGTATTTTTCGCCGAACAGGAAGTCCAAAAAGCCGTTTTCCTCCTCGGCGGGGGCTGCTGCAAAGGCGGTAGCGGTCAGCAGGCTGAACGCCATGGCCGCCGATAGCAGCAGGGAAAGAAATTTCTTTGCTCTCATGAAAAATGCTCCTTTCATCGCAAAGGCAGAGAATCACTGCCATGTAGTTAGCTAATCCTAACACCTCGCGCAAAAAAATCTGTGGGGTAATGCCCCTCAGATGGTTAGGTTGAACTAATTTGACGAAATTTAAAATAGCACGCATACAGGGGCTTGTCAAGAAAAAACAGGGATGTTTATAGAGGCTAATTTTTCGGCAAAAGGTGCCGACAGCACCCGCTATACCGCAAAGCCATTGACCTTTTTGCCGGAGCCATGCTGTATGTGGTGGTGGAGAAACTGATCCCGGAAATGTCGCAGGGGCAGCACTCCAACGTTGGTACGGTGTTTTTTGCGGTGAGCTTCAGTGTGATGATGGTGCTGGATGTGGCACTGGGGGTGATGGTTGGGGGTTCCCGAAAGCGAAATCTCTTTCAAAATCTCCGAAAATGACTAAACTCCTTGACAGAGGAGACGGCAGGGCGTATTCTTTTGGTAGAAGGACCGCTGAGAAGCGGCTTTTCACAGGACTGAAAGTTAGCTTTATCTAACTTGCGACTCTACCCTATACGAAGGAATATATCTCTTCTATTTACAGGTGGAAAATAAATAGAGAAGGAGCGTATCAGGATGAAGATCTACCATTTTGGTGCAGAGGATGCCCCGGTGCTGTTGCTGCTGCCGGGCACCTGTTGCCATTGGAAAAGCAATTTCGGTGCCGTGATCCCGCTTCTGGCTGACAGCTTCCGGGTGCTGTGCGTCAGCTACGATGGCTTTGATGAGACTGAACAGACCGAATTTCCCACCATGCTGGAGGAGACCGAAAAGATCGAGGCCTACCTCAAGACCCACTGCGGCGGTCACATCCGGGCAGCCTACGGCTGTTCTCTGGGCGGTTCCTTCGTGGGGCTGTTGGCGGCACGGCAGAACATCCACATGGACTGTGGCATTCTGGGCAGCTCCGATCTGGATCAGGCATCGCCGCTGGCGGCAAGATTGCAGACTGATTTTCTGCTGCCATTGATCTACCCTGTGGTGCGGGACGGAAAGTTCAAGGCAAAATTTCTCCAAATGCGTCTGGATAAGCGTGCCAGAGAGTCGGAGGATTATGTCAAAGCCTTTCTGAAAATGTTCGGTGAGGCCCGCCCTTATGTGACCATGCAGAGCTGTAAAAATCAGTTCTACTCCGATCTTATCACTCCGCTGCCGGATAAGATCCATGTACCCGGTACCGAGATCCATATTTTTTACGCCCTGAAAATGGGCGCAAAATATCGCGCCCGGTATCAGCAGCATTTTGCACATCCTGTTCTCCATGAGCAGAACTTGCAGCACGAGGAATTGCTGGCCTGTCACCCGGAGCAGTGGGCGCATCTGGTAAAAAGCATTGCATTGTGAACGGTAAAACGTATCTGGAGCAAGCAGGATTTTGTAAGATCCAGAACCACAAAAATAAAAAGGGCTGGCTGTGCATCACAGCACAGAAATGAGGTGCGATCATGTCGAAAAAAGCAACGGAATTTCAAAGAAAAGCAATGAGCTGGATGTACCGGGGCAAGGAAATCTTCAAGCCTTTGAACACTGGCTGGATCGACGAGAATGTTGCCTGCGTGCGCGAATGGGTGGCTAACATCTTCTTCTACCGCAAAGGCGATACGACCATTATGATCGATGCGGGATATAACTACGACCGCCTTGCCGAAAAAATGGGCTGGCTTGAGATTGATCCGAAGTCGATACACCATATCCTTATCACCCATCAGGACACCGACCATGTGGGGGCGGTGGAAGCAGACAGTCCGGGGCTGTTCCGGAATGCGAAGCTGTACATCGGCGAGATCGAGAACCGGTATCTCACCGGCGAGGTGCGGCGAAAAGTCATATATCATCTCTATAAATTGCCGCAGGTCACGATCAACAACGAAAAGGTACTGCTGCACGATGGGCGGGTACTTGACATTGACGGCATCAAAATCGAGTGTTTTCTCGTTCCCGGTCATACATGGGGGCACATGGTATACCTTGTGGACGGGAAATATCTCTTTACCGGCGATACCATCTGGTTCGGCGCGGACGGTGGATACAGCTTTATTTCCGCATTGGCAGAGGACAACAAGCTGGCGGTGAAGTCCTTGGCATTGCTGGAGAAAAAGCTGAAAAAACGTGGGCTGCATCCGCTGTTCATTACCGGACACACCGGCTGGACGGACAACATGGAGTTTGCCTTTGCGCACAGAAATGAGTTGAGCTCACCGTTCAAGAAAAAAGTCCACGACCCATCGGCACCCTATGATGCCTACGACGAATCGGACGACACCGAAGAAAATGCAAAGAGCGGTTTTCTGAAAGGCGTGGGAAGATGAAGGACAGAGAATTACAAATTGACCGTAGCTGCCATGTGCTGTATTCCAAATCCTGCAAAAAGGAAATTCTGGCGAAAATCACTCTGCACTATCCGGAGGTGGAGCGCGAGGCGGTCTGGGAGCAGGTGCAGCTGAGATACGCAGAGCTTCTTTCCAAGTGGCGCACCGACCTCGGCGGTAAAAAGAATTTTCACAACGGCGTAGGCGGCACCTACGACTGCATCGCCATCATGTGCTTTTACGATGTGTGCCGGGATGTGGTCACATTCCGCGAAATGGAAGAGATAGAAGAAAATCTGATCCTGCCGTCCTTCCGGAAGCTGCGATTCGTTGACATCAACAAGCCATTCTGGAAAAAGCTGATGTATCGGGCATTCAGCACCGCCCAAAAGCACTGTGACACATGGCATGATTACGAGATGGATGTTGCGCCTTACGAAAACAGCAAGCCCATCTATTATGAATTTACGGCGTGTCCGGCGGCGGAATTTGCCAAGCGGTTTGGATTTGCGGACATTATGCCCGCCCTGTGCAATGTGGACTATG
>OGYF01003595.1_pt1 | contig 10429 bp, 11 predicted proteins | sample 1576451 | NCBI WGS metagenome assembly OGYF01 (sample SAMEA3541505, study PRJEB24748) | human gut metagenome | biome: human gut; feature: human-associated habitat; material: faeces | place: China | collected 2012 | reverse complement strand
TGAGGTTCTTGCAAATAAAAGAATTTAAAGGTGTTGACATTTTAAATTTTCAAGATTATAATAGCGGTAACACGTAGATGAGACGAGTAAAACGCAGAACATGTCAGAGAGAAATGCCTTGTGCTGGAAGCATTTTCATGGAAACCGTTTGAAAACTACCTCGGAGTGACCCCAATCCGGTCCGGTGACCCCGTTATCGTCAGAATGAAGCCGGGATGATTTATTACTATTTCGTCCAACAAGGGTGGAACCGCGAGAACATTGAATTAATGGCCTCGTCCCTTCGAACTATAACAGCAAGAAGGGATGAGGCCTTCTTGTATATTGAATGAAGACAGGAGGAATTGACATGAAAGTAACACTTAAAGACGGTTCAAGCAAAGAGTATTCACAGGCAATGAGCATTATTGATATTGCCAAAGACATCAGTGAAGGACTTGCCAGAGTGGCATGTGTTGCCGAGTTAGACGGCGAAGTTGTGGATTTGCGCACAATAGTAGATGGCGAACACACACTGAATATTTTGACATTTGACAGCGACGAAGGAAAAGCAGCATTCCGTCATACTGCATCCCATGTGCTGGCACAGGCGATTAAGAGATTGTATCCGGATGCCAAATGTGCCATTGGACCTTCGATTGAGGAAGGTTTCTACTATGATTTTGATATAGCACCATTGGATCGTGAGGCACTGGACAAGATTGAAAAAGAAATGAAAAAGATTGTAAAACAGTCCCTTCCACTGGAAGTTTTTGAAGTGAAAAAAGAAGAAGCTCTTTCCTATATGAAAGAAAGACAGGAAGATTATAAGGTGGAGATGATCGAAGAACTTCCTGAAGATGAGACGATTACATTTTATAAGCAGGGAGATTATGAGGAATTTTGTGCGGGTCCTCACGTGTCAAATACTTGTGTTATTAAAGCAATTAAGCTTCTTTCTACAGCAGGCGCATATTGGCGTGGTGATGAGAAAAATAAGATGCTGACAAGGATTTATGGAATTTCTTTCCCAAAAGCATCAGAATTGCAGGATTACCTGCATATGCTTGAGGAAGCGAAAAAGAGAGACCATAGAAAGCTTGGAAAAGAGCTTGGTTTATTTACAATTATGGAGGAAGGTCCGGGATTCCCATTTTTCTTACCAAAGGGAATGGTATTGAAAAATACATTAATTGATTACTGGAGAAAGATTCATACAAGAGAAGAGTATCAGGAAATCTCCACACCAATTCTTTTAAACAGACAGCTTTGGGAGACATCCGGACACTGGGATCATTACCGGGAAAATATGTATACAACAGTTATTGATGATATGGATTATGCAGTAAAACCAATGAACTGTCCAGGAGGAATGCTTGTTTATAAGATGGAACCACGTTCTTATAAGGAACTTCCACTTCGTCTTGGTGAACTTGGTCTGGTACATCGTCACGAAAAGTCAGGACAGCTTCATGGTCTGATGCGTGTCAGATGCTTTACACAGGATGATGCTCATATTTTTATGACAGAAGATCAAATTGAAAGCGAGATTCAAAAAGTAGTAAAATTAATTGATGAAGTATATAAAAAGTTTGGATTTACGTATCATGTAGAATTATCTACTCGCCCGGATAACAGCATTGGAACAGAAGAAGAATGGGATGTTGCTACAAATGCACTGGAAAATGCGATCAAGGCAATGAATATACCTTATGAAGTGAATGAAGGAGATGGAGCTTTCTACGGTCCAAAACTGGACTTCCATTTACAGGATTCCATCGGAAGAACATGTGTGGTACTATCCAGCTTGATTTCCAGCTTCCACAAAGATTTGAGGCAGAATATATCGGAGCAGATGGAGAAAAGCATCGTCCTACAATGATCCATCGAGTTGTATTTGGTTCTATTGAACGATTCATTGGAATACTGATTGAGCATTATGCAGGAAAGTTTCCAACATGGTTAGCACCGGTACAGGCAAAAATACTTCCGGTTTCCGATAAATTTGCAGAGTATGCTAAGAAAGTTTCTGTGGAACTGAAGGCAAAAGGGGTTCGTGTTGAAGTGGATGACAGGGATGAAAAACTTGGTTACAAGATCAGACAGGCACAGCTTCAAAAGGTACCATATATGCTGATTGTTGGAGAAAAAGAACAGAATGAAGGAACAGTATCCGTTCGAAAGAGAGATGTAGCAGATCAAAATGACAGTCCGGAATTAGGTGCAATGTCTGTAGAAGAATTTGCCGGGATTATCGAAAAAGAAATTTAAATAGAGATAATAAAGAGAAATCCAGCTTATAGGAATTAGTGCATACTATAAGTTGGATTTTTTGTATGTTTTTCGTAATGAAAATGAAAACTTGTTAACAAATGTAAAAAACAAATGACAACAAAAATGAATTATGGTATGATAAATAACACAATAATATTTTTTGGCTTGGAAGTTGTATCGTTTTCATGTAGTGCCATAGGGTGGATTTACAAGGAAAGGTGAGATGGTATGAAGAGAAAAGGGATAGAACCTAACGAAGTAAGAAAATATTTTCTGATTACAGGTGCCTTTCTTATTTTTATGATAGGCTGTCTGTTATTTTTCTTATCCTGGTTACAAAAGGATGTGGAAATAAATAGTCAGAAGAACGTAGCAGTAAATGTGGAGAGACAAAGTTATCATTTAGACTCGATCATAGATATTCAATTTAGCTATCTGTTTGGAATCGCTGCCTATATGGGCGAAAGAAAAGAGATATTTTCAAGGGAAAACAAGAGGCTGATCCAGAGTATCGTAAAAGAACAGGATTTAGATTTAATCGCACTTGATAAAGACGGGAATACCTTCTACAGCAATGGAGCGAGAAAGTCGGTGAAAGCCAGAAAGTATTTTAAAGAGGCGATGGAAGGAAAGCAGGTAATGAGTTCTCCAGTGGAAAGTATGGTCGATGGAAAAACAAAGGTGATTCTTGCGGTACCTATTTATAAGGATGGAGGAGTTACGGGGGTTCTTGGAGCATCCGATAACGTTGGTGCATTAAACCAGATGCTGTTTGATGATATTTATGATGGAGTAGGTTTTTCTATGATCATAGATTCTTCCGGAAGAATTATTTCCTGTGATAGTGGAAAGGCATATCGAAAGATTAGTATTAGTGATAATGTATATGACTTCTATGTAAAGAACGGAGAAGTTTCCGAAAAAGATATGACGGAGGCAAAAAGCAATATACAGAACCAAAAAGCAGGAATTCTTGTGCTTAAGAATAAGAACGGAGTAAGTTATCTTGCCTATGATACATTGGGAATGAATGACTGGATGCTTTGTTATGTGGTTCCGCAGAGTAAAGCGCAGGAAAGCTATCAGTTTGTTCAGGACAGACAAGTTATGCTGGTTTTTGTTATAGGTGGAGGAATGATTGCATTTCTGCTCATTATCCTATACAGGGAGTCTCAGAAGCAAAAACATATGAAGGAGCTTGCAAATATCGATGGTCTGACACAGCTTCATAATAAGATTGGGACGGAGAATTTAGTTACAGAATGGCTCGACAGTAAAGAGAGTAAATCTGGAGGTGTTCTGCTTATGCTGGATGTTGATCGTTTTAAGCAGATTAATGATAATTTTGGACATGCGGTAGGTGACAAGGTTTTATATAAAGTAGGACATCTTTTAAAAAGTTCATTTAGAGAGAATGATATTATAGGAAGAGTCGGCGGAGATGAATTTCTCATATTTATGAAAGGTGTAACTTCTGAGGAATTTGTGACTCGCCGAATGAAAATTCTCATACAACATTTCCATGAGCTTCCGGTGGAGGAAATAAAAGATCACAGGTTGACCTGCAGTATCGGAGCAGCTTTTATGCCAAAAGATGGTATAACATTTGACAGTCTGTATCGGAATGCAGATGAGGCATTATACAGGACAAAAAGAAACGGTCGTGACGGATTTAGTATCTATCGTAAAGTATAAAAATAAAGAATATATGTACTTTACACAAATTCAAAGAAACAATCTATAGATTTTTTGGAATTTTTAATGGAATAAAGAAAGAATCTATGATATTATGTTGCATGTAGTGTGTAATGAGCGCAGCAGTATTTAAGGTGACAATTTTGATAAATTGATAAATTTAAGGAAGGAAGTGCACAGAATGCCCCCTTTTGCCAAAAGAGAAATTAAAAATTCTTTTATAAAGTTACTAACAGAACGACCGATTTCCCAGATTACAGTGAAAGATATTGTAGAGGACTGTGGTGTGAATCGAAATTCATTTTATTATCATTTTCAGGATATTCCTTCTTTATTAGAAGAGATTATTGTGGAGATGACGGCGAAGGTGATAGAGAATTTGCCGAAGGAATCTACTTTTGAAGAGAAAGTCACTGCAGCTTTGAAAGAAATCAATTTAAATAAGAGAATGATTTATCATATTTATGGTTCATCTAACAGAGAATTTTATGAGAAACAGCTCATGAAGATTTGCGAGCATGTGACACGTACTTATATCCGTTCCAGGGAGTATTCGGAAAGAGTAGATTCAAAGGATTTGGAATTTGTGATAAGTTATTTAAAATGTGAGTTGTTTGGTCAGCTTATTGACTGGCTTAATCACGATATGTCATATGATATTGTAGAACATTCTCGTATACTTTGCCGAATGTTTGCAGGAAGTATGCGTATGGTATGTCAAAAATATAAAATAATATAAAAAACTATTGTATAGCACAAATAAAAATGATAGTATCACTATCATAAATGAAAAATGATATTTAAAGTAAAATCAGCATTCAAAAGAAGGTGGTGAGAAAAATGGATACAACAGAAAAAGTACCTTCAACGAGAGAACGTCAGGCACAGCAGAGACGTGAAAAGATCATTCAGGCATCGATGCAACTGTTCTGGGAGAAATGTGTGGAAGATACATCTATGGAGGAAGTGGCGAAGTGTTCAGGGGTAGGTGTTGCTACGGTATATCGGTATTTTTCTACGAAAATAGAACTGGTGATAGAGACGGCTGAATTTTACTGGCAGAAAGTCGCGGAGAAATATCTGACAGAACTGGAGCAGACTGACACAGGATATGTGCAGCTTCAGAAAATCATGAATGTTCTGGAAAGAATATTTCAGGAAGAAAAAGCATTTCTGAAATTTCTACAGGAGTTTGATGTTTTTGTAAAGAAATATCAGATTTCTGAAGAGCGGCTGACAGATTATGAGAGTGGTATCTTACGACTGAAACCGTATGTGACAGATGCACTGGAAAAAGGGCTGGCAGATGAAAGTCTGTTTTTTACCTGTTCAATAGACGAGATGTATTTTTCATTGACGCATACTCTCTTGGCAGTGATGCAGAAACTGGCGGTGGGAGGAGAAATTCTCTCTTCAGACCAGGCGGTTGAAGGAAATCGGCAGTTCCGTATTGTCACGGAGCTGCTGTTGGGGGGAATCAAGGGATAGAATTACAATGTGTAGCAAGATAAAAATAGTATCAGGAGGTATAACATGAAAAAGTTAACAACAGCAAAAATATGGCAGTTTGCAGCAGGACAGTTTGGATGGGCGATGTTATCTGGAATCATATCCAACTGGCTTGTGTATTTCTATCAGCCGGATAAAACGGCAATCAGTCAGGGACAGACGGTGTTTATTCCACAGGGACTGGTAGTTCTGGGGATTTTTACGATCATTGGCGGAATTACAGCGTTTGGAAGAATTTTCGATGCATTTACAGATCCTATGATTGCATCCTGGTCTGACAGATGTACATCAAAGAATGGCCGGAGAATTCCTTTTTTGAAATGGGCATCTTTGCCGCTGGTGCTTTCTACAGTATTGGTATTCTGGTCACCGGTCAATAAAAACAGTTGGATCAACGCAGTTTTTCTATTGGTAATGATCCTGGCATATTATCTTTCCATTACTGCATATTGCACGCCATATAATGCACTGATTCCGGAGCTTGGACACACGCAGCAGGAGAGACTGAATATTTCTACCGTGATTTCATTTACGTTTATCGCAGGAACAGCAGTGGCTTATCTGGCACCGATGATCTGGGGTGTATTTATTCCGGCATTTGGCAGAGTTGGAGCAATTCGTGTGACGTTTACATTGATGGCTACGGTAGCTTTTATCTGTATGTTGGTACCGGTATTCTGCATTCGTGAAAAAGATTATGTGGATACAGTTCCGGCAAAAGAGTCCGCCTTTCGTTCATTGGTTGCTACATTCAAAAACGGTGAGTTCCGTAAATTTGTGGGTTCGGATATTTTTTACTGGATCGCACTGACGATGTTTCAGACGGGCCTGCCGTTTTTTGTTACCAGTCTTTTGAAACTTCCAGAGACAATGACAACATTATATTTTGTTGGAATGACTGCACTTTCACTGGTATTTTACGTACCTGTAAATAAGCTCACTCCAAAACTTGGAAAGAAAAAGATGATTCTTTTTGCATTTGCCGTATTCAGTCTGGCTTATTTTTATACAGGGTTTATGGGAAAAATGATCTTTATTCCGGCAACCGTACAGGGACTGATCCTGACAGTTGTGGCGGCACTTCCTATGGCAATTTTCGGAATTCTTCCACAGGCAGTAGTGGCTGACATTGCACAGAGTGATTCGATTAGGACCGGAAGTAATCGTGAAGGAATGTTTTATGCAGCAAGAACGTTTGCGTTCAAACTTGGACAGAGTCTTTCTATGCTGATTTTTACAGCTGTGTCTACGATTGGTGCAGGAGATGGAACAGGGTATCGTGTGGCTGCTTTTGGCGCAGCAGTATTTTGTTGTATTGGCGGAATTATACTGGTATTTTATAATGAGAAAAAGATTAATGGAATTATTGGTGGGCAGAGATAATGAAAATTATACAGGAAGATAACTTTGCGGACATTATGAAAGATGAAGTGGAGCCGTATTTGTATGCACATTGCAGGGAATGTTATATTACAGGAGCAAAAGAGCCTGAACGAAGAGAAAAAAACGGTAAACTTCATGTGAAATTTTATGAGACAGACAGGCCAAAGGGGGTTATTATCATAAGTCATGGTTTTACGGAGGGTGCACAGAAATATGATGAAATGATATATTATTTTCTGAAGGCTGGATACCATGTGTGCATGCCAGAACATATGGGTCACGGTTTGAGTTATCGACTGACAGAGGATCCATCACTGGTACATATTGATACATGGAAACGTTTTGTACGAGATTTTCTGAAGGTGTGTCATGTAGTAAAAGAGCAGTATTCTGAGCTTCCGTTGTTTTTGTTTGCACATTCTATGGGCGGGGCGATTGGCACGATCGCAGCTGCATGGGAGACGGAGCTTTTTCAGAAGATCATACTCAGTTCGCCGATGATACGGCCGCTTACCGGAAATGTGCCATGGTCGGTGACTGTTGCAATTGCACAGGTAGAATGTCTGGCGGGAAGAAATGCAAGGTATGTGATCGGTCAGAAACCTTATGACGGAAGTGAAATTCTTGAGACAAGTGCTGCAGTTTCAGAAGCAAGATTTACCAGGTATAACGAGATCCGCAAGCAATCCAGAGAAATCCAGACAAGTGCAGCCTCTTATGGATGGCTTCTTGCTTCAATAAAAATGAGCTGGTATCTGAGATATCATGGATGGAAAAAACTTACTGCACCGGTACTTTTATTTCAGGCAGAGAAAGATGCGTTTGTTTCTGTCCGGGCGATACAAAAATTTGCGAAGAAACTGCAGCGAAAAGGGCGGACTTCATGTGAATATATGTATATGCCTGGAAGTAAACATGAAATATTTGGAAGTGATGACGAGACGATGCAGGCATATGTAGAACGAATTTTGAGTTTTTTGGAATAAAGAAATTGAGAAAAGCAGGAATTGGTATGGACATGTAGCAGTGAATTTTTTGGATATGTTTACAACGAAATAGAAAAGGAGAACACGATGAACATACAGATTTTTGGTACAAAGAAATGTAACGATACGAAGAAAGCAGAACGATTTTTTAAAGAACGTGGTATTAAATTTCAATTTATTGATATGAAAGAAAAAGGCATGAGTAAGGGTGAATTTACTTCTGTTGCACAGGCAAACGGTGGTCTTGAAAATATGATTAACTGGGAATGCAAGGACAAAGATATGCTTGCATTGATTAAATATATTGCCAATGAGGATAAACTGGAAAAGGTACTTGAGAATCCGCAGGTGATCAAGACACCGGTGGTCAGAAATGGAAAGCAGTCTACGCTCGGATATCAGCCGGATATATGGAAGGATTGGAAATGATTTTATGAACCAAAATGAAACACAATGGGATAAATTGCTGAAGATCAAAACCACCGGACGGGACGATTCTCGTTCGGATCAGTATCGATATCCATATGAGCCGACGCAGTATTGTGTATTGGAGCGGCTGGCAAACAATGGCTTGATAACGAAGAAAAATGTGCTTCTGGATTATGGTACAGGAAAGGGACGAGTATGTTTTTATCTGTCTTATCAGACGCGATGCAGATCTATTGGTGTTGAGTATGATGAGCGAATTTTTGAGAGTGCCGAAGCAAACCGAGAACATGCTGTATCAGGCAGGAAGGTTTCGTTTGAACTGACCAGTGCAGAAAAATATACAGTCCCGTCTGAAGTGGACAGATGTTATTTTTTTAATCCGTTTTCTGTGGAGATCCTGCGCAAAGTTCTTGCTGGAATTTATGAGTCATATTATGAGAAACCAAGAGAAATTTTACTGATGTTTTATTATCCGTCAGAAGAATACCTTGGCTGTCTCATGACCGAAGAACAATTGATGTTCTACGATGAGATCAATACAGAAGATTTGTTTGAAGGGAAGAATGATCGAGAGAAAATACTAATATTTTCAGTTGATTGAATAAAAAATTAACTCAAATGCCTTTGATCCACTTGTATAATAAAACTATAAACAATACTTACGATTTATATAGGAGCTGAAGAAATTTGAAATGTTTTATGGGATATGAGACAAATTGTCTTGTATCCTTTTTTCTATATTTCACCGGGAAAAGTTATAGAAAAAAATCTGTAGTTTTTTTGTGTTCTATCTTGACGAATAGTAAAAAGATTGTATTATATAAATATAAAGTAAAAACGTTGTACTAAATAAAAGCATCACAATGCATGGAGGGGATTTTATTCTCGAAGTAGGTGGCGGCGATTGGGCAAGTCATATGATGGAACATGAACTTGGAGGAATGTTTGATGTGGCACATGGTGCAGGATTTGCGACAATCTGGGGAATCCGGGCTATGGAAGAATACGATGGCGAAATGATTTTGTGGTAAGATAAGACCAAAAGCATATGGGAGCAGGAAAAATGGCGAAATCAGGAGTCAACAATACACTTTTAAAACAGAGAAACCGGGGGCTGATCCTAAAACTGATCGCGACAGGACAATGCAGTTCCAGAATCGAGTTATCGCAGAAAACGGGACTTGCCAAGATGACCGTCACTTATATCGTGAATGAGTTTTTGGAACGAGGGATCTTTGAGGAACGGCAAAAAGTACAGGTAGAAGGAAAGGGACGCAATCCGGTACAGCTATGCATTTCAGATAAGGCACCGAAGCTGATCGGTGTGCATCTTTATCGGGAAATCTGCAGTGTGATTCTCTGCGATATACAGTTGAAACTGCTAAAAAAGATTTGTTTTCCGGTAACTGAAGAGACAGCACCTCAGCTGATGGAGCACATCTTTCATGCACTGGATCAGATTATGGAAACACTGGGAGATGAGAAGATATACGGGATTGGAATCGGCGCAATCGGGCCGGTGGATAAGAATTGGGGTAAGATCCTGGCACCGCCGAATTTTTATGGGCTGCATGACCTGGAAATTGCCAGGGAAATAGCAACGAGAAACTGCGGGATCAGCGGACGCTGATAGAGCGCGCCGATCAAAAAGATGTCGAACAAAAAGACGCCGCTGCGGCGGATGACGAAATCGAACAGCTCGCGAAAGTTCTGGAGCTGGTTCAGTTCGGCGATCAAAACAAGAAAGACCGGGAAAACCGCCAGCAGGACATTGTTCAGTTTTCGGTATTTATCAGCCGCTTCCGCCCTGTTTTTCTTTGTGAAAAGCCGACGGAAGCTCTGTAACCACTGTTTCATCCGTTCCGCTCACGTCCTTCGTCCCGATCATTCCGCCCGCACACAGCCGCGCAGAGACACAAATTTACAGTATTATATCATATCCGCAGACACATTTCAAGCGCAGAAAATTCCCGGCGCAGCGGGTGTAGGAGTACAATAGATATTGGACAGCAGGAGAAGAAAAAGGGAAAAAAGAGTAGAAGGACAGTGCCTTCATAGGGTATAGTTAAGTAACCACACAAAACTTACCGAAAAAGGAGGCCTATCCTTCATGAGTACTAGTATAACACAAGACATGGCCTATCGGCAATCCCTGATGAAATATGCAGAAAAAT
>OGYF01003593.1_pt1 | contig 10432 bp, 9 predicted proteins | sample 1576451 | NCBI WGS metagenome assembly OGYF01 (sample SAMEA3541505, study PRJEB24748) | human gut metagenome | biome: human gut; feature: human-associated habitat; material: faeces | place: China | collected 2012 | reverse complement strand
GACGGGGAGACCAGGCCTCAATGTCGCAGGACTTCACCTTCAGGTCGGCCAGATCGCCGGAGCAGCACTCCAGCTGCCGCACGGGGATGTTCATGCTGCGGAACAGCTCCACGGACATCTTCCACAGCTTCTCATACCACTCCTTGGACTCCTCGGGCTTGCAGACCACGATCATCTCCTGCTTTTCAAACTGATGGATACGATAGACGCCCCGCTCTTCAATGCCGTGGGCGCCCTTTTCCTTGCGGAAGCAGGGAGAGTAGGAGGTGAGGGTCTGGGGCAGGCTTTCAGCAGGGAGGATCTGGTCGATGAAGCGGCCGATCATGGAGTGCTCGCTGGTGCCGATGAGGTACAGGTCCTCGCCCTCGATCTTGTACATCATGCCGTCCATATCGGTCTGGGACATCACGCCTTCCACCACGTTGCCGTGGATCATGAAGGGAGGAATGCAGTAAGTGAAGCCCTTGCCGATCATGAAGTCACGGCCGTAGGCCAGCACGGCCTCGTGGAGGCGGGCAATGTCGCCCAGCAGATAGTAGAAGCCGGAGCCGGAGACACGGCCGGCGGCGTCCAGATCAATGCCGTTGAAGGACTCCATGATATCCACATGATAGGGAATCTCAAAGTCGGGAACCTTGCACTCGCCGAACCGCTGGACTTCCACATTGCAGGAGTCATCGGGGCCCAGAGGCACGGAGTCGTCGATCATCTGAGGAATCACCAGCATCCGCTTGTGAAGCTCGGCGTCCAGCTCGGCCTCCTGCTTTTCCAAGGCCGCCAGGCGCTCCGCCTCATCAGTGACCTGCTTCTTGACGGCCTCTGCCTCCGCCAGCTTGGAGGGGTCCTTCTTGGCCTGGCCCATCAGCATACCCACCTGCTTGGACAGCCGGTTCCGGTCGGAGCGGAGCTGGTCCGCCTCGGCAATGGTGGCGCGGCGCTTGCTGTCCAGCTCGATGACCTCGTCTACCAAAGGCAGCTTTTCATCCTGGAACTTCTTCTTGATGTTTTCCTTTACTGCCTCGGGATTTTCCCGGATAAACTTTATATCCAGCATTTTTTTCACCTCATAAATAGTTTTGAATGACATGTTTCACGTGAAACATGGGATCAATGATTTAAAACCGCTTCGTTCAGCTGTTCGAAGCGCTGTGCCGGGGATGTGACGTCATTGACGCTGTCGGTAGGGAGATAGTCTTGAAGCCCCTGCTCCGTCATGTTCTGCAGGGTTCTGCGGCAGGCGTCGTAATCGCCGGCAGAGTACTGCTGCTGCAGGGTGTAGAGCGCCAGAAGAGCGTCCGCCTTCAGCTGGGCATCGTCTGCGGACTTCTGAGCCTCCTCCAGCTGGGACTCCAGCTCTTCCTGGTTTTTCTCGGCGTCACTGAGCTGCTGCTGCAGATCCAGAATCTGATCTTGGGTGTTCTGAATCTCCTGCATAGCAGAGACGGAATCCTGCAGCTCACCCAAGACCTCACTGTTGCTGCGCTGATGCATGACAAAGGACAGTGCCATCAGCAAAAATGCAACAATAAAGAGAATCATAATGTAAACCACCACCGGCTTTTTACTTTTGGGGGCGGTTTCCTGGGGGGCCGCAGCGGGAGTTTGATCCGCACCGCTGCTGCGCTTTTCCAATTTCATATTCGTATTCAGGTCCTTTCGGAAGTTCCTTCCTTGGATTTGTGTACCTGGAGAAGAGCCAACGCCTCCAACAGGTCGTTGAGATCGTCCATTCCGTAGTATTCCAATTCAATGCGGCCTTTTTTCCGGCCGCTCACAATTCGTACGCCCCGGCCAAGCCGGGAGGTCAGATCCCTCTGAGCTTCAGCGGCGTAGTCCACACGCTGTGGGTCCGGTTCTTTTTCCGGTTTCTTTTCCGCTGACAGCTTTTTGACCAGTGCCTCCGTCTGCCGGACGGACAGCCCGCCTGCCACCACGGCGTTGGCCGCGTTTTCCTGCAGGGCAGGGGAGAGGGGCAGAAGCGCCCGGGCATGACCGGCGGAGAGCTTGCCTTCCTCCACCAGCTGACGCACAGCGGGGGTCAGACTCAGCAGCCGCAGGGAATTGGTGACGGCGCTCCGGGATTTGCCTACTTGTCTCGCGGCCTCTTCCTGCGTCATGTGATAGGTTTCAATCAAAGATTGGAAACCGGCGGCTTCCTCCATGGGATTCAAGTCCTCCCGCTGGAGGTTTTCGATCATAGCCAGCTCAGCGGCCTTGCGGTCGTCGGCCTCAATGACAATCACCGGCACTTCCTGCAGTCCCGCAATGCGGGCGGCCCGCCAGCGGCGCTCGCCGGCAATAATCTGGTAGTAGCCGGAGGCCAGTTTCCGCACAGTCAGAGGCTGGATAATGCCGTGTTCACGGATGGAGTCCGCCAGTTCCGCCAGGGAAGCCTCGTCAAAGGACTTCCGGGGCTGCGAGGAACAGCTCTCCACCTGTGAAATGGGCAGGTACAAGCTGCCCGTTGATTCTGCTTGCAACACATCGTCGCCCAACAGAGCGCCGAGTCCCCGGCCCAGGCCGGAGGGCTTTTTGGATGCCATGGAGATTCTCCTTTCCGGGAAATTCAGGCGGACTGCTTGTCCAGAAATTCCGCCGCAAATGCGGTGTAAGCCTCAGCACCCCGGGAAGTCCGGTCGTAGGACGTAATGGGCTTGCCGTGGCTGGGGGCCTCGCTGAGGCGGACGTTCCGGGGAATAACGGTGGCGTAGACCTTGCCGGGGAAGTAGTGTTTGACTTCCTCCGCCACCTGCAGCGCCAGGTTGGTGCGCCCATCGAACATGGTCAGCAGCACGCCTTCCAGCTCCAGTCTGGGATTGAGAGAGCGGCGGACAATGCGGACGGTGTTCATCAGGTCGCTGAGGCCTTCCAGGGCAAAATACTCACCCTGTACCGGGACCAGAATGGCGTCCGCAGCACACAGGGCGTTCAGCGTCAGCAGTTCCAGGGAGGGAGGACAGTCGATAAAAATGAAGTCGTAGTCCTCTTTTACCTGTTCCAGCGCGTCCTTCAGCAGAAATTCCCGGCGCTCCATGCCAATCAGCTCGATTCCAGCACCGGCCAGAGCCTTGTTGGAGGGAAGTACGTCGCCGTACTTGGTGTGTACCAGGGCGTCCCTGGTTGGCACGTCCGCAATCAACACCTCATAAATGCCCTTGGATACGGTCTTGTCCACGCCCATGCCGGAGGTGGAATTGGCCTGGGGGTCGAAGTCGCACAGCAGCACCCGTTTGCCCCGTTCCGTCAGGGCGGCGGCCAGATTTACGCAGGTGGTAGTTTTCCCAACACCGCCCTTTTGGTTCACGATTGCAATGGTTTTTGCCACAAAGGCACCTACTTTCCAAAATCAAGATGTCCCAATGGGATGGGTTCCATAGAACGAATCCATTATAACAAGGTGTATAAGCAGTTGCAAGGTGCTTTCTGCAAGAATCCGAAAAAAAGTGAATGGTTTCACGTGAAACATACCGGAAAAAGAAAACTTGCCGGACATGTTTCACGTGAAACATGTCCGGCGCAAATCACATCAGCAAAAGACCGCCATAGGGAGGAAGGGTCAGAAACAGCGTGCCGTCTCGGGGATGAAGCTTCCGGCCGGTGAGCAGATCCCGTACCACCGGCGCGGTCCAGGGCAGCATCAGGGGCACTGACTTGTCAGAAGCGTTGACTACGGTTACGATCCGCTCCTCCGGCAGCCGGCGGGCAAAAGCCAGAATGGGCCCGGAAGTATAGAGATAATCAATTTCACCCCGCTGGAGAGCGGCCCGTTCCCGACGGAGGCGGCCTAAGGTCTGGAACCAGGACAGCAGGGGATAGCGGCCCAGGCTCCAGGGATAGGTGCCCCGATTCAGGGGGTCCTCAAATCCCTCCAGACCCAACTCATCGCCATAGTAGACCGTGGGAGAGCCGGGGAAGGAGAAGAGGATCAGTGCCGCCAACTTTACCAGGGCCGTCCCGTGGGCCCGCTCCGCCGGAGAAAGACGATAGGCAGCCCGGGCGGCCTTGCTCTCAGGAACCTGCTTGGCGCCCAGCACGGTCATAATGCGGGGCGTATCATGGGTGCCCAGAAAGTTCATGGAGTTGTAGAATGCGGCAGGGGGATAATTTTCCCGGATGGATTCCATGGACTCCCGGAAGTCGTCGGCATCGCCGCCCTGCAGATAGGCCAGCAGCGCCGTGCGGAAGGGGTAGTTCATGACGCCATGCAGTTCATTGCCCAGCAGATAGCGCCGCCGCTGGGAGTAGGCGATCTTGTTGCTGGCATCCTCCCACACTTCACCGATCAGCAGCGCCTCCGGCTTGGTTTCCTCCACGGCGGTCCGCAGCTTTTCGATGAACCAGTCCGGCAGCTCATCCGCCACATCCAGACGCCAGCCGTCAGCGCCGCAGCGGAGCCAGCGGCGGATGATGGCATCCTCGTCATCAATGATATACTGCTGATAGCTGGGGCTGTCCTCCCGGACCGCCGGCAGTGTGCGGATGCCCCACCAGGAATCGTAGTCCGAGGGCCAGGGATGGAAGCTGTACCAGTCGAAATAGGGGGAATCCTGGCTCTGGGAGGCGCCTACCGTGGGATAGAAACCGTCATCGTTGAAGTAAATACTCTGGGAGCCGGTATGGTTGAACACACCGTCCAAAATGACGCGCATCCCCAGCTCATGAGCGGTGCGGCACAGGCTGCAAAAATCTGCTTCCGTACCCAGCAGGGGATCGATCTTGCTGTAATCGGCGGTATTGTAGCGGTGGTTGGAGGCAGACTCAAAAATGGGGTTGAGATACAGGGTAGTGACGCCCATGGAGGCGAGTCTTGCCAACTTGGAGGTGATTCCCCGCAGCGTGCCGCCGAAAAAGTCCCGGTTGCGGATCTCGCCGTCCGGGTCCGGCCGCCATTCCGGCGTATCGTCCCAGCGGCGGTGGACCCAGCGGTTGCCCACCATTCCGAAGGTTTCTGTGGAATCGTCGGGAAGGCGGCAAAAACGGTCTGGAAAAATTTGGTATGTCACACCCGGGCCGAACCAATCAGGGAAATGGCTTTCCCGGTAGACGGTCATCTGCCAGCAAAACGGGTCTCCCTCACTGCGGTAGCCGGTTCGGTCCAGGAAGCAGCCGGAGCCGTCCGGCCGCCGGAACCGGAAATAGTACCACACCAGCTCTGGCTCGGCCGGAACGGAAAATGTCAGCCCGTAGCGGACCCGCTCGGCCTGGGGGCCTTCCAAAAGCATCTCCCGCTCCTCTTCCAGCTGGGCGAACTCATGGCGCAGCACCAATGTGCAGGAGGTAAACTGCTCCGATGCCAGAGGCCGGCAGTGAAAGGTGACGGTCTGACCGCAGGGAATGGCTCCAAAAGGGTCCTTGCAGACAAGACAACGGGAATCAAAGACAAACGGTTCGCTCATGAAGAACGTAAACTCCTTACTGCAGCAGCTGATTTTCACCGATGACGGCAGTACCGATCTCATCGGCGGAGAAATAGGCGTTGAGAATGTTGACGGCGGTGGAAGCCAGGGCGGCGCCGGCGTTGCCGTGCTCGATCACCATGGCCAGGGCGATCTCAGGATCGTCATAAGGAGCAAAGCAGACAAAGACACCATTATTGGTCTGTCCGCCACCCAACTGGGCGGTACCAGTCTTGGCACCGGCCTCCACCACACAGCTGCGAAAATAACTGTACAGCTGGCCGCCGGGCTGGGTGTAGCCCAGCATGCCCTTTTTCACGGCCTCCAGTGTGGAGTCCTTAATGGAGACCACGTTTTTGGCAGAGGAATCGCCCACCGCCAGCACCTCGGAGTTGTCGTAGGATTTGGCGGCCTTGAGCAGATGGGCTTCACAGTGTTGTCCGCCGGAGACCAGCGTGGCGATGTAGTTGGCCAGCTGGAGAGGGGTATAGGCCTGGCTTGACTGGCCAAAAGCAGCCCAGGGAGCCTGGTCCTCGCCCGGAGGGTTCTCCGGCAGTGTACCGGTGCTGTCACCGACTTCAACCCCGGTGTGGGACCCCAGACCAAAGGACTTCAGGTATTCCACCAGCGTATCCATGCCCATCCGATAGCCCATCTCCGCAAAGAAGTAGTTGCAGGAGTTGGTGATGGCCTGGGTGACGTTTAAAAGGCCGTGGCCGCTGTGGTCCCAGCAGTAGGTGTAGCTCTGGGGGGAGCCGGGATAGGTCCACTTGCCGGTGTCATTGATTTTTTCCGTCAGCGTCACGTTACCGGTCTCCAAAGCTGCCACGGCGGTGAGGGGCTTGAGAGTGGAGCCGGGGGCATAGGTGCCCTGGGTGGCCCGGTTGAATTCCGGCCGGGCCAAATTGCTGGAAATAGCCGCGTAATTGGTACTGTACGTGGAGGGGTCAAAGGTGGGATAGGAGGCCAGGGCCAGGATCTCACCGGTGCCCACCTGCACAATGGCGCAGCCGGCGCCCCGGGTATCGTCCCCGTCCTCGGCGTTCATCTGCGCCACGGTGGCCGCCAGATTTTCCTCCACTGCTTGCTGCAGGTCCAGGTCGATGGTCAGCTCCACGGTGTTGCCGGGCTGGGGCTGCTCCGAGTAGAACTCGCCGGTGACCTTGCCGTTAGAGTTGGTGGAGACCACCCGGGTGCCGTCGGTGCCCCGGAGGTACTCCTCAAAGGCCTTTTCCACACCGGAGCGTCCGATCTTGTCGTCGGGATCATAGCCTTTCTCCCGCAGAGTGCCGTCCTGATATTCCGGATCAGTGGCGTAAATGGGGGTAACCTGGCCCAGGATCTGGGCGGCATAGGTGGTGGAGTATTCCCGAACGGAGGAGGCGGTGACCTTGGCGCCGCTGTACTGTCCGTCCGCCAGCAGGGAGATGAAGCCGGTGGAGATGTCATCCGCCATCACATAGGCGGTGGTGTTGACCACCTTTCGGACGGAGAGCTCATACTGAATGCCCAGGACCAGCCGGGCCTCCGCCTGGGAAAAAGACTCCGGGACCTCCAGATCCTCCCGCATCCAGCCCATCAGCGTCTCCGGGGAGATGCCGGCATCCGTCAAAAGCTGGGCCGAGAGCTGCTCTGTGGTCAGCAGGTCCAAAAGTTCATCCGCCCGCTCTTTGGCCGCTTTCTTGGCGGCCTCCACGGCGTCGGTGTCCTTCTGGTCCACCTCCGAGGGAAGGGTGGGGATGGAGTCGGCGCTTTCGCCCACCGTCTCCGGGTGCTCCAGCAGGTAGTTGCCCAGGGCCTCACTGGCGGGTTTGAGGGATATGACGTATTTCAAGAAGCGGGAGTTCAAAGTGTCCGTCATGGAGTCCAGGGTGTAGGTATAGGGGGATTGCCGGGAGATGGGCAGGTTGTCGATCCAGGACACGCCGTTGGCCTGGCATAGCTGCACCAGCCGCAAAATGGCCTCGTTGGGGTCCTCGCCGTCCTTGAGGAGGCTGGAGTCGAAGGTGAGGCTGTAGGTGGAGCGGCTGGACACCATCACCTGTCCGTTGCGGTCGGTGATGACGCCCCGGGAGGCTTCCACCTTCTCCTCACGGGCGATGGTGCGGATGGACTGGGCCACGTAGTAATCGTGGTTGACGATCTGTGTGTTGTACAGGACGCCTGCGAACACCAGCAGCACCAGCGTCAGCAGGCCTGCCAGCACATACAGGCGGAGAGCACGTGTGTCTTTGCGGTTCATGGAATACTCCTTTTAGTCGTACACATGGGTCTTGCGGAATACGGCCTGAAACAGCAGCGTCACCGGGATGATCAAAATGGCGGTGACACAGAATTCCCGGACCATCACCCAGGCGCCGGCCCGCCAGGCGGCGGACTGATTGACCCACAGCAGCAGGCAGTGGAAGGCGTCCGTCAGCAAAAAGGCGGCGGCGGAAGAGACCAGGGAACAGATGAAGCCGGCGGAGAGAAGTCCCTTGGCGATCAGTCCGCCGCACAATCCTACCAGCGGGAAAATCAGCGTGTAAAAGCAGGGAATGACACCTGGCAGCAGGCTGTCGCACACCACGCCCAGAACCAGCGCATAAATGGACCCGGCCAGCGGGCCCTCCAGTGTGCCGATCACGGCGGCCAGCACCGGATAGAGGAAGGGGATGACGCCCCAGAGCGTAATCCGTTGAAAGATGGCCCCTTGGGCCAGAAAGCATAAAAACGTGGCGGCGCCATACAGGCACCACTTGAAAATGGTCTCGTTGCGTGCCAGCACGCTTGGCTCCTCCTTTCCGGGGATCAGGAAACGATGTCAAAGGACTTGATGACGGCCACTTCTGTCAGGGAGTCCAGGTCTGCCTCAGGTATCAGCACTGCGTAAGAAGAGGCGCCGGAGTCGTCCTTCTGGACCTCTTCCACGGAGCCGATCACAAGGCCGGAGGGGTAGTAGCCGCCAAGGCCGGAGGTGACCACCAGATCGCCTCCCAGCAGCTGACAGTCCGCCGGCAGATAGTCCATCCGCAGCCGGCCATCCTCCATCAGGGAGAAGTCGCCTACGGCCACGCCCAGGTCCTTAGTGCGGAATACCTGGGCGCCCATGGAGGTGCTGGTATCCACCACGGTCAAAACCGTGCACCAGTTATAGCCCACCGCGCTGACGATGCCCACCAGATTGCCGGTGGCGTCCACCACGCAGTCATTGACGGCGATGTCGTAGTTGGTGCCCTTGTCCAGCGTCAGAGAGGAGGCCCAGTTGGAAACACTGCGCTCCGTCACCCGGGCATTTTCAAATTCAAAGTCCCGCCGCTGGGTCTGCAGGCCCAGCAGATCCCGCAAAAAGGCATTTTCCTCGCTGTCGTCCTGAGCCTGGCGGATCTGGGCCTCCATCTTGGCGATCTGCTGGCGCAGCTCGGCGTTTTCCTCTTCCAGAGCGGTGGTATCCTTATAATAATTCTGCTTGTCGTTGAACCAGGTGGCCACCGCCGTGTAGGCGGAGCGGAAGGGAGAGGACAACACCCCTGCCACATTGGCCAGCGGGGAGGAGGTGGTGCTGAGGAAGGACATGACGGCCAGAGCCACGGCGATCACCGCCGCGGCAAACAGCACCCAGAGACCATGGTCTTTCCAAAAATTCTTCACGGATAGCCTCCTTCCGGCTCTCAGCCCAGCAGGCGGACGCCGAAGTGCAGCAGCATCTGGCTCAGCCGCAGCACCGGCAGACCCATCACATTGAAAAAGTCGCCGTCCAGCCGCTCCACCAGCAGCGCGCCCTTGCCCTGGACACCATAGGCCCCGGCCTTATCCATGGGTTCGCCGGTGGCGATGTAGCTCAAAAGCTCCGCTTGGGTGGCGGGGCGGAAATAGACCCGGGTGGTCTCGCTCTCCGTCAGGCTCCGGTCACCCTGCCGCACCGTCACGCCGGTGCAGACCGTGTGGGACCGGCCCTGAAGGGCGGTAAGCATCCGCAGGGCGTCTGCCTCGTCGGCAGGCTTGCCCAGGCGGGCGTCGTCCAGAAATACCATGGTGTCGGCGGTGATGACGATCTCCTCCGGCGTGCACAGCGCAGCCGCCGCCTGGGATTTTTCCCGGGAAATATAGGCCACCGTCTCCTGGGGGGAAAGGCCCGCCGGATAGGTCTCCTCCGTGTCCGGCACGCGGATGTCGAACTCCGTGACGCCGATGCGCCGCAGCAGCTCTTGCCGCCGGGGGGACCCGGAGGCCAAAACGATCTTTGCCATATTGTTCTCGTTCCTTTTGTCGTACTTATTTGCCGGTGGAGCCGAATCCGCCCCGGTCCGGTCCCTCCAGCCGCTCCACCCGGCAGAAGGTCAGGCGGGGCTGGTTCTCCAGGATGCGGAACTGGCAGATCCGGGCACCCCGGGGAATGGTCACATCCCGGGTGGCATAGGCGGGCATGTGCCACTGGTCGCCGTCCCCGCAGTAGGACTGGTCCACCACACCCACGCCGTTGGTCTGCAGAATGCCATAGTTTTTAAACGTGGAGCTGCGGGGCGCAATATGGGCCTCGTAGCCCGCCGGCAGCTCCATGGCGACACCCAGGGGGATCAGCCGGAACTCCCCGGCCTTCATAGTCACGGTTTCCGCCGCATGTAGGTCGATCCAGTCGGACTTGCCCTCCACGTAGCACAGCTCGTCGATGTCATCTGTGAAATATTTTACCTTGATCTCTTCCATGTCAAACTCCAAAATAAATACGGTTTGTATAATATAGAATAAAATTTATGAATTGTATAGGAAATATGATGCTTTCAGGCGGTTAACCCCATTGGATGCAGGAGACAAGTCCCGCTGATGGGCGGACAGATGCATCCCTGCTTTTATCAGTGTAAGGTTCCGTGCGGAGGGCTGTACAGCTCAGGGGGCGGAAATCAGGTGGACGATTGCATCCAGCAACAAGGGAACATACATGGCCGCCAGGCAGAGCTGTTCCCAAAGACCCTCACGGGCCACAGCCGTGCCTTGGAAGCGGTCTTTGTCCGAGAGGACAAACAGCGTGAAGAATACCAGCGCCAGCCCCAGGGCGG
>OGYF01003588.1_pt1 | contig 10445 bp, 7 predicted proteins | sample 1576451 | NCBI WGS metagenome assembly OGYF01 (sample SAMEA3541505, study PRJEB24748) | human gut metagenome | biome: human gut; feature: human-associated habitat; material: faeces | place: China | collected 2012 | reverse complement strand
TTCTACATCGTTCAGGATGTTTTCGTTGATGAAGTCGATCGTTGCCTGTACATCTTTACGCAGGGCGTCCGTGCTTTCATCGATATTCAGCGCCTGCATCGCTTCGCTCAGGTCGAGCAGTGCGGTCACGACCTCAGTTACGGTCGGCGCTTCCTTCGCCAATACGGCCTGTGCGTTGGCGATCGCTTCGTTCAGCGCTGCATCATCAGATCCCATTGCGACGGCCTTATCGACCATATTGCGCAGTGCCTGCATCGCTGCTTCGCTGGCTTCCGGCACGCTTTCTTCTTTCAGCGCGATGTTCAGGGCATCTACGATCGTTCCTTCCACAGACAGCTGGATCTGTGTGCCATTGGTCACTTCATCTGCATCCGCCAATACGCTGCCGTCGTTGAGGAAAGTGATCTCTCCTACTTCTGCATACAGCTGTTCTTTCAGATCAGCTACTGTCGATCCAGCCGAAACATTCTTCAGCGCACCATTTTCAATCGTCATTTCAGAACCCTCCTTGAGCAGTATTCCTTTGCTGGAGAAAATTCTCACTTCTGTGATGGCCGGATAAAGCGCGCCATCTACATCTGTGATCGTGATCCTGACTTTGCTGATGCTTTCTGGCTGATCTAAAAAAAGGCCATTAGAAACGAAGGCAGGATGTTCAGCTCTCCTTTTTTGAACCATTGCGGAAATGCAGTCGCATCATCGATCATACTGTCAATGGAAGCTGTCCAGAACAATAACTGCTCACGCTGGTCTGCACAGTGATCAAGCATAGCTTTCATCTGCTGCTTCACGTCCTGCCATGCGGCGATATCTCCCTGATGCAAAGCGCACAATGCCCTCATCATCTCCAGACCGACCTTGGCATCGAAATCCAATGCTCCTTCGTAAATGTTGTTTAACAGCGAAGATGATTTTTCCACCTCTCCTCGAAAATACAGGATCTGCGCCAAAAGAAGTTTTTTCATCTCTGTATCCTCTTCATACAGCTCCAGCAGATCGTCTGCTTTTCCGGCAATATGATAAAAATCTGACATGAGGAGCAGCGGGCATTTCTTCATCGATCCCTTGCCCTTTTTGCTCATTCTTTCACCATTTGCCATACCCATCTTTCCTTCCCTCATCTGTTCACTTTATTATAGCAGAAAATCCTTCCATGATCTTTGCCATTCTTTTCACTTATCGGCATACATGGAGAAGCCCTCCCGGACTGACTCGGGAGAGCTTCTTAGAAAGGGAACCTAGAATATACTGTTCAGGCCATGATGCTGTATCGTGTCGTAAGTGGCTTGACTGCCTTTCCTGAACGACTACATTATACTGCAGGAACAGTAACAATATTTTGACATTTGTTTCAATATTTTGCGCTTTTCTTATATCTTCACTGATTGAAAAAAGAGGAGACACGATCATGTCCCCTCTCTGCTGTACTGACGATCAGCTTCTCTTTCTGCGATATACTGCAGTCGCTGCCATACCTGCAGCTGCCAGCAATACAAGCATCATGCCTGTCTGTGCCGCTGCCGCGGTGTCTGCCGCATCCGGCGTCGTGACGCTGCCTTCGCTCACTGGCTGCAGTCCATCGATGGCTGCCTGCATCTCTGCGGCCAGCTCATCGACCTTTTCCTGCGTGATCTCTTCGTCATTCATCGCCTGTGTCAGCTTGCTCATCATCCGGTTCACCGGCACGACGCTGTCTAACGTGTACGCACGCAGATCAAGGCTGTTCACGTAAGCAACCAGCTCTTCCAGAGCACTGATATCCGCCTTCGTTCTCGCGTTCAGTCTTGCTTCTCTCAGCGTCTTTGTCGCTTCATCGATCGCATCCTGGCTCGTCGCCTCAAGCGCTGCCTGCGCCGCTGCCAGCTTATCCGCCAGGCCTTCTACTGTAGAAGGCACATAGTCATCCAGGTTAGCGATCATTTCTGTTACGAGCTCGATCTCATGTTCGAGCGCGGAAGTATCTAATGTAATGCTTTCCAGACCCGCGATCGCGTTGGCCAGGTCAGTGATGGCCGTCGTCACTTCAGAGGTCGTAGCATCATCATTCTTCGCTACGCTCTTCGCTGCCTTGATCGCTGCTTGCAGCGCACGGTATGTCAGATCTGTATAACCATCTGCGCTGATCGTTTCTGCCGCTTCGATCAATGCGTTCAATTCTGCTTTGCTTACGATCAGCCACAGCTCCTGCGCCTTTTCACACAGATTGCTGATCGCTGCTTTGATCTCATTCGCGTCATCGCTCTGCAGATATACCTGATATGCTTCAGCTATCGCTGTCTTCAGTTCCTGGACCTTGCCCGGACGAACCCCGTCCACATTGGTCAGGATCATATCATTGATATAATCGATCGTCGCTTTCAAGCTTTCTTTAAGCTTATCGCTGCTGACTTCTACATTCAGTTCTGCGATTGCTTCGCTCAGATCAAGCATTGCGGCCACGACCGCGCTCGCAGATGCACTGTCTGGATCATCAAGCAATGCCTGTGCCGCAGCGATCGCTGCGTTCAGCGTTTCATCATCAGACTCCAGCGCATTGGCTTTGTCGATCAAGTTACGCAATGCCTGGATAGCTGCATCGCTGGCCGGATCGCCTGGTTCGCCGATTTCCTCAAGCGCTTCGATCGCCGCATTCAAAGCCTGTACTGCCGCGTCGATCGCGTTCTGATCCGCATCCTCATCGGCTGCGACGCTCTTCGCGTTATTCAGCGCTTCTTGCAGCGCTGCCCAGCTTGCGCTCGTATAATCTGCTTCATTCAGTGTTTCCGCATTTTCGATCGCTGCATTCAATGCTTCTTTGTCCGGTTCAGAAACTGTTCCGGCCGGCTCAAATTCAGCGCTCAGCACGACATCTTCACCAGGCATCAGGAAGCTTGTTCCTTCGACCGCTGTTCCGTTGTAATTGAGCGAACCTTCCTTCAGCTGATAACCTTCATCCGGTTCGATGTACACATTGACCTTGGCGCCTTCTTCAAAGTGCGCCGCATCGACGCTGATCGATCCATGCTCGATTTCCGGATCGATGGTCAGCGCATGCGTGCGCTCGACGATCGCTTTATCCACACCGTATACTCTGGTCTCGAAGATACGGGTTGCCGGATAAGGCGCACCGGTCTGTGAACCATTGTAGATATACAGACGGAAGTAACGTCCTTCGACCAGTTCATCGAAGGTCGTATTGACGATGTTCTCGCTGTTATTGTCATAACGGGAGACATCTCTCCAATTGGCGTTATTGCTCAGATAACTGCTGCTGGACAGCTCTTCCTCGCTTGGATCCTCATCGATGAGCACCTGCAGCGCAAAGGAGCTCGGCGCATACAGCGCATGCTCGATGCCGCCGCCGACCAGCTGCCAGCTGCTGATCTGCTTAACAGAACCAAGATCGAATGCTACCCACTGGTTCGTGTTCGTGCCGTTGCCCGGGCACCATTTTGTCGTGTCCAGATCATCGAAGATATTTTCTGGACCTTCTCCGGCTGCCGGTGATCCGCTTGCGCCAAGGATGGTCGCGCTCGGACCCAGGTTGACCGGAATGGTCGGATCCACATAGATGCGGTCGGTTACCCGTACCGTCACGCTTGCGCTTGCGTCTGCGTCAAATGCGGAAGTCGCCGTTACCGTCAGTGTCTGAGACAGCTCGTTGCCGTCTACGCTGAGCACGCCATTGTTGTTGATGGTGGTGCCTTCAGCGGTTGCGCCAGATACGCTCCACTTCACGGCATCCAGATCGCCCTGCGGGGAAGAAACGGATGCGGTAAACTGATAAGTCGATCCCTGCGGAACTTCGACATTCTCGCTCGGCTCGATCTGGATGCTGTCGATCTGCACGCCGCTGGTATCTGCGCTGTCCGGGTCAAAATCGCCCATTGCGCTGTACGCGGTGTCGACGAACGGCTTCAGCCCTTCGTCAGAAGACACTGCCTGCAGCACGCTGTTGTAGATATCTTCTCCGGCACCTTCCAGAGAGATGATCTGATAACGCTCATTGCGCGGGATGTCCAGACGTTCCTTGGCAGCGGCCGCAAGGTAATAGCCCTGCACCTGTTCTACCGGATCATCGCTGGATACGACCGCCATGGCGCCGCCGATGACCGCTGCCATATCATACAGCTTGTTCATGGATGTCTGCGCCTCGGTCACGATCAGACGATAAGCCGCATTGTCGCTGTCTGCGAGCGTCTCGACTTTTTCAACCGCGTCCATGATCTCGATCATCTTGTCCTCGATCGCTGCCGCAGATTCCTTCGTTCCGGAATAACCGGCGATCAGACGGCTGATCTCTGCCGGTACATAATCATCGTTCAGGTTTCCATAAACGGTCCGCAGCGCATCCGCCATTTCCGGATCATCCGGGATGATGGCGTCAAAGCAGTCATACCAGTTCTGCTGTGCATCGAACGCCTGCGGATTCCATGTATAATCAGCTACACCGAAGAGCGCTACCTTAGATGCTTCTGAATAATTCATCGGATTAGACAATACGCCCTTGATGTTGGTCGGATTAGAATCCTGAGAATAATCAAAGTTGATCGGGTTGGTGAAGAATACGCTGTCTTCCGCGTCATTGACCGGATAGTTCCACCACATGACCGGCGTACGTCCGATCCAGTTCTTGAAGGTCGTAGCGGAAGAATTGCTGATGCTGGAGAAGACATCACTGCCGGTGAAGCAGATCTCAATGTCTTCATGCAGCTGCTGGAACTTCGGCAGGTTGCTCGATGCGCCGGAAGAACCGGTCGTATACCATGCCGGTGTGAAGAACAGCCCCTTCACCTGATCCTCAGGTGCGCTGCTTTCCGTATTGTACTTTGCATACAACTGTTCCTGCACTTGATTGAGCATGTAGATCTGCATGTCGCAGGTGCTCGTCGCATAGTCATTAGAGATATCGTCAACAAAGATACCGAACTGACGAACGCCCAGTTCATACATATGCTCGAACTTGGTCATCAGACGGGCGATGCCTTCATCGGTCGTCTCTTCATTGGTAAAGTCGATCGGCTTCTGCATGGCCGGATGTGCGACCCAGACAAAGCTTACCTTGCTTGCCGTTGCCGCAGCGGCGATCTGCGCCATCTCATCCGCGGTCCTTACGCCGTTCTTGGAATCTTCCTCGCTGACGGTTTCCGGATAGTCCTCATCCCATAATCCCAGATGATAAGGATCAGACTTCGGTCCATACAGGAAGACGTTCATCTTATAACGCTTTGCATAATCCATAAAGCTCAGCGTGCCGTCCACGGTCCATGGATAACCATAGTAACCTTCGACGACACCGCGGTATTTCTGGAATGCATAATCTTCAAATGTAGACACCTTCATCGTGCCATCAACGCTCTGATCAAGCATCTGCTCCAGCGTTGCCAGACCATAGTAAGCGGCATCTGTGTCTTCGCCCAGCACGACGATGTCGCCGTCCTCGAACACCTTGACCACATGCATGTCGTATTTGTTTTCCGCTTCGGTGAACACATCGCGCGGTACGTCCGCGTGCGTATCGGCAGCTTCGCCTGATCCGTTGACGCCCACATACAGGTTGACTTCGCCTTCCTGCGGCTCATCCGTGAATACCGGGGTCATGTCATGCTCGCTGATTACCTCTTCGATGCGGTCTTCCGTCACGCTGTCGATGCCGCTTTCCGCGATGACATTGACTTCATCGCTCAAGCTGATCGCCGCGTCAGAATCCGTCACGCTCTGCGGGATCGGATAGATCTTGTAATTTCCGGTCTCCTCTTCGCTCGTATCCTGTGTATTGTACACAGAAACCTCAAAGATCGATACGGATGGCCAGTCACCATTGTAGTCTGTCGCTCTGACACGCAGATAACGTGCATACTGCAGCTCGCTGAATGACACGCTGTCCAGTTTAGAGACCGGCGCAGTAGACCGGTTATGGATCACTGCCCAATCCTGTGCGTCATCAGAGATCTCCAGCACAAAATTCTGGATGTTCTGCTGTTCCCACTGAATATCGACCAGGTCGAATGCGGTCACTTCTCCAAAATCGATCTGCAGCCATTTCTCCGGCCGAGGGCTTCCAGTTCCCTGATTGGTTGCCCAGCGCGTCTCGCTATTGCCATCGATGGCCAGATCGGCCGTAAAGCTCGTGCCGTCTTCGACATCATTGGCAGTTGCTGTCGCTCCCAGTGCCAGGTTCGTCGATGCCGCACGGGAAGATACGGCAGACGTATTGGCGCGCACGCCAATGCCCAGTCCGAGGACCATGCAGCACACGAGCGCCAGCACGGAGAGCTTTCTCATTACTTTCTTCATTTTTCTCCTCCTTGATTCAGGCTTCATCCCATTTCCTCCTTTCCTTCAGGATGTGTTAACCCTTTCATCACAATACAGTGTACAACAATCTTCAACCGCTTACAATGATTTCTTTCCCACATTTTCCCATGATGACATATCATTTTGTCCATATATTCAGAAATTTATTAATATTTCTGTTCTGATTTTCATGGCATTGATGGGCAAATTTTACCATGATGCTCATCTTGCGCATCCTTGCAGGCCGTTATCGTTCCCGCTGCTCCAAGAAAAAAAGACCGTGGCGGCAATGCCGGATGGCATCGGCCGTCATGGTCCTTACGAGCTTTTCTCTGTCTTTCGATGCTGCAGATAATGAGAGACACGCAGCTGCAGCGCGGTCGGGGCCACTCTCGTCAGTGCCCTCACCCATTTCATCATCGCGCCCGGGATGATCTCGCGCTTTTCGCTGAACATGCCATCGATGGCGATCTTCGCCGCTTTCTGCGCGGACATGCCGCTGGTGAAGAACTCCACGCCGGCCACCTGGTTGAATTCGGTGCGTACCGGTCCCGGGCACAGCGCCGCAACATGCACATGGCTGCCGCGCCGGCGCAGCTCTCCGTAGATCGACTGGCTCAGCCGCAGCACATACGCCTTGCTCGCGTAATACGTGGCCATCAGCGGTCCCGGCGCATAAGCCGCTATGCTCGAGACATTGAGGATATAGCCATGGTCCCGCTCGATGAAGTCGCGCAGGAACAGCTTGGTCAGGATATGCACCGCACGGATATTCAGGTCGATCATCTCCAGCTCCCGATCCAGGCTCGTCTCATCGAAGGGGCCGCAGAGCCCGAAACCGGCATTGTTGATCAGGATATCGATCTCTTCCGCCTTGACTCGCTCATAGAGCATGCGGCAGCTCTTCTCATCGCGCAGGTCCATGCAGATGACCTGGGCGTGTTCTCCTAATTCTTCGCGCAGCGCCTGCAGCCTCGTCAGCCGCCGGGCCACCAGGATCACCTCGATGCCCATGGCGGAGAGCTGCCGGGCCATCTCGCGGCCGATGCCGCTGCTCGCCCCGGTGATCAGCGCCTTCATCTGCTTTCCTCCTGCTGCAGCTGCGCGCCGTCTATGCCGCCCTGCAGGCTTCCGCTCACGCCGATCACCGCGTCTTTGACCAGATCTGTGGCATCCCGCCAGAAGACGAAGCGCTCATTGTCGCTGATCACGATCTTCTGCAGGCGGACCTGTTCCCTGAACGCCTTCTTGGTCAGCTTCTTCTCCCCGTTGGGCAGCGCGGCGTTGAATTTCGGCACGGCCCTGTCCGCCGCGTAATTCACCGCGTCATTATACCATCCGACCTGACGCTTCTGCATCGCGTGCAGGATACGGATGCCTTCTTCCTGCTTTCCTTCAAAATAGACTTTCGTCCGCGCTTTGGCAAATGTCTGGATACGGCAGCGCCCTTCGGCGACCTCCGCTTCCTCTTCTTCGGACATGCGCACATCCGCCTGCGGGGCATCTGCGCCGCGCAATGCTTCAAGCTGCGGTTCGCTGCAGTCGTTTTCGATCAGCTCGAGCAGTTCGAATCCCTGCTCGCTGATGCGCACCTTCGCATGAAAGATGGCATTCTTGCGCAGCTGCTCCTGCAACGCATGCACGCCTTCCTCATCGCAGCTCTTCTCCAGCCGGATCTTCTCTTCGTGAAGCACATCGCTGCCTTCTTCCTTCCATGCGCGCAGGATGATGCTCGCTCTCCAATATTGCGCCTCTCCGCTCTTGTGCGCGCCCAGACCGACAGGACCACACAGTCCGTAGATGATCAAGGGCCGGTAATTCTGCTTCTCTCTCTTCTTGAACAAGCGGTCAAACAGTCCCATTTCCTTCACCTCTGCATTCTGTTTCATTATAGCATGCGTGAGGAAGCATGTCATGCTCCCTCACGTATCTTTCTCATTACGATGTTCAGATGCCGCGGATCTCATGAAAGGCATGCTGAGCGGCGATCGCGCCGTCATTCGCTGCCGTCACCACCTGACGCAGCGGCTTGGCGATCACATCGCCTGCGCCATAGATGCCCTTGCACGCCGTCTCGCCGTTGGCATCCACGATCATGTAGCCTTTTTCATCGAGCACATCGAGCCCCTGCAAAAAGCTGACGGCCGGATCCTGGCCGATGTAAGGGAAGATGCCGCTGACTTCCAGCGTCTGTTCGTCCCCGCTGTCCACATCGCGCAGCACGATGCCGTTCACCTTCATGCCGTCATCGAGGATGCGCACCGGCACATGCCGGCGGATGATCTCGATCTTCTCGTTCTCCTCGATCTGCTTCTGCACATGCGCTTCGGCGCGGAAGATGTCCCTGCGGATGACGATGGTCACCTTGCGGGCAAACTGGGTCAGATAGAGCGATTCCTCCAGGGCCGCATTTCCGCCGCCGATCACACAGACATCGCGGTCCTTGAAGAACGCGCCGTCGCAGACCGCGCAATAGCTGACGCCGCGGCCGACATTTTCTTCCTCTCCCGGAATGTTCAGCATGCGCTCCGCTGTCCCGGTGGCGACGATCACCGCCTTGCACGTATATGCCGTGCCATCCGCGCAGATGACCTGCTTCTGTTCGCCGTCCTCGATGCGCACGACTTCCCCATAGGCATAGACGGCCCCGAAGCTGGTCGCGTGCTCGAACATCTCGCTTGCCAGGGATGCGCCGGAAGTCGAGCGGATGCCCGGCCAGTTGCTGATCTCATTGGTCTTGATCAGCTTTCCGCCCGGCGCCCCCATTTCCAGCATCAGGGTGCTCAGCCCTGCGCGGCTGCCATAGATGGCCGCGCTCATGCCGGCCGGACCGGCGCCGATGATCACCAGATCGTAGTATCGCTCCATTCGCGTTCCTCCTTTACGATATCGATAAGCTCTCTGAATTCATGAATGAGCGCGCACGGAGAGAGCGCCTGCAGCGCCGCTCCACGGGAAGCATCAGACACGAAGGCCACGCTGAACGCCGCCATGTTCTTCGCCGCCTCGATGTCGCTGGGGGAATCCCCGACATACACGACATTGTCATGGTCATGGCGCAGCTCTCCGCATACGCGCAGGATGCCCTGCGGATCAGGCTTGGGACGGTCGATCTCATCACCGCCCAGCACCGCGTCGATATAGCGGCCGATCCCGGTATGGGAAAGCCCCATGTCGACGATGTCCCGTTTCTTATTGGACATCACGCCGAGGCTGCAGCCTCGTTCCTTCAATGTGCGCAGCACCTCTTCCACGCCGTCGAACAAGGTCACCAGCTCATCGTGATGGGCCTTGTTGTATGCGCGGTAGACGTCCACCGCGTGGTCTACCTCCGCCTCGCTGTCAAAGTAGCGGGCAAAGCTCACCTGCAAAGGCGGGCCGAAGAACGCGTCCTTGTCTTGCTTCGTCACGATATAGGAAGGCTTCAGCTCATGCATCGTATGGACGAACGACGCATCCACCAGCGCGCGGGAATCGATCAGGGTGCCGTCCAGATCGAAGATGACGGCCGGCTTCTCCCGGCGAAACGGCCATGACCGAGAACCAGACCTGGCGCACGGCCTCGTCCGTCAGGTTTTCCACGCCCGCGATGCCGACGCTCTGCAAAAACTCGTAGGCAAAGGGCGTGCTCGCCATGTTCCACGAAAGGAACGCCAGCAGCAGCCCCGTGAGCACCGCGTACATCACCACCAGGATGGCGATGTGCTTGCCGTTGTTGTCCTTGCTTCTAGCCAACTCTTCATCCTCCCCTTCTTCTGTGCGTTACTCGGTGCGGAAGTACCCCTGCTCGTCCACATAGAGGTCGACGTAAAAGCGCACGAGCTCGTGCGTGGGCGACAGGGCGTTCTCGCCCGTGGTCTGCACCGTGTTGGAGGAGACCACGAGCTGGTTCATGATGCGCTTCAAGTACAGCGTCTTGGACCCGTCAAAGCTCTCGGGGTCGCTGAGCCAGGTCAGCTCGTCCGCCACCGAGATATCCCACTCGTCCACCCAGGCCTCCAGGTCCGTCGGGAACAGGTCCGCCGGGCACTGCGCCGACGCGCTGAGCAGGATGCGGTAGATGCCGATGTCCTCCGGGGCCTGCATCGTCACGCGGAAGGTGACCGGGCAGGTGAGCGTCTCCCCGTCGCGCTGCGCCGTGCCGACGGAGACGACCTCGACGCTCTGCA
>OGYF01003584.1_pt1 | contig 10458 bp, 10 predicted proteins | sample 1576451 | NCBI WGS metagenome assembly OGYF01 (sample SAMEA3541505, study PRJEB24748) | human gut metagenome | biome: human gut; feature: human-associated habitat; material: faeces | place: China | collected 2012 | reverse complement strand
GGAGCCATGGCCGTACGCGTGGGCGTCGACTTCCTGTGCTACCTGACGCCCGCCGAGCATCTGACCCTGCCCGATATGGACGACGTGCGGCAGGGCATCATGGCTTCCCGCGTGGCCGCGCAGGCCGGGGAAGTGGCACTTGGCCGCCCCCATGCGCTCGCCCGCGAAGCCAAGATGGCGAAGGCCCGCATGGCCCTTGACTGGCCCGCCATGCGCGAAGCCGCCATCGACCCCGCTATCCTCGACAAGCGCCGCGAACCCCACAAACATGAGGAAGCGTGCGCCATGTGCGGCAACTTCTGCGCCGTCAGAAATATGAACCGTATCCTGGATGGCGAGATCGTCTCTATCTTTGACGAATAGTTTTTAGAGTTGGGCGCCAATATTCACCGCGGCTTATCCCTTCTGCTGCCAGGTGTCATTACAGATCCAGATCCCAGCGCTCCTCAAGTACGGGGACGCCCCATTCGGAGTTTTCTCCGGTCTCGGTGATTTTGAAGCCATTTGCCGCGTAAAGGCCTCTTGCCGCCTCCTGGGCGCTGACCGTCCACAGGAACGCGCGGCGGTAACCCCTTTCGCGGCAAAAGGAGAGCGCCGTTTCAAAGAGTTTTTGCCCCGCCCCAAGTCCGCGCAGCTCCGGTTCGATAAAGAAATAGCGCAGCTGCGCGGTCTCCGCATCGGCGTGTGTGACCGCGATGCCGCCCGCGGGGGCGCCGTTATTTTCCAGGATATACATATTATCCAATTCCGGATTGAAGCGGCCTATCAATGTGAGGACGCCCTCTCTCAGATAGCGTTTCAAGATGTCAGAGGAAAAGCCCCGCTCTGTCTCGTAGAGCGACAGCTGTCTCTCTATCACATACTCCACGTCGGACTCACGGAACGGACGGATAACTAATGTGGCGGGCGCAGTGTTGAGAAACTTTTTTATTGTCTTCATCGCCTGCCGGAGCTGGGCTTGTTCCTCCTCTCCGAGGCCGGAGACGAGCTGCATTATTTGGCAGTTTGAACGCTCGTCAAGCTCGCGAAAGACGCGCCTCCCCTCGTCCGTCAGGCGGATGTCGCTTGCGCGGCTGTCGTTCTTATTTGCCTGCCGCGTGATCAGCCCCTCTTTCTCAAACTTGGCGATGATTCTGCTCATATAACTGCGGTCGACGCCAAGAACATCCGCGAGTTTGTGGGCGGCGGCGTTCTTTGTCCTGCTGATTTCAAGCAGTACGCGCGCCTCTGTGAGCGAGTAGCCGGAATCAAGTATATGCTGGCCGAGCAGCCCGATTATCTCTGTATAAAAACGGTTGAAAGCCCTTATTTCCGTGACTGTGTCCATCTTGTTATTCATATAATAACTATCTCCCTACAACAAAAATAGTTGACTCTGTCCATAATCGTAACATGAATTAATGGCTTGAGTCAACTATATTTGTTTTCAAACTGTGGGACTGGCAAGTTATAAGTCTTCCTCGTGGTCTCCTTCACGCGCCTCCTCCATACGCCGGTTTTCAGCCTCGATCTCCGCCAGATAGAGACGCCAGATCTTCAGCGCTAGATAGGCGCAGAACGTGCCGCCGATGAGCCCCGCGGCGATCGGCAGCGGCTTCGGTACACCCATCGCATAGCTCCCGAGGCCCCCGAGCGCGTAGCCGTAGGCGATTATTGTGGAAAATGACAAAAACAATACTATCAGTCGTTTACTCATGGGGCTATTCTACTTCTTTTTCCGTTATTGTGGCAACATAAAGGCCGATTTTGCTGCTTGTATGTCGGGCAGATGCGCAGATCCGCCGCCCTGGTTTTGCCCCTGGCCCCAGATATCGGCTCGGGGGCCGGTGCGGCAAAACTAAATCGGCGTTTTTTGATCTGCGCTAACCGGCGGACAGCTCTATAAGCTGTTTTTGCTTGGTGGTTTCGGTGCCGACTTACAGCGGGGATATGTTGCGGATACGGGATTTTATGCTAAGATTAGTTGTTCTTGTACTACACAGCGAGAGTCAACGGCTCTTGCGTGCATTCTCCGCGCCCGCCGCGGAGGCTGAAAATTTTATACGGGGCAATTTAAAGGAAGAGTTTATCGCAGCAGGGCAACATCAAGTAGGGGGATTATTTTGTAATGATGCAGCGTTCCAGGATATATAACACATCTTCGGATTTTGTCTATCTCGATCTGCGCGGCAAGATCGTCAGCAAGGAGCTGAAGCCGTCGCAGAGACTGCTCGAGGTGAAGATAGCGACAGAGATGGGAGTGAGCAGGACTCCCGTGCGCGAGGCGCTGAGGCGCCTTGCCAACGAGGGGCTGGTCAAGATAGTCCCCAACAGCGGCGCGAGAGTGGCGGCCCCGACGGTGAACGAGATGGAAAACGCCTATAATGTGCGCGAATATCTTGAAAGCCTCAGCGTGGAGCTCGCCTGCCGCAACGGCATGGACCGCCGTGTGCTTGAACGGCTGGAAGAGGTGCTCCGTTCCGAGGAGAGCGCCTTTGAAAATAAGGATCTCGACGCCTTTCTTGAGGCAAATAACACCTTCCACCGTCTCATTGCGGAGTCGGGAAAGAACAATGTGCTCTGCGAGTATATTGATAACATCATGCTTCGTACCAACGTCTATATCTTCTTCTACGACCAGTTTGACGAGAAGGATAACTACTCTTCGCAGGAACACCGGGCGATCCTTCGCGCGATAGCCCAGCGCGACAAGGAGAGGGCGCAGGAGCATATGAGGGAGCATCTGCACCATTCGCATCGGGCGCTTGAAGTGCCCGATTCAAGAAAAAAAGATTGAACGGAGGTAATATCATGACAGAAAATACAAAGATACCGTCTTTTGACCTGACAAGGAACTATGCGCGTGTAAAAGAGGAGGTAAATGTCGCCGTCCTCCGGGTGCTCGACACTCAGCACTTCATACTCGGCCCCGAGGTGGAGGCCCTTGAAAAAGAGATCGCCGCCTACCTGGAGGTGAAGAACGCCGTCGGCTGCGCCTCCGGCACCGACGCCCTCGTGCTCGCGCTGATGGCGCTCGACCTGAAGCCGGGCGACGAGGTGATAACGACTCCCTTTACCTTCTTCGCTACCGTAAGCTGCATTACGCGCAACGGCGCGACGCCGGTATTCGCCGATGTCGACCCAGTTACCTACAATATAAAGAGCGAAGATATTCTTGCAAAGATCACCCCGCGGACGAGGGCGGTGCTTCCAGTTCACCTATTTGGGCAGATGTGTCCTCTAGAGGAGATAAAAGACGAACTGAAAAGCCGCGGTATAGCGCTCATCGAGGACTGTGCGCAGGCCATCGGCGCCCACAGGATGATTGACGGCCGCGTAGCGCGCAGCGGCTCCGTCGGCGATATGGGCTGCTTCTCCTTCTTCCCGACGAAAAACCTCGGCTGCTACGGAGACGGTGGTATGGTCTCCGTAGCCGATAATCCAGAGTTTGCGCAGCGCGTAAAGAACCTTCGCGTTCACGGCGCGGGCAAGACCTATTTTCATGAAGAGGTCGGCATCAACAGCCGCCTCGACGCGCTGCAGGCGGCTATCCTCCGTGTGCGTCTGCGCCACCTTGAGGGCTGGAACGAGGAACGCCGCATCGTCGCCGAACGTTACATGACGCTCTTCGCCGAGAAGGGACTGCTGGAGCTTATCACACCGCCGGCGGAGCTTGCGGGAGGACGCCATGTCTACCATCAGTATGTCATTCGCGCGCAGAGGCGCGACGAGCTTCAGAAGTTCCTCGACGAGCGCGGCGTAACTTCTCGCGTCTATTATCCGCTGCCGCTCCATCTGCAGCACTGCTTCTCATATCTCGGCTACGCCAAAGGCGATTTCCCCGTGTCGGAGATGCTTGCCGACGAAGTACTCGCGCTGCCGATGTTCCCCGAGCTGCTGCCCGAGGAGCAGGAGCGCGTCGTCAATGAAATTGCTGATTTTTACGGCGTCGGCAAATAAAATTGACCAAATTAGACTATAATATATAGAAACCAGATTAGGAGGTGCCACGGATGTTCTATCCGTTTTTCGACCCGACGATCATCGTGCTGATTCCGGCCCTGATATTCTCGATGTGGGCCCAGTTCAAGGTCAAGGGCGCTTTTGCGAAATACAGTGAAGTCCGCGCCATGAGCGGAGTCTCGGCGGAGCAGGTCTCGCGTATGCTGCTTGACCGCCGCGGACTGACGAACGTCAAGATTGAGCGCGTACCCGGCGAGCTGACGGACCACTACGATCCCCGCTCAAAGGTCCTGCGCCTTTCTGACAGCGTAAATTCCAGCCGCAGCATCGCGGCTATCGGCGTCGCCGCCCATGAGGTCGGCCACGCGATACAGGACAAGGAGGGCTACGGCTTTCTGAAGTTCCGCAACGCGATCGCACCTGGCGTGCAGCTCTGCTCGACGCTCTCGATGCCGCTGTTCTTTATCGGGCTGATTTTTGGCTCGCTGAATCTGCTCAACGTAGGCATCCTGCTCTTCTGCGGCGTGCTCGTCTTTCACCTCGTGACCCTGCCGCTTGAGTTTGACGCGAGCGCGAGGGCTCTGAAGCTGCTGAGCGAGACGAACACCCTTTCGGGGAGCGAGCTCGGCGGCGCTAAGTCCGTGCTCGACGCGGCGGCGCTGACCTACGTGGCGGCGCTGGTGATGACAGTGCTGCAGCTTGTGCGTCTGCTCGCACTGCGCAATATGCGCCGCGATTAAAAGCCTTCGCGCGGCGTATTTTTTAGGCGGAGCAGCGATGAAAATAACATCCTCTTTTTCCTCTCACCGATACCAGGCCGGCCCTTCACGGATTTGCCGCGGCTGTTTTGCCTGCGTCGTGGGCGCGAAAATCGCAGGAAAGTAAAATTAGAACTGCTCCCCGTACGGGGAGCAGTTGCCTTGTGGCCGCTGGCGGCCATGCCGCCTGAATTTTTATCTTTTTCGTATAGTATAATAGAGGTTGTTGAGAAAAGATGTTACGCGACATCCTTTCTCTCGTGATAAGGGGTTGATTATATGAGGGGATTAGAGGCCGCTCTTACAATATATGGAGAGGTGCAGAATGGGGCGTTTGCCTCAGAGGCGCTGAGGAAGGTGTATAACAACATCGCGCCAGCGGACCGCAAACTTGCCGCGACGCTTGTCTATTGCACGCTGCGGCGGCAGAGCCTGTGGAAGACAGTGCTGCTCAAATACTGCAAGCGCAATCCGCGCGAACTGCCGCCGCTCACGATGAACGCGCTGATGATCGGTATCGCGGGTATCGTGGAGCTTAAGCATTTCGCGCTGCCGGTCCTGATAAACGGACTGGTGCAGGCGATAAAAAACAGCGGCGAGACGAGGGATATCGGACTTGTCAACGCTGTGCTCCACACGGTCGCCGACGAATCGCAGAAGTTTATCGAAGGCCTTAAAAAGAGCAGCGCTCTGAGGGATCAGGCCCTTTACTGGGGCGTACCCGGCTGGGCTGCCGCCTTGTGGTCGAAAGAGCTTTCGATTCCCGAGGCGAAGAGGCTTGTGCGCGCGAGCGGCATGAAGACCTATCTCTCCCTGCGCCTTTCGCGTGGGGTGGACCGCAGCCAATATATCGAGGAATACAACGCCTCCGGGCGCAAAGGGTGGGCGTCGCCATTTCTGGAATTTTCCGTCCGTACGGCGGCTAACCCTTACCCGGTCGATCTTCCTGGTTTTGGCGAGGGGCGGATCATGCCGCAGAGCGAATCGTCGATGCTCGTTCCAGAACTGATCGCCAAACGCTGGAAGGGCGGCCGGATACTTGATATGTGCTGCGGACGCGGTGTTAAGACTGGACAGCTCGCGGATATTCTTCCCGAGGCGCATATAGAGGCCTGGGATATTTCTGAGGGCAAGATAAAGTCCGCCAGGTTTGAGATGATGCGTATGCATACCGAGGACAGGGTGACATTCAAAACGGGTGACTCTCTCTCCCTCGTTCCCGACGAGGCGCCGTCGGCGATACTGCTTGACGCCCCCTGCACCGGAAGCGGCACCTGGGGCCGTCACCCCGAGAGCAAATGGCGCTGTTCACCAGAGCAGGTGCAGCAGAACAGCGTTCTGCAAAAGCAATTGCTGGAACGCGCCGTATCCCTGGCTGCGCCCGGCGGGATCATAGCCTACAGCACATGCAGCCTCTTCCGTGACGAGAACGAAAAGGTCATCGCCGACGTCATGGCCCGCCATCCGGAGCTTATCGAGCTGCCAGCCGAGCGTACGGCTAAATTCATGGTAAAGGGCAAGCCTTACGGAACGACGGTCATGCCGTCGCTGCCGTGGGTCGATGGATTCTATATGACGCTTCTTGCGAAGAGGAAATAAACGGAGGTTGGTTCAATGGGCAGAATTCACCGTTGGGGAATGATACTCGCTTTTCTTGTGATAATAGGCTGCGCATATATCGGAATAAAGATGGTCTTCATCGAGGATAAGGATTCCGAGGTGCCGTCCGTCACAGGAATGCAGCTCGTCGACGCCGTTGACGCGCTGCAGGAGAGGGGGCTGCTGGCTAAGGTGGACAAGGTCGATTCCCCGATGCCGGCGGATACCGTTGTCTCACAAAACCTCTCCGCCGGAGAAAAGGTCTCCAAGGGGAAGGTCGTCCTTCTGCGAGTGAGCAAGGGGGGCGCGATACAGCCGATCCCCGACGTCCGCGGGCTTAAGTTCGAGGAGGGCGTCAAAAAACTCAGCGAAGCAGGATTTAAGGTCGATAAGATAACGCGGGTTACGGATAGGCTGAAACCCTCGGGCACGATCATCGCGCAGAATCCCGCCTCTCCCCAGCAGGTAGCGGCCAACTGTATGGTGAGCCTGCTCGTCAGCAGCGGCACAAGCGGCGAGAGTTCATTTGTGACGATGCCGGACCTTCGCGGGCAGGATCAGGAGTCGGCTATCGCGATGATAGAGCAGCTTGGACTGCGTCTGGGACAAACGGCGGACGCGCCCTCAACCTCGATGCCGATCGGCAGCGTACTTTCGTCGCGTCCGAAGGGCGGGGCAAAGGTCCCCGCCGGTTCGCTGGTGAATCTCACCTTTGCGAGAGAGCCGCTGGCCTCGGAGGCAGCCCCCGACGTTCCGCCCTCTAACGATCAGGATAAAGAACGCGCCGAGGCGGTGCGGAAGGTTGTGATAAAAGAGGCCGCGCCGACGACGATACCGTCCAAGATTCCGGCCACCGAAGAACCTGTGATAAAAAAGACCGAACCCGCGAAGACGGAGCCTGTAAAGACCGAGACTCCTAAAGCGGAGACGCCGGCCCCTGCGCCGACGCCGAAACCAGCCCCCGCGGAGCCCGCCGCGCCGACTAAGAACGCAAAGGTGCGCTATCAGGTGCCGCCGCTCACCAAGCCGCTGTCCCTGAAGATAGAGATGACAGACGATTCTGGCACAAGGGTGCTGAAGGACGGCATGGCTAACAGTGGAGAATACATCTCAATGAACGTTCCCTATACGGGCGAGGCGCGCATAACGATTTTCCTTGGAGGAGATTTTGTATGGCAGGACCGTTACAACTAAAAGAGCTGAAAAATGGCAGGGAGATCATCATCGCCCCCTCTCTGCTGTCCGCTGATATCCTCAATATGGAGCGTCACATCGGAGAGCTTAAGGGCGAAGCCGATTGGCTCCATGTGGATATCATGGACGGGCACTTTGTCCCGAACCTCTCTTATGGACCGGCGCTCGTCAGCGCGCTGCGCAAAAGGTATCCGCAGGCGTTTCTTGACGTGCATATTATGGTCGAGCCGGCGGAGGATTTCCTTGATATGTTTCTCTCCGCGGGAGCGACTCTGCTGACGGTCCATCTTGAGGCCGCGAAACATATCCACCGCGTGCTGCAGAAGATAAAGGACTCCGGCGCGATGGCCGGCGTCTCGATAAATCCGGGTACCGCGGCGGAGCCGCTTTTGCCGGTGCTTCATATGGCGGACCTCGTCCTTGTGATGTCCGTCAATCCCGGCTACGGGGGGCAGTCTTTTATCGCGGAGACGATTGATAAGGTCCGCTGGCTGTCCAAAGTGCGCAGCGAGCGTGGATGGGGATATCTGATCGAAATGGATGGAGGAGTAGGGCCGAAGAACGTCGCGGAGATAGCGGCGGCGGGCTGCGACGCCGTGGTCGCAGGCAGCGGGGTCTTTGGACAGCCTGAACCTTCGGAGGTAATAAAGGAGATGCGCAGATCGGTACAAAGGGGGTAAGCTGCATGGCACCAGGAGCAAATTCCTCGCAAAATGAAGACGAAAACAAGAAGGCGACAGAGGTATCGGCGGAGCTGGGGCGAAAACTCCGGGAGCTGCGCGAGGCGCAGAAACTGACGCTTGACGATGCCTGGAACGCTACGAAGATACAGAAAAAACATCTGGCGGCGATAGAGGAGGGGCAGCTCGACAGGCTTCCCAAAGGCCCGTTCTGCCGCAGTTTCCTGAGGCAGTACTGCGAGTATCTCAACGCGGGAGACCTCTGGGAGCGGTACGACCGCCTGACGAAAAAAGAAAACGAGGCCCTGAGCGCCTACCGGCAGGATGACGCGGAGGCCAGTTACACCAGCAACCCGAAGGTATTCCGGCACAGGTCGCACATTTGGGTCTATATTATCGTGATCCTTTCGCTCGGCGCAGCGGCCTGGATAACCTGGCAGTACCGGGGTGAGATCACAAACGAGGCGACGACGCCGCTTGAGGGCGGCACCGCCGCGATGGTGGATCAAAAGGAGACACAGCCGGAGGCGGCAAGCGCCGACGTTTCCGTCCAGAGCCAGCCGCAGCCGGGGCCTGCCTCGGTCGATCTTGGCTGGATGGACGGCAAGGCTCCGGCTGCTGCTAAGCCGGCGATCTCACCGGATCAAATACCGTCCGCTGCCGCGGTACCAGCACCGGCGGTTCAGGCAGCTGCCGCGCCGCTGATTAAGGTGAGCGCGAAGGGCGTTATCTGGATAAAGTTCAGCATCGGAAAAGATGTTCTTTTCGAAGGGCTGCTTAAGCCGGGCGAGACGCGCGAATACGGGCCGCGTATCGACGCGCCGCTGCGCGTAAGGTACGGGAATCCGGTAAAGACCGCCGTCTCATGGTTCGGCGCGGCCGAGGCGCTCGTAGGGGCCGATGCGAAGCCTATCACAAGATACTACTGGTACGACGGAAAGGTCACGGACAAAGACTAAATAATTTTCGCTTGTATATATTCCGGGATATCGCGGTATAAAAAAGAGGAGGCGCGTAAGCCTCCTCTTGCTCTTCACTATTGCGGCAACAATTTCTTACTGGACCGTTATCGTCTTTTCCGCCGTTCCCATGATGTTGCAGGTAAGCTCGACCGTTAGCTGTGTTCCCGGTTTTACACCGCTGAGCGGTATGGTGTCGGAAAAGCCTTCGTTGGATTGCTGTTCCGTGTATTTTTTCATCTGCAGCTGTTTGCTGCCCTCTTTTACGACAAGCGTCATGACGTAGTGCTTCGTCCTGTCATTTACCTGATGCGCCGCTGTAACGGTCAGCGTTCCGTTGTCTTTATTCCAGACGGCGTTGACGTCCGTCGGCGGATGGGCGAAAGCGGCGCCGGCCGTCATAACCGTCAGTGCGGCAAAAAGCGCGGCAAATCCTCTTCTAAGTCTCATTCAAAACGCCCCCTTCATCTTATCCTGTAGCCTCTATTATACAGCATAATTGTGGGGAAACTGTGATGGGAAATACCGTATTCGCAATCTCTGCCAAGAGGTAAGCGCCGCTTACGCTATTGCCGCCATTATTTTCGGCAGAGCACCCTTCACGACCTCGACGCCGCGCAGGAACTCCTTTATCTCGATCTGCTCATTAGAGCTGTGGTCATATTTTGAGTCTCCGGGGCCGAAGGCTCCCATCGGGCAGCCCCAGGTGGAGAGCACGTTGAAGTCACAGGTGCCCTGCTTCGCAAGCACGCGCGGCGGTTCGCCCGTGACGTCGCGTATTGCCGTACGGAAGGCGCGGATGACGGGGTCCGACTTATGAACCTCATGCGGCGGCACATATTCGATAACCTTCAGGCCGACACCGAAGGCCGCCGCCGTCTCGCTGAGCCGCAGCTCCAGTTCGTCCTGCTGCGCGCCGATGGGGGTGCGCAGGTCCATCGTGATGGAAGCCGAACGTTTCCCAGCCTCGTGTCCCTCCATCTCCATGATCGCTATCGAATAACCCTTGCCCATGTTCTCCGTTATCTGCATCATCGAGGCGGCGGCAAGCACGGTATCCGACATCGGTCCGGGGCTGCCGGAGCGGTGCGCGCCGCTGTCCTCCGCAACAAAAGAGAAGAGAATGCGCCCGCGGTATGAGAGGGCGACACCGTTGCTGCCCGTCGGTTCGCCGACGACGAGGGCCGCCGGCTCGTGGAGCGGCATACGGAAACGGGCGCCGCGCGAATCGATCTCCTCGCCGACGGCGGCGACGAAGGTTATCCGCCAGTCGCGGGGAACTTCGACGGCTCCGCCGCCCCCAGCTAGGGCGCAGCAGGGGCTTTT
>OGYF01003578.1_pt1 | contig 10490 bp, 10 predicted proteins | sample 1576451 | NCBI WGS metagenome assembly OGYF01 (sample SAMEA3541505, study PRJEB24748) | human gut metagenome | biome: human gut; feature: human-associated habitat; material: faeces | place: China | collected 2012 | reverse complement strand
TGTAGTAAGCGCTGTCAAACCTGTACGTCCACCTGCCTCAACACCAGAAGCTGATTCTACGAATGTAGTAACAGTAGATGTACCTGTCATAGAACCTGCCACTGTACCTACAGCATCAGCAAGTAAAGCTTCTTTCATCTTTGGCATCTTTCCTTCTTCATCTAACATATCCGCCTTGGCAGATACACCGACAAGTGTTCCGATTGTATCAAAAAGGTCAACAAATAAAAATGCAAATAAAATTACAATAAAGTCTACAGAAAAAATGCCCTTAAACTGAAGCTTTCCGAAAATAGGAGCCAGACTGGGAATGGAAAGACCATTGCTGAAATCTGGTAACAGGCTGTAGAATCCTAAGTCAGCATTTGGAACATAAAGTCCTGCAAACTGGCAAATGATACCGAGTGCCCATGTGATCAGAATACCCCAGAGGATATTTCCTTTTATATTTTTAACAACTAAAATTCCAGTAATAATAATACCGATAATGGCAAGAAGTACAGTGATTCCTACATTGTTAAAAGAAGCTTCCACTCCATTTGCCTGATTATAAGCGTCCACAGAGAATAACTGAAGTAAAGTAGAACCACCAATAACAATGTGGGCGTTCTGTAAACCTACGAATGCGATGAAAAGGCCGATACCTACACTGACGGCAGATTTTAAATTCATTGGAATCGCATTGAAAATTGCTTCACGCACATTTGTAAGGGAAAGAAGGATGAAAATAATACCTTCTGCAAATACAGCAGTCAGTGCATACTGCCAGGTATATCCCATACCGATTACAACAGTATAGGCAAAGTATGCATTCAGTCCCATACCCGGTGCCAGAGCAAATGGATAGTTTGCGAAAATCGCCATCAGTAATGTTCCGACAAAAGCGGCAAGAGCAGTAGCGGTAAATACAGCTCCGGAATCCATACCGGTAGCAGCCATAATGCTTGGGTTAACTGCCAAAATATACGCCATAGTCATAAATGTCGTAATACCAGCCAGAATTTCTGTCTTCGCATCCGTGTGATTTTCGGATAACTTAAAGAATTTTTCTAACATAATACTTTCCTTTCTTTAATATAGAGAGTCCTCAAATGTTTTCAAACATCAGTAACATCCTCTCCGTGTAATAATTAATTTTGCGATGTTGGTGTTTTTTACAACGGAGTCAGAATCAATTATTACACGGAGAGGATGTTTGTTAAATACTTATTTGCAGCGGTGAAAGCAACATTTGTAATAATAAGTCTTTTTATTTTTCGTCAACATTATTTTGTTCCGAAAATTCTATCTCCAGCATCTCCAAGTCCAGGGCAGATGTAAGCATCCTCATTTAACTGACGGTCGATGTTACCACAGTAGATCTGTACATCTGGATGAGCTTTTGCAAGACGTTCTACTCCTTCAGGAGCAGCAATAATAGACATAAACTTAATATTCTTTCCACCATGCTCTTTGATAAAGTCGATAGCAGCGATAGCAGAACCACCGGTAGCAAGCATTGGATCTAATACAACGATAAGTCGCTGCTCAATCGGATCTGGAAGCTTACAATAATATTCATGAGGTTCATGAGTCTCCTCGTCACGGTATAAACCGATGTGACCAACCTTTGCAGATGGAACAAGAGCAAGGATACCATTTACCATACCAAGACCGGCACGGAGGATCGGCACAACTGCCATTTTCTTTCCTTCGAGCTCTTTTACGGTTGTTTTGCAGATCGGGGTTTCAATTTCAACGTCTGTGAGCGGCAGCTCTCTGGTTGCCTCGTAGCACATCAGCATTGCAATTTCACTGACCAGCGCGCGGAATTCCTTGGAGCCTGTGTTTTTATCACGCAGCAGGGTGAGTTTATGCTGGATGAGCGGATGGTTGGTAATTGTAACGTTTCCCAAATTCAACGACCTCCAATGATTTCTTTCTCGTTGCGATTATACACCTATCCCGGGAAAAAGACAAGAGCCGACGGCGCGACTTTTCCCGAGGCAACCGTTATAAAAACAACTCATTATCGCGGCGCAGAGTCTCCACGGGAGCCAGCTTTACGCGAATCGTCTCCTCAGCCTGTGCTGGTAACGCCCGGGCTGCCTTTGGGCAGACTGCGATGCAGCGCAGGCAGAGAATGCACTGAGACGCCTCTGTCCGATCCGGATGTTTCAATGGAATCGCCCCAACCGGGCATCTCACCGCGCAAAGGCCGCAGTGGATACAGACAGAGGATACCTCAGGGACTACGGGCATCTGTTTCCATACCTTATAGGGCCTGTTCCCGGGCACTTCAGGGGAAGCAAACTGGCCTGAATTAACCTTATTGAGAATTGCTTGTGCCAATCTACTGATCTGCTTCTGATCCTCCTGATCTGGCCTACCGGCCGCAACCGTGCGAACCATGGAATGCTCCGCAAGCAGCGCAGCAGATGCGATCGACTGAAAGCCTCGCCGCTCCACAGTATCATTGAGCTCCAACAACGCGTCCTCATAGGCGCGGTTGCCATAGACGGCGATTGTAATTGCCTTTGTATAGCTGCCTGTGAAGCGGGCAAGCCTCTCCAAAAAACAGGCCGGCATCCGGCCGCCGAAAACAGGGCCGGCAATCAAAACGATATCCTTCTCCTCAAAGTGCATGGCTTTCCCCTGCGGAAGCGACAGATCAACTTCCGTTATTTCCTCTGCCAGCCCCTGCGCCAATAAGCGCGCGGCGCGCAGCGTGCCGCCGGTAGGGCTGAAAAAAAGCATGGTTAGGGTTTGCAGCATGATAAAAATCCTTTCTCTGTGTTTTGATTTCTATTATTTCATTTCTCCACGGAAGGAAAGCCCGCTGAAACGCTCCCCCCAGGCATTCGCCCATTTTTCACAATACAGTGCATAATAGGAAACCTGGTGTTTTTTACGGTATGCCTGGAAGCAATTGCACCATATTGCGGAGGGAAGAGCGATCACAAGCCAGTAAAGCGGCCCCAGCAACAGACATTGGAAGGTGTGGCCATATTCATGAATACGGGTGTTATATGTCCAGCGTTCGTTTTTATGATCTGCCATGAAGATAAATAATCCCAGAGAAAGCCCGCCAAAATTCCACGGCAGGAAGGTGATAATCGCTTTTTGGAAACGCTCGGTCCTCCCCTTACGCCGCACAAACAAATGTGCCAGCAGGCCAGCTAGGTTGACCGTTAATCCCCACGTCCACTGTACCAAATAAAACAATACCTTTTTCACTGGAGAACCTCCTCGTTCGTCCTATCATAGCGGCCAATCCACATATCTTCAAATTTTTGGCCGCTGATTTTTTCACAGCGCTTTATTTGCTCCTCAGTTAGTGTGACATACCCCTTTTCTTTCTTCTCCTGTATCGCGGCACGGATCATTTCATGATCTTTTTTTGTCATGGAGTAACGGTAAATGCTAATTGCGGAAAACACCACAAAAATCATCGGCAAAATAGAAAAGGTCAGCCGCACGCCAAAGATGCCCTGCGCGGTTTGAGCGAGCGTATCCTCCTGCCCTGTTACAAAGCCAAATGCATTCAAAATGAAGCCGGTCATAGCTGCCATCACACCGCTAACCGTCTTTTTCACAAAGGAAGAGAAAGTGGAGATCACGCCTTCGCGCCGCCGGCCTGTAATCATTTCGTCCACAGCCGTCACATCGGGAAAGATATTCGTCGGCACAAACCCGATGCCCGAAAAGCCGAAATTATAGAGTATGCAGGCGAGAAAAAGGAAGAAAGCAGGCGTTGATTCATTCATAAAAAGGCCCATGGCAAGGCCGAAAAATAAAATGGGGGCGAGGAGTTTTCCGCAACGCTGCTTGCCGAACTTCATCGTCAGCCAATAATTTAGTGGAAAACCTGAGGCCTCCGCCACTCCGGATACCGTCGTCAGCATGTTGAAAAGGCTGAAGCGCTGAGCAATATATTTGATAAAATACTGATCTGTATTGCTGTAAAATCCGGTGCACATCATATTAAAAAAGCTGATCACAAAATATTGCCGGAAGGCGCGGTTGCGGAACACCTGTACGTATTCTCCAATGCTTTCCCGGAGGCTGAGCGGCGGCAGTTCCATACCAAGGGAGCTGGGCTCCCATGTTTTTTTAAATGTAAAAATCAATGGCAGGGAGAACCACAGGCAAAGCACGATGCCCAACACCATAAATTTTGCCCGGGAGCCTGCCGAAAGCGATTCCATATCAAAAAAGCCGAGCGTAATAGACACCAGCATGAAGGAAGAAACCATACCTACTGAATTCATCAAATAGCCGACGGAATTATACTGTGTGCGCAGCGAATAGGCAGGCGCAAGCTCCGGCAGCATGGCGGTATGCGGCACAACCACGAGCGTATATGCAGTGCTGAATAAAATATAGGCGGCGCTGTAATAAACCATGGTGTAAAGCGGGTTTCCAAGGGCAGAAATGCCGAAGGAATACCACATCATAAAGTAAGTAACGGCAATTGGAATCACGCCCCACAGAAGGTAGCGCCTGTGCCGCCCATATTTCGAACGAGTCCGATCTGTAATCAAGCCCATGACTGGGTCTGAAACAGCATCCCAAAGCTTTGCAAACAGGATGACAAGCCCTGCTTGCCCTGCATTCAGTTTTTCCACTTCCGTCAAAAAGGAGAGAAAATAAATGCCAATGATGTAGGTAGAGCCACCACTGAAGATATTGGCGGAGCTATAGGCAATCATTGGAAAAACCGTGCTTCCAAAGCTTCCCTCCACGCCAATTGCCGCTTTAAAACGTTCCCACATTGTTTCAATCATCCCCTCGTTGATTATCGGTTACCTATCCAACGCCTGTTCAAGAAGCCCCAATCCGAATTGATAGGATTCTGCAAAGACTCCTGCCGCAGTTTTCAGCGCGGTTAGATTTGCCATGTCATCGTTGGTATATTGCCCATCCCCCAAAATCTGGATCATCAGAGCATATATCGTATCCATTTTCTTCTTTGCCTTTGCAAAGAAGGGCTGAATTTCCTGGCAGCCGCTTGGAACCGGGATTTTTTCAAAACCCGCAAGCCTTGTCGTAAGCGTATCGGCCGCAGCGTTTCCCGCTTCGGTATCGCCGCTTTGCAGGCTAGCGGTAAATGCATGGATTTGCTGTGTGCAATCGCTTTGAAAGGCTTCCATGCTGCTTTGATACTGCCGCATTTGAAGAAGTGCGCTGTCGTCTGGAGCGGTGCTCTCCGGTTGTGCCCGTTCGCCGCAGCCTAAGAAAGAGAGAAACAGTGCCGTAATCAGTAAAAGAGACGCTATTTTTTTCCACTTCATGAATGCAATGCCGCCCCCTTAATCTTGATAAAGGTTTGCCTCATATGGGCGCATCACCGCACCTTCACGCCGCGTTGTATAGTTGGAATAGAGAAGCGTTCCGCGCATGCCTGTGTTCACATGCTGAACCGTTTTCCCGGTCAGATTCAGTTCAACATAAAAGCGTTGCCCATCCATCCGCCGGAAATAACAAAGCAATCCTTTAGGGGAGGCTGTTACAGGAATCACATCTCCGTAAACCAATGCCGGATTCTCTTTGCGCAGCGCAATCAAAGAACGGTAAAAATGAAGCACAGAGTCGATGGCGTTCTCCTCATCGGCAGCATTAATTTTGAAATAATCAGGGTTTACCCGAATCCAAGGCGTACCTTCTGAAAATCCGGCATTTTTCTCTCCGCTCCACTGCATCGGCGTGCGCGCATGGTCGCGGCTGCCGCTGAGCACGGTTCGAAACGCTTCGACGGACGATTTGCCTTCGTCCATCAGTTTATGGTACAGATTGACGCTCTCTACGTCGCGCAGCTCATCAATTGAGGCAAACGGCGTATTGGTCATCCCAAGCTCCTGGCCCTGATAAATAAACGGCGTGCCCTTCAACGTCATCTGAAGCATGGCAAGCAGTTTGGCGATCTCACAACGATAAGCGCCATCCGGATCAATTTTAGAGACCATGCGCGGATGGTCGTGATTTTCAAAAAAGACAGTCGGCCAGCAATGATTTCCGTACTCCAGCTGCCACTCCATCAAATTTTTGGCCATAGGGCGCAGGTCAAAGCGGTAATCCTGAAAGCGCTGTTTGCCGGGGTTATCCATATGGTCAAAGGAAAATACCACGTCCAGCTCTCCCCGGTCGTCCCCCGTCATTAGGCGGCTCATCTGAAGGCCGGTTCCCTGGCATTCGCCCACTGTAAAGGCATCGAACTTGCCAAAAGAATGTTCCCGCAATTCCCGCAGATATTGGTGCAGATGCGGGCCGTAGAAATAATGCTCGCAGCCTTTGAACCCCATTAGGGAGCCGATCACGGCATTCCCATCCGGCAAGCCCTCCTTCTTGGAGATAAAGCTGATGACATCGAGCCGGAAGCCGTCAATCCCTTTTTCCAGCCACCAGTTTGCAATTTGGAACAGCTCTTTGCGGACCGCTTCGTTATCCCAATTAAAATCCATCTGTTTTGAGCTGAACAGATGCATCGCCCACTCTCCGCGTTCCGGATAATAATTCCATGCTGGGCCGCTGAAGATGGAATCCCAGTTGTTCGGCGGTATCCCGTCCCCTTTTCCCTTTCGCCAAATATAAAAATCACGGTACGGCGAATCCGGGTCTGTGGCAGAGCTGCGGAACCATTCGTGTTCATCTGAAGAATGGTTGATTACCAAATCCATAATCAGCCGCATGTTTCTCGCATGGACTTCGCTGAGCAAGCGGTCAAAATCCTCCATCGTGCCGAATTCCCGCATAATTTTTCGATAGTCGCGAATATCATAGCCATTGTCGTCGTTGGGAGAATCATAAACAGGTGAGCACCAGATCGCATCTACGCCCAACGCCTTGAGATAGTCGAGCTTTTCGATGATCCCGTTGATATCTCCAATCCCATCCCCATCGGAATCCTTAAAACTGCGGGGGTAGATTTGATAAAACACAGCTTCTTTCCACCATTTATGTACAATGGGCGTGTGATCATCCAGCGGACGCTCTGTTTCACTGTTGAGCAGGCCAAGCAGCGCATTGATGAATCCATCGTCCAGCTTGCCGAACGACAGCTTTTTCAGGCTGTTAATTTTCAGAGAGCCCAGAGGCGTAGCCGTCAGTATTTTTTCGCTTAGCCCGAGTGAATAAAATGCCTTTGCCAAGATATCATGCCCAGCAGGCGTTTTTAACACATCCTTTAATTTTGTTTCCTTTGTAACCATCCATTTCTGCATTGACGATAGCCTCCTTATCTCTGTTTGCCTTTCTTTTTCTCCATCCATATCCGGCCTATCCGCCTGCCATTCCCCTGTTTATATTTCAAAGTTAGACAAAATACTTGATAATATCATAACGTATTCAGATGATTATTACAATAGCAGACCCTTTTTATTCTCCAATTCATTTCATTCGATCGTATCAAAGAGAAGGCCTTCTATATCTGCCGTGTTCCAATTTCGGATGCGTATATATTCTTTTGTAATCTGTGCCATTTGCAGATCGTTTACTTGACCGATATATTCTTTCAAATCTTCCTCTTGAAAATAAACGGATATCCTAGAATTTACCTGACGCCCAAAGACGGGCAGCCCTTCCATAGGCTTCAAATTAACAATCACGAGGACGTCGGCGACCTGATTTTGAACTCGCCATAGTTCCCATGCGCTGCATTTACGCATTGTACCATCACCTCTGATATAATCATATATTATTTAACTTAACTTTGTATAGTTTTGTGAAATAATTTCACATAAAAACATCTAAGGCCATATTCCCAATGTAGGAATATGGCCTTCTATTATGTCCAGCTTGAATCTTTCTTTGTAGAAACCGTCTGGGCGGAAAAGGCTTGTATGCCTTAGATATCCACGAAGCTTTTCCTCTTTAGCAGATCCGTGGCCTTGCTCAAATAATAAAATCGTGGCTCTCATGCCGTAACGGTTGTCCATAACTATCCTATCTGAACAAACTTTGCGTATGAAAAAACATGTCCCTTAAAATTGTCGCTTTTGCAAATAATCCATCTATGATCCCGCATAGAATGAATTATCTTAGGAAACAGGTGCTGCTCATGAAAAAAACAAAGCAATTCCTTTGGGATACCGCAGTATTGACCATAGCTGCTCTTTTTATGCGGACAGTCGGCGTATCCTTCAATGTGTACCTGACCAATCAGCTTGGCGCGGCGGGAATTGGGCTCTTCCAGCTGGTTATGACGGTTTTCTCCATGGCGATCACGTTTGCCTCTTCCGGAATCCGGCTTGCGGCGACCCGGCTCGTGGTAGATGCCATAAGCAAAGATCGAGCAGATGTCAAAAAGGTGCTCCGTAGATGCTTGCTCAGCATTCTTCTGGTTGCTGTTGTCGTCGCGTTGATTCTTTATACCGGTTCGGATCTCATCAGCCAGCATTGGCTGTATGACAGCCGAACGGCACAGCCTCTGCGCTTGCTTTCACTCAGCCTTCCGTTTATTGCAATGTCCGCAGCATTAAGCGGGTATTTTACCGCAATCCGCAGGGCAGGTGTTTATGCGGGCGTACAAGTTCTGGAGCAGCTTGTGCGGGTTGCCTCCACGGCAGGCTTTCTGCATATGCTTTCCGGCCGCGGCTTGGAGGCCTCCTGTATCGCAATTGTATTGGGCAGCTGCGTTTCGGATCTCATCTCGTTCCTGGCCTCGTTTTTCCTGAGCAAATGGATGGTGCGCAGGCAGAGAAATCAGCACCGAGTGATGCTGCACCTTAACCGTAGGCTGCTACGCATTGCGGTGCCGGACGCGGTCGGCGCGTGGGTGCGCTCTATTTTGCTAACCATTGAGCATCTCCTGATTCCAATTGGGTTTAAAAAATCGGGAATTTCGAGCGAAAACGCTTTGGCAACTTATGGGACGATTCATGCAATGACCCTCCCGGTGCTACTCTTCCCCTCCTGTATCCTCAATTCGTTGGCAAGTCTTTTGGTGCCTGAGATAGCGGAATACCATGCGTTGCACCAGGCAAAGCGGATTGACGGCATTATCAATCGTGTTCTTTATGCCGCGCTGCTGTTTTCCCTGCTGGTCGCGGGCGTCTTTTACGCCTATGCAGGGGAGTTATCGAACGCGGTTTATCACAGCAGCGATACAAAGCCTTTTCTTCAGCTTCTTGCTGTGCTAGTGCCTGTGATGTATTTGGATATGGCGGTGGATGGGATGCTCAAAGGGCTTGACCAGCAACTGAGCTCCATGCGGTATAACATTATTGATTCCGGTTTGTGTGTCATTTTGGTCTATTTTCTCATCCCGCGCTATTCGGTTAAGGGATATATCATTACCTTGTTTGTCAGCGAGATTCTTAATTTTTACCTCAGCCTTCGAAGGTTAATTCGAGTCAGTACGCTACGCTTAAACTGGAGACGGATTTTGAATCCAATTTTATGCATGACTTGTGCTGTGACCGGTGTGCGGCTTGTTGCAACCCTGCTTCCTGCGCCTTTACTGCACTCTGTTCCATGGCTGGTTGGGGCAATTTTGGCGACAAGCTGCGCATATCTGCTGGCACTTCGCTGCTCCGGAGGCATTACACAGCAAGATCTCCACTGGTTCGCCGGAATATTTCGATCGGAACGAAAAGCTGCTATGTCCGTATCTCCTCAAAACACCGGCGTATCAATTTGACACGCCGGTGTTTTATTTCCCAATTGCAAGGACGGTTTAGTTATTCTCTCTTTCTCAGATGCGCCGGTCCAGGCGATCTGTATATTCCTCCTTAAAAGCTTCGAAATGATGATTTTCCAGCTCGTAGCGAATGCGCTCCATGAGGGTATTATAAAAATAGAGGTTATGCATGACACACAGCCGCATGGCAAGCATTTCCTTCGCTTTGAAAAGATGGCGCAAATAAGCGCGCGAATGGCGCTGGCACGTGGGGCAGTGGCATTCCGAATCGACTGGGCCCAAATCGCGCTCATATTTTGCATTATTCAGGTTGATGATCCCGTTCCAGGTGAAGAGATGCCCATGGCGGGCGTTACGGCTTGGCATCACACAGTCAAATAGGTCAACGCCCCGGCTGACGCCTTCCAAGATGTTCCCCGGCGTTCCGACGCCCATCAAATAACGGGGCTTGTCCTTTGGCATATAGGGCTCCACCGCAGAAATAATGCGATACATCTCTTCCTTCGGCTCCCCTACCGCTAAGCCGCCAATTGCGTATCCATCCAGATTCAGCGCGGCGATCTGCTTCATATTTTCAATCCGCAATGCATCATAGGTGCAGCCCTGATTGATCCCAAAAAGCAATTGCTGGCGATTGAGCGTATCCGGCAGTGAATTGAGCCGCTGCATCTCAGCCTTGCACCGGGCAAGCCAACGCACCGTTCTGGCACAGGATTGCTCCGCATAGTGGTATTCCGCCGGATTTTCCACGCACTCATCAAATGCCATCGCAATGGTGGAGCCAAGATTTGACTGGATGCGCATGCTCTCCTCCGGCCCCATAAAAATTCTGTGGCCGTCGATATGGCAGGAGAAGGTGACGCCCTCTTCCTTA
>OGYF01003575.1_pt1 | contig 10496 bp, 9 predicted proteins | sample 1576451 | NCBI WGS metagenome assembly OGYF01 (sample SAMEA3541505, study PRJEB24748) | human gut metagenome | biome: human gut; feature: human-associated habitat; material: faeces | place: China | collected 2012 | reverse complement strand
CGCTGGAGGACGTCAAGGAAAAATTTGAACAGGCCGTCCAGCAGGGCAGCGATATAGAAATGCTGATCCACGAATTTTGCGATAAGTTGCAGATACCCTTTGAGAAGATTTCCTCGGAGGACTTCTCGGCGTTCCTGCGGATACTGAGCCTGTCCAAGATACTCAAAAATCCCAACAATATGAGGGGAAAGACCAGCCCCATCCCGCTCAACCGCAAGGCCAGGCGCAAGCAGAAGTAAGTCTGCCGGTATCGGCTTTATGTGTATCCCTGTCTGTATTTTCCAGTTTAGCGGAAGAAACGCCGGTTCCAGAGTCCCTTGCAGACGCAGTTCGCTATGTCTTGTAGACATAGTCCATCACTCGGTATTCGCTTCCGACAATAAAAAGTATAGGTCTGGACACGGCGGAATCAGAGTGACTTGTAGTACAGCTACCGGGCGTGTTTGTCACGGTTGGCGGCTGTAAGGGCAGCAAAAAAGGCCATCCACCGGTTGAGCGGTAAATGACCTTTATGAAGCTGTATTCTGTTGTGGTGGTTGTGCCCAAAATGGGCACAGCCAAAAGCCGATGTTGTTTCGATTTTGGTAGTTCTCAAAATGGAAACCACCACTTTACTCCAATGAAGTAGGAGTGGTCATTTTGTCCACCACCACTTTATGGGAGTAAAGTAGCCGTACTCAAAATGAGAACGGCTACAATGGGGATGCTACTCTTTTTCTCTCTGCGCCACTTGCTCATAGGCTTCCTTTTGGACAAGTAGCCCCGCCGAAAAGCCGTATTTGAAGTGGCTTTCGTTTTCCTCACACTGAGCGATTGCCACCTGCTCCCGCAGTTCTTCAACCAGTGCATAGTCCTCTTTGCTCAGACGCTCCATAAGGAAATACGCTCGAACTTTTCGGGCTTAAATACAACTAATTCAGAAATGGATTAGTTTTTTTGTGTATCGAACTCCACATTTAGCTTGGAAGTCATGCAAAGACTATCCTATAAAAGAAAGGATGGTTGCTATGGTAAATATTATTAAGCAAGAAATAGTTATTGAAGAATCATTAAAAAAGAAGTTAGAACTAATATGTGAGTTTTCAAATACTACTCTAAAAATCATAAATGGTAGTATAAGAAAAATCGATAGAACTAACTTAACCTATGTTGAACCTCATAGAATAATAATTAATGATATAACATTTCTTGCTTTTAATTATTCTAATGAGATATTTATTGAAAACTTGTGTAATAAAATAAAGTTATCTGATTTAGAAGATTACTTAAAACAAAACTAAATACTATTATTCCCTACTTAAGGAATTGACTTTTTATAAAAAAATGATATTATATAAAACCAATAAAGGATGTATCATCTCTAGAAATGGAGGAACATTTATGATAAAATATATACATAAGAAAGAAAATTTATATAATAACTTTTTTGAGGAGTCAGTAGTATTTAGACTTTATTAAATACTATTGTCTCCTCTTTTTTTGGAAATAGACTTAACTTTTTAGATTTAAAGTGCCAAACAATTGAAAAGGAGTTGATAATTTAATGAATGAAGAAAAGAAATTATGCGGAATCTATATGAGAGTTTCTACTGAAGATCAAGCACGTGAAGGATTTAGTTTGCCAGAACAAAAAGAACGATTAGAAGCCTATTGTAAGTTTAATAACTATAAAATAGTAGAATATTATACTGATGCTGGAATTAGCGCTAAAACTGGTAATAAAAGACCTGAATACGATAGAATGCTTGAAGATGGTAGACAAGGTAAAATAAATATGATTATTGCCTTAAAATTAGATAGAATTACAAGAAGTACAAGAGATTGGGAAACATTAATGGATTATCTAGAAAAGTATAATGTTAATATTGCTTTTGTTAATGATGATATAAATACCACTACTGCAAATGGTAAAATGGTATCTCGTATTATGATGAGTGTATCTCAAAATGAAATTGAAAGAACGTCAGAGAGAACTATTATTGGTTTAGAGGGTGCAATTAAAAAAGGACATATTCCAGCTCGTGCTCCTCTTGGTTATAAACATGTTGATAAAAAGTTAGTTCCTGACTCACTTACAAAAGATATAGTTATTAGAATATACAATTTATATTATGACGGACTAACTTATAATACTATTGCTAAAATATTTAATGAAGAAAAAGTATATGATAAAACAAATTGGAAAGATACCAGTATTTTAAAAATAATATCTAATGTTGTTTATAAAGGAGATTATATTCAAGGTAAGACAACTAAAAATCCTAGATACTTTGAAAATGTTGTCGAACCTATCATATCAAAAGAACTATGGGAAAATTGCCAAGTTCAAAAGAAAAAGAATCAAAGAAATTATATGAGAAGTCAAACTTATATTTTCTTACAAAAATTAAAATGTCCTAAATGCGGAAGAATACTTGCTGGTGGTGCTTCTCATAAAATAAAATCTGATAGATGGTATTACTATTATAGATGTGAAAAATGTAGAGGTAATATTAGAGAACACGAAATAGAAAACTCTATTAAAGAAATGTTATCAGATATATTTGAATATGATTCTGTTGTTAATGAATTCTTTTTACCAGTATTACAAAATAAAATACATAATCCAAAGGAAGATTATGAAAAAGAAATAACTAATTTAAATAATAAAAAAGTTAGAATTAGAAAAGCATATATTGATGAATTATTTACTGAAGAAGAATATAAAGAAGAAACTTCTATTATTGAAAACAAAATTAAAAATCTAGAGAAGAAATTATTAGAAAATGAACAAGTAAGTAATTTAAATTTAACTATTGATGATATTTTAATTAAACGAGATATGGACTTTATCAATAAAGTTAAACTACCAATTTTATATGATGCTTTCTCTGATAGTTGGAATGATTTAGATAGAGATGATAAAGCTGATATAGTCATGAGATATATTGACGAGATAGAACTAGAATTAGTCAATAATAAATATAGAGTTAAACTAGTTAACTTTAGAACTACATTCTATAAAGAATTTAAAGAATTATTTGATAAAGGTTATATTGATTGGAAAAGAAAAATAACACATTCATTTAAAGGGATTGGTATTGATAGTAAAGTTCGTTATAGTGAATACTTACCTTTTAAAGAAGTATATAGACATTTAATGAGATTAAACGAATGTTATGATGTCAGTTTTTATAAAGGAACTTTATATAAGAAAACTGAAGAATTAAAAATGTTACCACTTCTTAAAGGAGATGTCGTTGTAAGAATATTCCCTACTGAAAAAGATGATGATAGTAAAGATATATTAGGTATGGGAATGTTTGTTACAAAAGACAATCCAAACGATATCAAGGTAAACATTCCAGAGATATTTGAATGTATACCTGATATAGAAAATTAATTTAAAAACGTGGCACGTTTTATTTACGATAGTAAATGAAAGTGGCGATAGTATTTAAATTAATACGGTTTCTAAGGTGGTAAACCTTAGCTTCCATATCTTGTTTATGACAAGATATATAGGAAGTTATGAATAATGACAAAGCCACTTTCGTGTCATTTGAACATTCACTTTAAGGAGGTGTCAAATATATGGAATTATCTTATTCATTTCATTTAGGTAATGATAGCAATAAAACTATTAAAGCAAGACAACAAGCAAAAAACACTACATCAGGAACAACATCAAAAGGAAACAATGCAATACAAAATGTTAAACATTTAGGAAAAGTAAATAATCATAATCTAAGACAATACAATAATAATCAAGAATTAATCAAAACTATTAAAGGTTCAAATGATATTGTTAAAGATGTAAAAGAATTATATTTAGATTTATTTGAAGAATCAAGGTTAGTTTATAATAATAAACAAATAAGAGATGATAGAAAAATAGATAATTACTTTAATAAAATATCTAATGATGATAAACACGATTTAGCTTGTGAGATTATAATTGAACTTGGTGATATGTCTTATTGGGAAAATAAAAATTTAGAAGAAAAATATAAAATGATTAATGTATTTGAAAAACAACTTGATGATTTAAAAGAAATAGTACCAAGCTTTTATGTAGCTAATGCGACTTGTCATTTTGATGAACATTCTCCACATCTTCATATTGTTGGTGTTCCAGTTAAAGAAAATTGTAAAACAGGTTTATCAAAACAAGTTGGTAAAACATCAATATTTACTAAAGAATCATTAGTTATTATTCAAGACAAAATGAGAGAAAAATGTATTGAAGAATTTAATAATATTTATGAATTAGATTCTAAACTTAAAGAAAAGCAAAAAGGTAAAAATAAAGATTATACACCTTACGAAAGATTAATGTTTAATGAAAAAGCAAATGAACTAAAACAAGAATTAAATAATCTTCGTAATGAAGTTTCTGATTTAGAAGATAATAAAAAATCGATTAGTAAAGAAATCATTAATCTCAATAAAGATAAAGAAGATATAACTGATGAAATTGATAAAAAGAAAAAACTTAACAATAAAATTATTATTAAGTCTAAAAATCAATTATTAGATGATAACAAAAAATTACAAGAAGAAAATGAACATTTAAAATCTATGAATTATCAATATAAAACTAGATATAATGATTTAAAAGAAAAGAACGATTATCTCATTTATCATTTAAATAAAATTATTAAAAAATTACCAGAGTTTATTCAAAATATAATTGATAGATTATTTAATCAATGCAATATTGATTTAAAACATTTTAAACAACAATATGACCCTGAAGTTAAAAGAAAAGAAGAAAGTAGATTTAAAGGTTTCAATCTATTTAATAAAAAAGAAATTGAAAAAGCAACTAAACATATTAATGATAAGATGGATGAATATGCTGAAGAATTTTATTCAAATAAAAAGCAAAAAGACGATGACTTATCACTATAGTCATTGTCTTTTTATAGCTACTTATTACGAAAAACGTTATTTATATCACTAATTTATAATACTTTTTTTATTTTCTCAATTTGTTCGTTAATTTCTTCCGGAAAATTATTAACCATATTTTCAAAACTCATTACTTCTCTTGCTTTAATAAACATATTAATTCTTTTTTCTATATCTTTATCACTATTTTTATAATATTTCAAAAATAAATTAATAAATTCATTACCTAAATAACAAAGTGCTGATATATCGGATGCTGGATCTCCATATTTAGCGTTTTCGAAATCTATAATTCCAGTAAGTTCATCATTATCATCTAATATATAATTCTCATACCATAAATCACCATGAATAAAATGATAATTATCAAACTCACTTAAATATTCAATATATTCATTATACCAATTTAATAATAATGAATATTTTTCATCATCTAAATATTCTCTTAACAACTCTAAATTAATTTTTGCATTATTTAGTTCTTGTTCAACATATATTTTTTTATCAAAGATTACTGGAACTTCATATAATTCATTCATAAAATCAGCAAGTTTTTTTGCTAATTGTTCTTTATCAACTTTATCGATGTATGACTTTGTAAATGTATGACCTTTAATCATTTTATAAACCATAGCTCCATTTGGAAACTCATTATTAGGCGCTATTAATTCAATGATATTAGGAATTTGAAGTGATTTAACATCAACAAGTTTATTAAGACTTTCGGAATACTTTTTATAATTATCATAGGAATTTTTATTTACACCTTCTAGAAGTATATACTCATCATTAATTATATATGCTTTACTATTAAATCCCTCATTAATATATTTCTTGCTTTTAATCTCCATTTTTATCACAACCTATATTATTTATTTTTAATACTTATTTCACAATATTCTTTTAACTCTGATAATCCTTCAGTAATCCAATCATTATAATTATATTCATAACCATAAATTATTTTTTCAAACATCCAATAAAATTCGTGAAAATCTGATTTTCTCAACATTTTTTCAATGTTGTCATAACCATAATAATTTAAAACTTTTATACCAAAACATCTTCCTAATTCTTCATCTGAATCTTCTAATAAACAATAAAAATCATTATCAGTATCAGAAACACAAGAATCCCCAAAATCAATAATACCTGAAATTCTATTTGTTGTAGTATCAAATAAAATATTACCACAACTAAAGTCGTTATGAACAAGAGATTTATTTATTGTTAGCATATCATCATTAGATAAAATGCTATTATAAATATTATTAATTACCATTTTTTCATTATCATCTAATTTATCAAAAATTAATTCAACTAATCTTGCATAATCTTTTTTGTAATTCTCAATTGTATCGACTTGGTATTTATTATAATTGGAACTATGTAGTTCTTTTAAAAATCTTGCTAAATCTTGTGCTAATTTATCTTTTTCTTCATCAGTTAATCTTTCATATATTTCTTTACTTAAAGAAACACCATTAATTTTTGTAAAACAAGCAATACAATATTTATAATTCGAATTATCATTATTAACATATAAAACTTTAGGTATATTAAAAGTTGTTTTATTTTCTAAATATTGTAGTATTTCAATTTCTTTTAATAAATTTTCATTTGCTTTTTCGTGTCTAGGAAATTTAAAAATCATATTATCATTAACTTCATAAGCAAACGAGTCATTACCATTACCAATTAATTTAATAGAGGTTATTTTGATATCAAAACTATGTTCAATTATATATTTTATTGCTTTAACATTAGTTTCATTATCATCATATCGATATTCCATTAAATAACAATCTTCTTTTTTACCTTCGTGAAGTTCGTGTTCTGGTAAATCTTCAATAATTCTAAATCCTGCTTTTTGATACATTCTAATTGCTCTTGGATTATCTTGGTGTGGGTCCAATATTACAGCATCTGCATTTCTTTCTTTTTTTAAGAATTCAAAAATCATTTTTGTATATTTTGTTCCTATGCCTTTGCTCCAATAATCAACTTCACCAATAAATTGGTCCATACCATAAACAATATCATTACTTCTAGGGTAATGATAATCATCATATAGTTCATCATACATTTTATATATTTGTCCATAACCAATAGGTTGACCATTATATTCAATAATTACTCTTATAACTTCATCTTCCCAAGGTTCTGTATAATGTTCTTTTAAAGTTTCTAATGTATATTTTTTATCTCTACCACCATAAAATTCTAATACTCTTTCATCGGTAAGCCATTTTAACATTAATGGAAAATCATTATCATTTAAAGTTCTAACCCTTATATTCTCATTTTTAATATCTATCATTTTTCATCACCTTCAAAATCATATACATAGCAAATTTCATCTTCAAAATCATTTTTGCCACCTAATTTTTCATATACATGACACGCTCTAGGATTTCCTTTATCAGTAAGAACAAACATTTCAAAGAATCCATTAGAACTAATATAATCTTTAATAAATCCTAATAATTTAGTTCCATAACCTTTATCTTGATAGTCTGGTAACATTCCAATAGAATAAATAAAATATGCATGTTTTCCATTTGGATGAATAATATCATATCCATAAGCAAATCCTACAATTTTATTTTCAGCTTTAGCAATAAACCCAATAACATTTTTATCATTATAAAATTCATTTATTTTTTCTAAATCAAATTCTATATCATCATCTTCGATGATTTCTTTCATTAATTCTAAATCTTCTTTTTCTAATAATTTATATTCCACAATTAATCACATCCAATATTATTATATCACTAATTTTATAAATTCTAGTTGATGTATTGGAATTATTTAAAATTTATGTTATTATTGTTATAGAAATTAGTTGTATTAACAACTTTTCTTATAAGTAATAGGTTTCAAATTATCTTATCTATTGCTCCATTTGAATACAACTTACGGACTATAATGGTTTGTAAGTTTTTATTTTATATAAATATTAAACTTTAATGTTCTCTTTCTAGGAAGGAGGACATTTTTTATGCTTGAATTTAAAATCTTAGAAGAACTTAAACCTAATCCCCAAATAATAGAACTTATTAAAAACTACACTTACAAAACTAAAAAAGGAAAAATCAAAGTTCTTCTACATACTAATTTACAAATTATAGAACCAACTGAATATCTAATTACGCATCCTATTACTCTTACTATTCTTGAATACAAAGTAAATGAAATCAGTAATAAACCATTTTACATTAAAGAACATAAATCAAAATATAACTTAAAAGAAATAGAAAATATTATAAAAAAATACAAATATTAAATTTTTTTTGAAAATACACTTCGTAAAAGTGCCTTTTAGCGAGGAAACATATGAGAGGATTAATTTTTTTTCAAATTCAGTCTGCTTTTTTGAGTTTTAGTTAGGAAACATATGAGAAGATTAATTTTTTTAAAAATCTAGGTTGCTATTTTAAACTTAAGTGAGGAAACAAGTGAGAGGAATATTAATCCTTCTCAAAAATGAAGAAAGGAGGAAATTTATGAGATGTGGTGTTTATGTAAGAGTTAGTACAGATGATCAAAGAGATAATGGTTATTCTATTGATTCACAACTTAGAATGATTAAAGAGTATTGTGAAAAGAATGATTATAGTATCGTTGATGTTTATAACGATGCAGGTCATTCAGGCAAAGATTTAATGAGACCAGAAATGCAAAGATTACTTGCTGATATAAAATCAAAAAAGATTGATAAATTAATTGCTATTAAAGTAGATAGACTTACAAGAAATAATTATGATGGATTTTGGCTTTTAAATTATTGTGAAGAACACGATGTTAAAATTGAATTAATATTAGAACCTTATGATGTATCTACTGCTAATGGTGAAATGATATTTGGAATGAACTTAGTATTCGGTCAACGAGAAAGAAAAGAAATTGGAGCAAGAACGAAACGTGCTATGGAAGAAATGGCTTTAGAAAAAATACACCCTAGTAAAGCACCTTATGGCTATGTTAGAAATAAAAATACTGGCCATTTAGAAATAGAACCTATTGAATCACAAGTAGTAAAAGAAATATTTGAACTATGCAAACAAGGTCATTCAACAAGAAATATAGCAACTATTATGCATGATAATAACGCTTACTTAAAACAAGGAAAATGGTTATCAGATAGAGTTTATAAAATACTTACTAATTCAATTTATATTGGAATATTTGAATATGGAAAATATAAAAGAAAACCTCAAGATATTTTAAGAGTTGAAAATTATTGTGAACCAATTATTGATATAAATACTTGGAATGCAACTAGAAATGTATTAGTTAAAAATAAACATTCTAATTATGGCGAACATATTCATTTGTTTTCAGGATTAGTTAAATGTCCTTTATGCGGAGAGATTATGAGTTCATCAGAATCATTTAAATATCCTAATGGAAAACAAAAAGTATATTACCATTTAAGGTGTAAAAACACTAATTGTAAAGGTTATGGATATCATTACAATACAAAAAAAATAGAAACAAAATTAAAAAGAATATTAGAAGAATTAACGATATTTATGCTTTCTATGAATAATGAGATTATCACTTGTAATTCTACTAAAAGTAATGATGTAAAAGAAATAGAAAAAGCTATTGAAAAATTAAAAATGCAAGAAAAAAGATTTGCCAATCATCCGGGAGTATATTGCAATGCACAAATGGAAAGCCGGTTGCTCCACCTATATGCCGAACCCGATGAACAGGGGCTCAATCTACTGCGCAATGCCATGACACGACTCAACCTGTCGGCTCGTGCCTACGACCGTATCTTGAAAGTGGCAAGAACCATTGCAGATCTCGACCACAGTGAACAAGTAACGTCCATCCATCTGGCAGAAGCCATCAGTTACAGAAATCTAGACAGGGAGAGCTGGGCAGGTTAAGTCTGCCACAGCCCTTTCATAATAGAATAGAATGGATAGTTTAGTTTTATTTCTTGGGTTATTTATTTTTCGATGAATGTTTCACCTCATCCTTCTGTTCATAAGCTCCCGTATACCAGCTTCCGCCTTTTTTTATTTGGGACTTTTCCATTTGATCCACCCCTAGAGTAACAGATTCAAATTCTCCCCCATTCTCCTCTCCATCCACATCATGGAAAAGCACTTCCTGACTGCCTATGCTGAAAGTATGCGCCTTGTCACTCTCGAACTCACCTTTTACATCCGTATACACAGTGTCATAATCCGCCACATAGTCCTTCTCGCCCTTCACAAAAACAGCATCCAAGTCCTTTACCACCACCTGTACCCCTTTTATCGGCTTCCCGGTTTGGTCAAGTACTTTTCCTTTCACCTGATAATCCGCCGAGGGAGTCCCATATTCACATAACTCATTACCGGGACCATCACTGTCACAAGCAGTAAAGCCCAGCAATACCAATACGCCGGATAACAGCTTACGCACCGCGATTTTCTTTTTCGTGTTCATATTTTCTAGTTTTATAATGTTTGCAACCTCTTATAATGGCAAAACAGCAAATCTCCCTTCCCGTCACGCAGATGCATGCCGTTTCCTTTGCAATAACGGAAAAACTCACAGTCGGCACACTCCCCTTTGCGCATCCACTCGCGGTCACGATA
>OGYF01003573.1_pt1 | contig 10500 bp, 9 predicted proteins | sample 1576451 | NCBI WGS metagenome assembly OGYF01 (sample SAMEA3541505, study PRJEB24748) | human gut metagenome | biome: human gut; feature: human-associated habitat; material: faeces | place: China | collected 2012 | reverse complement strand
GGGCTGTGGAAACAGACTATGTTTACCGGGGTCCTATCCAATACTTCGGTCCTGCCGAAGTTTGCGACCAGCCTACCAAGACTTTGCAACTGGAACAAGGTAGATAAAATCTTATAGCCAATTGCTGCATTTGCAGTAATTGGCTATGTAGAACACAAATTACACAAGAGTTGCGCAAATCCGAATTTGTGTAATCTGTGTAGTTTGTGTTTTATTTTTGATAGATATTTGTTACTTCAATATACTTGAATGCCTTCTAAAAACAGTACAGTTTCCCGGCGCAAACCTGTATCCCGTCGTACTTCTTCTCGAAAAAAGAAGCAGACGGTGTCTCGTCCCATGCCTGTATGGTTGCGTAATTTATTGGCATTTTGTATAATAGCGGTATTTTCAGCAGGATTCTATTGGTTCTTTATCCGTCCTTATGCTTATCGTTGGAAACCTTGTTACGGTTTAAAGGGCTACGGCGTATGCATGCCTTGCAACTATGAGGTGCATGGCATTGATATTTCCCACTATCAGGGTATTATAGATTGGGATAAGCTCCTTCATAATAAAGAAGCGAAATTTCCCATACATTTTATCTTTATGAAAGCTACCGAAGGGGGCGATTATGGCGATGAAACTTTTGTAGAAAATTTCAGTCAGGCACGGAAATACGGTTTTATCCGAGGAGCTTATCATTATTTCCTACCCAAGACAGATGCGCATAAGCAGGCTGACTTTTTTATTAGTACGGTACACTTGTCAAAAGGAGACCTTCCTCCCGTTCTTGATGTGGAAACTACGGGTAAGAGATCTCCTCAGGAACTGAAATCTGCCGTTAAAACCTGGCTCGACAGAGTAGAGGCGCATTACGGCGTAAAACCGATTCTTTACACTTCCTATAAATTTAAGAAACGTTATCTCAACGACTCCATATTCAACGCTTATCCTTACTGGATAGCCCATTATTACGTTGATTCCGTGAAGTACGAGGGCAAATGGCATTTTTGGCAACATACCGATGTAGGTAATGTCCCCGGCATTGAAGAAGAAGTCGATCTGAATGTTTTTAACGGCACGTTGGAAGAATTGGTTGGTATGACCCTGCAATAGCTTGCTTTCCGTTTTCTTCCTTTTATCGTTGTGTCATAATACAAACTTCACTGCGGCCCAACGGTTTTTTTCCTTATGATGTACGAAGCGCAGTCCGTTATGCTCCGCTTCGGCCTGTATTACAGGAATATCATCTACATAAAAACCGCTCATATATAGTTCCGACCCCGGATGCATGCAACTTACATATCGTTTCATGTCGTTCAGCAGGATGTTACGGTTGATGTTGGCTATGATTACATCAAAAGGTCCTTGGTCTTTCAATAGAGAAGCGTCTCCTTGAAAAACGGATATACGGTCTACTCCATTTAGCTCAATGTTTTCAAGAGAGTTGCGTACGCACCATTCATCTATATCGACGGCTGTACAGGGCGCAGCACCGCGCATACGTGCCAATATGGCGAGAATGGATGTTCCGCATCCCATATCAAGCAAAGATTTGCCTTGGAGATCGTTATCCAGCAATTCACCGATAATGAGACTGGTCGTTTCGTGGTGTCCTGTACCGAATGCCATTTGAGGGTTGATGACTATATCGTATTCAGCTTGAGGGATGTCGCGATGGAATGTGCTGTGGATGACACAGCGGTCGCCAATGATAATGGGCTGGAAGAAATTCTTTTCCCATTCTTCATTCCAGTCTTTGTCTTCCGCTTCTTGGTAAGCATATTCTACCTGTGTATCAGGTAAGGGAAAATCGGCAAGAGCTTCTTTGAGGACAGTTTCATTGTATAAATCTTTTTGAATGTAGGCGGCAATCCCGTCTGTTTGCTCTACAAAACTCTCAAAACCGGCTTCACCCAGCACTGCCGATAAGACATCGTTGACGATTTCCGTGCAGGGAGTGGTATGGAATGTAAATTCTAAATATTTCATTGGAATATAATTGTTTGTTAAATGCAAAAGGCAGGTATAGGAGAAAATCCTATTTCTGCGTATATTTGTTTTGGATACAAAGATAGGTGCATTTAGGGAAATCCCTATAAATCTTTGGGGAAAATCTTCTGTATAGAGTAAATCCCTGCGTTATCTTTGTGGTGTGAAAAAGTATGGAATTGTAAACCCATAAACCAAATAAATATGAAAAAGATTGTTTTTTTATCGCTTTTTGCATTGTGTCTTCCGTGGGCACTTTCAGCTCAAAGTGTAGATGACGACCTTTACTACGTTCCTTCCAAGAAAAAAGAGGAAAAGACGGAGAAGAAAAAAACTCCGGCTGCCGATGCGGTTGTAGTAAAGACAAATGCTCCGACTACGGTTTATGCGTCGCCGGGCAATACGACCATTGTAGTGAAAGACCGTAAAGGGAATATTCGTGATGTAGACGAGTATAATCGTCGGTATGACTCTAAAGACTATGACTTTTCACAAGAGAATGATACGCTTTATATAGACGAAAAAGAAGACGATGGCCTGGATGGAGAATGGGTGAACGGTTTTGACGGTTCGGAAGATGATTATGAATATGCCACGCGCATTATCCGTTTCCGCAATCCACGCTATGCCATCAGTATCAGCAGCCCGCTTTACTGGGATGTAGTTTATGGTCTGAATCCATGGGACTGGAATGTATATACGGACGGATTGTACGCATATGCATTTCCTACCTTCACCAACCGTTTGTGGTGGGATTGGCGCTATAACTCTTATGGTTGGGGCGGCTATCCTTACTATGGCTGGGGATGGAACAGCTGGTACGGTCCGAGTTGGAGTTTCAGCTGGGGCGGCTGGTACGGCGGTGGTTGGTGGGGACACCATCATCATTACCACCACCACTATTATCCTGGATGGTATCATGGAGGCGGTGGTCATTGGGGAAATGCATATACCAATAGACGTTCATTTGGAAGTTCTCGTGGAAATAGGGTCTCTGCCTATGGAGGAAGTACAACAACTAGACGTTCTTCTTATGTGAATGGTGGGCAAACAGTGCGTCGCAGTGGGGCTGCTGCAACGGGACAAGTTAGACGTGGAAGTACCGACACTAATCGCAGAGTAGTAGGGACAAGGTCATCTGCTGCTACACGTTCCAGCGCTACTCGCTCCAGTGCTACGCGTTCGGATGCCGCTACGAGTAGACGCTCTACTTATACTCGCCCAAGTAGTACACGTAGTAGTTCTTATGGTAGTAGTCGTTCTACTGTAGAGGGAGTGCGACGTAATACTTCTACAGCAGGCGGTCGTTCCTCGGTAGGGACATCTTCGCGAAGTACTACCCGTAGCTCGGCAACTTATAATCGTGGCTCAAGTACTGCTCCTGTACGTAGTAATTTCAATAATAATCGCAGTAGTCGTTCTTATAATAATAGTGGCAGTAATAGTCGTTCCTCTTCCAGCTTTTCTTCTGGAGGTGGCTCTCGTTCTTCGGGTGGAAGTTATTCAACTGGTGGAGGATCTTCTCGTTCAAGTGGTGGAAGTTCCAGAAGGAGATAAAGAACTTACTGATTAATTCTAAAAAGTGGATTTATGAAAAAAAATATAATGATGATGGCACTTGCTATGTTTACAGCTGTGAGTGTCAGTGCACAGACTATTTATAATGCAGCTAATATTGCAAATAAAGATTTGAATGGGACTGCTCGTTTTGTAGGAATGGGAGGTGCTATGGGAGCATTGGGAGGAGATATTACCACTATGGGAACCAATCCTGCGGGCATAGGTATATATCGTAGTAATGATGCTGCTGTTTCCTTTGGATTTTCTTCATATGGAACTGAAAGTAACTATATGGGTAATAAAATGAGTTCGGATAAGACACGGGCAGATTTCAATAATGCAGGTTTTGTGTTTTCCACAAAGGTAGGAAATGTAACTCCTTTGCGATACGTGAACTTTGGATTCAACTACCAGCGTGTAAAATCTTTTTACAATAACATGCAGATGGAAGGTAATCTTGGTGATTTCTCTCAAACTATTTATATGGCTAATCAGGCATCAGGTGCAGGTGGTATTAAAGATTGGCCTGATAATCCTTATCGGGATAATAATATAGGTTGGCTTTCTGCTATGGGATATAATGGCTATTTGATTACAGACTTGATTTCGCAAGGAGATTTAGATAAATTGTTGGCCTCAAACCCGAATTATTCTAACTATGTACCTTATATGAAAGATGGTGTACAAGTGCAAAATGTGGATGGAGAATTGATGTACCGCACTCCGGGCGAATATGTAGGTATGTATACCGGAGCAGATGCTAAGTTTCATTCTGAGGAACGTGGAGGAATTGATCAGTTTGACTTTAATGTTGCTTTTAACTTTAACGACCGTATCTATTTTGGATTAACTGTTGGAGCTTATGCATTGGATTATAGCAAATATTGTTTCTATGATGAAAATTATGGTGGAGGTGAAGGCTATAATTTGCAGACATGGAGTAAAATCAATGGAGCGGGATTTGATGTGAAGTTGGGAGCTATCGTACGTCCGTTTGAGTATTCTCCATTACGTATAGGGTTCTCGGTACACACACCGGTATTCTATAGCTTGGATTATAAAACCAATGCACGTTTGGAGTCTGATGTATGGAATGATTTGAATGTGACGAATGAAGTGGGTACTCCGAGCAATGAGATAGGACATTATGATGAAGATACTTATGATATTCTTAATGGCGACATGGTGAGCAAATTTCAACTTCGTACTCCGTGGACTTATAATCTCAGTTTAGGATATACTGTGGGTAATAATTTAGCGTTGGGAGCTGAATATGAATATAAGGATTATTCCTCTATTCAGTTCAGAGATGATGCCGGTTATGCAGACTCTTTCGATTATGAGAATTCTACTACAGATATGTTAAAAGGTGTTAGTACCATTCGTTTGGGAGCCGAGTATAAGGTGATTCCTCAGTTTGCTTTGCGCGCTGGTTATAATTATCAGTCTTCTATTTTCAAGGATGACGCTTTTAAGAATCTCCCACTAAACTCCATTCAGACGGATACTGACTTTGTTAACAGTGAATCGTTGAGTAACTATACATTGGGTATAGGTTATCGCGGTTCTATGTTCTATGCTGATTTAGCTTATAAGTATACTACTTATGATGCGAAGTTCTATCCATTTGATACATTTGATGGGAATAGTTTGGTACAAGCAACCAAAGTAACCAATACCCGTAGCCAAGTGCTCCTCACTCTAGGCATACGTTTTTAGAAGAATAATTTTTCATTGCAGATAACCTTTCATTGTCAATACCTTAGGGTATAAAAGAACTCCCCGGAATGTACAAATACATTTCGGGGAGTCTTGTGTTATAGAGGAGGGGTTACAAATACCATGCCACGCCAAATGAATAGGGAGACACTTCCGGTCCCTTGTTTTTTTGGAATAATCCGTATGTGGAATAGCGCAGGTAAATGCCGATATTACCGTAACCGGCTTGTGCCAGCAGATTTATGCCGACGGGCTGTGCATACATACCTTTTCCTACGGTTTTCTTCTTGCCTCCATTGATGTGTGAGAATGACTTCACGCCGTGGCGTATCTCAAATTCGGGACCGGCATTGAAGAACACTTTGTGTCTTCCTACTCTTTGTTGCCATTCCATCAATAAGGGTACGCGGAAGAAGAAATGGCGCAGACGGCTTTTGCTGTAGCTGGTCTCTTCATTCCCTGCGGTGAAAATACTGGTTCCATTTTCCTTTAGTAAAGCATAGTTACCGTCGATATTGAAAGAACGGTATCCCCAGCTGACTCCCAGGTTGATTCCCCAATGCGGGTTCTTCTTGAAGTTGTGATATACGGAGAGGATGTTGAAGCCGAATTCCCATGATTTGGACAAGTCGAGTCCCATCTTGTCACTTGCTCCGAAGAAGAGGAAGTCGTTAGCCAGCCGGCTGTAGCCAATATACAGACCGGAACAGTGCGGTTCGTAAGCATTGTACCTTCTCTTTTTGGGGATGAATGGCAGGGCGTCGAGGAAAGTGCGCTTGTCTGCATCCACTTTCTCAAGATAGACTCCTTCATAAATTTGTACTTCTTTCTTTTCTCCGTCTTCCAACTGCTCTTCGTACACCTTGATGCGCATGTCTCCTTTTCCTTTCCGGATGATGATGGAGTCGCCTTGTGTCTGTACTGTAGCTTTCTGTTCAGGGTCAGTCTGTTGTTGTGCTGCCATGCGGCCGGCCGGCACAGCAAGCAGGCAGGCCAAAATCATAATTCTGGTTTTCATATCGTATATTGTTTTTAGTGTTATTCCGATTTGTAAAGCATATCCATCATTTCCTTTTCACTGAGCAGACCCTCTATGTAAATCAAAGTGCCCATGGAGTCTTTTCCTATCTTGAAAATGAGGTAGCGGTTCAGTTTCTTTCCATTGCGTTCCACCTCTTTCAGTTGGTAATAGGCACTGCGCAGCACACCGCTTTCCATTACCTCCTGCGCCTTCTTTGCGTTGTCTTGCTTGTCGTGTACAATGGCCTGCTGAATTTCCCGGCGATAGGGGGATACATTCTTGAACACAAGGCTCTTGTAGGTAGTCATGCGGTAAGATTTCAGGATGCTTCCGTTCAGCTCTACCCTGGTCACGTCCTTTTGTTCGCCATACTTGTTGAACAGGTCGGCTATTTGCAGTCCCTCTTGTGCATGTACAAAGGCTGGCAGGCAAATCAGCAGGAAAAAGAGGCACAGAATACGTATGCAAATCAGTGTAGATGTTTTCATAACCTTGTAATATTAGTGTTGAAACAGTAAGTTGCTTAAATCTTCATCCGTGAAGCTGGCATTCTGCAGGGCTTCCAGTGCTTTGGCTTCCACCAGTTTCTCGTCTGTATACCGCTGGCCGTCGATGACGACATAATTTTCGGGAACACCGGAAAGCGGAAATATAATTTTGGCTACCCCGAGAAGCAGGAGCAATCCGGCGGCAATGCCGCTGACAGCATAGAATGTGCGATAGAGACGGGAAGGCTTCCGCTGTGCGGGTACTTCCTTTGCCGATTCTGTTGTTACGGATTTTTCCTCTGTCGGTTCCGCCATTGAAGTTGCTTCCCGGTTCAGATAAGCGAATAGGGGGCGGTACGTTTGCAGGTGCTCCGGCACTTCCTCTTCGGTAAAGAAACGGCGCAGTTCACGTTCTTCTTCGCAGGAAGTTTCCCCTTCGAAATATTTATCCAGCAGTTCATCTATCTTCATGGTTCCTTTCTCCTTTCTTTTCTTTTTTGTATGGTTCGCAGGTAAACGTCTCTCACTTTCTTCCGGGCTCTTGACAGATTGCTGCGGATGGCTTCCGGTCCGCATCCCGTGATTTCGGCGATTTCGTCCGTTTCGTATCCTTCGATGTCCTTCATCTGCATGATGGTGCGTTGAAGATTGGGCAGCGAGTGGATGATTTCGTGCATCAAGCGGATTTCATCTTTGATTTCCAACAGCCGTTCCGGTGTTCCGGTGGGGGATGCCGCCTGCACAATGTCGAGAGATAGGGTGTCGTTGCGTTTGCAGCGCCACATATCTATACAGATGTTGTGCGTCAACGTCATGGCAAATGCTTCGATGTTCCGGTATTGCTCCAATTCAAGCCTTTTGTTCCATAGCCTGAGCAGCACCTCCTGGACAGCATCTTCTGCATCCTCCGGTTCGTCGGTCAACTTCCGTGCGTAGTTCAGTAGCTTGGCACGGAGGGGAAGAACGGTTATTTTGAATTCTTTGAGTTCCATTTACACAGATAAGACGAATGGGAATTACAAACGTGACATTGAAAAGTGAAAAAAGTTAGAATAAAAAAAGGGACTTACTAAAATTAGCAGTCCCTTTTCATCACATTACTATAAAAGTATCGGATTATTTCTTGAAATAGCGGTTGTACAGACCTTCGAAACCTTTACCGTGACGAGCTTCGTCTTTAGCCATTTCATGAACTGTGTCATGGATAGCATCCAGATTCAATGCTTTGGCACGGGTAGCGATACGCTTCTTGTCTTCGCAAGCGCCTGATTCTGCATTCATTCTCTTTTCAAGGTTAGTCTTGGTATCCCATACGCAGTCACCCAGCAATTCAGCAAATTTTGCAGCGTGTTCTGCTTCTTCCCATGCGTAACGCTTGAAAGCTTCAGCTACTTCAGGATAGCCTTCGCGGTCTGCCTGGCGGCTCATTGCAAGGTACATACCTACTTCCGTGCATTCGCCCATGAAGTGGTTGTTCAAATCCTTAATCATTTCGTCATCGCAACCTTTGGCTACGCCAATAACATGTTCGTCAGCAAAAACCAACGGACCGCCTGCCTGTGCTTCTTCTACTTCAACGAATTTGCTTGCAGGAGCTTTACACAAAGGACATTTCTCAGGAGCTGCGTCTCCTTCATATACGTAACCGCAGACAGTACATCTAAACTTTTTCATTTTACTTCAGATTTTAATTAGTTGAATTAGTTATTCGTTATTTTGGTTAAATATTCATTTTCCAGACAGCTCTTGCAGATACCTTTATAGTAATAATGGACTTCTTGCACTTCGTGTCCGTTCATATCCATTTCTTCTACCTGTTTAATGTTGGCATTGCATTCCAGATCATATATTTTTCCGCAATGTTTGCATAAGAAATGGGCATGAGGAGTGGTATCTGCATCATAGCAGGTATTCCGTTCGTCAATTGTCAATGTCTGTGCAGCACCTTGTTCACTAAGTAATTTTAAAGTGTTGTAAACAGTTGTTTTAGACAATGTGGGAATGGAAGGGGCAAGTGCCGTATAAATTTCATCCACCGTGGGATGTGTACGATGCTCCATCAGATAAGTCATAATGGCTATGCGCTGTACCGAGGGCTTAATGTTATGATTTTGCAATCGTTTTACTACATCCATATCATCTGCAATTCAAACTTGTAATAATTACATTTTTAATTCTCTTGCAAAGATAGGCACTTCTTTTATTTATCCAAAAGATTTTAGATATTTTTTATCAGAAAGTGCGGCTATGCAAAGTGAAAAGGCTGATTCTTTTGTGTTTATTGATAAATTGCCGTATTTTTGCACCCTAATATTAATAGGATTCATATATGAATTACGGATATGTTAAAGTGGCGGCATCTGTACCCCGTGTTAGAGTGGCGGACTGTAAGTTCAATGCCAGGGAAATTGAAAAGGAAATAATCATAGCCGAGGGGAAAGGTGTGCAGATCATTGCTTTTCCGAAGTTGTGTGTGACGGGATATACCTGTGGTGACCTTTTTGCCCAGCAACTTCTGCTTGAAGAGGCTGAAATGGGGCTGATGCAGATTTTGAACAATACTCGTCAGATGGATATTATATCCATTCTCGGTATGCCCGTGCCTTTGAACGGTGTACTGCTGAATACTGCGGTGGTTATACAGAAAGGTAAGATATTGGGAGTTGTTCCTAAAACTTATCTTCCGAATTATAAAGAGTTTTACGAAAAGCGCTGGTTTACTTCTGCGTGTGAAGTTTCGGAAACGACAGCCCGTTTGTGCGGGCAAATAGTCCCCATGGGGCGGAATCTGCTTTTCGAGACGGCGGATACAACCTTTGGAATTGAAATCTGCGAGGACTTATGGGCTCCGATTCCGCCGAGTTCTTCTTTGGCATTGCAAGGAGCGGAAATTCTTTTCAACCTTTCGGCAGACAATGAAGGGATAGGCAAGCATGCTTACTTGCGTTCGCTTATCAGCCAGCAGTCGGCACGTTGTATCGCAGGGTATGTATTCAGTTCATGCGGTTTTGGCGAGTCTACTACAGACGTGGTGTTTGCAGGTAACGGATTAATTTACGAGAACGGTACGTTGCTGGCAGGTAGCGAGCGTTTCTCGTTCGAGGAACAGGGCGTTATCAGTGAGATTGACGTGGAGCATATACGTACGGAACGCCGGGTGAACACTACATTTGCAGCCTGTCGCGCCAATTGTGCACCGGAAGTGCCGGTGCGTGTCTCTACGGAATATGTCAATTCCAGAGATTTGAATCTGACCCGTGTTTTCGATCCGCATCCGTTTGTTCCTCAAGGAGCAGCGTTGGACGAGCGTTGTGAGGAGATATTCTCCATACAGGTGTCGGGATTGGCGCAACGTTTGCTGCATACCAATGCCAAGAGTGCGGTGGTAGGCATATCCGGTGGTCTGGATTCCACACTGGCATTGCTGGTTTGTGTGAAAACATTCGATAAACTGGGTTGGAACCGTAAAGGAATTATCGGCGTGACTATGCCGGGATTCGGTACTACCGACCGCACCCATACCAATGCGGTGGACTTAATGGCATCATTAGGCGTAACCATGCGCGAGGTCAGCATAAAGGATGCCTGCATCCAGCACTTCAAAGATATAGACCATGATATCAACGTACACGATGTGGTGTATGAAAATTCGCAGGCGCGTGAGCGTACGCAGATATTGATGGATATTGCCAACCAGACCTGGGGGATGGTAATTGGCACCGGTGACGTCTCGGAACT
>OGYF01003571.1_pt1 | contig 10504 bp, 6 predicted proteins | sample 1576451 | NCBI WGS metagenome assembly OGYF01 (sample SAMEA3541505, study PRJEB24748) | human gut metagenome | biome: human gut; feature: human-associated habitat; material: faeces | place: China | collected 2012 | reverse complement strand
ACATAATAATTCCCGGTCTTTAGCTTGTCATAGCTCTGCAAGCCGAGCGGTATCCGCTTCTTCATCTGCCTCACCTCGTTTTTCACCCTCATTATAACATGACATGGCATCGATGGCATCATCTCGGATCACCGTCCGCGATCCGTTATCCTGCTGTCTTTTCCTTCTCCAGCTTCTGTCGTTCCCGCTGGATGATCGCACTGATCCGGGCCGCACCGCACTGATCTTCGCTCAGCTGGCAGACATCGAGCAGATAGCCATACAGCTCCAGCTTCTTGCGCAGGTAAGGCACTACGCCGGGATGCCGTTCACAGCGTTGGATGCCGTCCTGAAGCAATTGGACGCAGGCATCGATCTCATCCCATTCCAGCAGGATGTTGGCGCTTGGACGAAGCACATCGTCGATCAGGTCAAGATCATTGCTGCAAACCTTCTGTTCTGCCTGCCATGCTTTCTTCAGGCAGGAAAGCGTCCGTTCAAGGTCTTCGTCCACATAGGTGTGATACCATGCCAAAGTCAGCGCGCAGGCCGCATGCAGCCACGGCTCCTGATCCCCTTCATTCAAGATCGCGCTCATCTCTTTGAGCAGCTTCCTGATCCGCAGCTTTCGATGCGGCTCGCTGCGGATGAGCACGGCCGCTCTGGCTTGCAAGTACGCGCACAGCAACGTCCTGCTTTCCTTGCGGCGCGATTTCCGCATATGGCGGATAGCCTGATCATCTGCCTCATTCATGCGCTTGAGCAGCTTCCTGTCTTGCTCATCCCTTGGCAGATAGTGCCCATCCAGGAGCTGATCGAGATAGCCAGAAATGATGAAGCAATACTGCGCATACAGATGATGGTCACGCTGCGCGAGCAAAGGCTGTCGAAGCTTGCGGATCACCTGGGCCGCCTGCTCAAATTCGCGGCGTTCCTCATCGATCTCCGCGCACATGCTGCACAGCTGAAGCAGCTCTTCTGCCGACAATCCCTCATGGGCGTCCACGAGCGGCAAGGCATAGCGCAGGATGTCCTCCTCTCGCTCTCTGGGGATATGCGCAGCGCAAACGAGCCGCAGATGCCTGCACATATCGCTGTCCCACAGCGTCTTCTCCTGGGCGCAGCCGCGCAAAAACGCCTCGCTCAAGGTCAGAAGCGCAGACTCTCCGCGTCCGGCAGGCAGGCCTTCCCGGCGCACCGCATCGACCTCCTTTCGCATCTGCCCATGCAGCGTGCGCATGACGGAGAGCGCCGCATCCCGCATCGCTGCGGATATCGGCTGTTTTTTGACGATCTGTGCGATCAGCGGGTGGATCATCAGCGCATCCGCATCGCAGCTCAGCCAGCCCTGCGATTCCAGCGCGTTGACTCGATCGAGCGAGGAGAGGCCGAGCAGCTGCGCGAACCGGTGGATATCGATCTGCCTGAGATCGAACCATGCCCGCACGCTCAGGATGACCATGCTTTGCTCATCCAGCCTTGCCAAATCGAACAGCTCGCTGATGATCTCTTCCGCGCTTTCGCTGAGCGTATGATGATCCCGGACGTGGTGCAGCTTTTCCTTGCCCAGCGCAAAGATGCCGCGGCTGCGGATACGCTCAGCCGCCTGTTCCAGAGAGAGGTGGCTGGCAGCGATCTGTCGCGCCGTCAGTTCAAGCGCCAGCGTATGCCCGTGAACGAGCGTGATGATCTGATCGATATCCGTTTCCTGCTGAGCCGTGGGACGTTCGCGAAGATAGGCTGCGAACAGCGCATGCAGATCGGCCTGATCCTTGATCGGCCCTGCCCGCAGCTGCGCATACGCATCCGCAAGATCCATGGAGCGGGTGATCAGGATGACCTTCCAGCCGACCGAAAGCAGCTGGCGCAGATCCCAGTCTTCTTCCCGCACACAGTCGTCGATGACCAGGATGCAGCGTCTGCCATGGATCAGCGAACGAAGGATGTTCAGCTTGCGGATATAATAATCTTCTTCTTTCTCATGCTCATCCTGCGCCAGCGTATTGACCTTCAGCTGGGTGTCGTCACAGATGGTGCGCATGAGCGAATGGCGGTAATGGACCCAGACCACCGTGTCTTCATGATGACGGCAGACGAAGCCGCGCACCAGCGTGCTCTTGCCGATGCCGCCCATCCCGCTGACGATCAGGCACGGGCTTTGCGCATCGGTGAGCCACGCCTCCAACTGTTCCAGCTCATGCGCTCTTCCCAGCAGCAGCGCCGGCGCATACAGCGGCGTCTCATACAGGAACATGGCCGTGCTGTCTGCCAGCTTGATCATCTCCGCAAGCCGTTCGCTCACCTGCCGCATGTCTGGATAGCGATCCAGCGGATAGTCCGCCAGCGTATGATGAAAGAAATCGCTCATCAGAAAGAACAGCCTGTCCTGATAAGCCCGGGAGCCAAAACGGGAGCGCTCAAAGTCATAGACCGCATCCGGCAGGCTGTCCATCGCGCCTGGCGTGCGGCCAAACAACAGATAAAACAACAAAGCGCCGATGCCATAGACATCGCTGTGCCGGCCAAGCCGGCGGATGTCGCCGCGCTGCTGCTCTACGGCGGAAAACCCGCGGGTATGCGAGATCCGGTAGTCTTCCTCAGCCCGGCTTCGGCTGGCGATGTCCATCGGCACCAGCGAATCAAAATCAAAGAGCTGGACGATCTCGTGCGTCCCTTCCAGCACGAAGATATTTTCCGGCTTGATGTCCAGATACAGCCAGCCATGATCATGGATGCGGCGGATGACTTCTGCCGTGCTGCGCACCAGCGTCAGGCATTCCTTCAGCGTAAGCGGCTCCAGGCTCTCCAGCGTCATTCCCTCCTGATAGGCGCTGACGACATACAGCGTCTGGTTGGCCGCATAAATATCGAGCATGTTCGTCGTACAGTTGGTCAGCCCGCTGGTATCGAACAGCGCATTGCCCAGATCGAAGGCGGCGCGGAAGCGGCGCTGGCATGCCTGAAAGTCTTCCTGCTCCTTGTCGTCTGCCACCAGCGTCCCATCATCCATCCGCATGATCTGCAGCCTGAAGGGATAACATTCCTTGAGCCGGATCGCCTTGCGCACACCGGCATTGTTCAGATAAGAAGCATCATAGACGATGCTCATGGCTCCCCTGGCCAGCTCCCGTTCGATGCTGCAGCGAAACAAGCCGCTCTCAGAACCGGAAAACGCAAGGACGCTTCCCGCCTTCAGCGCCGTTCTCGTATCCATATTCTCACATCCTCTGCCTGCGGATGATTATATCGCAGAGCCGGTGATTTCTGGTTTTGCGCATGATGTCACACCTTCGGCTCCAGTTCATCCTTCTTGACCAAATACAGCTCGCGCATGAAAAAGCGCAGCGCCTCCAGCGGGGAGTCATCATGGGCAGAATACAGGAAGATCCAGTCAAAGGGATTGCCGGCATACAGCGTCGGATAGCCGGCATCGCTCAGAAAGCGGTCAGCGATGCAGTGGAAGCGGGCTTCTGCCTGTTCATCGGCATGGTATTCCGCATAGCCTTTTTGCAGCGCATCATTCACCCAGAACTGATAGAAGACCAGCAGGATCAGCGTCTTGCGCACCACCTCGTCGTGCTTGCGCCTGCCTTGCAAGATGGCCTCCAGCCCCTGGCGGTCCGGGAACTTATCCACAGCTAACGGATGAAGCAGGCGGTTGTCTTTGAGCACTTCCTGAATGCTGCGGTCTGCCTCAAACGCAAACAGCGGCTCATAACGCCGTTTCTTTTGATCATAGTCATATTCCAGCAGGCCGAGGATCTGCAGATAGATGTCCCATACCGTGCGCTTGCGGTTTTCCATGATCTCCAGCAGGCTTCGCCCCTTCGCGTCGCGCTCGCCTTTCCAGCCATACAGATATCTGGCTTCGCGGCGGGCCAGTCCCTCATCTGCGCTGATGACTTCCCACAGGCTCTGGATGTAACGATAGGCCGTCGCGTTATGATAAGCGAACTGATCTGCGTTTCCGCGCAGAAAGTCCATCAGCTGTCCGGCGTCCGTGATCCGTTCGATCTCGCTGACGATGGTCTTCGTGTACAGCACATCGCCCTGCAGGTCCACACAGGTGCGCTGCACATCCGGCAGCGCGCGGATCATCTCCTGGGTCCGCGCATAGCTCAGCGCATGACGCAGCGCAAAGTAACAAACGGCTTCTTCCATGTCGTGGCAGTCCAGCGGGCGCTGCAGGCAGACCCTGCGGAAAAAGTCCTCGCTTTCCGCCAGGCTGAGATGAAAGGCAAAGCAGAGCTGCACCGCATGCGGACGGCTGATCGTATGATGCCCATAGGCAAACCACTTTTTGATGCCGCGGGGCACAGGGATCTGCGCCTCTTCAAACCTTGTGCGGACAAAAGCGCTCTTTTCAGCCGGATCCTCCTGCCCTTCATAGCCATGCGCGCGGATGAAGCCGCTCAGCGCTTCATCCAGGCTGCGGAACGTCTGCGCGATCGCCAGCAGCTCTTCTGCGTAATTTTCATCTTCCACACGGATGGCATCCGCTCTTCCTTCCAGATATTCCGTATATCGTCCCATCATTCATTTCCCCATTCACTGTCACATTCAGCTTCACTATAGCACAGAACCCGAAGAATGTAATGCATTCGCAAAGAAAAAAGAGTCCTGAATCGATGTTCAGAACTCTCTCTTGGTTACTGGCGCTGTCTGCGTCGGTATGCGATCACTGCGGATGCGCCGGCTGCCGCGAACAGTGCGAGCATCATGCCCTGCTGCGTGTTCACGCCGGTATCTCCATCGTCGCCTGGCTTCGGTGTGTCCTCGCCTTCGCCAGGCTTTTCCCCTTCTCCAGGGTCTGTGCCCGGGCCTTCCTCACCGCCGTCATCTTTCCAGGAAGCGTCAGCGATGGTCCCGCCGCTGCTGATGACCTGCACATCGTTGAGGATCATGTCGATCTCTTCGATGTCCTGCAGCGCGGTCAGTTCGATCGTTGCGATCACGCCGTCTCCCTGCAGCGGGCCATTGTCACCGACAAAGGAGAATGCGCCATAGAAGCGGACGTGATCCTTGCCTTCGATCTGCGTCTCGCCGGATTTGGAATAATCGAGCATGCCTTCGGTGAACTCACCCGCGGTAAACGGAGAATCTGCCGTGCAGACATTGTCCGGGCATACCGCAGAGCTCAGCTTTTCAGCATCCAGCAGAAGCTCGAAGTTCAGTGCATAGACATTGACGAAATCATGCGCATTTACGCTGATCGTCACGGTATCGCCTTTCTTCACCGATGTCTTGTCAGCCGTGAAGGAGGTCATGCCGCTCACTTCGTCCTGCGGATCGCGCACGCCGCCGTCCAGACGGGAAGCGACGAACATCAGGTCATAGGCATCGATGATGCCGTTGCAGCTGAAGTCTGCTTCCTTGACCTGATTCCACAGGCGCTGGTTGTTCTGATCCACGCCCATGTAATTCTTCAGGAACGTCAGATCATCGTGGTTCAAGATGCGGTCGCCATTGCAGTCTGCCTCAGAGAAGCCGTCTGTGCCATCCACCTTATAGATGCGGATCTCATTGCCGCTGTTGAAGCGCTGATCATGTGAGATGATGCGCACATAACGGGCGATGCGTCCGTCAAACTCATAATCATTCTGATACTGCTTTTCCCATACGCTGGCATCGACCTGCTCATAATGCACGCCGTCCTTGCTGATGAGGATCTCATGATCCAGGATCTGGCTGGTGCCGTCATTGATGTATTCCAGCTTATCCAGCTGATACGCCATCTGCAGATCGATATCGATGATCTTAGGTTCTGTGTAATACTTCTGATCATCCCAGTTGGAATACCACTGGCTGGCCAGATCGCCATCTACCAGGTTCTGCGGCGGATAACTGTCGCCCGGAATATCTTCATAAGAATTAGCCGTTGCCACCGCTCCGCTGATCACATTGCGATACGGATCCAGATCGGTCTTGGCGCTGACTTGCTCGCTGAACTCCCCGCTGCCCAGCGTATTCGTGTAACGCAGGCGATAGGTGTGCTCCTCATCTGGATTCAGCGAATCATGGATGAACGGAGATGTGACATTCTCATACAGCATGCCATCGATCTCCAGATCAGCCTGCATGCCTTCTGGTACATCAAAGGATAATGTGATCGCGCTGGAAGATGTCTCCGCGATCTGCGGCGCTGTTGCTGCCATCGGCAGCGTATCGTCCACGATCTCCTGTTCCACACGATTGACGATGCCTTCCACATGCAGCTTCACTTCATTAGCTGTAATATCCGTTGCCGCGATCTTCACATACAGACGCGGCGCGCCATTGCCTGCGCCATCATAATATGCGCTGTTGCGCGGCGCTTCATCATAATAGTAAGCGTTGCCTTCTGCGGCCTCAAACGCTTCCCGATCTGCCGCTTCCTGCAGCTCTGCCTCAATGCCGCCAACTGTGGCCTGCACGCTTTGCGGCTTCGCATATGTATGCACGATAAACTGCGTCTCCCGCTCGCTCTTCATGCCTTCAAAGCTTCCGCTCATCTTGCCTACGGTGATGTCAGCCGTGCCATCCTGCTCATGTGAAGTGATCTCGGTGAAACTTCCTTCACCATTCTGATATGCCTGAGAATACCCATCATCATCATACAAAGTAAAGGAAGAATCCCCATCCGGATATACATCAAAGATACGCGGTTCTTCACCGGTCAGTTCCTGGACCGAATTATTTTCCACGGTCATCGGGATGATGGCGCCGCTCTTCACGAACAGCGGCAGCTTCCACAGCGGCGCGTCGATGCTGTTGATGACCTTGCCGCCGGTATTCGACATAATCGCTCAGGATGTCCTTCGAGGAATCCTCTACGAAATAGAACGCGTCAAAGCGCTTCTCATCATGCGACAGCACGATGGTCTCCTCGCCGCGGAAATCGTATTCGCCCTGCGCGAACGTATGACGGACGACACCATATCCTTTGCTTGAGAAATAGAACGGGTTCGGTGAAGAGACACCGCCGTCTACCCAGGTGCTCTTATTTTCCACAGCGACCTTTCTTCCCTTATGAGAGAAATAGCCGTTCTGCTGTCCGCCGCCGAAGTAATATTCAGAAGCGTCGCTCTTCAAGGTCTGTACGGTTTCCGTATCATTGTATTTCAGCGGTTCACGCTCTTCGAGCACCGTTTCCCCGCTCTCCTTGTTCACCATCTTCATCATGGCGGTTTCCGGATCGATGATCAGCTGCATCTCATCGGTCTCCACGATGATGTCTTCTCCTTCGCTCAGCGTAAGAGACGGCTGGTATTCCTCTTCATACTCATCCTGGCTCTTGGCCACGATGGTCGTGGTGTGGCTCTCATCTCTCGGCGCCGGATGTTCCCGGAACTGTCCGTCCGGTTCCATGTCAAAACGAAGCACGGAATCATTCAGCACACTGATCTTGGCTTGTTCTCCGCCTTCATATCGCAGGTACACTTCATTCCCATCCTGACGCACATCGCTGATCGCGCCAAGTGAAGTGAACTCTGCGGACTGTGCGGCACGCACATCTGTCGGCAGGGAGATCCCTGTCAGTATGAGCGTGCCTGCCATTGCTGCGCTCAGCAGCATCTGCAATCGCTTTTTCGCAACTATGCCCTCCTCTAGCTCATGACAGCCTATCCATTATAAAACAGATCGAGTTGTAAAAAATTGCACTTTGTTGTAAAAATTTGTCATCGGCAGTCCATCTGGATCCGCCACACCGCGCTGACCGCCGCCAAAAGAAGGAAAAACGGTGATGATTCATCATGATGACATAGATCTTTTTGCCCGCGGATCCAGTTATCAATAAAAGAACAGGCTGGCAGGATTTGCCATGTCTCCAGGAATCGTATAAAATAATGGTCGTCTGACAGAAAGAGATGAGGATCATCATGATGAAAAAACTGACTTTTCGGGAGATCATTGTCGTCGCCAGCATGCTGTTCGGCTTGTTTTTCGGCGCCGGCAACCTGATCTTCCCCGTTTCCATGGGACAGATGGCAGGATCGCACATGTGGCCTGCCGCTGTCGGTTTCTTGTTCACCGGTGTCGGCCTGCCGCTGCTGGGCGTCGCCGCGCTGGGCATCAGCCGGGAAAGCGGCCTGCTTGCCCTGAGCAGCCGGGTAGGAAGGCGATACGGCATCTTCTTCACCTGCGCGCTCTATCTGACCATCGGGCCGTTCTTCGCCATTCCCCGCTGTGCCACGGTCTCCTTTACCGTCGGCATCGAGAGCTTGTTCCCCACGGCGGACCAGACCGTCGTGCTCGCCGTCTTCTCCCTGCTCTTTTTCGCCGCTGTCTTATTCTTCTCTTTGCGCCCCGGTGAGATCCTGACCTGGATCGGCAAGGTCCTGAACCCGCTGTTTCTCTGTTTCCTTGCCATCCTCGTCATCCGCGCGCTGAGCGCGCCGATGGGCCAGATCGCACAGATCGCGCCTTCAGGCGCTTATGCGTCAGCGGCGTTTTCCACCGGGCTGCTGGAAGGGTATAATACGATGGACGCGCTGGCCGGCTTGGCCTTCGGCATCATCGTCGTCAACGCGATCCGCTCACTGGGGGTCGAGGAACCAGGAGAAGTCGCCAAAAGCACCATAAAGGCCGGGCTGTTCAGCTCCCTGCTGATGGCGCTCATCTATGTGCTGGTCACCATGATCGGCGCGCAGAGCCGCGGCTTGTTCGAGACTGCGGCCAACGGCGGAGAGGCGCTGGCCCAGATCGCCGATCATTATTTCGGCAGCGGCGGCGCCATCATCCTGGCGATCACGGTCACGCTCGCCTGCCTGAAGACGGCAGTCGGGCTGATCACCAGCTGCGCACAGACGTTTGTGAAGATGTTCCCGAACGGACCAAGCTACCGCGTATGGGCCTGCGGGTTCTGCCTGCTTTCCTTTTTGATCGCCAACCTCGGTCTCAACGCCATCGTCGCCTGCTCCATGCCGGTGCTCATGTTCCTCTATCCGCTGGCCATCGCGCTGATCCTGCTCACGCTGTGCGGCAAGCTGTTCCAGGACGATCCGCATGTGCTGCGCTGGACGATCTCCCTGACGGCCATCGCTGCCGCCCTGGACTTCCTGCGCGCGCTGCCTGCTCCCCTGCTGCAGACGCTGCATCTGGATCAGCTGACCGCAACGCTCAGCGACCTGATCCCGCTGGCCGCTCAGGGATTCGGCTGGATCCCCTTTGCCCTGGCCGGCTTCCTCATCGGCATGCTCACCCGCGCCATTCGCCAGGCACACACTACAGCCTGAAGGATCATTTTGCCATGCACAGCCTCCCGCAATGTGGTAAAATATCCATCGTTTTGATCGAAAGGAGGATGCTGCAGCATGCGAAATCTGCTGTCTTGGATAAAAGCGCACCCCTATAGCCTGTGGGTCACTTATTATATTCCTTATCTGATCTGTTTCATCCTGCTGGAACAGTTCTCTGATCCGAAATTCATCATCTACAGCCCGATCGATGACATGATTCCATTCTGCGAATACTTCATCATCTTCTATCTGATGTGGTTCCCGCTCATGTTCCTGTCCTTGTTGTATTTCCTGCTCAAGGATAAGGATGCCTTCATCGACCTATGTTTCCTGATGTTCACGGGCATGAGCATCTCGCTGCTGATCTATGTCATCGCGCCGAACGGCCTTGACCTGCGCGTGGAGATTACTTCAGACAATCTCTTTGCCTGGATGGTGCGCATGATCCAGACTGTGGATGATCCCACCAACGTCTGCCCGTCCATCCATGTCGCCAGCACGCTGGCCATCATGATGGTCGTCCTGAAGCATCGCGAATTCCGCCATCCGCTGCTGGCCAAAGGCGGGGTCTCGCTGATCTCCGTGGGCATCATCCTGTCCACCATGTTCCTGAAGCAACATTCCATCATCGATGTGGCTGCCGGCATCGCGCTGACGCTGGTCCTCTATGTCATCACCTATCACACGGGATGGAAAAAGCTGTTTCAGCGCACGCCGCTGCGCGTTCTGGTCAGTTAGCGTCCATCCACAGCCAAAAGACAGGCTCATCCTGATCGGCCTGTGTCCATCAGACACAGCAGACCGAGATGAACCTGTCTTTTTTCATGCAGGGCACGTATAAAAGGGGCCGCGCCTCCTGATGCACAGCCCCTTGCTGCCAGCAGCTGATCACACCTGGATCAGCGCGGGCAGAACGCTCAACATTCCATGTTCGATCGCTTATCGGTAAAGATGCCTGCTCTTTCTGATCTGCGGAAAGATCACCATGCCTGCGCTCAGCAGCATCAGCCCTGCCATGGCGGCCAGGCCGCTGCGCACGCCGGTATCGCCCTGTCCGCCAGCCTGCGTGCTGGCTTTTTCGCTCAGCGCGCTGACTGCCGCATCCAGCATCTTCAGCGCGTCATCGACATCTTGCTGCGCAGCTTCTTCATCCGCGATGATCTGCTGCGCCTGGAACAATGCCGTGCGAAGACCGCTGACGCTTGCGTCGGTATATTTGCTCAGATCCATCGCGTTCACTTCGGCGATCAGTGCCTCCAGGGCGCTGGTGTCTGCCTTCGTTCTCGCGCTCAGTCTCGCTTCACGCA
>OGYF01003567.1_pt1 | contig 10517 bp, 8 predicted proteins | sample 1576451 | NCBI WGS metagenome assembly OGYF01 (sample SAMEA3541505, study PRJEB24748) | human gut metagenome | biome: human gut; feature: human-associated habitat; material: faeces | place: China | collected 2012 | reverse complement strand
CCCGCTGCTTGCGGGCCGCCTCCTCCTGGCGCTTGGTCATCCGCCAGAGCGTAGTGCGACTGACGCCCAGCTCCTTGGCCAGATCCTTTTTCCGGATGGTGGGCGGCAGAACCAGTGTGGTCCCGCCCGGCGCAGAGAGCACCGTTCCGGCCGGGGCCGCCGCTGGACGCTCCTGGAACATATGCAGCTCCCGCAGGTAGGCCGCATCCACAGGGCGGCCGTTGCTGAGCACCACTAACCGCTCACAGACATTACGCAGTTCCCGCACATTGCCTGGCCAGTCATACCGGCACAGCACTTCCCGTGCATCGGCAGTTAAGGCAGGTGCTGCTTTTCCCAATTCCGCAGACAAAATACACATCTGATGCTCCAGCAGCGGCAGGATATCTGCCGGACGCTCCCGCAGGGGCGGAATGTGGATTTCCAACGCATTGAGCCGGTAGAGGAGGTCGCTGCGGAATCTTCCCTTTGCGATCTGCTGCTGCAGATCCAGGTTGGTGGCCGCAATGACCCGCACATCCACAGGGATCACGGTGGTGCTGCCCACCCGCCGGATCTCCTTTTCCTGCAGGACCCGCAGGAGTTTTGCCTGCAGAGATACAGGGATCTCCCCGATCTCATCCAGAAAGATCGTACCGCGATGGGCTTGCTCAAAAAGGCCCACCTTTCCCTCCCGGGACGCGCCGGAAAAGGCGCCGGGCTCATAGCCGAAAAGTTCGCTTTCCAGCAGGTTTCCCGGCAACGTAGCGCAGTTCACCGCCACAAAGGGCTGGCTGCTGCGGCCGCTGGCGGCATGGATGCTGTGAGCAAAAAGCTCCTTGCCGGTGCCGGTTTCGCCGGTGATGAGGACGTTGGAATTATTGGCCTGACTGAACTGCTTGGCAATCTCCACCCGGCTGCGCATGCTGTCGCTGACCGCGATGATATCCCGGAAGGAGTATTTTGCCGCCAGTCCCCTGCGGACCAGCCCCCGGCGGATCTGCCGCTCCTCCTGCAGGATCTTGGAGGCCGCGCTGGTGGTGATCAGTGTACCGATGGCAGAAGTCTCGCCGCTGATGAGCCGGTACTTGACCATATACCGCTGCCCGTCTAGCGTCACGAGCTCCTCATCCCCGTCCCGGCAGGGGCTTTTCCGGCTGCCGATAAAGGTCAGGGCATCGTTGATTTTCTCCACCGACTGTCCCTTCCACTCCTTCAGGAATGCCAGATGATACAGTCGATATGCCTGGTTATTGGCCTCCAGGAACCGGCCGGATTCATCCACTGCCATCACCGCGTCCTCACTGTTGTCCAGGATCATGCGAATGATGTTGCTTTTGGTCCGCTCGGTGTTGATACTGTGGGCAGCCTTCATAGCCTCGGACAGCGTCCGCCGCAGCGTCTCCATCCGCAGATGCACATAGGTGCACGGCACCCCCCGCTCCTGGCAGAAGTTGTGCACCGTGCCGCCGCTGACCAGCGCATCCATGCCGTCCGCCTGACAGGTCTCCGCAGTCCGAATGGCAGTCTCCTCGTCCTGTACGTCGTAAATGCGGATCTTTGCGCCGCAGACCTCTTCCATGGCCGGCACCAGATCCTGAAGCTGGTCCCGGTCCAGGCAGAGCCCCAGATGAGCGGGATGATAGGTCTCCCGGCAGCGGCGCAGTGCCTCCAGCACATCCAGGCCGTCAACCACCAACTGCGTGATATGCTTTTGAGGATACAGGTCACGGATTTTATTGTAGGTGATGCCCCGGGCCACGATCACGTCATACCGGTCCAGCTGCCACAGGATCTCCGGTGTGCCGAAACGGTGAATCACATCAATATTCACCTCATCGCTGCCATATTCCTGTGCCAGCTTCCGCATCGGCTCCATCAGATCCGGCGACGGCGCGAACACCATCACATTTACCATGTGTCCTCCTTTCCTCGAGAAAAAACAAGCTGAGCGGACCCGCGCTGTGCGGGTCCGCTCAGTAGTATAGCACATTTTGTCGATTAGCTCAAGCCGTTGGTGGCCATGTAGTCCGCCTCATACTCGCTGACATAGGCAGTGGCGTCGGTGGAGTTCATGTACTGGCTGATGAGCTGGTTGGGCACCAGATACTCATCGTTCCAGGCCTGGGTCTCGGAGACCTTCTGCAGGGCCTCGGTCCAGAATTCCACGGCGGCGTCGCTCATGGCGGCAGGAGCCGCAACACCGCGCCACACGGGCACTTCCACGTCCTCATAATCGCCGATCTCAGACAGGGTGGGAGCGTCGGCCAGGTTGCCGGTAAAGCGCTCGGTGGACAAGGCCAGGACGGGGGTCAGGTCGCCGGACTCCACATACTGGGAAGCAGAGGCAGGCTTGGAGATGACGAAGTCCAGGTTGCCGCCCAGAGCAGCGGTGATGGCGTCGCCGGTGGAGTCATAGGTGATGTAGCCCATCTGATCCTCGGTCAGGCCCAGTTCTTCCAGGAGAGCATCATAGGTGGCGATGTCATCGCCCTTGGAGCCGCCAATGACAATGTGCGTACCAGCCTTGGCAGCCTCGATAGCGGCAGCAAAGTCGGTCAGGTCGCCGCCAGCCTTGGCATAGTCGGTCTTGCCGGTGGTGGAACCACAGGAGAAGAGCAGCTGCTTATCCACAGCCATGATGGCCAGGATACGGAAGTTGGAAGAACGGTTGGCGGTGTTGGTCACCATGGGCATCAGGTCGCCGGAGTTGAAGGTCAGCAGGTTGTAGTCGGCATCATTCTTCATGGTGGCGATCTTGTTGCGGCCCACCTCGCCGGCGCCGTCGGTCTCGTTGGAGATCACGATGGTCTGGCCGTTGACCATGTCCTCGTTGGACATGATGTCGGCAATCTTCCGAGAGAAGATATCGGAGCCGCCGCCTGCAGAAGAGGTGCAGGTCCAGGTGATGGTCTTGGTGGGAGTGAAGGTGCCGTCTTCGCTGACGTCACCGCTGCTGCCGCTGCCGCAGGCAGCCAGAGACAGCATCATCAGCAGGGCAAGAGACAGAGCCATGAGCTTTTTCATTGTTTCTTTTCTCCTTTTTATTTAATGAACCATTCCAGGGATCACATAGGGATATATGCGCTTATGCGTTTGCCTTGGGGCCCTTGGCCTTGCGCAGCAGGCTCTTGATCACGGGGGTCAGCACCAGCACCAGGAAGATGGCCAGCAGCACCAGCTTCAGGGCGGAGTCGGTGAATACCACCAGGCTGCCCTGAGAGGCGATAAACGCCTTGCGCATGTTCTCCTCCAGCATGGGAGCCAGCACGAAGGCCAGCAGCATGGGAGCGGTGGGGAATCCATTCTTGTCCAGAATGTAGCCCACGATGCCGGAGACGAACATCACGATGACACCGTACATGGAAAGAGACGTGGAGTACGCACCCACGATGCACACGCAGGTGATGATGGGAATCATGTACTTGATGGGCACACTGAGGATCTTGATGAGGAACGGGATCACCAGCACCGCCACTGCCAGGGTAAACACGTTGGCGATGTACAGGGAAGAGATCAGGCTCCAGCAGAACTCAGGATTGGTCTCAAACAGCAGCGGGCCGGGGTTCAAGCCCCACATCATCAGGCCTCCCAGCAGCACGGCGCCGGTGCCGGAGCCGGGGATGCCCAGAGCCAGCAGCGGAGCAAATGCGCCGGCTGCAGCGGAGTTGTTGCCGGCCTCGGAGGCCGCGATGCCCTCGATAGCGCCGGTGCCCATGGGCTCCTCGCTCTTGAACTTCTTCTGCATGGCGTAGCCTACCATGGAACCGGTGGTGGCACCGGAGCCGGGCAGTACGCCCACGAAGGTACCCAGGATGGAGGAACGCAGCGTGGGAGGCAGAATCCGCTTGAAGTCATGCTTGGTGAGCATGGAACCCCGGATGGACAGCTTCACCGCGTGATAGGTACCGTTGGCCCGCTTCTCCTCGTCGGCCTCCCGCTCGTTGATGAGCTTGATGACCTGGGCAAAGCCCACGGCGCCGATGATGAACGGGGTGAAGGTGATACCGCCCATCAGATAGATGTTGCCAAAGTTGTAGCGGGGCACACCAGTGAGGGTATCCATACCGATGGAGGCAACCAGGATTCCCAGCATGGTGATGACCACGCCCTTGGTGGGATTCTCGCCAATCAGCCAGCTGATGGAAGTCATGGCGATCAGCAGCACCAGGGTCATCTCTGCATAGCCGAAGTTGAGGCCCAGCTTGGCAAGGCCGGAAGCCGTGATAGTCAGAATGATGATACCGATGGTACCGCCAATGAAGGAGGCGGTGTTGGCCGCCATCAGTGCCTGGCCGGGACGGCCCTTCTTGGCCATGGGATAGCCGTCCAATGCGGTGGTGATGGCCGGAGAGTCGCCGGGGATGTTCAGCAGGATGGCGCTGAAGGCACCACCGTACATGTTGGAGTAATACAGGGCGCCCAGCATGATGATGGCGGTGGTGGGCTCGAACTTATAGGTCAGGGGCAGCAGCAGGGCAACGCCCGCCAGAGAGCCCAGACCGGGCATGGCACCCACGATCAGGCCCAGAATGGCACCCAGAGCACAAGCACCGATGTTCTGGGGGTCAAAGACCACCTGGAAGCCCTGAAGCAAAGAAGCAAAATTTTCAAGCATATTGCAAACCTCCTTACATCAGATTGGCGAGCAGGCCCATGGGGAACTGCACCTGCATCCAGAACACGAAGACGCCCAGAATCAGAGCTGCCATGAACACCTCGATGATGATAACGGCTTTCCAGCTGGCCTTCTCAATAACCTTCAGCCACAGGAACAGGTACAGCAGGCAACTGAGAATCAGCCCGATAACATAGCAGCCAATGATGATGCCGCCGCCGCCCAGGATGACCATCAGCTCATTTTTGTTGTAGACAGGAGCCGGCTCTTTTCCCCGCAGCACCTGTACCAGACACAGGATGCTGGTGGCCAGCAGCACCACGGCGATGATGATGGGGAAGAACGCCGCGGTAGGCTGATTGTCCCAGAAGCCGAAGTCCTTAAGACCCACGCCGATAAAGATCGCCGCGATGACAGCCGTGGCAATGGGGATCAGCGCGCGGGAATTGAATTTTGCTTTCTCCACGTTTTTACCCTCCTTAAATGATTTGCTGTAATGGCTGTTTACGCCTTGGCGCGCTTGGCAATGGCCATACGGGAGACGGCCTTGACCGCACGCTCAAAGGAATCGGTGGTCGCAGTACCCTTGCCCACCTTGTCGAAGGCTGTACCGTGGGCACAGGTAGCAATGGGATAGGGCTGGCCGCCCGCCACCGTGATGCACCGCTGGAAGCCAACCAGCTTCAGCGCGATCTGGCCCTGGTCGTGGTACATGGTCACCACCACGTCAAAGTCGCCCGCCAGTGCACTGATGAACAGCGTGTCCGCGGAGTAGGGACCGCTCACGTTCCAGCCGGTCTCCTTCACCACCTTCTCGATGGTGGGCTGGATCACGTCCACTTCCTCCCGGCCGCACAGACCGAACTCGCCGCAGTGGGGGTTCAACGCCGCCACCGCGATGCGGGGCTTGTGGCCGAAGCTCTCGCCGGTGATCTCGCCCAGCTCAATGGCCTCCCGCAGCGTCTGCTCCGTAATGTTCGCGCTCACCTCGCTGATGGGGATATGGCTGGTGGTCCGCACCGTCATCAGATCGTCCATCATGTTGACCTCGCAGAAGGGCGTGGTCAGGTTGAACGCGTGGGCCAGATAGGTGTGCTCGCTCTCGTCGTGGAGACCTGCCATCTTCATGGCGCCCTTATGGAAGGGTCCGAACACGAAGCCTTCGATCTTGCCGGTCTTGCACAGCTCAATGGCCGTGTCCAGCTGCAGAAGGTCACTGGCTCCGCAGTAGGCATTTGCCTCGCCGTATACCACCTGCTCGGGGTCCTGATCCTTCAGGTCCAGCACCGGATAGCCCCGTTCCCAGTCGCACTCGCTCAGATCGCTGATGACGTAATGGGGCACATCGCCGCCAACCACCTTCAGACCGTGCTCAAACATCCGCACGTCGCCGATGATCACCGGACGGCAATAATCCGCGTAGTAGTTGGACACAGCCAGCTTGGCCACCAGTTCGGGGCCAACACCGGCAGAGTTGCCCAGAAGGACACCCAAAATCGGCAGTTCACTCATAGATAAATTTCCTCCATTATCTCCCCCGGCAGCAGAAGCTGTTCTGTGCTCCCGTGGATGTTGTTTGCTAAATTATAATAGCAAATTTTATGCCAATAATTTAGTATTTTCTCCGAACGCTAAAGTCACATCAATTTTTTGTCTATTCTGTGAACATTCCGTCAAATTTTTCGCGCAAAGTGCACATTAAAATTTTCCCATATTATTCCAAATTATAGGGGTGTTTTTACTACACGCCTCCTTCTTTTGAAACGCATTTTTTCATTCCGCTTGTTAAAAAGAAACAATTAGTTTCATATCGTTTCAATATCTTTGGTTTTCTCTGGACTTTTTTCAAGGATAACATGTATATCCGTCCCACCGCTGTATCTGCCAGGCTTCACTGAAACCATTTTTTGATTGCAAAATTTTACACCCCTTTTACGCTCATTTGTACCCTTCCAGTAAAACAGATGTGCTGCTTTTTGCAAAATTTCCGGTACGGGTTGACAGTCCTCTGGAATTGGCATAATATAAATAAGGTATCTGGAAAAACTGCATATCGTCCGGTAGGTAAGGCTACCACAGGGATATGGATCGCTGCCGCGGAGTGATGGAGACATCATGAGAGGGTTTGAACAGGTGATATCGAACACGAAGGTATCATCTAATGTGATTTCACCGCCTTGTGAGGCTAAAGCTTGAACGGTAAACGGGCCCCTCAGTGACGGGGGAAATCCCGGGAATGGAGTTCTCCAATCGTACCGGACAGGGCGATTGGAGCTTTTCTTTTTATTATGATATTGAGAGGAAGGAGGACCCGCATGTTTGAGCATGAGGACAGTCAGGCAGATTTATTGGAACAGATCGAGGATCTGATCCATGAAAAACGATACGCCCAGCTGCGGGATCTTCTGGTTCCCATGGAAGCACCCGACATCGCCCAGTTCTGCTCAGATCTGGATGAAAAAACACTGCCTCTAGTCTTCCGCCTGCTGCCCAAGGAACAGGCGGCAGAGGTATTTGTGGAGCTGGACAGCGATCAGCAGGAGATACTGATCCAGGGCTTCTCCAACACAGAGCTCAAAGAAGTGCTGGACGAGCTGTATCTGGATGATACGGTGGACATTGTGGAAGAGATGCCCGCCAACGTGGTCAAGCGGATTTTGCGCCATTCCGACCCGGAGACCCGTAAGAGCATCAATGAAATTCTGAAATACCCCGATGACTCTACCGGCAGCATCATGACCACGGAGTTTGTGGACCTAAAGGCCACCATGACTGTAGAGGCCGCTCTCAAACGTATCCGCCGAACCGGCCCAGACAAGGAAACCATCAACATCTGCTACGTGATTGATGACCAGCGTCACCTCCTAGGCCTTTTGTCCATCCGCACGCTGCTGCTGGCGGAAGACGACGATATCATCGGCGACATCATGGAGCGTCACATCATCTCCGTCCACACGCTGGATGACCAGGAGTCTACAGCCAGGGTCCTGAGCAAGTACGATTTTCTGGCCTTGCCGGTGGTAGACACAGAAAACCGCCTGGTGGGCATCGTCACCGTAGACGACGCCATGGACGTTTTGCAGGAAGAGGTCACCGAGGATATCGAACTGATGGCCGCTATCCTGCCCGGTGACAAACCGTATCTGAAGACCGGCGTGCTGGAGACCTGGAAGGCCCGGACACCGTGGCTGCTGGTGCTGATGCTTTCGGCCACCTTCACCGGCATCATCCTGACCCATTTTGAAAATGCGCTGGCGGCCTGCGCCATTTTGACTTCCTTTATCCCCATGCTCTCCGGCACCGGCGGCAACAGCGGCACCCAGGCCTCCACCGCTGTGATCCGTGCCCTGTCTTTGGGAGAGCTCCGGTTTTCCGATCTCCCCCGGGTCATCTGGAAGGAGTTCCGGGTCTCCATCTCCTGCGGCATCTGCCTGGCAGTAGCCAACTTCGTCAAAATGATGGTGGTGGACCGCTGGCTGATGCACAATCCGGCGGTTACGCCGCTGGTGGCGCTAGTGGTATGCACCACCCTGATCGGCACCGTGATGTGTGCCAAGCTGGTGGGCTGTTCGCTGCCGCTGCTGGCCGAAAAACTTCACTTTGATCCGGCAGTCATGGCATCTCCCTTCATCTCCACGATTGTGGACTCGCTGTCCCTGCTCATTTATTTCCGCTTTGCTTCCTTGTTCCTAGGACTGTGAGCAGGCAGGCCCGAGAGATACGTGCCTCTGCTATATAAAAAAGAGAAGCCTGTAGGCTTCTCTTTTTTCTTCTGCTGCACATATTTTTTGTGCGCCGATGCAAACTAGCCTTGGCGAAACGCCAAAACCATGTACGCAGGAGGATGAATGTATCATGAAGGATTCCACCAACAACGGCTGTGCCTGCACGCCTAACCAGAGCATCAAGTGCACCGTGAGCAACTGTGCCCATCACTGCAAGGACCAGAACTACTGCGGCCTGAACACCATCACCGTGGGCACCCACGAGGCCAATCCCACCCAGAAAGAGTGCACCGACTGCCAGAGCTTCCAGATGAAATAAGCCCTCCGCGCCGGCTCCGGGGTCCGATTCCGCTCCCCGGAGCCCTCTTTCTGTTCTCTCACAGTTACATCATTTCCAGGAGGCGATATGATGCAACATATCTGGATCACCCGGATCGCCGGGGGGCTGGCCGGACTGGCCAATGGTCTTTTCGGTGGAGGCGGCGGCATGGTATTTCTCCCCATTCTCGCCCGATGGGGAACCCTCTCCCAGCGGCAGCTGTACGCTACCTGTGTCGGTGTTATTTTTCCCATCTGTCTGGTTTCCGCCGCCGTGTACCTCCTGCGGGGTGGTGTATCGCTGGCAGCCGCGCTGCCCTATCTGGCCGGCGGCCTTGTGGGCGGCTGGCTGGGGGGAAAGTTCTACGGAAAAGTCCCCACCATATGGCTCCGGCGGCTGTTTGCCGCGTTTCTTTTTTATGCGGGGGTGAAGTATCTGCTGTGACGGAATGGCTCCTTCCCTTTCTCTGCGGTCTGGGGGCCAGTGTACTCTCCGCCTGGGGGGTCGGCGGTGGAACGCTGCTGCTGCTGATAATGACGCTGTTTTTGGGCGTAGACCAGCGAACGGCCCAGGGAATCAACCTGCTCTTCTTCCTCCCTGCCGCCGCTTCCGCTCTGCTCTGCCACCGGAAAAACGGCTACCTGGACCGCCCCACCCTGCGTACCGCCATCCCACCGGCGGCTGCTTTTGCGCTGCTGGGTGCCTGGATCGCCACCGCGGTGGACGCGAATGTACTGCGGCGTCCCTTTGGTGTCTACCTGCTGCTCGCCGGCGTCAGTCTCCTGTGGCCGCAGAAGAAAAGAAAAGCGTGACCTGTAAATTAGGCCACGCTTTTCTTTTTATGGTGCCAAGGTCTGCGCGGAGGTCTCATCTTCCGCCTGCAGAATCAAAGTGACGTCCGTCAGCTCGCCGTCCCGATAGAGGGTCAGCGTCAAGGCATCGCCTACCCGGCACTCTCGTCGGATCTTCATCAGGTCCTGACTGGATGCAATCGAGGTGCCGTTGGCCGAGGTGATGAAGTCTCCCACCTGGACCCCCGCCTTTTCTGCAGCGGAGTTCGGAACCACTTCCTGCACTAAAATTCCCCACAGGTCATCTCCCAGCTGCTCACCGATCCGTGACACGGAAACCCCCAGGGTGGGCTGTGGCTGCACCTCGCCGTAGGTCAGAAGGTCATTGACCAGCAGCCGGATGGTGTCGGATGGAATGGCAAAGCCAAGGCCCTCCACATTGGAGTAGGAAGAGGTCATTTTGATGGTGTTGATGCCCACCACCTGTCCATACGCATTGATGAGCGGCCCTCCGGAGTTTCCGGAGTTGAGTGCAGCGTTGGTCTGAATCAGCGTCATACTCCTGCCGTCCACCGACACATCCCGGTTGATGGCAGAGACGATGCCGTCTGTCAGCGTTCCCCGCAGCTCCACGCCAAGCGGATTTCCGATGGCGTACACCGGATCGCCCACCACCAGATCATCGGAACTTCCAAACTCCGCCGCAGGCAGATTCGTCAAGTCCACCTTCAAAACCGCCAGGTCGTTCTCTGCGTCTCCGGCCACATAAAAGGCCTGATAGGTACGGTCCGTGCTGAGGGTAACGGTGCAGGAGGACCCGCCTTCCAGCACGTGATAGTTGGTAAGGATGTATCCGTCCTCGGTGAAAATCACACCGGTGCCCACAGACATGCCGTCCTTCAGTTGGGCCATCACCGTCACTACCGCAGGGTTGAGCCGCGCGTAGATCTCCTGGGTGCTCAGTTCCGCACCGTGGCTTTTTTCCACCGTCAGCGCAGCGCCCTCTCCATAGGGGTACGTGGGGATGGTGATCTCCTCAGACGCAGAATCCTCTGGGTTTTCATAGTCATAATAAAACGGGTCCC
>OGYF01003558.1_pt1 | contig 10537 bp, 8 predicted proteins | sample 1576451 | NCBI WGS metagenome assembly OGYF01 (sample SAMEA3541505, study PRJEB24748) | human gut metagenome | biome: human gut; feature: human-associated habitat; material: faeces | place: China | collected 2012 | reverse complement strand
GGATGCTGGGACACTTCTCAGCAGGCTTCACGCTGGACACCTACGCACACGTCACGACGGCATCCCAGAAAGAGGCGGCCAGGACCATGGAGAAGGCTCTGACGGCGGCAATATGAAAGCAAAAAATAATCCCAAACAGCAGGAAAGCCTTGGCGCGGAAGAGCTGCGCCAAGGCACGTTTTTTGCCCCGTATGGGTCACGGTTTGGGTCAACTGCAAATTTTGCAAAATCGCGTGATTTCTTAGGAAACCTTTGGGGGCAAATAGTAAAGAAAAACCGTCTGATTTCAAAAGAAATCAGACGGTTTTGTGGTTGCGGGGCCGGACTTGAACCAACGACCTCCGGGTTATGAGCTGCTGTCGATTTCTCCGTCTACTGCGCCGCAGTGCTTTCCAGGCCTTTTGGGGCCTGAAATCGCCCAAAACCCGGAGGTTGCTCCTCTCCGCTCCACGAGGATTTTCTGCTGTCTGGGTCACGGGTTTGGGTCAGGAATGAGTTGGGGACCGAATCGCTGTAAGGAATGTTTTCTCTGCCGATTCTTAACTTTGAGGGCGACAGAGGCGGAGGTAATTTCTCGCTCGCCTGAACAGAGAAAGCAGCGTCTTTTGGGAGCTAAAGGTATTTTGTGGCGGCCGGCCATCCATATCACTTTTACGATCCAGAGGAGTCAAAGGCAGGTGAAATAGAGATATTTTCTGTTAATGGAATCACGAAACCATTAACAAAGGGAATACCGCGAGCACCATCTCTTGCAGGAAACCAGGTCAGGTATAAGAAAAATTATTTTTACCAAATGTCCAATGCTCTGGATATTATCGGGCCTCAATAATCGCTGAAACTCGGGTCTCCCCAGTCGAGGTGGCCTGGTCTGTCCACGTCACCGTTGTTCCCGGAGCGGGAAAAGCTGTCAAAACGCCCATTGTATCATCCCCGGAAGTACCATCCTTATCCAATACTTCAATGACTACTTCAGAATTATCTTGCCGCGCAAAATAAATAGTATTAAAAGACTCGGAATACTCATCACCAAACTCCGCTTGCTCTTTTCCCCAGAAAATGGATTTTCTGATATCTTTAGGCGCTTGATTGTCTTTCCAATGATTCTGGTTGATATATGTCAAGCCATCCACAGAAATATTGAGATAAATATCACTTTCATCGTTAAAAGTATCCTTATTGGCGCAACTTGTAATGTCGATTGCCGTGATCTTGTGGGTATAGTATGGGTTGAGTACATAAGTGTGCGAAAAATCACCCAAGCCATTCAAATGCGTGTCGATGAAGAAAGCTGGATCGGACCAATAGACTCCCTCGTAAAGCGGCCCATCATCGGGATCGTCCTTGATCCAGGGAAGCGTGCAAGAACTATCTGTATAGGTATCTCCATGGAAATGTCCCCAGTTATTATAGGTATGTCCTGCACCTCCAGTATCATAGCGCCGATTCCATAGTTCATCCATAGAAACCAGAGCATAGTCATATACTTGTGTATAGCTGCCTGCCGTGTCGATCGGCATGACGGCATCTCCTGTGGTGAAACGGAAAACGATCCCGTCCCCACCATTGGCGCCGCTGCCGTCATATGCCCTTACACCATGTCCTGCATCTGTTCCGATCCCATTGGCGGAAATATAAAGTGTCGGGCGGTAACCATCCAGCAGGATCCCGCCATCAATATTATCCGATCCGGAGGTGATATCCGAATCATTGCTATATTGGTACCAGTGATTGTGCGCCTGGGTCTCCATCAGCTGAAGCCGGCCAAACTCTGTCCCGTCTTTTCGAACCACCAGAATGCATCCCTCTAGGTCGTTTTCGTGCCTTTCCATGTCGATGGGGCCATCGTCCCGCGGGTAATAAAAGTCGTATTCAATAAAATAGTGGGTCAAAGTCTCTCGCACAGAAAAATATGCAGAAGGAATCTGGGGATAATTTTCGAGGTTCTCCTAGTTGTTGTCTCCGCGCCAGTCCCCATCGTAATTGAACTTGGTGGGAATATCGGCACGCGTCAGATAGGAGTCGTTCACGTCCTGATAAATCGTTGGCGCCCAGTATTCAGCGAGGTTCCGGTACTGCTCGGAAGGCAAATCATCCGAAGCCGCCGCAGGGGTAAGGCAGACCGCCATTGCCAATATCAGCACAAATACTCGTTTCATGAGTTGTTCCCTCCTCCCCGCATCTTTTTACACGTTCAACACCTTGAGAGCTCCCTCTTCAATCTGAAAACGTATGGCCAAATGAGGCTGAGCCTGCGTGTGCTGACACGGCACTGCATCTGTGAAAAAGCATTCAACGCCGAGCTGCGACAAAAGCCGAAGAATCTTTCTGCTGGGGCAGTCATCTGTCCGATCATCCGAGACCGAGATAACGGCGTACCGCGGCCGCAGCATCTCCAGAAGCCGGGGCGTCAGGGCGTCCTCGTGTCCGTGGTGAGGCAGCTTCATAATGGTGCAGGGCGGGAGCTGGTGCTGCTCCCAGCAGGAGGCATACACATCTCCCGGCAGCTCGATTTCCTGTCCGGCGCAGGACAGCCGCAGGCGGATGCTGGTGTTGTTGATAAAGCCGTCCAGTGACTCCAGATCCCCGCCGCCGGCAGCGCCGGAAAGGACAACCTCCCAGATGGCGGCCTGCCGCCGGCGGAGCGTCTCGTCCTCCAGAAAAATTCCGGCGGTCAGCGTCTCGGTCAGCCGGCAGACGCAGGGCTCGCGGATCAGCCGGATCTCTGCCCCCTGATCCCGCAGGTGCGCCAGGGCCTTCAGATAGATCCCCATGGAGGTCATCAGGCACCGGGCGCCGGCTGTCCAGTCCGGCGGGACCGGAAGCGTGCGGCCCCAGGTCTCCTCCGGCGGGAGGTAGTTGGTCCAGAATTCCCGCACCCGGACTTCCGGCAGCAGATTGGCCAGCCCGCCGGCGTGGTCCAGGTGGAGATGGGTCAGCACCAGCACGTCCAGCTCCCGAATCCCCTCTCTGCGCAGGTAGTCCGCCGCAGTGATCCGCTGCCCGTCCGGGCGGGAGCGCCCGATATGGGCGTCCCCGCAGTCCACCAGCATGGTGAAGGGCGTCTCCGTCTCCCGCAGCAGGATCGCGTCGCCATAGCCCACGTTGATGAAATCAGCCAGCAGCATCCGCGCCACCGCCTTTGAGCACGTGGAGCTTGCGGGTATCCAGGCGGAGCTGCACATCGCCGGTGCGGGCGCCGGTCAGGTCCACGTTGGCGTCGTCGATGACGAACACCTCCGTGCCCACCCGCACCCAGTAACGGATCATGCGCCCCAGGAAGCTGTAGTTCTCGATGACGCCATGGAGCGCCGTGCCCTCCGGTGCAGTCTCATCCGCCCCCAGGATGCGGATGCACTCCGGGCGGACCACCAGCGTTACGGCCTCGCCGTCCCGGAAGTCTCCGCCCTCGTCCACCCGCAGGCGCATGCCCAAGTGGTCCACGGTGAGCCCACCGTCCGCGTCCCGCCGGGCGGTGCCCTCCAGGAAGTTCACCGTGCCCACGAAGTCCGCCACAAAGCGGGTGGCAGGGCGGAAGTAGATCTCCCAGGGCGTGCCGATCTGCTCGATCCGGCCCTTCCGCATGACGGCGATGATGTCCGACATGGAGAGCGCCTCGTCCTGGTCATGGGTGACATACATGGCGGTGATGCCCAGCTTCTGCTGGATCTGACGCAGCTCCGTCCGCACGTCCACGCGGAGCTTGGCGTCCAGGTTGCTCAGGGGTTCGTCCAGCAGCAGGATCTCCTGCCCCATCACCAGAGCCCGGGCAAAGGCCACCCGCTGCTGCTGCCCGCCAGAGAGCTGCTTGGGGAAGCGCCCCTCCAGCCCCTGGAGATTGAACATCTCCAGCATCTCCGCCACCTTCCGGTCCTTCTCCTCCTTCGTCGCTTTTTTCAGCTTCAGGCCGTAGGAGATATTCTCGTATACCGTCATGTGGGGGAACAGGGCGTACTCCTGGAACACCAGGGGTGTGTTGCGCTTGAAGGGCGGCAGGCCGTTCATTCGCTTGCCGTTCACCAGGACGTCACCCTCCTCCGGCTCGGAGAAGCCCGCCAGTTGGCGCATCAGCGTGGTCTTGCCGCAGCCGGAAGGGCCCAGCAGAGTCACGAAAGCGCCCTTTGGAATCTGGAGAGATACGTGGTCCAGCGCCACAAAGTCGTCAAACTTCTTGACAACGTTCCGAAACTCGATATAAGCATCCATATGTTCCGCCTCCCATTACAGTTCCAGCTTGATGCCCTGACGGCCCAGGATCCACTGTGCCAGCCGCAGGACGGTGAATGCGATGGTAATCAGCACCACAGTGAAGGCCGCTGCCTCGCCCCACTGTCCGCTCTGGACCAGTACCATCACCGAGATGGTGCCCACGGTGGTGGCCGGCGCGTAGAGGAAGATCACCACGCTCAGGCAGGTGACGGACCGCAGGAAGGACAGGACGAATCCGGACAGGAACGGCGCTTTCAGCAGCGGGATGATCACATCCTTGAAGGAACGGAAGCTGTTGGCGCCCAGGTTGAGCGCCGCGTCCTCCACCGAGGCGCCGATCTGCTGCAGACCTGCCGTGGCCGCGCTGTAGCAGGTGGGCAGATTCCAGAACAGCAGCGCCAGCACCATGATAGCGCCGGTGCCGGAGAGGGACAGCCAGCCCCCGTTGAAGGCCATCACGAAGCCGATGCCCAGGAACATGCCGGGAATGGCGCCGGGCAGGATGGCCAGGAAATCCAGGAACTTGTTGAGGCCCACCTGCTTTTTCTGGACGATGTAGGCCAGCACCATGGCGAGGAAAGCCGCCCCAAGAGATGCCAGGAAGGCGTACTTGATGGAGTTCCAGATCTGCTTTCCCTTCAAGAACACGTACTGCAGGTTCTCCCAGGTGAAGGACCAGTCATAGCCCCAGGTCTTGGTGAAGGCACCGTAGAACAGCGTCCCGTACACCAGCAGGACGAACAGGGAGATCAGCATGGTCAGGGTGAAGAGCGACCACTTCACCCACTTGGGCACCGGGAAGGGATTCAGCGAGATCTCTTTGCCGGTGATGGTGATGTAGGACCGGCGGCCGACCCAGAAGCGGTTCACCAGGAACAGCACCACCGCCGGGATCAGCAACGCCACCGCCAGAACGGAGGCGGTGCTCATGTCGTACCAACCGTTGATCTGCATGTACGCCTCCGTGGGCAGCAGAGCCAGATCGCCGCCGATCATGATGGGGTTGCCGAAATCCGTCAGCACATTGATGGCCGCGATCAGGGCGCCGCCGGCCACGCCGGGGCGGCACAGGGGCCAGAACACGTCCCGGAACACCTGCCACCGGCTGGCACCCATGTTATAGGCCGCGTACTCCAGATTCGTGGAGATCCCCCGCATGACGCCATAGATCACCGAGTAGGCATACGGGAAAAACGTGACGGTCTGCACAATCCAAAGTCCTAGCCGGCCGTAGATATCCACATGCAGGCCCAGCAGGCCCTTGGTGATGATGCCCTGGACGCCGAAGAGCAGGATGTAGCTCAGCGCCACGATAAAGGGCGGCGAGACGATGGGCAGCAAGGTGATGAAGCGGAACAGCCCCTTGCAGGGCACATCCAGCCGGGCGATGACATAGGCGAACAGGAATGCCACCGCCGTACAGGAGATTGTGGAGACCAGCGTCATGAAGAGACTGTTCTTGATGGCGGTGAACCAGCGGGGACGGCTGAACAGCTCCATATAGGTGGCTCCGTCCGGGAACAGGATCACCTTGATGACCGGATAGACCACGAACAGACCCACAAACAGAATGATAGCAATGATCGCCAGCAGCAGAAGCGGCTCATTTTTCAACCGCTTCATCTCTTTGAGAGACTCTCTGGCAGACGTGCCGACAGCCATGGCAGATTCCTCCTTTCAGGTGCACAGAGACTGCAAAAGCGCCTGCCTATGCGGCAGGCAGGCGCTTTTGGATCGGGAGATCAGGATCAGGCGCGATTGGCCATGATCTCGGCCTCGAACTTCTCCAGAACAGACTCCTTCATCTCGGTGGCCTTGTCCCGGTCATAGTCCACCAGATCCACCTCGTCAAGAGCGGGCAGACCCTCGGGAGCGGCCACATCGCTGCGGACGGGATAGCGGTAAGAGGTCTCCACGCTCAGCTCCTGGGCTTCCTTGGTCAGCAGCCAGTCCATGAAGATCTTGGCGTTTTCGGTGTTGGGACCGCCGTTGATGATGGCAGCGCCGCCGATCTCATAGGCGGTCTGCTCGGGGACGATGAGCTTGAGGGGATAGCCCTCCTGCTGGGTCTTGAAGCTGTCGTGGGCCCAGGCGATGGAGGCGATGAACTCGCCAGTGGCAACGGGGCTGATGACGTCGCCGGCGCCCTGATAGTAGTGATGGACATTCTGATCCAGCGCCTTCAGATACTCCCAGGCGGCATCCTCGCCCAGACGGAAAATCTGGCAGGCTGTGGCAATATAGGCGCCGCCGGCGGTGGTGGGATTGGCCCAAACGAACACATCCTTATAGGCGGGGTCCAGCAGGTCGTCCCAGGTGGTGGGCTCGGCCAGGCCCTGGGAGGCCAGTTCCTCCTGGAACCGCTCTTCGTTGATGATGATGCTCAGAACGCCCATGTACCAGCCCTGCCACAGGTGGTTGGGGTCGTTGAACCGCTCGTCCAGGTCGTCGTTGTTGGGAGAGTCATACTCCACGAAAGCCCCGGCCTCCGCCAGAGAACCGTACAGGTCCACGGAGCCGCCCACCAGGAAGTCCGCCTGGGGATTGTTCATCTCTGCCTGCACGCGGGCCACAGCGTCGCCGCCGCCCAGGGAGATATACTCAATCTCAATGCCGGTATCCTCCTTGAACTGCTGCGCGATGGCGATGGTGTTGTCCTCGTTCAGAGCGGAGTACACCACCAGCTTGCCGCCGGTCTGCGCCTCGCCGCCCTCCTGCTGAGTGCCCTCATCCGCGGGTGGCGTGTCCGTCCCGCCACCGCAGCCAGCCAGCAGAGACATGAGCATCAGCGCCGCAAGCGTAAGACTGAAAAACTTCTTCATCGGTCACATCTCCTTTTCGCAAAAAATGATAGAATGAAAATAATGGGAGTGCTCTCCTCTGGTTTTACCGTATCACTAAAATTGGAACGTGTCAATTTCTTTCTTTTATTTTTTTGTTTGATTTAACATTCTTCTTACAATATCCATAATAATTTTGTTTATATTTTATATATTATCACATTTTTCTTTTGGCACCATCTTTGGCTTGTCAGGCGGGCGAGCCCATAGTACAATAAATTTATCCAACAGGTAAGGGGGGCTGCGGTATGCCCACTATCAAAGATATCGCAAGGGAAGCCGGCGTCTCCCACGGAACAGTCTCAAATGTCATCAACGGCCGCGGAAATGTCAGCGTGGAAAAAATGCGCCTCGTCTGGCAGGCGGCCGAAAAATTGGGCTACAAGGTCAATGCCAAGGCGCAGAGCCTGCGTCTCGGAAAGGACCGCGCCATCGCTGTGCTGCTGCCGGGGATCGAATATACCCATTGGGCCGCCATGTATGAGGTCTTTCAAAGCGAGTTTTCACAAAAGGGATACTCGGTCCAACTCTATTCCACCCGCTCCATGGAAAGCCGGGAACTGTCCATGCTGGCAGAGGCCTTGAATACCCGTTTCAGTGCGATCATCACCAGTACCTGTCTGACAGATGCTCTTTCACATTACCGGACAGAGGCACCGGATCTGCCGCTGGTCTTTCTGCAGCGAGAAGGTCCAGAACAGCCGGATGTGATGTACGCAGGATTTGATCCGGAGCGGGCCGGCCAGGAGATCGCGGCTTATATCCACTCTCAGGGCGCGGCTCGAATCGGCGTCTTCACAGAGTCCGCAGAACTGCCGGATGCCTCTTTGTTTGTCAGGGGGATCCGTTCCGGTTTCCAGGACATGGGGGAAGTTCGGTTTCTGGACTGCCAGAACTATCAGATCGGTCTGCAGGCTTTTGGTTTTTTCGACGGCGGTCAAAGATATGACTATATCGTATGTTCAGATCGCCGCAGGGAGGATGCAATCCGAGCAGCCAGCGCCTACTCCAGCCAGCTTCCGCTGCCCCGCTTTGTCACACTGGCCACAAAGGCCGCTGTGACAGACCCGGAAGCCTCAGTCTATGAGCTGGATTACAAGCGTCTGGCCCATAAAATTGTGAAGCATCTGCTGGCCCGGCTGGAACAGGGAAAGCCGCTGCCCAGGAATCTGCGTCTGGAAAATGACGGGTTCCGCACCATACCCAAGGTGCCCGCCCAGCTGCATTCCCGGACTCTGCGGATGCTGACAATGGCCTCTCCCTCGACCACTGCTCTGGCCCGGCTGGCACCGCATCTCGAGAAAACCTCCGGTATCCATCTGGATATGACGGTACTGCCCTCTCTACGGGATGTGTACAGCGTCATCCAGTCTCCCGCCCGCAGCCAATACGATCTGATCCGCATGGATGTGGCCTGGCTGGATGAGCTGGGCGAGACCGTCTATCGCCCCCTCTCCCAGATCCCCTTTGATTGGGATGCCTTGCTGTCAAGGGCCATTCCGGAACTGGGGCAGCATTTCGCCACCGCTCATGGCGTCCGCTCCTGCATTCCCTATGATCCCAGTATCCAGCTGCTGTTTTACCGGCGGGATCTGTTTTCCGATCCCACCTATAAGCGGATGTATTTTGAGACCTTCCGGGAGGAGCTTGCTGTTCCAAAGACTTTCCTCGACTACAATCGCATTGCGTCTTTCTTTACCAAAAGCTGCAACGCCGCCTCCCCCACACAGTACGGTTCAACGGTAGCCATCGGCAATGTTGTCGTGAGCCCCAGCGAATTCATGCCCCGCCTTTTTGCGGAGAACGGACGTCTCCTGGATCGTCAGGGCCGGATCACTCTGGACACGCCGGAGGCGCTGCGCGCGCTGGAAAACTACCGGGAGACCTATTCTTATTCGGATCGGACGATCTATGATTTCTGGAAGAATGCTCTCGAGGGCTTTGCCGATGGGACGGCCGCCATGACGGTGGTGTTTATCAACTATGCCTCCCACATCCTGAACTCTCAGATGTCCCGAATTGCCGGTAAGCTGGGCTTTGCCCCCGTCCCTGGCGGAAAGCCGCTCTTGGGCGGCGGCGTGATCGGGATCACCCAGAGCTGCACCTGCCCCGAGGCTGCCTGTGCGTTTTTGGAGTGGCTGTATGCGGACCTGGTGGCACCTGTCTTCACCATGCTGGGCGGTCTCTCCCCCTGCCGATCCGCCTACAGCAACCGGGACATCAATGAGCAGTACCCCTGGCTCTCCACCGCCAGAAAGAGCTTTCCCTACGCCCAGCGCCGCCGGGACAGCACCTATTACAGCAATTTCAGCGAGTTGAAGCTGGAGACAATTCTGGCCTCCCACATCCAGCGGGCGGTTTTGGGGGTATGTTCCCCAGAAGAAGCGCTGAAGCAGGCCCAAGAGGACTGCAATCGCTATTTTCAGCCGTGGTAAAGGGGCCAGGCCGCAAGAGATAGATGGGCTGAGACGAGCTTATAGAGGTCTTAACGAGAAGTCCGGCCGACAGGACCAGGATGTTCTGCGGCAGCCGGAAAATCTGGAGATCGAGCCGCAGGCAGAAATCTCTGCGGCGCCCTTCGCCGCCGGGTTTCAGCCGTGCATGGGGATCGCCAGGGAAATCGAACTCTGCTGCTTTGAGGGCAAAGAAGAAAGGCGGATCATTGAAAGAGCCCAACCAGGAGCTCCACTGGTCAAAAATTGATATGTCAATTCAAAAAAGAGCTGCCGTTGGCAGCTCTTTCTTAAGTTTCTGATTACAGTGGCTCTAATGGAAAGTGGATAGACGAATGGTTTGAAAACTACGCAAAGGTAAAAGTTCGGCCGTCTTCCCACCAGACCTACCGGGGGTACATCGATAACCACATTAAGCCGAATATCGGCAAAGTCCCGCTGGAAAAGGGGCGGGTGGACCGGATTGAAAGCAAGCACCAGGAAAAGGGCCTGAGCGCCAAGACGGTGCGGAATATCCACCAGATCATCGCCTCGGCCATGAAGCTGGCGAAGGAGCAGAGGCTGATTGCCACCGATCCCACCGAAGGCTGTGCCCTGCCGAAGCTGGAGCACAAGGAGATGCAGACCCTTCCGGTAGAGCAGCTGGCGTCCTTCCTGCGGGAAGCCAAGGAGAGCGGGGTATTCGAGCTGTACTACGCGGAGCTGGCCACGGGCCTGCGGCGGGGAGAACTGCTGGGTCTAAAGTGGGAGGACATCGATTTCGAACATGGCAGCCTCCGGGTAAAACGGCAGATCGCCCGGATCAATGGCGAAATCGTGGAAGCTCCACTGAAAACCAAAAACGCCTACCGGACACTGCCCCTGGCGGATGACACTATCCAGGTCCTAAAACAGCAGAGAAAAAAGTGGGTTCCAGTCCCTGGGTGTTCCCCTCACCCACCGGCGGTCCCATCTCGCCGGACAGTGTCCTCCACATGCTCCATCGGGTGCTGAAGCGGGCGGGGTTGCCCAGAGTTCGATTCCACGACCTCCGGCACA